>ERZ773241.2119-NODE-2119-length-16863-cov-4.426880_pt1 | contig 16863 bp, 17 predicted proteins | sample MGYA00580989_ERZ773241 | MGnify/ENA primary metagenome ERZ773241 (study PRJEB29015, sample SAMEA2737804) | human gut metagenome | biome: human gut; feature: human-associated habitat; material: faeces | place: China | collected 2012 ... | reverse complement strand
TCATGAAGTGAAGCTGATGGCGAAGAATACCATCCTTCTTACCTTGTCCAGCTATACCGGATCCCTTAAGGATAATTCGGGAGAAATCGGACTCTGGTCATTGATTCCAAGGCCTGTTTTCGACAGCGACAACGGCATGGGCCTTCACAATTCGCTCGTTATTCCGATCAATGAGGATCCTGATTCTACTGTTTACATGGAAAACCGCTGGTATACGAAATCCGGATACAAGCCGGATATCGGTATCAAGTACCGCGTTCCTGTCGGAACCTTCCGCCTCCATTATGCGGAAGAGGAAAGTACGACGAATGATGACGGCGGCATCTGGGTCAAGAAAAAACCATCACTTGAATTTGATACAAACCATTTCTACCTGTTCAAGTCAAGGTTCTATGTAGGAGCCAGCGGCGAAATAGGAAAATGGGATGAAGAGCGCAATGGCCGTGATGTTGACGGGAACTACAAAGGATATGAACTTTATATTTCCGGCGATCCATGGCACTTAGGAAAGTTCATGAACTTTGGCTGGAAAGCCGGCTATGCCAAGGATTACTACGGCTACAGCAATAATATTCGCAGGAATTCCTACTACTCAATGGGACTTTCCGGCCATTATAAGATTTTTGACGGCTGGATCGGTTACACAGACCGTGATCTGAAGGGATATACTCCGTATTACTACGATTTTTACAGCAGCGAGAAGCCTGTTGATGCAGGATTCCGTATTCAGGCGACAAGCATGGATGCGTTCAGCCTTTCCTGGTCTGTTGATACCGTCAATGGCATCCTGAATCACAGGTACTGGACATACTACAGGGATATGCATTCCTTCTATGCCTGGATCCGTTATGATGACATTGAAAAAGAAACAAAGTTCATGATTATGCCAAAAGACTTCAAATTCTGACATTTTCGGCAGGTCAATTGAGGGATTGGACCGGAAATGGTCTTTCTGATAAGTGGTTGGGGGATTTTCTATGTGTTTGACAATTCAAGACGCATTGTCGCTTGATATTGATTACTTGTATGGCCAGAGCTGGAGTGTCAGGGAAGATGACCTGAAAGCTCATGAAGAGCAGATCAATCGCGCTGCCAAAGAGGTAAGCGAAATCCGCAGGAATGGAAAGGGGCCGGATGGAAGCCATGTCTTCTTTCCGCACCTCCCTTATTTATACGAAGAAAATCTGCTGATCGGCGATGACGAAAAACAGCGGATCAAAACTCTTTCCGAAAAGGCGAAAGAGATGGACGCTGTCGTATCCATCGGGATTGGTGGTTCCTACCTGGGCAACCAGGTGCTGTTTGATCTTTTCTGCGGCCCTTACTGGAACATGAAGAGCAAGGAAGAAAGGCATGGGTTTCCAGCCGTATTCTTTGCCGGGCAGAATGTAGATCCGGTCAGCCTTTTGAAACTGACGGAAGAACTGAAGAGAAGAAGCGGGGAAAAAGATAATTATAAAGTGACGCTTCTTGTGATTTCCAAGTCAGGGACGACGATTGAACCGACAACAGCCTTTCATGTGCTGATGAAAGAACTTTCCGGTTTCTGTGATGTATCTGTCATTGCAGTGACTGATGCAGAAAAGGGAGAACTTCACCGCCTTGCTTTGGAAAACAACTGGGATACGTTTACGGTTCCTGAGGGCATCGGCGGAAGGTTCAGTATATTCTCTCCGGTCGGTCTTGTTTTTGGAAGTCTGATCGGGCTTGATACCGAAGAATTCCTTCGCGGCGCAAGGACTGTCGAAGAATTCTGCCAGTCAGAGAAATGGGATGAGAATCCGGCGCTGCTTCTGGCATCTTTAAAATATATCGGAACCAGCGAGTACGGGCTTGTTTCCGAAGTGATCATGCCATATGGAGATGCACTCCGCTCTCTGGTGGTATGCGCAGCTTCTTGGCGAATCTCTTGGCAAGAAGTACAACAACGACGGGCAGATCGTGCATGCAGGAAGGACACCTGTCGCGGCCGTTGGAACGACGGATATGCATTCACTGACGCAGGAACATCAGCAGGGAAAGAAGAACAAGCTTTTCCAGTTCATTTCTGTTGACAGCCCTTCTCTGGATACAAAAGCATACTGCATGGAAGGGGAAAGTGAAGGTTTTGTACAGATGAGCCGGATGCTGACAGCAGCGATGAAGTCCAATGCAGAAGCGCTGGCATCCGAGCAGCGTATGAGCTGCCGTATTTCTGTCAGCCGGATGACGCCTTATCATCTGGGCGCTCTCATGTATTTCTTCTTTTTGACAATTGCTTATGAAGGCTCCCTGCTTCAAATCAATGCGTTTGATCAGCCGGGTGTTGAAGCGTATAAGAAAATACTTCATCAGTATTTAAGGAGTTTCTTGCAGTAATACAGGGTATTGCTATGGCTGTAAAAAATAAATGGGCAATTCTTTTTGCAGGTATTGCGGGTATTCTTTCTGTCTGGGGATACTGGGGCGGAGGGACCGCAGCAGGCCTGCTTCCTGAAAAGGACAAGAATATCGAGGTTTCTTCCGCCAGTGGAGAGGCCTCTGATGGATTCTCCGAGGGAAGAATGGACGGCGGAAGCCGCAAAGTCTATGATGCCGCGCTTCACCGGCGTGAAGGACCGATGAAGGATCCCTTCCATGTGGCCGGAATTGAGGCGGTCGCTGCAGAGGCAGCATCGGCAGCAGGAAAGACTCATGCAGCGCCTTTGGGGAATACAGCACCTTCAGTGAAGACTGATTCTGAATCAATTAAACAAACTCCGCTTTTGCCGGAATTAAAGGGAATCATCTATTTTGGCGAAGAAAAACGGGCAATTGCTGAACTTGGCGGAGTCGTTAAGACACTCAAAGAAGGAGAACAGATTGGAATATGGACGGTTTCCTCCATTCGAGAAAAGACGGTAAGCTTCTCAAGCGCCTCTGGAACGTTGGAAGTAAGCGCTCGCTAGTGAAAACGATGAGCGCTGCTTTTTGCTGTCTGGTCCTGCTTTCTCTGCCGCTTCCTTCAAGTGCTGACAGCGGGATGGATAAGGCGGCAGCCTCTGAAAAGACGCTTTCCCTTCATGTCAATAAGGCACCGTGTACTGAAATTTTGCGATCCCTTGCGGAAATGACAGGAAAGAATATCGTATTTTCCGGAACGATTACAGAAACTGTTACAGCCGATCTTGACAAGGTAACGCCGGAAGAAGCGATTTCCTCTATTCTTGCCTCCTGCGGCCTTGCCGGGAGGACAGAAGGAAGCACCCTCATTGTCTTCAACAGCAAGATGGAAAAGAATGCAGGCGTCATGATGCGCCCGTTCCGGTTATCCTATGCTGATGCCAGGGAAGTAGCTGAAGGTATGAAGGCAGTGGCAGGCGATCACGTGACATATAATAAATCTGCCAATACGGTGATCGTGAAAGGGACTCCTTTTGAGCTGATGCAGGCCGAAAGTTTGATCCGTGAGCTCGATGTTCCTGAAAAGCAGGTCAAGGTAGAAGCGGAAGTCGTAGCCGTCAATAAGACGTACGCCAAAGAGCTTGGCATCGACTGGGACTTCAAGAGTCTGACGGGAAGCGCTTCTTATGACAGGACGAGCTGGACAGAGCAGCATTATGTCACAGATTCTTCAGGCAATGTCCTTTATGATAGTGATGGCAACCCAAGAATCCGCAATGTAGAGCATGACGGATGGGATGTAAGCACACCGGAAGGCTATGCAGGAATCTCATACGGGAAATCCCTCTCAGGGCATCCCTATACATTTTTCTTCCAGGCAAAGCTGAATGCGCTGATTTCTGAAGGAAAGGCAAAGGTCCTTGCCAAACCGAATGTCGTCACGATGAATGGCAGGAAGGCAGAAATATTGATCGGAAGCAAGATTCCTGTCATTGTCGAGCATTTGGAAAACGGCGTTCAGACGACAGCGACTGAATATAAGGATGCAGGCATCAAATTGACTTATACTCCGCTGATCAGCCGGAAAAACGAAATAACCGCTGACGTGAACGCAGAAGTTTCAACACCTTACCTTGTTCCTGAAATGAGGGCATACAGGATCATTACGCGCTCAGCCAATACGATGGTCAGGCTGAAGTCAGGCGACATGATTACGATCGGCGGACTCATTGACAAGGAGGAGTCGCGTACCTTCAGGAAGGTGCCGATTTTGGGAGATATCCCGATTCTGGGAAAACTTTTCCAGAGCCGAGGAAAGTCGATCGACGAATCGGAAATCGTTATTATGATCCGGGCTGAAATTCTTGAGTAACATTATTGATTCGAAATGGGCGGCTTCTGGGGACAGATCCGCTCATATTTCTTGATTTTTCATCAGAGGCAGGGAAATGGCAACTTTAAAAATTAACGGATTATCAAAAGCATTCGGAATAAATACGGTATTTGAAAATGTAACATTTGATGTAAAATCAGGAGAAAGAATCGGACTTGTCGGCGCTAACGGGGCAGGAAAGACCACCCTTTTAAAATGCATCATGGGAACGGAAGAGTATGACAAGGGGTCAGTCAAAGCAAGCGATGGAGCCATCATCGGCTATCTCCGCCAGGATTTTGACTATGACAGCCATACGATCCGCGAAGAGATGGAACATGCATGGAAGGATGTCCTTTACTATAAAGATAAGATTGCTGAATATGCAAAACTGCTGGAAGAGGGAAATCCTGATGAAGCGCTGATTGAGCGGTACGGGAAACTGGAAGAGCGTTTTGAGTTCCTTGGCGGATACGATTATGAATCAAAAACAAGGAAGATCCTGACAGGACTGGGCTTCAAGGATGAAGACTGGGACCGAGATATCCATTCCTTCTCCGGCGGGCAGAAGGTACGTATCAACCTTGCGGCGGCTTTTGTCCGTCATCCTGATTTCCTTCTTCTGGATGAACCGACGAACCATCTGGACATGGACATGCTGGAATGGCTCGAAGATTATCTTCGCTCCTACAAGGGCGGCATTCTGATGATTTCCCATGACCGCTACTTCCTTGATGCGGCTGCAACCGGAATCATCGACCTTGAAAATCACAAGATCCGTACGTTCCGCGGCGGATATTCTAGATACCTTGAGACAAAGACGAACCAGGATGCTGCTTATGAAAAAGCATATAACAAGCAGCAGGAACACATCAAAGAAACAGAAGAATATATTAGGCGCTATAAGGCAGGCATCAAGGCCAAGCAGGCAAGGGGGCGCCAGTCACAGCTGAACCGCCTGGAAAGGCTGGACAAGCCCGTCCATCAGGCAACGCTTCGTTTCCATTTTGACCCGCCGGAAGACTGCGCAGAAAAAGTCCTTGATATTCTTCATGTTTCTGCTTCCTATGGGACCCATGATATTTTCAAAGACCTGACGATGCATATCAAGAAGGGAGAAACAGTCGGCCTCATCGGACCAAACGGGGCCGGGAAGACAACACTCCTGAAGCTTATCACCGGAGAGAAGCAGCCCGACAGCGGCATCGTGCAGATTGGAAATAATGTCAAAATCGGATATTATTCACAGGAGCAGGAAATGCTTCATCCCGAGTACCAGGTCATTGATGAAGTACGCAATATGTTCAATTATGGGGAAGGAGAAGCCAGAAATATCCTGGGCATGTTCCTTTTCCGCGGAGATGATGTATTCAAGCAGGTCGGCATGCTTTCAGGGGGAGAAAAGGCAAGACTTTCCCTTCTCTGTCTTTTCCTTGAAAGACCTAATTTCCTGATTCTGGATGAACCGACAAACCATCTGGATATACCGACAAGAGAAATCATGGAAGATGCCATCCTTGCTTTTGGCGGGACGTGCCTTGTCGTATCCCATGACCGTTACTTCCTCGATAAAACTGCGGGAAGGATCCTTGATATGGAAGGCGGAAAGCTGACGGAATACCTGGGCAACTACAGCTACTACCGCGAGAAGAAAAAGGATCTGGAAGAATACGAAAAGGACAGGAATGGTACGGAAGAGCATTCTCTAAAGACTGAAGTGAAGAAGGAAGAGGAAGCAAAGCCGGCGCCGAAGAAACAGGAACTCTCTGCAGGGGATGAAGCCAAGATGGAACATCTCGAGATGGAAATAGGCCGCCAGGAAGCCACTCTTGCCATGTATACAGCCCAGATGTCCATGAATCCGGATGATTACGAAAATCTTGCCCGTGAATATGAAGAAGCCAAGAGCAAACTGGACGAACTCTATGAAAAGTGGTCTGAAATCGCAGCAAAGGCAGAAGATTGAGTTTTTTAGAAAATGTAAAGTCAGGATTCACGCAGCAAAAAGGACTGCGGATACGAGAAATCGTATTCACAGTCCTTTTCAATTGCCTTATTTCTTATTTAAGAATATCCAGGATGGCCAGGATCAATGTTCCTAAGGTGCCAAAGAGGGCAACGATGATGCCGTTCATGGTATCCCAGTTCATATGGGTAATTCCCAGTGTATTCAGGAGCCAGAAGAGGACACCGCCCATAATGATATTTCCTATGATTTTTTTTGCAAACTTGGCGAAAAGCATAAAAGCAATGAAAATAACGATGATGCTTGTTATGCCGTATCCTCCAAGTCCTCCGAGTGTTTCCATCATTTTGGCCTCCTTAAAGCTCTTTACGATTCTGGACGGCGCCTGCCAGAGTCATTCCGTCAGCATAGCCGATGTCTCCGCCGGCAGGGATGCCGCGGCCGATACGGGTGACTTTGATGCCGGCCGGTTTGATGAGCCTTGACAAGTAGAAGGCAGTGGCTTCGCCTTCTGCATCAGGATCGGTGGCAAGGATGACTTCCTTGACCTCATCGCTTTCCAGACGATTCAGAAGTTCCTTGATTTTCAACTGATCTGGGCTGATTCCGTCAAGAGGGGAGAGCGCGCCGTGGAGTACATGGTAGAGGCCATGGTACTCATGGCTCTGTTCCATGGCCATGACATCCTGCGGCTGTTCTACGACGCAGATGACAGAATGGTCTCTTCTTGCATCGTCGCAGATATCACAAGGATCCGAAGTCGCCAGATTGCAGCAGACTGAACAGTAGCAGATCTTTTCCCGCGCCGCTTTGATCGTGTCAAGGAATGCCTTGACTTCGCTTTCAGGACGCTCGAGCATGAAATAAGCAAGACGGCGGGCGCTTTTGACGCCGATGCCTGGGAGTTTTCTGAATTGTTCAGTGACGTTCTCTAATTCCTGATTCATTAGAACATGCCGCCGGGAAGGCCGAGGCCGCCGGTTACTTCGCTCATGCTCTTCTGGACCATTTCATCGGCTTTCTTTCCAGCTTCGTTGACAGCAGTGGTAATCAGATCTTCCAGGATTTCCGGATCTTCTGGATCAATGGCATCCTTTGCAATCTTCAGGGCAACAATCTGCTTTTCGCCGTTCATGGTGAGGGAAACAGCGCCGCCGCCGACAGAAACGTCAACGGTCTGCTTCTTTAATTCTTCCTGCTTCTTCTGAAGATCTTCCTGCATCTTGCGTGCTTTTTTCAGCATGTTCTGCATCTGTGCTTTATTTCCAAACATAAGTAATTCCTCCTAAATGAATGTAAATGGATGGTTAGGCAAAACTATTAGAAGTTAGTCTTTTTCATATATATCATAGTCAGGAAGCATTTTCAAGGCTTCCTTGAAAGATGGGTCTTCCAGATCAGACTGGGCGATCTCGTCCTTGCTGACAAGTTTGTAGCCGCCTTCGTTCTTGGCAGGTTCCTCTTTTCCTGAAGGGGTCGGCGCAGCAGAAGATTCCATTTCCTTGGCAAGGAGAGCTTTTGTCTCTGCTTCTTCTCCGCTTCCTTCAAGAACGACATGAAGGAGTATCGGGGAGCCGACTATTTTCTGGAACGCTTCAGCGGCAATTGTCTGATAGGACTTGTTGTTTCCCATGATGACAAGGAACTGTTGCGGCGCCGTAATGACGGCTCTGGCATTATTGGCATAAATCAGGGTTCCTTTTCTGTAACAGGTGTAGATTTCCACCCTGTGGATTGCCTTGAAATAGGAAAGAACCTTTTCCCAGATGCCGCTGTAAGAGGCAGGATCGATCAATGAAGACGGCGCATTTGCCGCAGGCGTACTTGCTGCCGGTTCGATGGAAGAAGATTTCTTTTTCGCTGTGCTCCCTAGCTTTTTCGTTTCCTTTGGCGTGGAAGCCGGCATGGCAGGCTTTGCTTTTGGCATTATGATTTCTGCCGGCTTTTCTTCTGCTGAAGGCGGAGAAAATGGCGGGATTTCTGGAGGCGGGCCAAAGGAGGGCTCTAAGGGAGCAGCCGGGGCAGGCGCGGATGCGGGGGAAGGGGCAGGGAATGCATTCTTGAGGGAAATGATTTTCTTCAAGCTTTCCACTTCCTTCTCAAGCTGGCTGACTCTTTCCGCAAGGCTGTCTGCCGCGCGGCTTCCCTTTACGCGGCAGAGACGGAGAATTCCCATTTCTGCGCTCATTTTCGGGAATGTGTTCCATTTGAGATCCTGCAGGGATTCATGCAGGGCTTCGAAGAGAGCATCCAGATAAGGCTCTGAGAGGCTTTCCGCATCTTTCTTTATTTCATCAGAAAGTCTGCCATAAGCAAGGAGCTCGGGCGTATCAGGATCGATCCGGCAGACCATCAGATTCCTGAAATGCTCGAGGAGATCTCTTAATATGGATGCCGGTTCCCTGCCGCTCTGAAGGATATCATAAAATACAGAAAGAGCCTCTCCACTTTCTCCTTTGAAAATATGGCGTGACAGGGAAATCAGCTGCTCTTTTCCCGTAAGGCCCAGGAGGTCCTGGACGGACTCGGCATCAAGCGTGCTTCCTTCACAGGAAGAAACGCACTGGTCGAGAAGGGAAAGCGCATCTCTTAAGCCGCCGTCTGAGCGGACTGCTATAAGATCGGCCGCTTCTTCTGTAAGAGGAAATTTTGCCTGGCCGGCTATGTACATCAGGTGGTCGGAAATATCTTCCGTGGAGATTCTCCTGAAATCGTATGTCTGGCATCTGGAAAGGATTGTGAGGGGAATCTTACCCGGCTCCGTCGTTGCCAGGATGAAAAGGACATAGGACGGAGGTTCTTCGAGTGTCTTTAAAAGTGCATTGAATGCTTCATTGGAAAGCATATGAACTTCGTCGATAATATAGACTTTCTTCCTGCAGGCAGAGGGAAGTGTCCTGACAGATTCCTTCAGCGCCCTGATTTCTTCAATGCCTCGGTTGGATGCGGCATCGATTTCATACACATCAAGGGAGGATCCGGAACTGATTTCAAGACAGTTTCTGCATTCATTGCAGGGGTTGCCGTCATGGGGATGTTCGCAGTTCACCGCCTTGGCGAGGATTCTTGCCATGCTCGTCTTTCCTGTACCCCTCGGGCCGGAGAAGAGGTAAGCGTGTGCGAGGCGGCCCTGCTCAAGCGCGCGCTGCAGTGTCGTCGAGACATGCTTCTGCCCGACGACATCTGAAAAAGTCTGTGGTCTCCATTGTCTATAAAGTGCTTGATAAGCCATTGCAGTCACCGTACCAGTAATATGAATTCAACTTTTGAACGTAGTCTAAAAGTATTATACCAAAAAAATAAGCCGCGATAGAGATTGCGGCATCTGTATAATGAAACGCAGCAAAAAAGCCTTGCAATCCTCATTTATGACAGTCTCCAGGATGCACCGTGGCACATGGAAAGGACCACTTACTGCTGCTTCCTCTCGGACCTGACAGGGTTCATGGGATTCCATTGCACGGGGCCCGGAGGCTGCCATAAATCAACATTGCAAAGCTACGTGAATTATCATACATCATTTGCCCGGTTTTGTAAAATCCTTTTTGTAAATTTCATCGGGAATCCATTTTGAAGTGTTTCCTTATAACATATAAAAATGATAAAATAAGATAGTATTATTATATAGAATATAGTTAGTATAGAAAGGGCTGTGGAATGATGGAATACCGTATTGAACATGATTCACTTGGCGAAGTCCGCGTACCGGCGGATCATATGTGGGGTGCTCAGACGCAGCGCTCCTTCGAAAATTTCAAAATCGGCAGAAAAATGCCGGAAGAAATTATTCATGCTTTTGCTGTATTGAAAAAATGTGCAGCAAAGGTCAATGAAGAAAACGGTGATCTCGATCCTGAAAAGGGTGCGGCAATCCGTGAAGCCTGCGATGAAATCATGGCAGGAAAATGGCCTGATGAATTCCCGCTCGTTGTGTACCAGACCGGTTCAGGCACACAGAGCAACATGAACATGAATGAAGTGGTTGCCCACATTGCCAATTTGAAACTGGCAGAAGCAAAGAGCGAAAAGAGAGTTCATCCGAATGATGATGTGAATATGTCACAGTCATCCAATGATACATTCCCCACAGCCATGCATATAGCAGCTGTAGCTGTCCTTCATAAATACCTCTATGGCTCTATTGATGAACTGACAGCTACCTTTACTGCAAAGAGTGAAGAATACATGCATACCGTCAAAATCGGACGCACCCACGTGCAGGATGCTGTTCCGCTGACATTCGGTCAGGAAGTATCCGGCTGGACACAGATGCTGATCCAGAGCAAGAAAATGATTCAGGATGGGGAAAAGTATCTCCATGAACTTGCCATCGGCGGCACGGCCGTAGGAACCGGTCTTAACAGCCCGAATGGGTTCGGAGAACAGGTTTCCAGGGCAATTGCTGAGGAAACAGGGATTCCGTTTACTTCAGCTCCCAATAAATTCTACGCCCTGACAGCCAGAGATGATATCGTCTTTACGCACGGCGCTTTGGATGCGCTGGCCGGCGACTGCATGAAATTTGCTGATGACCTCCGCCTTCTGGCAGGCGGCCCCAGAGCAGGGCTCGGAGAACTGACCATCCCTGCCAATGAACCAGGATCCTCCATCATGCCGGGCAAGGTGAATCCGACACAGTGCGAAGCGCTGACAATGGTTGCATGCCGCGTTCATGGCAATCAGGCAGCAGTTTCCATGGCATCCTCCCAGGGCCGTTTTGAACTTAACGTCTATGCCCCGATTCTTGCTGACAGCTTCATCGAATCCGTCAAACTCTTGAGCGAAGCTATCCATTCCTTTGATATTCACTGCGCACAGGGAATCCAGGTCAATGAAGACCGCATGGAAGAACTCGTAGAAAAATCTCTGATGCTCGTTACTGCATTGTCCCCGCATATCGGCTATGAAAAGTCTGCTAAAATCGCAAAGAAGGCATTTGCTGACAACAGCTCCCTCAAAGAAGCTGCTCTTGATCTTGGCTACGTAACCGAAGAAGAATATGACCGCTGGGTTGATGCCAAAGAAATGACAAACGTTGACCGCTGATTGGCCAAAGGATAATAATGATAATAAAAACCAGAGACTTCTCATCAGGGATCTCTGGTTTTTTGTTGGGTAGAAACTATCAGAAATCCTTACTAAAAGAAGTTCAGGAATGCATAATGCCTTTAACGGAACAGGGAATTTCATATATAATAAGGAAAATACTATGCCTGCATAAGGGGAAATGAGATATGGATGCTGTTTTTACAGGCATAACAGCGCTGATTTAAGAGAATTTACAAATAGGAGAGTTTTATTTCTTAAGAATTCTTTTTTCTCAGGTTCTTTTATGATAGAATAGTAGCGTTGACTTTACATTAAGTATATACATATCAGGGGGGTTATATGGGTCATATTTCTGTGATAGGCAGCTGTAACATGGATCTCATGATCGAGGCCGACAGAAGACCACAAGCCGGCGAAACAGTTATGGGAAAGAGACTGATCGTTTCTCCTGGAGGAAAAGGGGCCAATCAGGCAGTAGCAGCAGCCCGACTTGGGGAAAAGGTATATATGATTGGCTGTGTTGGCAATGACGCTTATGGCAGCATGATGCTCGATACGCTCAAAGAAAACGGCGTGAATACGGATTATGTGTCTGTCCTGGATAATGAAGCGACCGGCACGGCGCACATCATTCTGGCAGAAGGCGATAACAGCATTATCGTATTGAAGGGTGCTAATGATAAAGTAGATAAAAATGTAGTTGATTCTGCTTTCGACATCATCAAGACATCTTCGCTTGTCATGCTCCAGCATGAGATTCCCATGGATACCATTGGATATATCATTGACAGGTGCTATGAAGAAGGGATTCCGGTCATGCTGAATCCTGCACCTTATATGGATATCCCTGAAGAATGGATTGAAAAAGTTACATACCTGACTCCGAACGAACATGAAGCAGCGCTGATGTTTGAAGGAATGGACCGTGATGAAATTCTGAAAGCCCATGCCGGAAAGGTCATCATGACCGTAGGAAAAGAAGGCGTTGTTTACGGAGACGGCGATGATGTGGTTCATGTTTCCGGATTTACTGTCTCTGCAGTAGATACGACCGGGGCAGGGGATACATTCAACGGCGCTTTCGCAGCTGCAAGATGTGACGGGCTTCCGCTCAAGGAGGCAGTACGTTTTGCCAATGCGGCAGCGGCGCTTTCAGTTCAGAAGATTGGCGCTCAGGGCGGCATGCCTTGGCGCAGTGAAGTGGAGGAGATGCTTTCATGAACAAGTATGGAATCTTAAACAGCAGCATTGCTAAAGTTCTGGCAGATCTGGGCCATACAGATAAAATCTGCATTGGCGACTGCGGACTTCCTGTGCCGAATGGCGTAGAGAAAATCGATCTTGCGCTTCGTTTCGGTGAACCGCTCTTTATCGAAGTGGCCAAAGAAGTGGCAAAGAACATGCAGATAGAGAAAATCTATCTGGCACCGGAAACTGCATCCAAGAATCCAAAGCAGTGGGAAGCACTGAAAGAAGTATTCCCGGAGGACAAAGTCGAATGGGTCATGCTGAAGGACCACGAACAGCTGAAAGCAATGGAAAAGGACTGCAAGACTGTCATCAGGACAGGAGAAGTTACTCCTTTCTCCAATATTATTCTCCAGTCCGGAGTCATCTTCTAAGAGAGGAATCTGAAGTACATGGATATAAATATGGTAGGGATTTGCAGATCCTTCGGTACGAATAAAGTACTCGGGGGAGTCAATCTCCATATTCGTCCTGGCGAAGTGCATGCTTTGATGGGCGAAAACGGGGCAGGCAAATCTACATTGATGAATATTTTAACAGGGATTCATAAAGCGGATGCCGGAACGATTCTTGTCGATGGAAAGGAAGTCACATTCCAGAACAATAAGGATGCAGAAGAGCATGGCATTGCTTTTATTCATCAGGAACTCAATATATGGCCGAACTTGTCAGTGCTTGAAAATCTCTTCCCGACAAACCAGCCCAGAACCCGTCTGGGACTGATTGACTTCAAGGAAATGAGAAGACGCGCTGAAGCAAAATGCAAGGAAATCGGAATTGAACTTCCCCTCGATGCAATTGCAGGGGAGTGCTCCGTAGGCCAGCAGCAGATGACTGAAATTACACGAAACCTGATGCTTGATGCCAAGACGGTCATCATGGACGAACCGACAGCTGCTTTGACAGAACGTGAAACCGACAGCCTTTTTGCCGTCATGAAGACATTGAAGAACAACGGCGTATCTGTCATTTATATTTCCCACCGCATGGAAGAAGTATTCAATAACTGTGATACAATCACCGTCATGCGTGACGGACAGACAATCAGTACGCGTCCTACTGAAGAAACAGGAATGGACCAGATTGTCAATGATATGGTTGGCCGTGTCATGAGCGAATATTATCCGGTTCGTACGAACGTTCCGGGCGATGAAGTATTCCGCGTGGAAAACTTCACACAGCCCGGCGTGTTCCGTGATGTTTCCTTCTCCGTCAGGAAGGGCGAGATCCTTGGCGTGGCAGGGCTCATGGGCGCAGGACGTACGGAAATCATGAGAGCCATTTTTGGCGTCGATCCACATGAATCCGGCAAGCTGTACCTGGAAGGAAAGGAAATCATAATCAAGAAGCCGCTTGATGCAATCAATCATGGTTTCGGGTTCATTACAGAAAACAGAAAATCCGAAGGTCTGATCCTTGACTTCTCAATCGGAAAGAATATTGCGCTTCCCAGTGAAGAAAGACTGGCCAAGGGCCATGTCATCAATGCCAAAGCTGAACGGGATTTTTCCGAAGAACTTTCCCATCGTTTGGGGGTTAAAGCACAGAGCATTGATTTGGCAGCAAGCACACTCTCTGGCGGCAATCAGCAGAAGGTCGTCATTGCCAAGTGGGTAGGCATGCACCCCAAACTTCTGATCCTCGACGAACCGACAAGAGGCATCGATATCGGCGCGAAGAAGGATATTTATGATTTGATGAATGAACTGACCGCCAAGGGCGTGTCCATCATCATGGTTTCTTCCGAACTTCCGGAAGTCATCGGGATGAGTGACAGAATCATGGTTATCCATGAAGGCCGTGTGGCTGGAATCGTTGATCATAAAGATGCAACACAGACAAGAATTATGACGCTTGCAACCGGAGGAGAGTAAAAAGAATGAATTCCGCTAAAGTAAAAAACATTGTAAGAGAAATGGGTCCGCTGATCGGGCTGATTCTTCTCTTTATTGTCATTTCTGTATTGAATGACAGTTTCATCGATCCATCTAACTTAAGAAACCTGGCCAGACAGATTTCCATCAATGCACTGATCGCCTTTGGCATGACCTTCGTCATCCTGACGGGCGGCATTGACCTGTCTGTCGGTTCCATTCTGGCTCTTTCCAGTGCACTTATGGCAAGCATGATTGCCAAAGGCACGAATCCGGAAATGGCAATCGTGTTCTCTGCTTTCATCGGCATCCTTCTGGGAGCCGTGAACGGCATCATCATTTCTTATGGCAAGGTCGCACCTTTTATTGCTACACTGGCTACCATGACTATTTACCGCGGTGCTACCCTTGTTTATACAAACGGCAACCCGATCAGCGGATTGACAGATGATCCTCTCTTCACCGGTTTTGGTCAGGGATTTGTCCTTGGAATTCCGGTTCCTGCGATTGTCATGCTGATTGCATTCTTCATCCTGTACTTCATCCTGAAGAAGACTCCTCTTGGACGTCAGACTTATGCAGTAGGCGGCAATGAAAAGGTCTCCTACATTTCCGGGATTAAGATTGACAGAATCAAGATTTTTGCGTATGCTTTGACTGGATGCCTTTGTGCGGTGGCAGGCGCTATCCTGACTGCTCGTCTGAACAGTGCCCAGCCTACAGCCGGCATGGGTTATGAACTTGATGCTATTGCTGCAGTAGTACTTGGCGGTACATCTCTGGCCGGCGGTAAAGGCCGTATTTCCGGTACTTTGATCGGTGCTCTGATCATTGGTACATTGAACAACGGTCTTAACATACTGAACGTATCCAGCTTCTACCAGCAGGTTGTCAAAGGTATAGTTATTTTGCTCGCAGTACTTATGGATCGCAAGAAAAACTAAGGAGGAAGACAATTGTTAAAGAAAATCGCTTTGGCTGCAATGATCGGTGCAGCACTTATTTCTGTCGCAGGCTGCGGCTCTTCTGATAAGAAGTCCAACGGAGCAGCTTCTGGCTCCAAGAATGTTACGATCGGCTTCTCTGTTTCCACACAGAACAACCCGTTCTTCGTAACCATGGCTAACAGCGTAAAAGCCGCTGCTGATAAAGCCGGTGTCAATGTTAAAATCGTTGATGCTCAGAACGACCCTGCAAAGCAGGCTAATGATATCGCAGATCTGCTCCAGGGCAACATCAGCGTACTCATCGTAAACCCGGTTGACTCCGCTGCCATCTCCAACTCTGTCATCGCAGCAAATAAGGCAAAGATTCCGGTTATCACCATTGACCGCTCTTCCGATAAGGGCGAAGTTGCAGCTCATATCGCTTCCAACAACGTCAAAGGCGGCGAAATGGCAGCTAACTTCATCGTTTCTAAACTTGGCGAAGGTGTTCCGGTTGCTGAACTGGAAGGTATTCCAGGCGCATCTGCTACACGTGAACGCGGCCAGGGCTTCCATAACATTGCCGACAATAAACTGAAGGTTGTTGCTAAGCAGAGCGCAGACTTTGACAGAAGCAAGGGCCTGACAGTTACTGAAAATATTCTCCAGGCAAATCCTGAAATCAAGGCTATTTTCGCTCAGAATGACGAAATGGCTCTTGGCGCAGTCAGCGCAGCAAAAGCTGCTAACAAGCAGCTCCTGATTATCGGCTTCGACGGCACTGCTGACGGCATCAAAGCTGTCAACGACGGCGAAATGGCAGCTACCATTGCTCAGCAGCCAGATAAGATGGGCGAAATCGGCGTTGATACCGCTATTAAGCTCGCTAAGCATGAAAATGTAGAAAAGAATATTGCTGTTGACCTGAAACTGGTTGAAAAGAAATAATCTTTTCTAAAATGACAACCTGAATCAAAAACCGCGGCCTTCATGCTGCGGTTTTTTTTTGATTTGATATCAGTGCGCTTTTTACGTGCATTTATTGAATATATTATTCGTTATTATTCATTGACGATGATGCCTGCTAAATTTATAATAGGAGAAGCATAAAAATTAATGGAAAAGGAATCTATATGAATTTAAATGACGCAAATCTTTTCTCCGGTGTTTTAGGAGAAAATCAAATAAAAGTGAACGAACCTATGAGCAGGCATACGACATTTGGTATTGGCGGGCCCGCTGATTTTTTTCTGCTGCCTGAAACGACAGAAGAATTATGCATCATTACCAAACTGGTCAGGAAGAATAATCTGCCACTCTTCATCCTTGGCGGCGGTGCCAATCTTCTTGTCAGGGACAAGGGCATACGCGGTGTTGTCATCTGCACGTCCCGTCTCCAGGGCATTGAAAGAATAGGAAATACGCTTAAAGTATCAAGCGGCATTCCGACGGCCGCTGTTGCCAGAAAGGCTCTTTCATACGGCCTTTCCGGGATGGAATTTGCAAGCGGCATCCCGGGCTCTATCGGCGGAGCTGCATTCATGAATGCGGGCGCGTATGGCGGGG
>ERZ773241.2118-NODE-2118-length-16871-cov-3.174774_pt1 | contig 16871 bp, 9 predicted proteins | sample MGYA00580989_ERZ773241 | MGnify/ENA primary metagenome ERZ773241 (study PRJEB29015, sample SAMEA2737804) | human gut metagenome | biome: human gut; feature: human-associated habitat; material: faeces | place: China | collected 2012 ... | reverse complement strand
GACATTTTTTAAGATTTTACAGTCGCTTGAACTCTCAATGACGCTATGCGACGCGAAAAATGCCTCGCCAGAATCAACAGAACAGCAAAATCTGGAGTGGTAATGCCTAAACTTGTCACTTGGATGAACAACCAGCGGGTAGGCGAGTTAACGAAGTTAGCCAACGGCGCGCACACCTTTAAGTATGCACCGGAGTGGTTAGCAAGCTGTTATGCCAGACCGTTGTCACTTTCGCTGCCATTGCAGAGGGGGAATATCACCTCTGATGCCGTATTTAACTTCTTCGATAACCTGTTACCCGATAGCCCGATTGTACGTGACCGGATCGTTAAACGTTATCATGCCAAATCCAGACAACCGTTTGATTTATTGTCAGAAATAGGGCGAGACAGCGTTGGTGCCGTGACGTTAATACCCGAAGACGAAACCGTAACGCATCCGATAATGGCATGGGAAAAGCTTACTGAAGCCAGACTTGAAGAAGTATTAACGGCTTATAAAGCAGATATCCCGCTAGGCATGATTAGAGAAGAAAATGACTTTCGCATCTCGGTTGCTGGCGCACAGGAGAAGACAGCACTGCTCAGAATAGGCAATGACTGGTGCATTCCGAAAGGAATAACGCCGACGACGCACATCATTAAATTACCGATTGGCGAAATCAGGCAGCCCAATGCGACGCTCGATCTCAGCCAAAGCGTTGATAATGAGTATTACTGTCTGCTGCTGGCGAAAGAACTTGGGTTGAATGTTCCGGACGCAGAAATCATTAAAGCGGGAAATGTGCGCGCGTTAGCGGTCGAACGTTTTGACAGGCGTTGGAATGCTGAGCGAACGGTTTTACTTCGCTTGCCACAGGAGGATATGTGTCAGACATTCGGTTTACCTTCATCGGTGAAATATGAATCAGATGGAGGCCCAGGCATCGCGCGGATCATGGCTTTTTTGATGGGGTCCAGCGAGGCGCTGAAAGATCGCTATGATTTTATGAAATTCCAGGTCTTCCAGTGGTTGATTGGCGCAACGGACGGTCATGCAAAAAACTTCTCCGTATTTATTCAGGCTGGCGGCAGTTATCGACTCACGCCATTTTACGACATCATTTCAGCATTTCCGGTCCTTGGCGGTACGGGAATACACATCAGCGATCTCAAACTGGCAATGGGGCTTAACGCATCCAAAGGCAAAAAAACGGCAATCGATAAAATTTATCCGCGACATTTTTTGGCGACAGCAAAGGTGCTGAGATTCCCGGAAGTGCAGATGCATGAAATCCTGAGTGACTTTGCCAGAATGATTCCAGCAGCACTGGATAACGTGAAGACTTCATTACCGACAGATTTTCCGGAGAACGTGGTGACGGCAGTTGAAAGCAATGTGTTGAGGTTGCATGGACGGTTAAGCCGAGAATACGGTAGTAAGTGAGATATGGGGTTTGGTCATTGTTAATGAGCATGACAATCATGACCGCCAACGACTGGATTCTTCCTTGGTTTATATTGGTGCGCATAATGTATATTATGTTAAATCGCATCTGAGTGATGCGAAGTGCTTTTCTGGTAGTCGTTATTCGTTCAGTTATGAAATACAATAACATTATTTTCCTCGGTTTATGTCTGGGGTTAACCACCTATTCTGCTTTATCCGCAGATAGCGTTATTAAAATTAGCGGGCGCGTCCTCGATTATGGCTGCACAGTCTCATCGGATTCGCTTAATTTTACCGTAGATCTCCAAAAAAACAGTGCCAGACAAGCTACGGGAGAAAATGTCTCCCTGGGGACAGTAAATAAAAGCAAAGTACCTCTGGGTTTAAGCGCAACCTATGGACAAACAGGAAACAAGGTTTCAGCCGGAACCGTCCAGTCAGTCATTGGTGTCACTTTTATCTATGAATAATTGTGATTTTGACCTTAGTCTATGCGCTCCATTCACGAAAATTGCGCGGATAATTATTTTGTGAAGGCTATTAGCCTACACCTGTAAGAAAATCCGCGCACAATTGAAGCCAGAGTCTTATTTTTTATATTGAAAAATATGTTAATTTAAACACTATGAGAGATGATGCTTAACTTATCGTATTTAATCTATTGTTTAACGATAATAGATTAAAAATAGAAAGAGAGTAGTCCCCTACTCTTATATATCCATGTTGGCGATAATCCCTTTGTATGTACTGTGCATCATCGCTATTACAAATCCTAATAATTCATTTCCACACAGGATAAGTAGATGAAGAAAAAAATTGAATCCTACCAGAGTGCTGCAGGTGGTTGGGGTGCTGTTAAATCCGTAGCGAATGCAGTACGTAAGCAGATGGATATACGCCAGGATGTTATTGCCATGTTTGACATGAATAAGCCAGAGGGCTTTGACTGTCCGGGTTGTGCATGGCCAGATCCTAAGCACAGTGCGTCATTCGACATTTGTGAAAACGGCGCAAAAGCAATCGCCTGGGAAGTCACGGATAAGCAGGTAAACGCCTCTTTCTTTGCTGAGAATACGGTTCAATCATTACTTACCTGGGGAGACCACGAGCTTGAGGCTGCGGGGCGACTCACTCAGCCTTTGAAATATGATGCCGTCAGCGACTGTTACAAGCCATTAAGCTGGCAACAAGCTTTCGACGAAATTGGCGCACGCCTTCAAAGCTATAGTGATCCCAATCAGGTTGAATTCTATACTTCGGGCCGCACTTCCAATGAAGCTGCCTTTCTTTATCAGCTTTTTGCCCGTGAATACGGGAGCAATAACTTTCCCGACTGCTCCAACATGTGCCATGAACCGACAAGCGTGGGTTTGGCAGCGAGTATCGGTGTAGGTAAAGGGACCGTGTTGCTGGAAGACTTTGAGAAGTGCGATTTAGTCATTTGCATTGGGCATAACCCTGGTACAAACCACCCTCGCATGCTGACTTCGTTGCGCGCTTTAGTGAAACGGGGAGCGAAAATGATCGCCATCAATCCTCTACAGGAACGTGGCCTGGAGCGATTTACCGCACCGCAAAACCCGTTTGAAATGCTGACGAACTCTGAGACTCAGTTGGCCAGTGCCTACTATAACGTGCGCATTGGTGGCGATATGGCGTTGCTCAAGGGGATGATGCGCCTGTTAATTGAGCGCGATGATGCTGCAAGCGCCGCAGGTCGGCCTTCATTGCTTGATGACGAGTTTATTCAAACGCATACCGTCGGCTTTGACGAGCTACGCCGTGACGTTCTCAATTCCGAGTGGAAAGATATCGAACGTATTTCTGGACTAAGTCAGACACAAATCGCCGAACTGGCTGACGCATATGCCGCTGCCGAACGCACCATTATCTGTTACGGAATGGGGATCACTCAGCACGAACATGGTACCCAGAACGTACAGCAACTGGTCAATCTGCTGTTGATGAAAGGTAACATTGGCAAGCCTGGTGCGGGTATCTGCCCACTACGTGGACACTCTAATGTACAGGGCGACCGAACCGTCGGTATCACCGAGAAACCGTCTGCAGAGTTTCTGGCTCGTCTGGGTGAGCGCTATGGCTTCACCCCACCTCATGCACCTGGACATGCTGCAATTGCCAGCATGCAAGCAATATGTACGGGGCAGGCTCGAGCATTGATCTGCATGGGGGGCAATTTTGCGCTGGCAATGCCAGATCGGGAAGCGAGCGCTGTACCGTTAACGCAATTAGATTTGGCGGTACACGTAGCCACTAAGCTTAACCGCTCTCATCTGTTGACCGCACGGCATAGCTATATTCTGCCGGTCCTGGGACGTAGCGAGATTGACATGCAAAAAAACGGTGCGCAGGCGGTAACCGTTGAGGATTCAATGTCGATGATTCATGCCTCGCGTGGCGTGTTAAAACCCGCCGGTGTAATGCTGAAATCAGAGTGTGCAGTGGTCGCGGGAATCGCGCAGGCAGCACTACCCCAGAGCGTGGTAGCCTGGGAGTATCTGGTGGAAGATTATGATCGCATTCGCAATGACATTGAAGCTGTGCTGCCAGAGTTCGCCGACTATAACCAGCGCATCCGCCATCCTGGTGGTTTTCACCTGATAAACGCAGCTGCTGAAAGGCGCTGGCTGACGCCGTCAGGTAAGGCTAATTTCATTACCAGCAAAGGGCTGTTAGAAGATCCCTCTTCAGCGTTTAACAGTAAGCTGGTCATGGCGACAGTACGCAGCCACGATCAGTACAACACGACGATTTATGGTATGGATGATCGCTATCGAGGGGTATTCGGTCAACGAGATGTGGTCTTTATGAGTGCTAAACAAGCTAAAATTTGCCGTGTAAAAAACGGCGAAAGAGTTAATCTTATTGCGCTTACGCCAGACGGTAAGCGCAGCTCACGCCGCATGGATAGATTAAAAGTGGTCATTTACCCTATGGCTGACCGCTCACTGGTGACCTATTTTCCAGAATCGAATCACATGCTAACACTTGATAACCACGATCCATTAAGTGGCATTCCTGGCTATAAAAGTATTCCGGTTGAATTAGAACCATCAAATTAATGCCTCTTCTCATTTCTTCTGCTGTCATCCGCACAGCAGAAGAATTCCTCATTGACTATTATTTCGCAATTTGCTCACATGGATTAAATTAAACTACATACTATAAGATATAAACTTCTGCCTACAGCTGTAAGAAACTCCGCTCAGTACTGAAGCACCAGTCCTATTTCCTCTTTTCTCCAGCCTGTTATATTAAGCATACTGATTAACGATTTTTAACGTTATCCGCTAAATAAACATATTTGAAATGCATGCGACCACAGTGAAAAACAAAATCACGCAAAGAGACAACTATAAAGAAATCATGTCTGCAATTGTGGTTGTCTTATTACTGACACTTACGTTGATAGCCATTTTTTCGGCAATTGATCAGCTGAGTATTTCAGAAATGGGTCGCATTGCAAGAGATCTTACACATTTCATTATCAATAGTTTGCAAGGCTGAAAACAAACAGCAAATTATAAATATGAAATGTTAAAAAAGTATCGATAAAAACTTTATTGTTTTAAGGAGATAAAATGTCGCTCGTTTGTTCTGTTATATTTATTCATCATGCCTTCAACGCTAACATTTTAGATAAAGATTACGCCTTCTCTGACGGCGAGATCCTGATGGTAGATAACGCTGTTCGTACGCATTTTGAACCTTATGAGCGGCATTTTAAAGAGATCGGATTTACTGAAAATACCATTAAAAAATATCTACAATGCACTAACATCCAGACAGTGACGGTGCCTGTTCCTGCGAAGTTTTTACGTGCTTCAAATGTACCGACTGGATTGCTTAATGAAATGATTGCTTATCTCAACTCGGAAGAACGCAATCATCATAATTTTTCAGAACTTTTGCTTTTTTCTTGCCTGTCTATTTTTGCCGCATGCAAAGGTTTCATTACACTATTAACTAACGGTGTGCTATCCGTTTCTGGGAAAGTGAGAAATATTGTCAACATGAAGCTGGCGCACCCATGGAAGCTGAAAGATATTTGTGACTGCCTGTACATCAGTGAAAGCCTGTTGAAGAAAAAACTTAAGCAAGAGCAAACGACATTCTCACAGATTCTTTTAGATGCAAGAATGCAGCACGCAAAAAATTTGATACGCGTAGAAGGTTCAGTCAATAAAATTGCCGAACAATGTGGTTATGCCAGTACATCTTATTTTATTTATGCGTTCCGCAAACATTTCGGCAACAGTCCGAAGAGAGTTTCTAAGGAGTACCGTTGTCAAAGTCACACGGGTATGAATACGGGCAACACGATGAATGCTTTAGCTATTTGATTATTTGCTAACGAGTAGTCAACCACACACGCTGCGTAAGAATTAAATGGGGCAGCCATTCCCTGCCCCGCGTTGTTTTTAGGCGATATATTTATTGAAATAAATAAGTGACATCCATCACATATTTATGCACTTGCATAACCTGTTGCATGATTATTTATGATCTCAATTCTGCATTTTGTCAGTAAAATGCAATAATTTATTAAATATCAATAAATTAGTTGTTTATCGGCGAGAAATTACTTAATAGAACAGAAAGTAATGTCAACGCTTTATGGACTGTTTTTTCCCTTTTTTTAGCTAAATCTGCTATCTCTTTATGTGACTAACTTCACTTACATCCACTTATTTCTCTTCGTAAAATTACTTTGGAATTAAGTACAATAAGAAGAGGAACATTTATGAAGTCTGCATTAAAGAAAAGTGTCGTAAGTACCTCGATATCTTTGATACTGGCATCTGGTATGGCTGCATTTGCTGCTCATGCGGCAGATGATGTAAAGCTGAAAGCAACCAAAACAAACGTTGCTTTCTCAGACTTTACGCCGACAGAATACAGTACCAAAGGAAAGCCAAATATTATCGTACTGACCATGGATGATCTTGGTTATGGACAACTTCCTTTTGATAAGGGATCTTTTGACCCAAAAACAATGGAAAATCGTGAAGTTGTCGATACCTACAAAATAGGGATAGATAAAGCCATTGAAGCTGCACAAAAATCAACGCCGACGCTCCTTTCATTAATGGATGAAGGCGTACGTTTTACTAACGGCTATGTGGCACACGGTGTTTCCGGCCCCTCCCGCGCCGCAATAATGACCGGTCGAGCTCCCGCCCGCTTTGGTGTCTATTCCAATACCGATGCTCAGGATGGTATTCCGCTAACAGAAACTTTCTTGCCTGAATTATTCCAGAATCATGGTTATTACACTGCAGCAGTAGGTAAATGGCACTTGTCAAAAATCAGTAATGTGCCGGTACCGGAAGATAAACAAACGCGTGACTATCATGACAACTTCACCACATTTTCTGCGGAAGAATGGCAACCTCAAAACCGTGGCTTTGATTACTTTATGGGATTCCACGCTGCAGGAACGGCATATTACAACTCCCCTTCACTGTTCAAAAATCGTGAACGTGTCCCCGCAAAAGGTTATATCAGCGATCAGTTAACCGATGAGGCAATTGGCGTTGTTGATCGTGCCAAAACACTTGACCAGCCTTTTATGCTTTACCTGGCTTATAATGCTCCGCACCTGCCAAATGATAATCCTGCACCGGATCAATATCAGAAGCAATTTAATACCGGTAGTCAAACAGCAGATAACTACTACGCTTCCGTTTATTCTGTTGATCAGGGTGTAAAACGCATTCTCGAACAACTGAAGAAAAACGGACAGTATGACAATACAATTATTCTCTTTACCTCCGATAATGGTGCGGTTATCGATGGTCCTCTGCCGCTGAACGGAGCGCAAAAAGGCTATAAGAGCCAGACTTATCCTGGCGGTACCCATACACCAATGTTTATGTGGTGGAAAGGAAAACTTCAGCCCGGTAATTATGACAAGCTGATTTCCGCAATGGATTTCTACCCGACAGCTCTTGATGCAGCCGATATCAGCATTCCAAAAGACCTTAAGCTGGATGGCGTTTCCTTGCTGCCCTGGTTGCAAGATAAGAAACAAGGCGAGCCACATAAAAATCTGACCTGGATAACCTCTTATTCTCACTGGTTTGACGAGGAAAATATTCCATTCTGGGATAATTACCACAAATTTGTCCGCCATCAGTCAGACGATTACCCGCATAACCCCAACACTGAGGACTTAAGCCAATTCTCTTATACGGTGAGAAATAACGATTATTCGCTTGTCTATACAGTAGAAAACAATCAGTTAGGTCTCTACAAACTGACGGATCTACAGCAAAAAGATAACCTTGCCGCCGCCAATCCGCAGGTCGTTAAAGAGATGCAAGGCGTGGTAAGAGAGTTTATCGACAGCAGCCAGCCACCGCTTAGCGAGGTAAATCAGGAGAAGTTTAACAATATCAAGAAAGCACTAAGCGAAGCGAAATAACTAAACCTTCATGCGGCGGATTTTTCCGCCGCCTTATTGAGCGAGATAGCGATGCACGTTACAGCCAAGCCCTCCAGTTTTCAATGTAATCTCAAATGTGATTACTGTTTTTACCTTGAAAAAGAGTCGCAGTTTACTCATGAAAAATGGATGGATGACAGCACTCTGAAAGAGTTCATCAAACAATATATCGCAGCGTCTGGCAATCAGGTCTATTTTACCTGGCAAGGCGGTGAACCCACTCTGGCTGGCCTGGATTTTTTCCGTAAAGTTATTCACTATCAACAACGCTATGCAGGCCAAAAACGTATTTTTAATGCATTACAAACGAATGGCATTTTATTGAATAATGAATGGTGTGCCTTTCTCAAAGAACATGAATTTCTGGTTGGTATCTCGATCGATGGCCCCCAGGAGTTACATGACCGTTACAGACGCAGTAATTCAGGTAACGGTACTTTTGCAAAAGTGATAGCAGCCATCGAGCGTCTGAAATCATATCAAGTAGAGTTTAATACGTTAACCGTCATTAATAACGTTAATGTCCATTACCCTCTTGAGGTTTATCATTTTTTAAAATCTATCGGCAGTAAACATATGCAATTTATCGAATTGCTAGAAACCGGGACGCCGAATATTGATTTCAGTGGTCATAGTGAGAACACATTCCGTATCATTGATTTTTCTGTGCCTCCCACGGCTTATGGCAAGTTTATGTCAACCATTTTTATGCAATGGGTTAAAAACGATGTGGGTGAAATTTTCATCCGTCAGTTTGAAAGTTTTGTCAGCCGTTTTTTGGGGAATGGGCATACCAGTTGTATTTTCCAGGAGTCCTGCAAGGATAATCTGGTTGTTGAAAGTAATGGAGACATTTACGAATGCGACCATTTTGTCTATCCACAGTACAAAATTGGAAACATTAATAAATCTGAACTCAAAACGATGAACAGTGTACAACTGACAGCGCAAAAAAAACGGATTCCAGCGAAATGTCAGCAATGTGCATATAAACCTATCTGCAATGGCGGTTGTCCTAAGCATCGTATTACTAAAGTAAACAATGAGACTGTTTCTTATTTTTGCGAAGGTTATAAAATCCTTTTTTCAACCATGGTACCTTATATGAACGCCATGGTAGAGTTAGCTAAGAACAGAGTACCGCTTTACCACATTATGGATGTTGCAAAACAAATGGAGAATAATTAATAACGCTCTCTTTTAACTCCATTCTTAGCCTCCTTCTTATGACCTTAACAAGGCACCCGACATAAATTCCTGTCGGGTGTTTCGTCATCATCATCTTCCCTTGCGAAAATCCTGGCTTACGAGGTATGCGTCAGGGCATTAGCAATACTCTTGATTATCAATAGCGTAACCATAACCACTGAAAATGAAATATTCCTTTATATTTCATATTGTTAAATGATACTTAAATAAATTTCATCAGTAAATCATTGCCATAGATAATCATTGGATGGCACAATCAATTTTCGCTAATGATAACCATTCCCATTACGCTTCGTATGTTGATAGCAAAGTATCTCTGTCTGTTGAAGCCCTTTTGGCTGCGTAAGAATAATAAAACTTCAGTGTTGTTAATCATTATTATCCTCGCCATGATCCTTGGCGTGGTTAAAATTCAGGTCTGGTTAAACGACTGGAATAATGATTTTTTCAATGCGCTAAGCCAGAAAGAAACCGATAAGCTTTGGCAGCTTGTCCTTTGGTTCCCTGCCCTGCTGGGGATCTTTGTATTAATATCCGTAAACAAAACATGGTTAATTAAACTACTGACTATTCGCTGGCGCGAATGGTTAACAGATTACTACCTTAATCGGTGGTTTGCAGATAAAAACTACTACTTCACGCAGATCTACGGCGAGCATAAAAATACAGATAACCCTGACCAACGTATCGCTGAAGACATTCTCTTACTGATCAGCAAAACGCTCAGTCTTTCATTTGGCTTCATCCAGTCACTTAGCATGCTGATCACCTTTACCGTTATTCTTTGGGAAAGCGCGGGTACGCTCTCATTCACTGTTGGTGGAACAGAATGGAATATCCAGGGGTATATGGTCTATACCGTCGTGCTCATTGTGATCGGTGGAACTTTATTTACCCATAAGGTGGGTAAACGTATTCGTCCGCTTAATGTGGAAAAACAACGTAGCGAAGCGACATTTCGAACAAATCTTGTGCAGCATAATAAGCAGGCAGAACTGATTGCGCTAAGCAATGCTGAGTCTCTACAACGCCAGGAGTTGAGCGACAATTTTCATACCATTAAAGAGAACTGGCATCGTTTAATGAATCGTCAGCGGTGGCTTGATTACTGGCAGAATATTTATTCGCGCTCGCTTAGCGTTCTTCCCTACTTTCTGTTATTGCCGCAGTTTATTAGCGGGCAGATCAATCTGGGCGGACTGATGAAATCGCGCCAGGCATTTATGCTGGTATCGAACAATTTAAGCTGGTTTATTTATAAATATGACGAACTTGCTGAACTGGCTGCGGTTATCGATCGCTTGTATGAGTTCCATCAACTCACTGAACAGCGCCCTACGAATAAGCCTAAAAATTGCCAACATGCGGTACAAGTGGCTGATGCGAGTATTCGTACGCCTGATAATAAGATCATATTAGAGAACCTGAACTTTCATGTTTCGCCAGGCAAATGGCTATTACTGAAAGGCTACTCTGGTGCGGGAAAAACCACACTGCTTAAAACATTATCCCACTGCTGGCCGTGGTTTAAAGGTGATATTTCTTCTCCTGCTGACAGTTGGTATGTGTCACAAACACCGTTAATCAAAACCGGCTTACTGAAAGAGATTATTTGTAAAGCACTTCCCCTGCCCGTAGACGATAAATCGTTGAGCGAAGTACTGCATCAGGTTGGTCTTGGGAAATTGGCTGCGCGTATTCATGACCACGATCGCTGGGGAGATATTCTTTCCAGCGGCGAAAAACAACGTATCGCCCTGGCACGATTAATTTTACGACGTCCGAAATGGATATTTCTTGACGAAACTACCTCTCATCTTGAGGAACAAGAGGCTATCCGCTTACTGCGTTTAGTGCGTGAAAAACTACCCACAAGCGGCGTCATTATGGTTACACATCAACCCGGTGTCTGGAACCTGGCCGATGATATTTGTGACATTAGCGCGGTTTTATAAAAACAATAAAAGCCCTGCTGTACGGAGATATAAATAAATGAAGCGAGTTCTTATTCCTGGCGTCATTTTATGTGGCGCTGATGTGGCGCAGGCCGTCGATGACAAAAACATGTACATGCATTTTTTTGAAGAGATGACGGTCTATGCTCCTGTCCCTGTACCCGTAAACGGCAACACGCATTACACCAGTGAAAGCATCGAGCGTTTACCGACCGGGAATGGCAATATCAGCGATCTGCTGAGAACCAACCCTGCGGTACGCATGGATTCAACGCAAAGTACCTCGTTGAACCAGGGAGATATTCGCCCTGAGAAAATCTCTATTCACGGTGCGTCGCCCTACCAGAATGCCTATTTGATTGACGGTATTAGTGCAACTAATAACCTGAACCCAGCGAATGAGTCCGATGCCAGTAGTGCAACCAATATTAGCGGGATGTCACAGGGGTATTATCTTGATGTCAGCTTACTGGACAATGTGACGCTTTATGACAGTTTTGTGCCGGTTGAATTTGGTCGCTTCAATGGCGGGGTAATTGATGCAAAGATCAAACGCTTCAACGCTGATGATAGCAAGGTGAAATTGGGTTATCGCACTACGCGTTCGGACTGGTTAACATCGCATATCGATGAGAATAACAAGAGCGCATTTAATCAAGGCTCTTCAGGAAGTACTTATTACTCCCCAGATTTTAAAAAGAACTTTTATACCTTGTCGTTTAATCAGGAACTCGCTGATAACTTCGGCGTTACCGCCGGTTTATCGCGCCGCCAGTCTGATATCACCCGCGCGGATTATGTTTCGAATGACGGCATTGTCGCCGGCAGGGCACAGTATAAAAACGTTATCGATACTGCATTAAGCAAATTTACCTGGTTTGCCAGCGACCGCTTTACCCACGATTTAACCTTAAAATATACCGGCTCCAGCCGTGATTATAATACCAGCACCTTCCCGCAGTCTGATCGCGAAATGGGTAATAAATCCTATGGTCTGGCATGGGATATGGATACGCAGCTCGCATGGGCCAAACTGCGTACCACCGTTGGTTGGGATCATATTAGTGATTATACCCGTCACGATCATGACATCTGGTACACCGAACTTTCATGTACATATGGTGATATTACAGGGCGTTGCACCCGTGGCGGATTAGGACACATTTCCCAGGCTGTAGATAATTACACCTTCAAAACACGCCTGGACTGGCAAAAATTCGCCGTGGGTAATGTTTCGCATCAACCCTACTTCGGCGCGGAATACATCTATTCCGATGCGTGGACTGAACGCCATAACCAGTCTGAATCCTATGTGATTAATACTGCCGGAAAGAAAACTAACCATACCATTTACCATAAAGGTAAAGGCCGCCTGGGAATTGACAACTACACGCTGTATATGGCGGATCGCATTAGCTGGCGTAATGTGTCATTAATGCCCGGCGTGCGGTATGACTATGACAACTATCTGTCAAACCACAATATCTCCCCGCGCTTTATGACGGAATGGGATATTTTTGCTAATCAAACCTCAATGATTACAGCAGGTTATAACCGTTACTATGGCGGGAATATTCTTGATATGGGATTACGTGATATCCGCAATAGCTGGACGGAATCGGTATCAGGTAATAAAACTCTGACGCGTTATCAGGATTTGAAAACGCCTTATAACGATGAACTGGCAATGGGATTGCAGCAGAAAATCGGTAAGAACGTTATTGCGCGTGCAAACTATGTTTACCGTGAAGCGCATGATCAAATCAGCAAAAGCAGTCGTACCGACAGCGCGACTAAAACCACCATTACTGAATATAACAACGATGGCAAAACCAAAACGCATTCGTTCAGCCTCAGTTTTGAACTGGCCGAACCCCTGCATATCCGCCAGGTAGATATTAACCCACAAATTGTCTTTAGCTATATCAAGAGCAAGGGCAACTTGTCGTTAAACAATGGTTATGAGGAGAGCAATACCGGTGATAACCAGGTGGTTTATAACGGTAATCTGGTCTCTTACGATAGCGTTCCAGTGGCAGATTTTAATAACCCATTAAAGATCTCCTTAAACATGGATTTCACGCATCAACCGAGCGGGTTAGTGTGGGCGAATACGCTGGCCTGGCAAGAAGCGCGTAAAGCTCGCATTATCCTTGGTAAGACAAATGCGCAATACATCAGCGAATATTCAGATTACAAGCAGTATGTTGACGAAAAACTGGATAGCAGCCTGACCTGGGACACCCGCTTGTCCTGGACGCCACAATTTCTGCAACAACAAAACCTGACGATCAGTGCCGATATTCTCAATGTACTGGATAGCAAAACCGCTGTTGATACAACGAACACCGGTGTGGCGACCTACGCCAGTGGCCGTACTTTCTGGCTTGATGTCAGCATGAAATTTTAATAGTTCGGATTTTACTTAACCGGGTAAATTCGCCCGGTTTTCGCATGGAGATAATTATGAGAAACCTCTGTTTCTTACTGACGTTAGTGGCAACTCTGTTGCTCCCCGGGCGGCTGATTGCCGCCGCCTTACCGCAGGATGAAAAGTTAATTACCGGGCAACTGGACAATGGCTTGCGATATATGATTTATCCGCATGCTCATCCAAAGGATCAGGTAAATTTATGGCTGCAAATTCATACCGGTTCATTGCAGGAAGAAGACAATGAGCGCGGCGTGGCTCATTTTGTAGAACATATGATGTTTAACGGCACAAAAACATGGCCGGGTAATAAAGTCATCGAAACATTTGAGTCAATGGGCCTGCGTTTTGGTCGCGATGTTAATGCCTATACCAGCTATGACGAAACGGTGTATCAGGTGAGTTTGCCGACTACGCAGAAACAAAATCTGCAACAAGTGATGGCAATCTTCAGTGAATGGAGTAATGCCGCAACCTTTGAAAAACTCGAAGTAGACGCTGAACGTGGCGTAATTACTGAGGAATGGCGTGCCCATCAGGATGCGAAATGGCGCACCTCTCAGGCGCGCCGCCCTTTCCTGCTGGCAAATACCCGTAATTTAGACCGTGAACCTATCGGCCTGATGGATACTGTCGCCACGGTCACACCGGCACAATTGCGCCAATTTTATCAACGCTGGTATCAACCAAATAATATGACCTTTATCGTGGTCGGCGATATCGACAGTAAAGAAGCGCTGGCGCTGATAAAGGATAATTTAAGTAAGCTTCCGGCTAACAAAGCAGCTGAAAATCGCGTCTGGCCGACAAAAGCCGAAAACCACCTGCGCTTTAATATCATTAATGATAAAGAAAACCGGGTGAACGGCATCGCACTCTATTATCGCCTGCCAATGGTACAAGTGAACGATGAGCAAAGCTTTATCGAACAAGCTGAATGGAGCATGTTAGTTCAGCTGTTCAATCAACGTCTGCAGGAACGCATACAGTCGGGCGAGTTGAAGACTATTTCTGGCGGCACTGCGCGCAGCGTTAAAATTGCACCCGATTATCAGTCGCTGTTTTTCCGTGTAAATGCACGTGACAATAATATGCAGGATGCTGCGAATGCATTAATGGCAGAGTTGGCAACCATTGATCAGCATGGTTTTTCTGCTGAAGAACTCGATGATGTCAAATCTACCCGCCTCACCTGGCTGAAAAATGCGGTTGATCAGCAAGCTGAACGTGATTTACGTATGCTGACCAGTCGCCTGGCATCCAGCTCATTAAATAATACGCCGTTCTTGTCGCCGGAAGAGACATATCAACTTTCGAAACGTCTGTGGCAGCAAATTACCGTGCAAAGTCTGGCGGAAAAATGGCAGCAGTTAAGAAAGAACCAGGACGCATTTTGGGAGCAAATGGTAAACAATGAGGTTGCCGCCAAAAAAGCATTGTCTCCTGCGGCTATCCTGGCGCTGGAAAAGGAGTACGCCAACAAAAAGCTGGCGGCTTACGTCTTCCCAGGCAGAAATTTATCGTTAACAGTAGACGCAGACCCACAGGCGGAAATTAGCAGCAAAGAAACGCTGGCGGAGAATCTGACATCATTAACACTTTCCAATGGTGCCAGGGTTATTCTGGCAAAATCCGCGGGTGAAGAGCAAAAGCTACAAATTATTGCCGTATCGAATAAAGGCGATTTAAGTTTCCCTGCGCAGCAAAAATCACTTATCGCGCTGGCAAATAAAGCAGTTAGCGGAAGCGGCGTTGGCGAACTCTCCTCTTCCAGCCTGAAACGCTGGAGTGCGGAAAATTCGGTAACCATGAGCAGTAAAGTCAGTGGCATGAATACGTTGCTCTCCGTTAGCGCGCGGACTAATAACCCTGAACCTGGTTTTCAGTTGATTAACCAGCGAATCACCCACAGCACGATTAACGATAATATTTGGGCATCGCTACAAAATGCTCAAATTCAGGCGTTGAAAACGCTCGACCAGCGTCCAGCGGAGAAATTCGCCCAGCAGATGTATGAGACGCGCTATGCTGATGACCGCACGAAATTACTGCAAGAAAATCAGATTGCACAGTTTACTGCCGCAGATGCGCTGGCTGCCGATCGCCAATTGTTTTCATCTCCAGCGGATATCACGTTTGTCATTGTCGGTAATGTCGCAGAAGACAAACTCGTGGCGTTAATTACGCGTTACTTAGGATCAATCAAACACTCTGATTCGCCATTAGCCGCAGGTAAACCATTAACTCGCGCGACGGACAACGCATCGGTTACTGTAAAAGAACAAAATGAACCTGTGGCACAGGTTTCACAGTGGAAGCGTTATGATTCCCGGACACCTGTTAATCTGCCGACGCGTATGGCGCTCGATGCTTTTAACGTCGCACTGGCAAAAGATCTACGTGTTAATATTCGTGAACAGGCATCTGGAGCATACAGCGTTTCTTCTCGCCTCTCGGTTGATCCTCAGGCCAAAGATATCAGTCATTTGCTGGCTTTTACTTGTCAACCAGAACGACATGATGAACTGTTAACGTTAGCGAATGAAGTGATGGTTAAGCGTCTGGCTAAAGGGATCAGTGAGCAAGAACTGAATGAATACCAGCAAAACGTTCAGCGCAGCCTCGATATCCAACAGCGTAGCGTTCAACAATTAGCGAACACTATTGTAAATAGTCTTATTCAATATGACGATCCTGCAGCATGGACTGAGCAGGAGCAATTGTTGAAACAAATGACGGTAGAGAATGTTAACACTGCCGTTAAACAATATCTTTCTCATCCGGTAAATACTTATACCGGAGTATTATTGCCAAAATAATAACAGCCCCGTCAACACATCGTTGGCGGGGATTTTAGCAATATTCGCTATTTTTATGTAATAATTTTATAAATGCGTTCAAAATAATAATCAAGTACTAATAGTGATATTTTAAGGTCTGATTTTTACGTGATAATTCAGGAGACACAGAATGCGCATAAAAATAACAGCATAAAACACCTTACCACCACCCAAGAATTTCATATTGTATTGTTTTTCAATGAAAAAATATTATTCGCGTAATATCTCACGATAAATAACATTAGGATTTTGTTATTTAAACACGAGTCCTTTGCACTTGCTTACTTTATCGATAAATCCTACTTTTTTAATGCGATCCAATCATTTTAAGGAGTTTAAAATGGATAAGAAGCAAGTAACGGATTTAAGGTCGGAACTACTCGATTCACGTTTTGGTGCGAAGTCTATTTCCACTATCGCAGAATCAAAACGTTTTCCGCTGCACGAAATGCGCGACGATGTCGCATTCCAGATTATCAATGACGAATTATATCTTGATGGCAACGCTCGTCAGAACCTGGCCACTTTCTGCCAGACCT
>ERZ773241.2117-NODE-2117-length-16871-cov-4.258920_pt1 | contig 16871 bp, 9 predicted proteins | sample MGYA00580989_ERZ773241 | MGnify/ENA primary metagenome ERZ773241 (study PRJEB29015, sample SAMEA2737804) | human gut metagenome | biome: human gut; feature: human-associated habitat; material: faeces | place: China | collected 2012 ... | reverse complement strand
CGCTCCTGCAATAGGCGCAGACGCCTTATATGGATAAGTTAGCCCGCATGGGACGCAATGGACGTTTGATAACTGTTGCCGAAGGTTTCCATCCGGGTAGTGAGGTTGCCAACATGTCCGTGTTGGGATATAATCTTCCGAAAGTGTACGAAGGACGCGGGCCGCTCGAAGCAGCCAGTATCGGTGTGGACCTGAAACCGGGAGAAATGGCGATGCGTTGTAATCTGATTTGTGTGGAAGGAGAGATTCTGAAGAATCACTCTTCCGGACATATATCTACGGAAGAAGCGGATGTACTGATCCAGTATCTGCAAGAGAAGCTGGGGAATGACCGCGTACGTTTCCATACAGGAGTTCAGTATCGTCATCTGCTTGTTATCAAGGGGGGGAATAAAGAACTGGATTGCACCCCTCCGCACGATGTCCCGTTGAAACCTTTCCGCCCGTTAATGGTGAAACCCTTAGTGCCGGAAGCGCAGGAAACGGCGGACCTTATCAATGATCTTATTCTTAAATCACAGGAACTGCTGAAGAACCATCCGTTGAATCTGAAACGGATGTCGGAAGGCAAGGACCCTGCAAACAGCATCTGGCCATGGAGTCCCGGCTATCGTCCGCAGATGCCTGCTTTCTCCGAAACTTTTCCGCAAGTAAAGAAAGGAGCAGTTATTTCGGCTGTCGACTTGATTAACGGAATCGGATATTATGCCGGCTTACGCCGTATTGCGGTAGAGGGAGCCACCGGACTGTATAATACAAATTATGAGAATAAAGTAGCTGCCGCTCTGGAAGCACTGAAGACGGACGATTTCGTTTATCTTCATATCGAGGCCAGTGATGAGGCGGGACACGAAGGGGATATCGATCTGAAACTCCTGACGATAGAGAACCTCGACAAACGTGCTGTAGGCCCTATCTACGAAGCAGTGAAGGACTGGGACGAGCCTGTGGCGATTGCCGTATTGCCCGACCATCCTACTCCCTGCGAACTTCGCACCCATACCTCCGATCCTATACCGTTCCTTATCTGGTATCCGGGCATCGAACCGGATGAAGTGCAGACGTATGACGAGATATCGGCATGCGACGGCATTTACGGTGTGTTGAAAGAAGATGAGTTTATAAAAGAATTTATGAATCAAAAGAATATCCAATGAAATACTATAGTACAAATAAACAAGCGTCGATGGCTTCTTTGCAGGAAGCTGTAGTAAAAGGGCTTGCCGCCGACAGAGGACTTTTCATGCCAATGACTATCAAGCCTCTTCCCCAAGAATTTTACGATACGATAGATACTTTGTCTTTTCAGGAGATTGCTTATCGTGTAGCCGATGCTTTCTTTGGCGAAGACATCCCTGCCGATACCCTGAAACAAATAGTGTATGACACATTGAGCTTTGATGTACCGTTGGTGAAAGTGGCGGACAACATCTATTCTCTGGAACTTTTCCACGGACCGACTCTGGCTTTCAAAGATGTAGGCGGCCGTTTTATGGCACGTTTGCTGGGCTACTTCATCAAGAAAGAAGGGCAGAAGGATGTGAATGTGCTGGTAGCGACTTCCGGTGATACGGGAAGTGCCGTTGCCAACGGTTTTCTGGGGGTGGAAGGTATTCATGTATATGTACTTTACCCGAAAGGAAAAGTCAGCGAAATACAGGAGAAGCAGTTCACTACTTTGGGACAGAATATCACCGCTCTCGAAGTGGACGGAACGTTTGATGATTGTCAGGCACTGGTAAAAGCTGCTTTCATGGATAAGGAACTGAACGAACATCTGTCACTGACTTCCGCCAATTCTATCAATGTAGCCCGCTTCCTGCCGCAAGCATTCTATTATTTCTATGCTTATGCACAGCTGAAGCGTGCCGGAAAAGCCGATAATGCCGTGATTTGTGTTCCTAGCGGAAACTTCGGAAACATCACAGCCGGATTGTTCGGCAAAAAGATGGGCTTGCCTGTCAAACGTTTTATTGCTGCCAACAATCGCAACGATATATTCTATCAATACCTGCAAACAGGTAAATATAATCCCCGCCCATCCGTTGCAACCATTGCCAACGCTATGGACGTGGGTGATCCGAGCAACTTTGCCCGTGTGCTTGACTTGTATGGCGGTTCTCATGCTGACATTTCCGCTGAGATTTCGGGAACTACATATACCGACGAGCAGATTCGCGAAACTGTGAAAGAAACCTGGAAGGAACATCATTACCTGCTCGATCCTCATGGAGCCTGCGGTTATCGCGCTTTGCAAGAAGGACTGAAACAAGGCGAAACGGGAGTCTTCCTTGAAACTGCTCATCCTGCTAAATTCCTTGAAACTGTAGAAAGTATCATTGGCGAAGCGGTAGAAATACCTGCCAAGTTGCAGGAATTTATGAAAGGGGAGAAGAAGAGCTTGCAAATGACGAAAGAATTTGCAGACTTCAAGAAGTATTTGCTTTCTGTTTGATTGGGTTGTTAAAGCAAGGAATAAAAGAAATAATTATGCAAGATATAGTAAACGGACGCTGTGGTTGGTGTGGAACCGACGAACTGTATGTGAAATATCATGATCAGGAGTGGGGAAATTTAGTTACTGACGACAAGACGCTGTTTGAGTTTCTTGTGCTGGAGAGTGCCCAGGCGGGGCTGAGCTGGATAACCATCCTCAGAAAACGGGAGGGTTATCGCAAAGCCTTTTGCGATTTTGATGCCGGGCAGGTGGCACAGATGACCGATGAAGATGTAGAACGGTTGATGCACTTTGAAGGCATTGTGAAAAACCGTCTGAAAATCAAATCGACCATTACCAACGCCAGACAATTCCTTGCTATACAAAAGGAGTTCGGTAGTTTTTACGACTACACTCTCTCATTCTTTCCCGACAGAAAGCCTATTGTCAATACCTTTTGTTCATTGAGCGAGATTCCAGCATCTTCTCCCGAATCCGATGCAATGAGTAAGGACATGAAAAAGCGCGGATTCAAATTCTTTGGAACAACGATTTGTTATGCTCACTTACAGGCTTCGGGATTTATCAACGATCACTTGAAGGATTGTATTTGCCGGAAAAAATAAATGACGTGCGGAAATAATTCAAATCTGTTTAGGAATGAACTAAACAGTAGCACACAATAGTAACTCAACTCTCCTCCTTCCCGAAGGAGGAGAATGGAAGATAGAACCGACTATCATTTAGCTCATAACAATACGAAAAGGAATAAATTGCTTTGAGCCGCTCTACTAGAGAATTGAAATATCCAAAATTGCTGTCATCTGTCACCAAATGATAGATAACGCACTGATTATAAACTAATAAAGAGGTGACAGCACAGCGTGACGGCATTGTGACAGCATATTTTGCTATCACAATGTCGTCACGCTGTGTTATTATATCCTGCTACAATAATATACTGACCTCTTGGAATGATAAGTCAGGAATACCTTAGCTTAGTTAGTTTCCATGCAATGAAACTATAGTTCCAAAGCCTTGAAACCAATAGTTTCAAGCTGAAGAAACTTTAGTTCCAAACTGCAGAAACTAAAGTTTCAAGCGCTGGAAACTCTAGTTCCAAGACCGTGAAACTAAAGTTTCATTAGGCAAAAAAATAATAGTTCCACAGTAGGAAACTATCAGTAGTAAGGCAGATGAAAGAATATTTTTCCGGAACAGGGATTTAATAAGCAAGGAATACTAAATATTCTCCTGTACAATGAATGGTAAACTCATCTGCTGTTGCTTCATTAAGTGTTCCCTGCCACCAGTTGCTGAAGTCGCTTAGCGGATAAAACAATCCTTCTCCTTTTAATCCTTCAGCTCCAAAATTGATGATAGAGACCTGCTGACCGGGATGTGAGGCAAAACTTTGCGTATCACTCACAGGAATAAATGTCCCGTAATCAGTGACTGTCCGTACTTCCATACCACTTCTCATATACTCCATGAGCAGGCTGATGTTTCCTAACGTATGATCTTCCCGTTTGCCGGTAGCACCTACGATGGCGATTTTCCGTATCCCTTTACTTTGCAGATAATGGACAGCTTTGGTCTGATCATTCGTCTCCTGATCCGAAATTTGAAGGATAATAGAGGAAAAACGCTTTTTATATTCCGGCAGGAGCGAGTCTCCATCGCCTATAATCACGTCGGGAGTATGTCCGCGGGAAATATATTCATTGGCGGCCCCGTCGCAACAAACGACGAATTGGGCTTCTGCCAAAAGACGCAGGGGAAGTTCGTGCGCAGGATATTCACCGTTGGCAAGTATGACGGCTTGGGGTATATAGTGTTCGTTTATCATTGCATGTTCATTATTTTTTTCCATTTGAAGTAGCCAAAGATAGCTATAATGGAGTAAAGTCCGTACAATGCGGAGGTGAAATAGAGATCTTTATAGATATAAAGTCCGCAACAGACGATGTCGACAAGAATCCAGGCAAACCATTGCTCGATGTATTTGCGTGCCAGCATCCACATTCCGACAATGCTCAACGCCGTTGTGAAACTGTCCAGCCACGGAACGTTACTGTCTGTGTATTCGATAAGTATCCGGGCGATGCCGACGAAAGACACGATAAACACAAGGAATAGTGGCAGATAGCATTTCCACGGGGTATGTATAATGGGGAGACTTTTCTTTTCCCCGTGTCCCCACATCCAGAAGAACCATCCGTAGATGGCAGCTATCAGATAGTAGATGTTGATGCCGAAGTCGGCATACAACCCCGCGTCGTAATAAACAAAGATATAAATGGCCGGCATGATGATGCCCGCCAGCCACAGATAGATACTGGCGCGATACTCCAGCCACAGGTAGATAATACCGATAAACGTACCGAATATCTCCAGATAATTCATTTCCATATTTGCTTATTTATTCGTTCTCTACGCCGGCATTACCCGGATCAGATTCTATGGGTATGTTCTCAGCCTGTCATGTTAGGGCACCCCTATTGCGTGAATCGGCGGTAAAATTACGAATTTAGCAGAAGGAAAACAAGGAATCATGTAAAAACAAGTCCTCCGTTGAAAAAACGAAGAGGAGATTTCAGCGGCATTTTTGCAATGCCGTGAAATCTCCTCTTCTCCTCATTTGTCGTGTATTATAAAACTTCTTTTTCTTTGGTCAGTTGCTCTTCATATAGCGTGTTACCGATCGTATATTTGAGGCTGAACTTTTTGGCGGTTGTGTTGTAGGTACTTTCTCCTGAGTCGATAATTACCGGTCCGTTTTCAGCATCCCATGCTTTGATCAAAACTTTCTTTACATCATTAGTGCCTTCCACTATCTGATCCGTGATGGTCAGTTCTATTGTACCCGTTTGGATATCAGCTTTCTCGTCGCTCTCGTTGTTCATGGCATAGAATAGTCTGACAGTGTTGACTCCGGTAGGCTTAATCGTTTTAGGCTTCTGAATCGTCTTCGGAGTTTCTCCTTCTAAGGTGGTATGCCCACTCATCTGGTAACTGCCCGAATAGTCATTCTTTAATTTTAATAGAATCAACATTTTATATCCGGATTCACTTATCGGATATCCTGTTGTACTTTCTATTTCGACGGGGATGACGTATGACTGGTCAATCTTCAGACTTGCTGTCTTTATCAACACAGGAACTTCGGCGGAAATACCTTCAGCGTGCTTGATTACCGTATTCTCCAAAGAAGGAATGGAATATAAATCAGTATCCAGTGATTTATAATATTTGTCCTCATTCAGAACGGTCCAGTATTTTTTATTGTAAATATCTACCAACTCTTCGTTGATCTTCATTTTTACGTTCACATCTCGGTCTAATGCTAATGTACCGGAACTGCTGACCGTGAAATAAGTTTTCACTTCTTCGTTACTGTAGCTTACTTCTGTGGTCCATACTCGGTTGTAAGCACCGATCAGGTAGATTTCTTTCTGATATTGTTCTTTTTCAAGCAGGTCTTTTTCACAAGAAGTGATGGAGAGCGTTAACAAAGAACAGACCACTATTTTGTATATTGATCTCATTATATGTTCAATTTTATATGATTAATAATCAGTTATATGATAGAAAGGGGAAAGTTACCAATCTCCGAATCCGTCCCATCCTGGATTTTGTTTCAGTTTGGCATTTTTATCCAATACGGCTCTCGGAATAGGATAGAAGTACATCTTCCTGTCAAAGCTGCGTAATGCATACTTATGAACTACATTGACAACAGTATAGAATTGGTCTCTTTCGGTTGTCTTCTTGGTAACGTCCATACCTTGTACCGGTTTGTTTTCTTCTGTTTCTGCTAGTCCCCAACGACGCAGGTCATGATATCTTCTTCCTTCGCACGCAAATTCGATCATGCGTTCGCGGATGATTAACTGACGCATCTTCACTTGATCGCTGGCATCGGCAAGGGTGATGCCCGGCAATCCGGCACGGTAACGAATCATGTTGAAGTAGTACATGATTTCCTCCGGATTATACAAAACATGATAAGTGGTGTTATCTGCCGCTTCCGTATATTCCGGTTCTCCTTTCAGTTCATTCAATGCTTCTACATAGTTCAACAGTATTTCCGCATATCTGAATACAGGGAATGTTTTCGGTTTTATTTTAGCACCTGTATGACTGGTACAGTTATCCTCCGGATGGATATATTTCTTTAGAGTATATCCCGTTAAGTTATAGTCTTCTGGATTGGCAGCCTGTTTTGCACAGTTGCCATTCACGTAATATCCTGCTGTAAAGTTAGTCACGTTGGGAGCTTCGGTTCCTGTTACCGAAGTTGCGGGCCAGAAACATTCACAGAATCCGATAGATGCGTAGAAACGCGGTTCGCGGTCCAGATACATTTTGGCAACGGTTGGTCTCAGCTCATATCCTGTGGCGATGGTAGGTACAGTACCCGCTTCTTCATAATAATCAGGTTGTTGCACATAATCTTCTCCATCTTTCATGTAGTAGGCATCTATGAGTTTCTGAGTGATTCCTAAGCCGTTCCATCCTCCCAGTTTCAACGGGAAGGCGATTGAAATGATGTTGTTGTTCAAGGGAGTAGCATAAATAAGTTCAGGGTTTTTCACAGCCAGTGCTTCTCCATTGAACATGTCTATATACGAATGGTAAGGATCGATTCCTCCTACTCCTAACGGGAATTCCGCTTGTGACGCCTGAGAGGATGCATACGTGTTTTCATCGCTGGGTACAGTGTATAATGAGTAAATACCGCTATCGATAATTCTCTTGGAGGCAGCAGCTGATTTCGCCCATTTCACCGGGTCATATTGCTGGGCTATCATGTTTCGTCCGTCGGAAGTGGTCCAGTCGGCATAATATTGATTGCCGTTGTACCACTTGGAAGCTTGATAAAGCCGGACACGTGACATGAGGGCGGCTGCCGCATATTTGGTAGGACGTTCGAATTGAGTGCTCGGGCGCGTCGGGTCCAGTAGACTGTAAGCTTCTTCGAGGTCTTTGCAGATATATTCCACACATTCATCGTACGTGTTACGTTCGAATGACAAGTTTTCAATGTTTTCATCTACCGACAGCGGCTCTTCGGGAAGGATGACTGCCGGTCCGTAAAGTTCCAACAGATAGAAATAGAAGGAAGCTCTCATGAAATGAGTCAAACCCATAATTTCACGTCTGTCCAATCCTTTCAGGTCTTTGCATTCATCGATGCGGGTGAAGATAGTGTTACACTTACGGATACCTTTGTAGTATTGTCCCCACATGTTGTAGTAAGAATCGTTCTGCGTAATTTTGTCTGCATACAAGTAGGTACCGGCGTACTCAGCTTTCTGCCATGACAGAAGAACTTCATCTACCGCAGTCTCGTAAGGACCGTAGGAACCGGAAAACAAGTTGCCTTGAGCGGGCATTAATGCCGCAGTTCCCCACACATAACGCTCCAGATAATCTTGTCTGGCAAAGATGGAGTCGAGTGGAGTCAGGTCGTTAAAGTATTCATCAACTGCCAGATAGTTGCATGAAGTCAGCATGAACGGGATGATTCCCAGTGTCGTGCATAGAATATGAAGGCTTTTCTTTAATATCTTTTTCATAATAGTTTTCAATTAGAACGTAGCTGTTAACTGTAAAGAGAAAGTACGCTGTAGCGGATATACGGCGCCGTTTTTAGATGCCTGTCCCGGATCCCATAGTTTCACTGAATCCCATACTGCCAGATTCTGTCCGACAAATTGCAGATTCATATCACTGATGCCCACTGTCCTTAGTACTTTATTCGTTCCGATACGATAGGAAATATCCAATGATTTCCAACGCAGGTAAGAACCATCTGCCAGCCAGAAAGTAGAAGCACGGTTATTGTTCTTATTCTCTCCGTAAGTCAGGCGCGGGAAACGTGCATTCGGGTTTTCTGTAGAAGGATCCCCTGAATACCATGCCGGTGTCCAACGATTCTTCGGGTCGTTTACGATGGATAGAATGTTGCCGACTTCTCCGCCTGAGAAGGGATAGAATCCGGAACCGCCGTATAAGAAGTTAACTTTGGCTGCTCCAGTGAATAAAGCACTGATAGTCCATCTTTTATATCTGTATTCCAGTGCAAAACCGTATTGAATTTGCGGTACATTGGAGTGTGCAATAGGAACAATATCGTCATCGTCAATTTTTCCGTCAGCGTTCACGTCTTTATAGCGGATATCTCCGGGGCGTACTTCGCCGTATGTCTGTTTCGGGCTTCGGTTGATTTCATCCTGATTTTGAAATAAGCCTAATGCAACCAAACCGCGCATAACACCATAATTTACATCGCTATACGATTGGTAAGGGTAGCGCACCGCATCCTGGTCCCAATGTACAACTTTGCTGACAGCATATGTCATGTTGGCACGCACCGTGAAAGAGTTGTCTTCGTTTATTTTCTGGTTCAGGTAAATGTTACCATCTATACCACTACTGCGCATACGTCCTACGTTGGTATATGGGTTGGTCACGACGCCTACTTCCGAAGGCATCATTTTTCTTTCCTGGAAGATATTATCACGAGTGTCTCTGAAGATATCTACCGTTCCACCTATTTTATCATTGAGAAATTGGAAGTCGATACCCAGGTTATATTTCTTGGCTACCTCCCAGTGTAAGTTGTTGGCTCCGATTTGTTTTTCTGTCAATCCATTGGAACCCCAACGACTACCACCTCCAAAGTTAATCAACGTCAGATATGGGAACCGACGTCCACCACCGATCTGATCGTTACCAACTTCACCATAAGAAGCTCTGATCTTCAAAAAGTTGAGCCATCCTGCATGATTCTGCATAAATTCGTATTGGGTCGGGATCCATCCTAAGGCTATTGCAGGGAACAAACCGAATTGTTTGCCCGGTTCAAAGTTTTCGGAACCGGTGTATCCTACGTTTCCTTCTATCAGATAAGCATCTTTATAAGAGTAAGTGGCTCTGGCAGATAACGCTTGATAACGTTTGGGAATAGATGAAATTTCATCATTTGCTTCGGTGGTTTCGGTGCTTTGCATATAGTAATGTATCAAACCGGTTACACGATGTTCCTGATTGAAAAGTCTTTCATAGGCAAGTTGCGATTCGAAGTAATATCTCCGGTCACTGGCAGCACTCTTGGCGAATTGAATGTTACTGGCTGATACCGTACGTTGTGTCATTAATGAACCGTCATTGTAACGGCCAAAGGCCTTGTATAGGTCCGGCATTTTGGAGCGGACTACGTTGTGTATATTGTTATTGTTATACGAGAACATTCCTCTGGCAGTCAAACCCTTGATCCATTTTCCGAAGTCTTGACGTAAGGTGAAATTGATGTTCATAGTGGTCCGGTTTCCCTTTTTAAATCCGGTATGGTTCAACAAGATATATGGTGAGATCTGTTCTCCGTTTTTACCATAAGCAGGAAGCATTCCATTGGAATAACGTAAAGGCACCGTCAGGGGAGTCAGATAGGCTTGTGCGGCCCAGAGTGCGTCATTGTTAGTTCCGAATCCCGGTGCTCTGTCTTCTACAATAGCTCCGTCCATAGCCAATCCCATGATTGTTGATGAAGTTAGGTTCATGTCTACCTTTGCGCGGAAATTATATTTAGCCCATTTGACATTCGTGTTGTATTTGTTAACTTTGTCTTGCTTGAAGATAGCATCTTTGAATGTACCTCCTACACTGACAAAATATCTGGCAACTTTTCCACCACCGGATACATTTAAATAGTGCTGATGATTAATAGTTACATCTTTCAGTATCTCTTTTTGCCAGTTAACGTTTGGATATAAGTCATTATCCAGTCCTGCTTTAATAATCTCCAGTTCTGTCGGGCTATAAAGAGGGTCCATATTGCTTACCACTCGGGCTTCGTTTGCCAAGCTGGCATAATCGTATGCTTCCAGATATTCGGGCATACGGGGGGAATAAGAGAGAGTCATACTGCTTTTCCAGGTTACCTTGGTTCGACCTTCCTGACCGGAACGGGTCGTTACCAAAACAACGCCATTTGCACCACGTACACCATAAACGGCTGTTGCCGAAGCATCTTTCAAGATAGAGAAGCTCTCAATATCCGACGGGTCGAGGTCGTTGAGGTTTCCTTCAATACCGTCAATCAAAACCAGCGCAGACTGGTTGGCACCAAATGTGCTGATACCGCGAATCCAGAACTCAGAAACATCCTGCCCCGGTTCGCCGCTTCGGTCAACGGCTATAATACCGGGAACCACACCTCCCAGCATATTGGCTACGGAAGTTGACGGAGCACTGATGGCAGCCGGATTGACACTGGTGACAGCACCTACCACGCTGACTTTACGTTGTGTTCCCATACCTACAACAACTACTTCGTCCAATGATTCTGAGTCGGGCTCCAGAGATATACGCATCTTCTTATCGGTTTGAGCAACCACTATTTCTTTGCTCTTATATCCCATAAATGAAACAATCAGCGTTGTTTTTGGAGCTAATGATTTCATACTGAAGTTACCATCCATATCTGTTATAGTTCCGGTTTTTTCTTTCCCTTTAACAGATATGTTTGCACCCGGGAGCGGAGCACCATGTTCATCTAACACGATTCCGGCAATTTGAATTGGTTCTTGTTGGGCCCATATCCCTTGTGTTGCATTTCCTGCCAATAGCAGAAAGAAACACAGGGTTAATTTAAAATATAGTGTTTTCATTTCTATTCCTTATTAATTATTCAATAGCAAGTTTTCTGATGCAGTGGTTGTTTTGATCTGCAATGTAAAGAAATTCATTTTTGTCCAAATAGACACCCCAAGGCTGATCGAATTGGGCTTCCAAAGGATCCCCGTCTTTGTATCCTTTCCCGCTACCTGCTATCGTGGTCACGATATTTAACTTGGTGTCAACTTTACGAATCCGATGGTTATTAACATCCGCTATATATAAATTGCCTTCTTTATCAATAGCAATTCCACGCGGCTCATTGAATTGTGCTTCTTGTACATCTCCGTCCCGGAAGCCTGCGCCTGCACCGGGAATATATTCTTCAATGTCTCCGTCTAGAGCTGGCCAACCGTCCGTATCGCGTGTGAGCTTAAAGCGATAAACTGCACTTTTACTATGCAACACACAATAAACATACTTATCAACCGGATTGTAAGCACATAAACCATTGGAGCCTACATTATAGAGTGTACCGATTCGTTTTGCTTTGTTGGGATTTAAGGTTCTTTTATTCTTATCAAAAGGTTGTGTCCACAATTGTCCTGTGTTTTGGCGGTATATCACAAAAGTAGAATCTACAGGGTCGAGAACAACACTATGCATCCATCCTCCGTTGGCTAAAAGCTGTCCCATTTTATCAGCCACCCAGCTCACATTAGCATCGAATAAGAAACAACCGAAGTTGGCATTATCGCATGGACCAAATAGTTGTTTCTTTTCTTTATCGATAAATAAAGGTTGGTCGATTACCATGCCATCCAGTAAAGTGATCGTTTTATTTTGTTCGATGGATGATAAACGCGTTCTTCCATCAGAGTCGAATATGAATACATTGTCATCATTGTCTACAGCTACATACCTTGGAGTATTGAATGTGGTCTCGCCGAGAGTTCCGTCTTTATTGCCACCTTCTTTGGCTTTTCCTACTACTGTAGATACGGAAGAAGTTACAATATATTTGAATGTTTTTTCAGCATTGCTGAGTTCAGCTTCTTTTCCGGCAATCTCCACCCGTACATGGCTTTCCCCTCCGGCTTGCTTGGGCACTTGGGCATAAATAACATCAGGCTTGACACCTAAAACCAATGCCTCCCGTTCATTACCTACTTCATCCTTGAAGTAAACTTTCACTTGGCTTTTGTCTTCTCCGAAATTGGAACCTTTAACAATGAATTTGGTTCGTATGCCACCGGAATCGGGCATAAACTCTGTAAACTTGACTGGTTGATTAGGATCGAAAGCTGTGCTTTTCTTGTCTTCATTACAACCTACTATTAGTAGCAGGAAGCCGAAAACCATCCAGATTAGATTAAATGATTTACGCATGTTTTTCTATAAGATTTTATTAGTTTGAAAAAAGGTCTTTTTAGGCTTTCTATTTAAATAAGGTTTAATAGATTCTAATTGATTTCAATTTGACTTAAGGGCTTTTGGCTTTTTCTCTCATGTGATTAATTGTTTTAAATATTACAGATTCAAAGGTGTAAATGGCTATATATAATTGTGAAGCACACTTTCCGTTCGGTTTTCAGGATACAAACTTAGGGGATTTCAAGGAATCAGGAGCATATGCTTTTATTCATCCATGTATATCTTTTCATTCAAAATTGCTTTTTTTATCATTTGCTTCGCCTTTCTGTTATAATATTGATTATTTTTGTGACACTTAAACTAATATGAATATATAATGAAGCGAACCGTTCGATATACCGTCCTTGTTTTGATTGCTATTATAAATTCTTTAGTTATTACTACTTCTCTCTATGCTGTTCTGCCTTATAATGAACTTCATCAGTTGAATATGAGTAATGGCTTGGTAGATAACATCATTACTTGTATCTATCAGGATCAAGATCGTTTTATGTGGTTTGGATCCAGTAATGGGCTGAGTCGATATGACGGGAAGCAGATTCGCAATTTTAGTGTAGACAATGCGAGGATGTATGTTTCCGATATAAAAGAGACTTCTGATGATAAATTGTGGGTAATAGCTAATGAGTATTTATATTGTTTTGATCGACGGAAAGAGAAATTTGTTCTTCCGTCTTTTCAGGATGGAAAAAAGGCCATTTCTGTAAGTGCTATGGAAATAACGGGGGATTCACTTTTTTGGATAGTAAAAGGCGGACAATTGCAATGCTTGAAACGACATTATAAATTAGTGAAAGGTGACTTACAAATAGAGATGACCGTCGAAGCAGGCTATCCGTTTTTTTTAGATGAGGGGGAATCTTTTTCGAATTTATGTGCTTCACAAGACGGGCATTTCTTGTATTTGGTTACCGATAAGGGAAATTTGTTGTTCTTTGATAAGATTGCAGGTAAAGTGGTCCGGAAGTTCAAATACTCTATTAATCCTAGTGCTAATGCTACTACTATCATGAGTGAAGGGGAATATATTTGGGTTTCTTCTATAGTGGGTGGAGTAACTCGTCTGCATATTCCTACGGGAAAATCTGATTATTATCAGTATAATGAGGATGCCAGGTTGTCTTCTTTATCACATTCAGATGCGTATGGGGTGGTTGCATTGGATAATGATTCTTACATTGCAGTAACCTGGAATGGATATACTCTGTTAGCTCCTGAAGAAAATGATCCTTCTAAGTTGTCGGCAACGCCTTATACGAATACCTCATTTTTGCAGTACCGGAATGTAGAGACAAGAATGATTTCTGTTTATTATGATAAAGAGGGAATACTATGGATCGGAACTAGAGGAGGAGGGATTGTCTATTTTGATTTTAGACAGCATTCTTATATGCAATATCACAGCAAAAAACATAATGAAATCTCTGCTCAGGTAGCTGACAAAGATGGTCGAATTTGGTTGGGCACTTACCATGAAGGAATTATGCGTAGTGACCAGCCTTATGCTAAATCGCGACCGCTGAACTTTTCTCCTGTGGGCAATCAAAAGGAAGTCCCGGTGTTTTGTGCAATCAAAGATTCATGTTCTAATTTATGGTTTGGAAATGCTTCCGGAAACTTGATTTGTTATGACTGGAGTTCCAATTCTTTCCATATATATCCGCTCAATCATTTAGGGAAAAAGGTAAACTCCTATATAGTGGCCTTAATGATTGACTCCCGTTATCGGTTTTGGGTATGCACTTCTGCCGGATTGTACTTATTTGATCATCAGACAGGTCATTTTGAATTATTCTCATTGCGTGAAGCCTTGAAAGAAGATGCAGAGCCATGGGTCACTGCTATTTGTGAAGATAAACAGCGGAATATCTGGATAGGGACAGCAAAAGGTATTGTACGATTATCACAGGTCAATGTTCGTCCATTAAAGATGGTTCATGGATATGAAGAAAAAGAAAATATAGGAGCTCGTGTAGTTAGTGCTTTACTGACTGGTACTGACGGAACTGTATATGTGGGTTATAAAAATGGATTTGGAATCATTCCTGTGGGCGAAGATAGGATAACGTCTTTTTATACAGTAAAAGATGGACTTTGTAATGATTGTATAGATTGTATAGTGGAAGATGAGAAGAAGCGTATTTGGTTGGGGAGTATATCCGGTATCTCAAGATATAGCCGACAACAACATGTCTTCTACAACTATTATATTTCTAGTAGCAATAAATCTGTGATGTTGTTTAAGAATACTTTATTTTGGGGAAATAACAAGAGCTTAACTTATTTTGAACCGGAAATACTGACATCTGCCACCATTGCCAGCAAAACTCTTTTAACTGGATTGGAAGTCGATAATAAGCAAATCAATATAGGTGAGAAGATAAAAGGGCAAGTTGTTTTGGACTCAAATATTGCATCAATTGACCATTTGGAACTGGTCAATGCAAACCGTGATTTCTCTCTCCTTTTCAATAATCTGGCTTTTTCGAAGGATCTGCAAAAATATAGCTATCGGTTATATCCATATCAAAAAGATTGGATTGTTTCTGAAGCGGGTAAGGTCTCGTTTACCAACTTGTCTGCCGGTTATTATATTTTTGAAGTCAAAACATTGTTCCCTAATAATACGGAAGGAGACGTTACTGCATTGCCGATAACAATCCTTCCACATTGGAGCCAGACCGTTTGGTTTCGTTTGCTTTTGATTTTCTCGGTTTTATTTTTGGTTGGTTATATTTTCTATAGTTTGTTGCGGCGGCAACGTCGTTTCAAAAAAATGATTCAATTGAAACATGAACTGACGATTGCAAATTTGGAGAGAAACGCAGAACGGCATATACGGGAAGAACGTGAGAACTTTTTTATGAATGCTGCTCATGAGTTAAGAACTCCTCTTACTTTGATACTTGCTCCTATACATGATATAATGAAGTCCATTACCCCATCGGATAATTGGTTTGATTCATTTAGCAGATTGCACAAGAATTGTCTTTCTCTACAGACACTGGTTGATCGTCTGCTATATGTACAGAAGATAGAGGGAGGCATGATAAAACTTCATTTGTCAGAATCGGATATAAAGGAGATTGTTAGCCGGGTGGCTAATCCTTTTCTGCAAATGGCTATGGTCAAGAAGCGGGAATTTTTGGTCCAGGTGGATACAGTGCCTTTGTATTTATGGGTGGATGTGGCGAAAATAGAATCAGCTGTTCAAAATTTGTTATCAAATGCCTTTAAATACACTTCTCAGAATGGACGTATTGAACTGGCTGTGTCAGAGGCGGAAATTGACGGAAGACCTTATTGCCTTGTAACAGTGTCTGATAATGGAGTTGGGATACCTGATGATTTGCAACAGCACGTGTTTGATTCGTTTGTAACAGGGAAACGTATCCCGCAATATTCCACGTCAATAGGTCTTGGATTACATATTGTAAAGCATACGATGGGGTTGCATCATGGATTTGTAACGTTGACCAGTCGTGTTGGAGAAGGCAGCCGATTCGTTCTGCACATTCCGATGGGGCTTTCTCATTTTGCGCCGGGGGAATATGAAATGGTACCTGATCCGATGAAGGGGGATTTGTTGGAAGAGTGTCCGGCAGAAGAACGTCCGATGGAAGAAGTAGTAGAAGAAAAGAATGAGACTATGGAAGAGCCCGTTAACAGAGTGAAAAATAATAAGGAATTTTTATTGATTATAGAGGACCACGATGAGATGAGAGAATATTTATGCAGTCTATTTAAAGAAGATTATAATGTTATTGAGGCTGGAAATGGAGAAGAAGGGGTGGCTATGGCTGATAAATATATACCTAAATTAATCATATCTGATATAATGATGCCTGTTAAAGATGGGTTTGAATGTAGTCGGGAGATTCGTGAAAATAAGCGGACTTTTCATATACCGGTTATCTTTTTAACAGCTAAAGCAGAGGATGCTGACCGGTTGAAAAGTTTACAAATAGGGGTAGATGACTATATAATGAAACCTTTTAATCCGGAGTTATTGAAAGAGAAGGTGAAAGCGTTGATAGAACAACGTGATCTGTTAAGAAAACTTTATGCGAAAACTCTTATGCTGGATGAAGAGGTACTGGAATCTTCAGAAGATGTTCAGGATGTTTTTATGCCTAAAATGCTTCAGATTATAGAAGAAAATTTATCAAACCGGAATTTTACAATAAAAGTGCTGACGGACAAATTGAATATGAGCCAGCCGACCCTTTATCGCAAGGTTAAGCAGAAAACTGGTTTGTCGATTATAGAGGTGATTCATGGAGTACGGATGAGTAAAGCTGCCTCTATTATCATGAGCGGGCGATATAGCAGTCTGACAGAAGTGGCGGAAATGGTAGGGTATGATTTGATGATT
>ERZ773241.2114-NODE-2114-length-16897-cov-4.762439_pt1 | contig 16897 bp, 19 predicted proteins | sample MGYA00580989_ERZ773241 | MGnify/ENA primary metagenome ERZ773241 (study PRJEB29015, sample SAMEA2737804) | human gut metagenome | biome: human gut; feature: human-associated habitat; material: faeces | place: China | collected 2012 ... | reverse complement strand
GGTTGAAAGTTGCTGAGGAATTCGCTTTTTGGAAAAAGCGTCTCCTCCCTGGTCCCCACCCTTAAAAACGCTGACAAGTGGGGAGGATACGCAAAGAAATTTTTGTTGGGCACATAACGTGACTATATAGTCACATTTGACGGGGAAAATCTCTGATAGAAAAAGGGGTGCCCAAAAAGGCGAAAGCTTTTGAATGGGGGAGAGGGTATGGGAGGGGCGGGAAAAGCCTTTCTTCAGAAAGGTTCCTCCCCCGGCCATCCCCTTATCTGAAAATAGTCTGATTGCGGTCGGGGCCGACGGATACCATGCTGACCGGCACGCCGGAAAGCTGTTCGAGGCGCTGCACATAGGCGCGGGCGGCTTCGGGGAGCTCGTCCCACGTCTTGCACGCGGTGATGTCTTCCTTCCAGCCGGGCATGGATTCGTAAACCGGGCTCACGAGGTCAAGCGCGCCCTGTTCCTGCGGAGGATAGTCCATGCGCTTGCCTTTGTATTCATAGGCCACGCAGATCTGAATGGTATCAAAACCGGACAACACATCCAGCTTGGTCAGGGCGACGTCGGTGAGGCCGTTCAGCCGGGCGCTCTCGCGCAGCACCGGAATGTCCTGCCAGCCGCAACGGCGCGGGCGGCCGGTGGTCGCGCCGTATTCGCCGCGGTCGCCGCCGCGCTTGCGCAGCTCCTCGGCCTCATCGCCGAACAGCTCCGTCGTGAACGGACCCGCGCCCACGCAGGAGGAATACGCCTTCGTGACCGCGATGACCTCTTTGATGCTCCAGACCGGAACGCCCGCGCCCACCGGGCCGTAGCCGGCCAGCGGCGAGGAGGACGTGACCATCGGGTAAATGCCGTGATCCGGGTCGCGGAGCGTGCCGAGCTGACCCTCCAGCAGGATCTTCTTGCCCTCGCGAACCGCCTGCATCATGTAAGCGTCGGTATCCGCCACATACGGGCGGATGCGCTCGGCGAGCTCGGTCAGCTTGACGATCAGCGCCTCCAGATCGACCGGTTCCCGGTGATAGAGGTTTACGATCATCGCGTTCTTGATATCCAGCGCGTGGGCGAGCTTCTCGCGCAGCACGTCCGGATAATACAGCTGGCAGAGCTGCAGGCCGATCTTCTGGAATTTGTCGCCGTAGAACGGCGCAATGCCCGATTTGGTTGAACCGAAGGAGTTCTTGCCCAGGCGCTCCTCTTCATAGCAATCCAGCGCAACGTGATACGGCATGAGCACCTGCGCGCGCTCGGAAATCAGAATCTTCGGCGCCGGGAGCCCCTGCTGCTCGATGGCGGCCAGTTCCTTGAGGAAAAACTCGATATCCAGCGCAACGCCCGGGCCAAGCACGTTGACCACGCCGGGCGTACACACGCCGCTGGGCAGAAGATGGAGGGCAAAGCGGCCATAATCATTGATGATGGTATGACCGGCGTTCGCACCGCCCTGAAAACGAACCACAATGTCGGACTCGGAGGCCAGCATATCGGTGATCTTGCCCTTACCCTCGTCGCCCCAATTCGCGCCAACAATCGCACGGACCATGGAAGGTTCAACCCCTTTCAAAGCAAAAGCGGCAGAAGCCGCCATGATAAACGCGCCCGCACCGCGTTTCCCCTGTGCAGACCGTCTCTGAACCAGTCGTTTATGATACAGGAAGCGGCGAATTTTGTCAAGCGGTTTCGCGGTTTTTGTTCGGAAATTCGCTCATACCGCGCGTTCGTCGCCGCGCGGCAGCGCCGCCTCGTCCGGCGCAAGGCTCTCCACGCCGCTGAACACCCGCTCCACCAGCGCGGACAGCTCGCGCCATGCGTCGGTTTCGCCCAGCTCGTCCCTGAGCCCCACCGCGCAGCTGCGGTAATACCACGCATGGCGGCGCTTGTCGCGCTGATGAAACCGCTGGAACACGGCCTCGCCGCTTCGGGCAAAATCCCGGCTGATGGCGCGCATGTTGCTCAATTTATCGGAAAGCGCGATGATCTTCGCCGCGCGGCAGCCGCCGCAGATCCGCTTGACCGCGCCCAGCTTGCGGGCGTTCCACGTCAGGCAGGGATCGCCGCAGACGCGCTGGCTCTCCTCGCAGACCAGCCTCGCCACGCGCACGCCGAAGCGCTCGCTGAGCGTTTCAAACGTCACGCCGCAGTCCTCCATCACGTCGTGCAGCGCGGCCGCGGCCAGCACCTGCGGGTCGTCCGTCATCGTGGAGGCAATCGCGACCACCTCCATCGGGTGAACGATGTAGGGGATTTCGCTCCCCTTGCGCGCCGCGCCGTCGTGCGCCTGCGCCGCGAAAATAACCGCCTGAGTCACCAGCGTCATGGGTTTTCCTCGCTTTCCGCGTTATGCTTCGTATTCCCCGTCGAACACAAAGGCAGCCGGGCCGGTCATCAAAACGCGCCCCGTCTGTTCATCCCACCGATCGAGCAGCGTGCCGCCGTCCAGCTCGATTTCCGCCTCGCGCCCCGCCAGACCGCAGAGGTTCGCCGCGACCAGCGCCGCGCACGAGCCCGTGCCGCAGGCCAGCGTCACGCCGCTGCCGCGCTCCCAGACGCGCATGCGAAGCCGCTTTTCGGAAAGGACATTGACAAACTCAATATTCACTTTTTTCGGGAACGCCGGATGACATTCCAGCGTCGGGCCGTATTTCGTCAGCTCAAACGTCTCCACCGGCTCGTCAAGGAAAATCACCCCGTGCGGGTTGCCCATTGAAACCGGCGTGATTTCAAACCTGCGCCCCAAGGCCGTGATCGGCGCCCGCTTGACGACGCCCTGCCCCAGCAGGCACGGCACGGCCTCGCAATCAAGAATCGGCGCGCCCATATCGACGCAGACGCTCTGTGTCCGCCCGTTTTCAACGGTCAGGTTCAGCGTCTTCACGCCGGAATCGGTTTCCAGCGTCACCACCGTCTTATCCGTCATGCCCCGGTCGTAGACATATTTCCCGACGCACCGGCTGGCGTTGCCGCACATCGCCCCGCGCGAACCATCCGCATTGTACATCACCATGCGGAAATCCGCCTTGTCGCTCGGCGCGATCAGCACCAGCCCGTCGCCGCCGACCCCAAAGTGCCTGTCGCTGAGGCGGCGCGCCAGCGCGGGCGGGTCGTCCACCCGCTCCTCAAACGCATTGATATAGATGTAGTCGTTGCCAAGCCCCTGCATTTTGGTGAATTTCATGCGCGTCGTTCCCCGCCTTTCCGTTCAATCATACTAATTCGCAGTTAAAATGCTTAACAGAGCGCATCAGATTTTTTGTTCTGACGAAGCCAAGTGAAGTGAGGCGTACTGGAGGTACGTTGAACGGAACGAGGCAAAGTCAGAGCGAAAAAGATGGTGCGCGGATTAAGCCATTTTAACAAGAATTAGTATCAGACCCACTCTATACTGTTCGCGAATATACGCTGTTTTTCCTGCCGACCCACACAAAAACCGTGTCGTTCCGCCGTTTCTTTATCGTGATGCGAAAAAGAGAGACCGCCGTTTCCAGCAGTCTCTCCTCCTATTCGGTTTTACTCGGCCATGGCCGCCTGAGCGCCCGCAACCTTGCCGAAGCAGACGGACTCAGAGTAGCCGCCGGCCTGCCAGGTGACCTCGCCCGCCGCGTACAGACCCGGCACAACGGTGTCGTCCGCGTTCAGAACCTGCGCGTTCTCGTTGCAGACCACGCCGCCCTTGGTCATGTGGTTGGCCGCCTCGACGCGCACGCCGTAGTACGGGCCTTCCGCGTCCAGCGCGCGCTTCGGCACAGCCGCGATCTGCGCGTTCTCCGCGCCCGCCGCCGCGTCGGCGTTGTACTGCTCGACGGAAGCCTTCAGACCCTCGGCGTTGATGCTCAGCTTCTCGGCCAGCTCCTCGAGGGTCGCGCCCTCGGCGTAGTAGCCCAGACCCACATGCTTGCGGATGCGGTAGAAGGAATCATAGCCGGTCTTGTCGGTGATGTAGTAGGCCGCGCCGTTCGGCTGCTCCTTGATCATCGTGCCGCGATCCATGCCGGACTTGTTCGGCAGGAGCGCGCCCTCGCTGTTGGCCAGCAGGTTCATGTCCGCGCCGCCGGTCAGATCGCGATACGGCACAATGATGTTGGAGAAGAAGCTCATCTTGCCCATGTTCTCCATCTTGAAGCCGTTCTGCTCGAAGATCTTCACGAAGTCGCCGGTCGTGCCCATCTGGTTGGAGGTGTTGAAGACCTCGTAGCCCGGCGCATACTCGGCGAGCAGCTCCTTGTTGGAGCAGAAGCCGCCGGTGGTGATGATGGTGCTCGCGGCGTTGATGGTGTAGGTCTCGCCCGCGTTGTTGGTCACGATCACGCCCTTGCACGCGCCGTCCTCCATCACGAGATCGACGCCCTTGGTGCCGGTGCGCACATCCACACCCAGCTCGGCCGCAGCCTTCTCCAGACCGGCCTGAATGACCTCGCCGGAGTACTGGTTGTCCTCGGCCATATGGTTGGTGCCGCCGTAGTTGTAGTTCAGCTCAACGCCCATCGCGCGCAGCCAGGCGTCAAGGTTGTATTCCTCGTTCGCCCAGACCTGAATGCGCTCGGCGGATTCGCCGTTGCTGCTCTTCTCCTCCAGGAACTTCGCCAGACCGGCCTCGCCGACCCACTCGTCGTTGCCCGCGGCCTTCTGCGCCTCGGTGTTGATCATGTCGAAGAAGTTCATGTCGAACTTGCCGTTGCCGCTGAGGATATCCAGCTTCTCGACAAGGATGACGTTCTTATCCGCGTTGGTCTGCTTGGCGCTGACCGCAGCCGCCAGACCCGCAGGGCCGCCGCCGACGATCACGATATCGCAGCTCTCCGCCGCGCGCTCCGTCGCGGTCTTCTCCGCGTTCTGCATGGCAACCTTCGGCGCTTCCAGACCGGCCTGCTGCATCGCGTCAGCCACGGCGGTCTTGATCGCGTAAGAAGAGAAGGTCGCGGCGGTCACGCTGTCCACATCCGCGGTGTTCGCCTCGAGGATGCGCTCGCGGATCACCGGGAACGCGCGGTCGATCACCACGTTCGTCTCGTGGTTATCGCCCAGCTCCACATCGGTGATTTTGCCGTCTTCGATGGTCACGTTCACGGTCATCTCGCCGTGATAACCGTTGCCCGTCGCCGAATAGGTCTCAGCCATCGCCACGCTGCCCGTCATCACGGCGGCGGCAGCCAGCAGGCTGATCAGCTTGATCTTGTTCATGGTTCTTCCTCCTTAGATTCTGTGGGTGGAAAAGCAATCGCATCGCTTTCCCTGCCCGCGTGTTCGTTATTATATCGACATTTGGCCGCAAAGTCAACGGAAATCCTGCGTTTTTTATGACAGATTCGAGCCGTTTCTGTCTAAATTTTATGAAATTTTGAGCATCCGGCTCACTTTATCGGCATTTTTCGCGCCCAAAAACGGCCTCCTGCGTGAAAGCGGCAGACCGTTCATTTTTGTGCAATTCGCGCAGAATCAGACCACGCCCTGCGCCTCCATCGCGTCGGCCACCTTGAGGAAGCCCGCGATGTTCGCACCCGCGACGTAGTTGCCCGGCATGCCGTATTCCTTCGCGGCCGCGTCGATGTTATGGAAGATGTTCGTCATAATCTGCTTGAGCTTGGCGTCCACCTCGTCAAACGACCAGCTCAGGCGCATGGAATTCTGGCTCATCTCCAGCGCGCTCGTCGCCACGCCGCCCGCGTTGGCCGCCTTGCCCGGCGCAAAGAGCACGCCGTGCTCGCGCAAGTAATCGGTCGCCTCCAGCGTGGTGGGCATGTTCGCGCCCTCGGCCACGGCGATGCAGCCGTTTTCAACCAGCGCCTTCGCGTCCTCCAGCCGCAGCTCGTTCTGCGTCGCGCACGGCAGCGCCACGTCGCATTTGACCGTGAACACGCCGCGCCCCTCGTGATACACCGCGCTCTCGCGGGCGGCGGCGTACTCGGTCAGGCGCGCGCGGCGCACCTCCTTCACATCCTTCAGCAGCGCCACGTCGATCCCCGCCGGGTCGTAAATCCAGCCGGTGGAATCCGAAACGGTGACGACCTTCGCGCCGAGCTGCTCGGCCTTCTGCACCGCGTAGATGGCGACGTTGCCCGCGCCGGAAACCGCGACCGTCTTGCCCGCGATTTCGTGCCCGTTGGCCGCCAGCATCGCCTCCGTCAGATACAGCAGGCCGTAGCCCGTCGCCTCCGTGCGCGCCAGAGAGCCGCCGTAGGAAAGCCCCTTGCCCGTCAGCACGCCCTCGTAGCGGTTTGTCAGCCGCTTATACTGGCCGTAGAGATAGCCGATTTCGCGCGCGCCCGTGCCGATGTCGCCTGCCGGAACGTCCACATCCGCGCCGATGTACTTATACAGCTCGGTCATAAAGCTCTGGCAGAACGCCATCACCTCGCGGTCGCTCTTGCCCTTCGGGTCGAAATCGCTGCCGCCCTTGCCGCCGCCGATGGGCAGGCCGGTCAGGGAGTTCTTGAAGATCTGCTCAAAGCCGAGGAACTTGATGATGCCGGGATAAACGTTCTTCTGGAAGCGCAGGCCGCCCTTGTACGGTCCGATCGCGCCGTTGAACTGGCAGCGATAGCCGATGTTGGTGTGATATGCGCCATTGTCGTCCATCCAGACCACGCGGAAGGTGAACATACGCTCCGGCTCGACGATGCGGCCCAGCAGGTCAGCCTTCTCATACTCGGGATGCTTATCAATCACAGGGGAAAGCGAGGAGAGCACTTCCTCAACGGTCTGAACAAATTCGGGCTCATTGCCGTGCTTCTGGCGAACAGATTCGATGACGCGCTCAACATAGGCATTCATGTGCATTCATACTCCCTTAAATATTTTAATTTAGCGGGCTTCCGGCCCGGGGGTCACATACTTTCGATGATGGAGACGATCTCCTGGCCGATGCGCTTCTGCGCTTCCTTCGTGGCAGCGCCGATGTGCGGCGTGCAGGAGACGTTCGGATGGTTCAGCAGAGCCTCGTTCTTCGCAGGCTCCTCCGCATAGACATCCAGGCCCGCGCCGCGGATCTTGCCGGAGTTCAGGCCCTCCAGCAGGGCCTCCTCATCGACATTGTTGCCGCGGGACGTGTTGACAAAGATAACGCCGTCCTTCATCTTGGCGATGTTCTCGCGGTTGATGAGGGGCTTGCCATCGATGGCGGGCGTGTGCAGCGAGATGAAGTCGGACTGCGCCAGCAGCTCGTCCATCGTGACATAGTGCATGGTCTCGCACTCGATGCCTTCGACATGGTAGATATCATAGGCAACGACATTCATGCCGAGGCCCTGCGCCATGCGGCCCAGCGCCTGACCGATGCGGCCGTAGCCGATGACGCCGAGAGTCTTGCCGCCCAGCTCGACGCCCTTGCCATAGGCCTTCTTCTCCCACTTGCCCTCACGCATGGTATGACCGGCGATGGAGATATAGCGGGTGCAGGCGAACATATGGCCCATGGCCAGCTCCGCCACAGACTGGGAGGAAGCACCGGGGGTGTTGCGGACGGCAATGCCGTTCTCCTCGGCGTACTTGACGTCGATGTTGTCCACACCCACGCCGCCACGGATGATGAGCTTCAGCTTGCCGCCCTTGGCCTCGTCGATATGATTGGCACGGACCTTGGTCTTGGAGCGGACCACCACGGCGTCAAAGTCCCGCAGGGCGGCGCCCAGCTGATCCGGCTCATAGAACTGCTCCACCACCTCGTGGCCCAGCTCACGCAGCTGCGCCATGGCGGCCTTGTCCATACCGTCTGTAATAAGAATACGCATAGTAATATTCTCCTTCGATGATACGTTTTATTGTCGGAATGTGGCGATTTGTCCGGTTTTCCGGACCTGCGTCCCGAGAGACAGACGTTACGCCTGATGCTCAGCCTCGAACTTGGTGAGGAACTCCACCAGAGCCTCCACACCCTCCTTGGGCATGGCGTTATAGATGGAGGCCCGGAGACCGCCCACAGACTTGTGGCCCTTCAGGTTGTCGAAGCCGGCCTCCTTGGAGGCGGCCACCACGGCGGCATCCAGATCCTTGTCGCCGGTGACGAAGGGGACGTTCATGAGGCTGCGGTCCTGAGGCACCACGGCACCCTTGAAGAGCTTGGAGGAATCCAGGAAGTCATACAGCACCTTGGCCTTTTCGATGTTGCGCTTTTCCATCTCCTCCAGACCGCCCATGTTCAGCAGGTACTTGAATACCTTGCCGCAGCAGTAGATGGCCCAGCAGTTGGGGGTGTTATACATGGAGCCATTGTCGGCGTGCGTCTTGTACATCAGGTAGATGGGGGTCTTGGGGTCCAGATCGTCACGGATCAGATCCTCACGGATGATGACCACGGCCATGCCGGCGGGGCCCACGTTCTTCTGCACACCGGCCCAGATCAGGCCGTAGTCAGAGACGTTGCAGGGGCGGGAGAGGAACATGGAGGACTGGTCGGACACCAGCACATGGCCCTTGGTGTTGGGCAGCTTGTTCCAGGTGGTGCCGTTGATGGTTTCGTTTTCGCAGATGTAGACATAATCGCAGTCGTCGGGGATGTCCAGATCGCTGCAATCGGGGATGTAAGAGAAGTTCTTATCCTTGGAGGAGGCGATGACATCTACCTCGCCGAACTTCTTGGCCTCGGCAATGGCCTTCTTGGACCATGCGCCGGTTTCCACATAGCAGGCCTTACCGTTCTTCATGAGGTTCATGGCCACCATGGCGAACTGCACGGTGCCGCCGCCCTGAATGAACAGGACCTTGTAGTTGTCAGGGATGTGCATCAGCTTCCGCAGGTCGGCCTCGGCCTCGTCAGCGATCTGCTGGAACACCTTGGAGCGGTGGCTCATCTCCATGACGCACATACCGCTGCCGCGGTAGTTCATCATCTCGTCCCGGATCTCCTCCAGCACGGGCTCCGGCATCATAGCGGGACCGGCGGAGAAATTGAATGTACGACCGTATTTCATCTTGTGGTTCCTCCTTTTTCCATTCAAGCGTTGTTTTCCTTGTTTTTGCCAGTTACCCATATTATAGTGCATCCCGTCGTGAGAATCAACAGGGAAAAATAAAAAATGTGAGATGGGCTGAAAGATTTTCAGCTTGACAAAAATTTCGCAGGGCGGCAGCGGCGGCGATTGACAGGCGCCGCAGGAAATGATATAACAGACAGGATATAAAGATGCTGTAAAAAAGCGAGGGACGGGACATGGAACGGCTGAAGGAGCGGGTGGCCCACATCGGACAATATGTGGTGACGCTGCTGAAATGGATGGTGTTGGGCGGCGTCATCGGACTGGTGGGCGGGATCATCGGGTCCCTGTTCCACATCGGCGTGGACACCGCCACACAGATGCGTCTGGCCCATCCGTGGGTGCTGTACCTGATGCCGGTGGGGGGCCTTGCCATCGTGGGGCTGTATCGGCTCACCAAAACGGAGGGAAAGGGTACCAACGACATCATCGCCTCCGTCCACTTCGGGGAGCAGGTGCCGGGGCTGCTGGTGCCGGTGATCTTCGTGTCCACGGTCATTACCCACCTGTGCGGCGGCAGCGCCGGACGTGAGGGCGCTGCCCTGCAGATCGGCGGAGGCATCGGTTATCAGGCGGGGCGGCTGCTGCGTCTGGGGGGGAAGGATCTGCCGCTGGCTACCCTGTGCGGCATGAGCGGCGTGTTCGCCGCCCTGTTCGGCACACCCCTGACGGCCACGGTGTTTGCACTGGAGGTTATCAGCGTGGGCGTTCTGTACTATGCCGGACTGGTGCCGTGCCTGACGGCGGCCTTGACGGGCTATCTGGTGTCGGTGCTCATGGGGGTGCCGCCCACCCGGTTCACGGTGACGGTGCCGGGGCTGGAGGTGCGGACCATGCTGCTGGTGATGGTGCTGGCGCTGCTGTGCGCCGTGGTGAGTATCCTGTTCTGCCGGGGGCTCCACGGAGTGGAGCGTCTGCTGAAGCGGACGCTGAAAAACCCCTACCTGCGGGTGGCGGTGGGAGCGGCGGTGCTCATCGGCTTGACGCTGCTTACCAATGGAGACTACAACGGCGCAGGCATGGAGGTCATCGGTCGGGCCATCGCCGGACAGGCGGATCCGTGGGCATGGGTGTGGAAGCTGCTCTTCACCGCCATCACCATCGGGTGCGGCTTTAAGGGCGGCGAGGTGGTACCCTCCTTCTTCGTGGGAGCCGCCTTCGGCTGCGTGGCGGCGGGCTGGCTGGGTCTCCCGGCGGGCTTCGGGGCCGCTATGGGGCTGGTGTCGGTGTTCTGCGGGGCGGTGAACTGCCCGCTGGCCTCCATCATCCTCAGCGTGGAGCTGTTCGGCTCCGGCGATCTGCTGTATTTCGCCATGGCCTGCTCCATCAGTTATCTGATCTCCGGCTACTGTGGGCTGTACAGCAGCCAGACCATCCTCTACTCCAAGCTGCGGGCGGAGTTCATCAACGTCCGGACCCACGAATAAGGGTACATAAGAATACGCCTGCCGGGGCATACTGAGAGAAAATCAGTGCTTCGGGAGGCGTGTTTTTTATGGAGGATATCCTGCAGCAGGGGGGACAGATCACCCTGACGGCGCTGGGGTCGCTGGCGGCCCTGTTTCTGCTGACCAAGCTCTCCGGCAACAAGCAGGTGTCCCAGATGAACCTGTTTGACTATGTGATGGGCATTACCATCGGCTCCATCGCCGCCGAAATGGCCTCGGAGCTGGAATCGCCCCTGCGACCTCTTTGGGCCATGGTGGTGTATGGGCTGGCTGCGTGGGGCATCGCCCTGCTGACCAACAAGTCTATCCGGGTACGGCGGTTCATCACCGGCAAGCCGCTGATCCTTATGGACAGCGGTGTCATCTACCGGAAAAACCTGCGGCGAGCCCGGATGGATCTCAACGAATTTCTCATGTACTGCCGGGTGTCGGGATATTTTGACCTCGACCAGATCCAGACCGCCATTTTAGAGCACAACGGCACGGTGACGTTCCTGCCGGCGGCCATGCAGCGGCCGGTGACACCGGCGGATCTGTCCATGCAGCCCCAGCAGGAGCTGCTCCAGACCCCGGTGGTGCAGGATGGCCGGGTGCTGCCGGAGAATTTGCAGAAGGCGGGAAGGAATGGCGTGTGGCTGGAGCGAAAGCTGCGGGAGAAGGGATATCACGGCCCGGAGGAGGTGCTGCTGGCCATGGCAGCCACCGGCGATCAGCTGACGGTATACCCCATGGAGACCAAGAAGGAAGCCAGAGAAATACGATAAAAACAGCAGGATATTGCGTATCATACGCAATATCCTGCTGATTTTATCGTAGCTGCCCGGCCAGATGGCCGCTGGACCATGCCCATTGAAGATTGTAGCCGCCGCAGTCGCCGTCCACGTCCAGCACCTCGCCGCAGGCGTACAGGCCGGGGACCAGACGGCTTTGGAGGGTGTGGGGATCGAACTCGTCGGTGCGGAGCCCTCCGGCGGTGACCTGTGCCTGATCGAAGCCGCAGGTGCCGGTGACGGGCAGGTCAAAGCACTTGCAGGTGTGGGCCAGCGCCGCCAGTGCCTCCTCCGGGGCGTCTGCCAGGGGGAGGGAGGGGGAGAGCCCGGCGTACTTGGCCGCCATCTGGCTCAGACGGCTGTGGAGGGCGCCGGTGAAGGCCTGTCCGCAGGTGAGCTCCCGATTGCGGAGCGCCAGCGCCTGCCGACGGCGTAGCCATGCGGCGGTGTCCGCTTCCGACTGCTCCGGCCACAGATCCAGCGACAGGGTCACGTCCTCACCAATGGCATAGCGGGAGATCTCGAAGATGGCGGGGCCGCTGACGCCGTACTCGGTGAAGAGAATTTCTCCGTGGTTCTCCGCCAGCACCTCCCGGCCCCGCCGCAGAGTAATGCGGGCGGTGTTTTTCACGCCCTTCAGGGAGCGGGGATAGGTGGGATCGGTCTTGAGCTGCACCAGCGCCGGGATCAGAGCCGTGCGGTGGTGGCCCAGCCCCTTGGCCAGCCGATAGCCGTCCAGCACGCCGCCCACCTTGCTGCCGGCGGCGCCGCCTGCGGCCAGAATGACGCAGTCCATGCCCCGGAGGACCTCGCCGCTCTCCAGCGTCACGGTAAAGCCCTGCCCCCGGCACTTCAGGGAGGTGACGGGGTCGCCGGTCCGCAGGGTCAGCCGATCCGGCTGTCCCTCCAGCGCCAGACGCAGCACATCCAGCACGGAATTGGCGGTGTTGGAGCGGGGATACAGCTTGCCGTCGGGCTCCTCCACCGTGACAAGGCCCAACTGGTGGAAAAAGCGCAGCGTTTCCGCCACCGGGAAGGCCTCCAGCGCAGGGCGGCAGAAGTCCGGGTCGGCTCCGTGGTAGTGAGCCGGGGAGGCATGGCGGTTGGAGAGATTGCACCGGCCGTTGCCGGTGGACAGCAGCTTGCGGCCTACCCGGCCCTGCCGCTCCAGCAGCGTCACCCGGTTCCGGGGGTCGGAGAGGGCCGTCAGCGCCGCCATCAGGCCGGAGGCCCCGCCACCGATGATGCAGACCTCACTCATGGCGCTGTGCCTCCAGCCGCTTGCGGGTGAGATAGCCCTCCAGCATCAGGGACGCCGCCACGGCATCCACCACCTTTTTGCGCTGTTTGGCGTTCTTTCCATTGTTAAATAGGATGTTGTGGGCATCCACCGTGGTGCGCCGCTCGTCCCACAGGGTCACGGGGAGGCCCGCTGCCTGCCGCAGTGTCTCAGCAAAGGCGGCGGCCTTCTCGGCACGGGGACCCACGGTGCCGTCCATGTTCTTGGGATAGCCCAGCACCAGCTCCGTGACCCCGTGCTCCGGGAGCAGCCGGAGGATCTCCTGCACCACCACCTCCGCCTTACGGCTGTCGATGACGGTAGTGAAGCCTGCCAGCGTGCCGGTGGCGTCGGAGATGGCGATGCCGGTGTGGGCGTCGCCGTAATCAATGGCCATGATCTTCATTCTCACATACCTCACAGGGTGAATTTTTCTCTATCATACACAACTTTTCCCTCCGGCGCAACCGGTGGCAGAGAAAAAAACGGAGAAGGGGGGAGAAAAGCGCCGTTTTCATGAAAAATCTTCTCCTTTTCGTGAAAAAACGCCTTGACGGAGGGACTTGCCTGTGTTAGAATAGTCCTTACCTGTGGACATGGGCTTTCTTTTCATGCGTTTTTTCGCTTCTGACGCAGAAAAGAGGCTGCGCCCTTCAGGGAGGCAAGCGGCGGTCCGGCGGGGCCGGAGCCGTCAATCTAATAAGGAGGTGCCGTTAGATGCGAGTGAAGATCACTTTGAGATGCAATGAGTGCAAGCAGAGAAACTACAACACGATGAAGAACAAGAAGAACAACCCTGACCGTCTTGAAATGAACAAGTATTGCCCCTTCTGCAGAAAGCATACGGTCCATACCGAAACCAAGTAATTGGAAGGAGAAACAGCGATGGCAGAGGAAAAGAAAGTCAAGAAGGATCACGGCAAGTGGTTCCGTGAAATGAGAAGCGAGCTGATGAAGGTGGTATGGCCCAGCGCCAAGACCACGGCCAAGAACACCGGCACCGTGCTGCTGTGCTCTCTGGGTGTGGGCGCCTGCATCTGGATCTTTGACGGCGTGGCTGTGCTGGCCGTCAAGACGCTGATCGGCCTGTTTACGCACTAAGGAGCGGAGCATGGCTGATAACGCAAAATGGTATGTCATCCACACCTATTCCGGCTATGAAAATGCGGTGAAGGCGGCCATTGAAAAGTCCGTGGTGAACCGCAATATGTCCGACATGGTCCTGAAGATGGAGATCCCTATGGAGACCGTCACCGAGGTCACCGAGTCGGGTGTCATGAAGGAAGTGGAGCGCAAGGTATTCCCCGGTTACGTCCTCATTAAGATGATCTTGACAGATGACACCTGGCATCTGATCCGCAACATCCGTGGCGTCACCGGCTTCGTAGGAGAGGCCAACAAGGCCATCCCCCTGACGGAGGAGGAGGTCGCTGCACTGGGTGTGGAAAAGCACGAGATCGTGGTGCTGTACAACGTGGGCGATACCGTGAAGATCACGGACGGCCCTCTGGCCAGCTTCATGGGTACCGTGGAGGAGATCGACGCCGACAAGAACAAGGTCCGTGTGGTGGTCTCCATGTTCGGGAGAGAGACTCCCGTAGAGCTGGAGCTCGATCAGGTCGAGGTCGTCCAGCCCTGAGTGCGTCGGACGCACACAGGCCGGAGCATCCCCTCCGGCGCAAGTGGGAGAGACGCTGTGCGTCTCGCCAAGAGCAGGTCCGGTATTTGACCGGCTGCTACCACATTTTTATGAAGGAGGTGCCTCTTTATGGCACAGAAAGTCGTTGGTTATGTAAAACTGCAGATCCCTGCAGGCAAGGCAACCCCCGCACCCCCCGTTGGTCCCGCTCTGGGCCAGCACGGCGTGAACATCGCCGCTTTCACCAAGGAGTTCAACGAGCGCACCAAGAATGACATGGGTCTGATTATTCCCGTGGTCATCACCGTGTACGCCGATCGCTCTTTCACCTTCATCACCAAGACCCCCCCGGCTGCGGTGCTGATCAAGAAGGAGTGCAACATCGAGTCCGGCTCCGGTGTGCCTAACAAGACCAAGGTGGCCACCATCTCCAAGGCCTCCATTCAGAAGATCGCTGAGCTGAAGATGCGTGATCTGAACGCTGCTTCTCTGGAAGCTGCCATGAGCATGATCGCCGGCACCGCCCGTTCTATGGGCGTCGTCGTGGGCGAATAAGGAGGGTGTAAGAGATGTTTAGAGGTAAGAAGTATAAAGACAGTGCAAAGCAGATCGACCGTGGGACCCTGTACGATCCCAAGGAGGGTCTGGAGCTGGTATGCAAGACCGCTTCCGCCAAGTTCGACGAGACCGTCGAGCTGCACGTGAAGCTGGGCGTTGACTCCCGTCACGCCGATCAGCAGGTCCGTGGCGCCATCGTGCTGCCCAACGGTACCGGCAAGACCGCCCGTGTGCTGGTGTTCGCCAAGGGCGACAAGGCCGACGCTGCCCGTGAGGCCGGCGCCGATTTCGTGGGCGATATGGACATGGTGGAGAAGATCCAGAAGGAGAACTGGTTCGACTTCGACGTGGTGGTCGCTTCCCCCGACATGATGGGTGTTGTGGGCCGTCTGGGTAAGCTGCTGGGCCCCAAGGGCCTGATGCCCTCCCCCAAGGCCGGCACCGTCACTCCCGACGTGGCCAAGGCCGTGAAGGAGGTCAAGGCTGGTAAGGTGGAGTATCGTCTGGACAAGACCAACATCATCCACTGCCCCATCGGCAAGGTGTCCTTCGGTGCTGACAAGCTGTATGAGAACTATTCTGCTCTCATCGGCGCCATCATCAAGGCCAAGCCCGCCGCTGCCAAGGGCCAGTATATCAAGTCCTGCGTGGCTGCCGCCACCATGGGCCCCGGCGTGAAGATGAACGCCAACAAGCAGATCTGACGCTGCACCGGGCCGATTCGACCCGAAACGCTTCAATATCTTCGGTAGGGTGCTTGACAAAGCGCCCGGCCGCTGGTATAATATTTGATGCGTTCCAAAGACAGCAGGTGGCGTAAGCCGTAAGTCCTGCCGAGGATGGCAAATCGATTTTGATTGCTTACACCGTCCTTGTGTCCTTGGATACAGGGACGGTTTCCTTTTTTTGAACGCACCGACAATTTTTCCGGAGGTGAAATCAAAGAATGCCCAACGCAAAAGTTCTGTCTGAGAAGCAGGCCGTCGTGGCGGCGCTGACCGAGAAGCTGCAGAACGCAGCTGCCGGTGTCATCGTTGATTACAAGGGCATCACGGTGGCAGAGGATACCACTCTGCGTACCCAGTGCCGTGAGAACAACATTGACTACGCTGTCGTCAAGAACACCCTGCTGCGCTTTGCTTTCAACAATGTGGGACTGAACGAGCTGGACGATCAGCTCAACGGCGCCACGTCTCTGGCCGTGTGCATGGATGACCCCGTCGCTCCGGCCCGTGTGATCGCAGAGTTTGCAAAGAAACTCAACGGCAAGTTCGAGATCAAGGGCGGCTTCATGGACGGCAAGGTCGTCTCCCTGGAGACCGTCAATGCTCTGGCTGCCATCCCCGCTCTGCCCGTGCTGCAGGCTCAGGTTCTGGGTACCATGCTGGCTCCCATTTCCGCTCTGGCCTGCGTGCTGAAGCAAATTGCAGAGAAGCAGGGCGCTCCCGCCGAGGAAGCCGCTGCCGAGTAATGAGACGTTTCGTCTCGACCCCTATCTAAAAAATATCTTACAATTAGGAGGCTTATCAAAATGTCCGAGAAAGTTACTGCTATGATCGAAGAAATCAAGGGCCTGACCGTTCTGGAGCTCAGCGAGCTGGTTCACGCTCTGGAGGAGGAGTTCGGCGTTTCCGCCGCTGCCATGGCTGCTCCTGCTGCCGGCGCTGCTGCTCCCGCTGCTGAGGAGAAGACCGACTTCGACGTCATTCTGACCGGCTTCGATGCCGCTCAGAAGATCAAGGTCATCAAGGTCATCCGTGAGGTCATGGGTCTGGGTCTGGCCGAGGCCAAGGCTGCCGTCGAGGGCGCTCCCACCACCATGAAGGAGGGTCTGTCCAAGGAGGATGCCGAGGCTCTGAAGAAGCAGGTCGAGGAAGTCGGCGGCAAGGTCGAGCTGAAGTAAGTAATTCTTCATATGAAAAAGAGCGTTCCGCAAGGAACGCTCTTTTTTTGTCGCCTCGCTCCGGTTTGGCCTGAGCTGCACGGAGCATCGGCCCGACGTTCCACAGATGAAATTTTTTCCACGCTGACTATCCAACGCTCCGCCACATTGGGGCGTGTTTTCATGTGGAGAGATGACTGACATCGGGGAATAAAAGGAGCCTGCATGGAGTTTTTCACGAATTTTTTGACGCTGCGGGGGGAGTATTATGCGCTAGTACTGGTGGCCTGCGCCGAGCTGGTGGCGGCTGGAACTGAAAAAGGACGAGAGCAAGCGCATGGACATTGACGATTTTCTT
>ERZ773241.2111-NODE-2111-length-16913-cov-6.545498_pt1 | contig 16913 bp, 16 predicted proteins | sample MGYA00580989_ERZ773241 | MGnify/ENA primary metagenome ERZ773241 (study PRJEB29015, sample SAMEA2737804) | human gut metagenome | biome: human gut; feature: human-associated habitat; material: faeces | place: China | collected 2012 ... | reverse complement strand
GTGCAGACCTCGCAAGAAGCAAGGATATGGCAGATAACCGAATGTTCAACCAACAGCATTGAAACTATGCCAATAGGTAAAAGTAAAATCTCGGATATGGATTTCGAATCTTTCGAGAATACGATTGACAAGAATATCGAAATGGATAAGGCATCGGACAAGTTTGACCAACAGCTTCAAGCCTACAAGGATGCTGGCAATAGTTTGACTTCGGCAAAATCAGAACTTGAAACGGCAGCATCTTCTTTAAAGGAAGCAAAGGACAACTTGAATAAAGCCTCCGATAAAGCGGACGCTGTTACAAAAGCCATTGATAGCTTTATTGCCAAAGTGAGAGATATAAAATTCAAGGCTAAGGTTGATGATGCCGACATTGAGAAACTGACAGATGACAGAAAGAAACTCATTGGTGATGAGTCCAAACTTCTTGAAGACCACCGAAAGGCGAATAAGGAAATCCTCACTCGCCATTTCTATGATATGTCTAATATGATGTCAAGAAATGAAGGAGTTTGGTTGTCGAATGGTTGGGTAAAGACTTTGCTTTGGATATTCTTGCCGTGTTTCCTTTACACTGTCATTTCGATTGTCTATTTGTTGCATCATACATAGAAAAATAAGTGGAGGATGGGGTGATTTGAAATCACCTCATCCTTTTGCCGTTTATAACCAATGCTTATTTTCCTTCCCTATTTTCCAAGAGACTTGAACATCTTGGTGATGCACTTTTTCTTCTGCTCCATGTTCGGGTGAACATAGAGGTTGAGAGTTGTAGTGATGTTGGCATGACCAAGCAATACACTTACGGTCTTGTAGTCGCAGTTGCTCTCAATGCAACGAGTGGCAAAGCTGTGGCGCAGTCCATGATATTTCAGACGTGGAATGTCAAGACGCTTCATCAACCGATGATAGTAGTTGCGGTAAGTCCGTGGCTCTGTCGGTTTCTCCTCATTGGTCAGCACATAGAAATCATCGTTTACCACCTTTTTCAGAGGCTTCACCATTGCCAAGAGTTCTTTGTTCATCGGTATCTCACGGCATGAGTTCTTTGTCTTGGGCGTGTTGATGACCAACTCTGTGTGCTTACGCTCACCATCAACAATGTAGATGCGCTCAATGGTGCGGTTCACGGTGATTGTGCCGTTGTCGGTATTGATGTCCGACCATTTCAAACCGCAAATCTCTCCGATACGCAAACCAGTGGTCAGACTGATATAGATGCCGAGGTTGCGGAACGTGAAGTTCTGCTTGATGAAATCGAGGATTTTCTTGTGGTGTGCCACCGTTAGCACTTCAATTTCCTTGTTCGTCTCTGTCGTAGGGTACTTGATGTCCCACTCACAATAGTTCATCCATTCGTTCTTTACTCCGAACTTCATCACCATCTTCAAGACAATCAGAATGTCTTTCACCGTTTTTATGCTTAGTCCGCCATTTAGTTTCTGCAAAACGAACTCCTGCACAAGTTTCTCACTCAGAGCCTCACAATCGCCAAACGATGGCAATATGTGGTTCTCCAAAACTAACACATAAGCAGCATATGTGGACTGCTTAACGTAGCGTTGCTTGTCAGCTTTCCAAGCCAACGCAATTTCTCTAATCGTTTTTGTTGTCATTGTAATCCTTAATTTTGAAGGTGTACATAATAATTAGAGAAAAGTAGCCTCTTATGTCCCAAATCTCAGATTCCCTGAGTTTCAGGGGGAGTGGAAAGAAAAGCGGCTCTCTGAGATAGCAGACTTGTTTAAGGGGAATGGTATATCCAAAGAACAATTGACAGATACAGGTGAGCCATGTATTTTGTATGGCGAACTTTATACAAAGTATAAATCCGAGGTTATATCTGATATTTTCAGCAAGACAGACATTGATACACGTAAGTTGGTTAAGAGCAAAGCGAACGATGTGATAATTCCTTGCTCTGGGGAAACGGCTGTGGATATTGCAACGGCACGGTGTGTGCCTTACGATAACATTCTGTTAGGTGGAGACTTGAATATTATACGTTTGTACGATTGCGATGGGTCTTTTATGAGCTATCAGCTTAATGGTAAGCGCAAATATGATTTAGCAAAAGTCGCACAAGGAGTTTCTGTTGTACATCTTTATGGTGACCATTTAAAAGGTGTTAAAACTTATAATCCATGCTTGGAGGAACAAAAGAAGATTGCTAAACTTTTGTCCCTCCTTGACGAGCGCATAGCGACCCAAAACAAAATCATTGAGGATTTGAAAAAATTAAAGTCCGCAATTAGAAAAAAGATGTTCTCCTTATTGAAAGATGAATATACAGAGAGCTTTGAAATCAATCAGCTACTTGATTACGAACAACCTACTGCATATATTGTAGCTAATGATGAATACTCTACCGACACAAGTTTAACCCCTGTTCTAACTGCGAATAAAGGTTTTATCTTGGGGTATACAGACGAAAAATTTGGCATATATCAAAAAGGAGAGTGTATAATCTTTGACGATTTCACAATGGATGCAAAATATGTATCATTCCCTTTTAAGGTAAAGTCTTCGGCAATAAAAATACTCACAGCAAAACCGAATGTAAATCTTCGATTTATGTTTGAATATCTATCATATTGGGAACTTAAATCGGAAGGACATAAAAGGCATTATATTTCAGAAATAGCTTCGCTTGTAATTGAACTACCTTCAAAAGAAAGACAAAGTATAATAGCCTCACTAATGACTTCGTTAAACAGCAAATTGGATATTGAAGCAAAAACAAAGATAAGATACGAAGAACAAAAGAGATACTTACTCTCGCAAATGTTTATATGAACATCTGCGAGAGCAAATATTGTTTCTGCTTTGAATACTTGATGATCAAACTATTATGTGTCTCTAATAGTCCATGTAACTTTCTGAAAACAACGGAGATTCTTTTTTGTTCTTCTAATTTTGGCAGACGGATTTGTATGTTTCCCATTGTGTTATTCATAAGTTTCGGGTTTGCTAAATTAGTTGAGACATACATCCTTGTTGCTTCTGCTAAGACTAATGAAACGAAATGGGCATCAAATCCTTTTTTGAGCTTTAACAAGCCACAGACATTAGTGCAATTAAACTTTCCATTACGATAAAATACCGTTCCTGCATTTGCACCGTCAGTCGTCCAACTGATATATTCACCTTCAAACATAAAATCATCAAGATAACCCATAATTCCGTCATTTGATGTTTGAGAAGAATACACAGGGTATAACGGATTTTCTTGTTGGCTAATTTCTACCGAACTAATAACTCTACCACGTCCTATTGATGCAATATCTTGAATCTTGAATTGTTCCCAAGAATCAGAGTGAAGCATTTTCAAACTAATTGCGGACATTACAAATAAACAATCCTTAATTTCATTATGATAACCAGACGGTTATACCTCAAAACATCGCATTATTTGTAACATTATGCTCTACATCCATCACATTAGAAACGGAATATTCCTCATTATATTATTATCAAAGTGTGTAGAAGAGTCAATCTTGAAGCAGTGTATTCTGCTATTTTGCATAGTTAGCTTGTGTGATATTTAATTAAAGATAAAATTTTTCGAATTATACAAATAGGTTTTGATCTAAAAGACTACCTTTGCATAAATTTAGCATTATGAGTACAACAGAATATATACAAATCATTATCGGCATCGGTCAGATTATTGCTGTTGCTATTATCCCAATTATTGTTTGGGTATTAGGAATAAAGTACCAAAATAGAAAAGCAAAAAAAGATGCTCAATTAAGAGTCTTCCTTACACTAATGGCAGATCGAAAATCAACCCCAATAACAAAAGAATGGGTTGATGCCTTAAATACAATAGATGTAGTATTTCAGGAAAACAAAAAAGTTAGACATGCATGGAGAGAATATTTAGATAGTTTAAACGAAAAATCACCTCATTTTGATAGTAGTAATTCTTTTAGACTTGACTTACTTTCAGAAATGGCCGTTTCTCTTGGGTATAAAAATTTAAAGCAAACAGAGATTGATAGATTTTATTCTCCTAAATATTTTGGTTCTCAAATGAGCCGACAGGAAATATTATTTCAAGAGAATCTACGAATTTTAACTCGATCCAAAAGTTGTGCTGAAAGTTTTACTGATGAAGAATATGAACAGCACTATAAGGAGTTGATGGAACAGCAAGGAGAGTAAAGAATATGGGGAATATCCCTTTCCTGTGAAATTGCTGATTTTTTATCCTTAATTAAAGGGCTTAGTCAGCAATTGCTTTCATCAGAGAATGATTGGATTTTATATAGACTGGATGACTTGGCGCAAATAAAAAGTGGCTATTCAGGAACACAAGTGAGTTATCAAACCCCTTATAAGGTTTCTCGCATAGAAACTATTAGCAAACATTGTATTGATATACAACGAATTGGCTATGTAGAGTGTATTCCTGAAAGCTATAGGTTAAACGTAGGTAATATTCTGTTTAGCAATATCAATAGTATTCAGTATATAGGAAATACAGCCTATCTTGACAAAGATTATGGACTTTATCATGGCATGAATTTATTGCGAATTATACCCAATACAACCATAGTTAGACCTCGTTTTTTGCATTTACTTCTTTGTACTGATTGGGCAATAAACCATTTTCAAACTATTTGCAATAAAGCAGTTTCACAAGCAAGTATCAACCAAACTGCGTTAGGTAAGAGTCGATTCCCGATCCCATCAATGTCTGTTCAACAACAAATCTGTAGTATGTTTGAACTCACTGAGAGAAAATTGGATAATGAGCAAGAATACATAAGTTGTCTTCAACAGCAGAAACGGTATTTGCTTCAGAAAATGTTTATATAAACATTAGGCTTAATAGATACTTCTTCAATAAAATGTATTGTTCCGTTAATGACTTTTCATTTGCCAAACGGCAATGCAAAGCGTCAAGAGTGTTAGCTATATGTCCTTGTTTCTCTAAGCTTGGTAGTAAAAACTTCATCTTCATAAAGTCATTTTTTTGAAGATTAAACCGTGTACTCCCTTGTGCTAACGGATATATAGCCCTACGAAATGAAGAACTTGAAATGAAGTGGGCAAGGTATTGAGGTAATACACGTTCATCATAGAAATGAATGCCAAAGCAGAAGCTATTCAAATAAAGTTTCTGCGTATTGCCCAAATATACTGCACCTATACCAACTTCTTCCGGAGTTTCAGATGAGAGTGTGAATAAGGCATCACCGTACTGCACACTGTTTTGTTTTTCGTTGGGAGCGATTTGTACCAATTCATAATCCTTTTCCGAGATGTAAGTATTCTGATACACGTTCATATAAGTAATGAATGGCTCACCATATCCGAAATCATCACCGCCTTTTCCGCTTAATCCAGAATAAGCTTCACCCAAATCTGAAAAGCAGACGGTTTCTCCCTTAATACCTTTGTGGATATTATCGTTTAGCCCTTTAATTAAGGATTGCAGTTTCTCAATGATTTTGTTTTGGGTTGCGATGCGCTCGTCAAGTAAGGATATAAGATTAGCTATTCTTTCCTGTTCTTCCAATGTTGGGAATAAAAAAGAAATACCTTTTACAATATCTGCAGATAGATTACCTTGACCTCCTTGTAAATATTTTCTTAGAATCTTAGAAACATGTTTGTTCCAAACTGATTCTATGAATTCCTTATTTTGATTTGTTCTTATACACAGAATTGCTTGGTTGATAGCTCCTTTTATTTTAGAGACAGCGATATCACCACTTGTTGCACCATACATTGCCAATAATAAATCTCCGACCTCTACCATTTTGGCAGAAGAACTATCAAATCCTGCTTGTGTTATGAACAACTCTGTACTATCAGCATGGAGTTCTCCAGAACGAATAAATGCAATATTTCCTCCATAGAAATCTTTGTTAGAAGAACTTGGAGTGCCACCCGAGAAGAAAGTACAAATCTCTGATAGCTTACACTTCTCCCACTCCCCCTGAAACTCCTTAAATCTGAGATTTGGGACATTGAGTTTCTTATGTTCGTTATTTATTGTCGTTGTCATTTTTAATCCTTAATTTAAGTTCACCATTGCGGTTCAGTTACATGCCAGTTACATGGTAGTTACATACCTTTTTCCCTATGTTAGAAAGGATTAGAGGCGATTTTGATGTGCTTTCTCGACTTTCAGTTACATACCAGTTACATGTTTTCATGTTCCCTCGTATGAATGTCAAATCATAAAAGCAAATACCAAAATTATTCGTCCTTTGTACTTTTCTCTGTTTCCTTTTCTATTTTTTCTTCCAATTCTTTGATGGATGGAATGGTTCCCTCCACCTTTTTAGGATACAACTTAGATAGTTCGTACTCGGAGATTCCGATAGGCTGACTGCTACCTTCTAAAGCATACTGGGCTATGGTGTTGCTCTTTTGCTTACAAATGAGTAATCCTATGGTCGGGTTATCTCTACCTTCTTGGCGCAAGAGGTGATTGCAAGCTACTACATAACCACTTAGTTGTCCTGCATCTGGAAAGTCAAATTCTCCAATCTTCACTTCTACCACAACATAGCAAGATAACTTCAAATTGTAGAAAAGCAAATCAATGAACTTCTCCTTTTCGTCTATCTGCAAACGATACTCCTTGCCAACATACGCAAAACCTGTACCCAATTCCAACAGGAATTTCGTAATGTTAGCCAGTAAAGCATCTTTCAATTTGCGTTCATTGTATTTACCACGAACACCAGTAAAAGAGAAATCATAAGGGTCTTTTGTAATTTCTTGTGCAAGGTCGCTATTCATATCGGGCAAAGTTTTCTTGAAATTAGTCAATGCCTTTCCGCTTCTTTCATACAAGTCTGTGCCAAGGAAATTCAACAGCATGGAACGACTCCAACCGTTTTCCATTGTTTGATGAACATAGAATAATGCTTTATGAGCATCATCCGAACATTTATCTATGATGTAGCGATGGTGTCCCCAAGGTATAGAGAACAGGACGGTGTGCAAATCTTCCACAACTTGTGGAAGATTTGTGTTCTCCGATTTTTCCACAGCTTGTGGAAGACTTTTTTCGAGGGACGAGTACAAGCAATAGAATCGTTTTGCATAGCGGACAGATGTTTCAGAAAGTCCATCTGCATCTGGCAGTTTGTGCCTTAAATCACGACTCAATGCCGCATAAAAGCCACTACCATATCTGTTAGATGCTTCAATAGTCTCAATGTCCTGTCCTAACTCCCAATAAAAGCGTAACATTTCAGTATTAACCTTTACAGCTGCTCTTATTTGACTTTTGCGATAACGCTTGCATAGTTCTTCGACCCACTGCAAGTAATCCTTATCCAATATGTTTATTGATTCACTCATTGCTTAAACCTCTTAATTAAAAATTGCACAAAACTGGCAGAAAGACTATTCAACCAATCCCAGTTCTTTCAAATAGCCTTCAATCTCCTTGTCAAGGTCGGCACGTTTGGCTTCCAACTCCTTGATTTCCTTCATGACGGCATGAATGTCGATAGGCTCTTCTTCCTCGAAAGTATCAACGTAACGAGGAATATTGAGATTGTAGTCGTTTTCTGCCACCTCTTGCAGTGTGGCAAGATGGCTGTACTTTTCTATTTCCTTGCGCTCACGATAAGTATCTACAATTTTCTTGATGTGTTGCGGACGGAGTTTGTTCTGGGTCTTTACCTTTTCAAACTCCTTGCTTGCATCAATGAACAGGATGTTGTCATCCTCTTTACGGCATTTCTTAAACACCAAAATACAAGTCGGAATGCTTGTCCCATAGAAGATGTTGGCAGGGAGTCCGATGATGGCATCCACATAGTTCTTCTTCTCAATGAGAAAACGACGGATTACGCCCTCGGCATTACCACGGAACAACACACCATGAGGAGCAACACAAGCCATTGTGCCACCCTCATTAAGGTGGTAAATCATGTGGAGAATAAAGGCGTAGTCGGCTGTCTTGCGTGGTGCCAAGCGTCCTGCCTTGCTGAAACGGTCGTCGTTGTTGAACTTGTCGGCTGCACTCCATTCGGCAGAGAAAGGTGGATTTGCGACGACAGCGTCAAACTGAGTGTCGCCAAAAGCATCAGCCTCTAAAGTATCGCCATTCTCAATGCGGAAATTGCTGAACTTGATACCATGCAGAAGCATATTCATACGAGCCAAGTTGTAGGTCGTAGGGTTCTTCTCTTGTCCGAAAATCTCGTTGGCATGACCGATGCTTGCAGCACGGAGCAGCAACGAACCACTACCGCAAGTTGGGTCATAGACATTGCGCAGACGAGCGTGACCGATGGTAACAATTTCTGCCAAGATACGGCTCACTTCCTGAGGTGTATAGAACTCGCCAGCCTTCTTGCCGGCACCTGCTGCAAACTGGCTAATCATATACTCGTAGGCATCACCGAGAATGTCAATCTCTTGCGATGCTTCTACACCGAAATCTATGTCATCAAGGGCAAGAAGAACATTGCTCACCAATGTGTTCTTATCATCAGCAGTCTTTCCCAACTTAGGCGAAGCAAGGTCAATGTCAGAGAACAGACCGCCAAAGTCCTCTTCGCTGTCCTGTCCGAGAGTGCTGTCCTCAATGCGCTTCAATGAGCGTTCGAGCATAGGTAGGATGTTCTCTTTCTTCTTAATGCTTTCAATGACTGACGAGAACAGGAAGTTTGGCTCTATGAAGTAGCCGATGTTTTCCAAACAGTCAGTCTTTACTTCTTGTTGCAATGCTTCAATATCCTCGTCTTTCTCCATTGCCCACAATTCCTTGAACGTGACTTCATCATCCACCAAGGCGGAGTTTGCATGTTTCTCTATCTTCTCCGACAAATACTTGTAAAAGATAAAGCCAAGGGTAAAATACATGAAGTCACTGGCTGACATATTGCTACGCAGTTTGTTTGCGACTTCCCAAAGCTGGTCACGGAGTTTCTGTTGTAATTCTTCGCTCATATCGTTATTTCTTTTTTATTTTCAATGTTTCACTAATAAAGACATTGTCATCGTCTTTGTCTGTTATATACTGATGGCAATACTTCCCTTTCCCCTTATTTAGTATTATAACGCTATTCCAAAAAGAGGTATGATTGATGGTATAGCCTGGGTCTAAACAAAATATTTTTTCAACAACCCCTTCTTGCTCTTCATAGCCAATAGCAAGTATTGCATGAGCACCACCTCTAAATGATATGGCAGTAACCAAAGGCAAGTTGTCATTTATCGCAGTTTTAAGTTCTTCTACAAATATGGTTTGGTCTGATAGAGAAGCCGTATATTGTAGTGCAGATGATGTTACTTCTTTAGCAAAAGAGTGAGAAAGTTTTTCTTTGATTTCTGAGAAATAGAAACCATCACGGCAAAGTCCTTCTGTTACAAAGAACTCTTTGAAAAGCCTTCCTTTGGCGGTATTTCCTTTGAATGTAGTGTTCAAGTTTACAACTTGGCTACGAGTGAGAACCTTTAGTATAAGAAGATTCATCATCATAGAATACACAGCACATGCTCCATCCATTTCACCTTGTTGTAAATGGATAGGTTGCCACTTGCGGTTATACACGCTAACTCCAAGAGCCGTTATATCTATATCTCTAACTATCTTTATCATTGCAATTTTGTCATTCCCAACTGAATGTTCTTATAATAGAACGCAGTTTATCGAGTATTCTTGTTAATGCTTTGCGCTTTTTTATCAGTCCCAAGTGCTTCTCTTTCAATGCCTCTTGTATGATTTCTGGCTGCTCCTTTTGTAGATAGTCATATTCAGAAAGGTAATGATTTAGCACGGAAGCGTCCAAATCTTCGTCCTTGGCAAGCGTATTGATAGCATTGTTACGCTCTGTGACGATATAGTTGTTCAATCGCTCTTCAAGGTCGCTCGTACCGTCAGCCTTTTGTTTGCGAGCCATGAAGTTGTCACGGTCATCATCTACATTCTTCTGGATAAATCCGTCAATGAGCTTTGCCTTACTGCGAAGTTCGGCATCCTTTATCATTGTGTCGATGATGTGCTTGCGCTTTTCTGAATAATCCTCGCTGTATGGATTGAGGTCTGCAATCAACTCCAAAATGTAGGCAACATTGATAATGTCACTATGCAACAATTCCAAGCAGAAGTCAATATCCGTAAGTTTATGATCTTCTGGAGTTGGTTCGTCTTCATTAGGGTTGGGAGTTGGCTTTGGTGCAGGTGGGTCAACCAAAATAATGCTGTCATGAATGTCAAGATACTTGCTGCGGAAGTCCATAAACTGCTGTTCGGTCATGCCAAGGTCGGGAGCATCTACATCAAACTCGTCATACACCTGTATCTCTGCGTGTTTCTTGATGATGTCACGGAAAGCAAGGATAAACTGCTTCTTGTCGTTCTCGCTTTGGAGATAGTCCACGTAATGTGGTTCGGGATAATGTGTCAAGAAATCCTTGGTCAGTTCTTGATAGTTCTTCTTCACATCATCAAACGGCGGACGCACTATATCTTCAAGATTGTTGCTGTTGCTGAAAAGTTTGATAGACTCGTCCACCTTGCTTTTCAAGTCACGGAAGCACACCACCTTTCCGAAACGTTTCTTCTCGTTCAGCACACGGTTGGTACGGCTGAACGCTTGCAGTAAGCCATGATACTCCATGTTCTTATCAACATAGAGCGTGTTGAGTTTCTTGCTGTCGAAGCCAGTAAGGAACATTCCTACCACAAGGCAAAGGTCGAGAGGCTTCATGTCGGCCTTCTTTTTCTTCATGCGGAGGTTGATGTCATCGTAATACGCGCGGAAGTTTTCGGTGGTGAAACTCGTTCCATACATATTATTATAGTCATCCATGATGGCTTGTAACTCGTCAGCCTCACCTGTGCTGTCGCTTACATAGCCACCTGTGTTCATGCCTGTCTGCTCGTCATCTTGGCTGCTGTTGGCAGCGTATGTGAATACCGCACCAATTCTAATCTTCGGATTGAGACTCTTGAATATCTTGTAGTAGCGGATAAGCATTGGCACAGACTGCACGGCAAACAGTGCGTCAAACTCACCGTCAAATGTTGACTTATTGAAATTATTAAGGATGAATTTGGCTATCTCCGTCATGCGGTCTTGCTCGGCATTGTCCACATCCTCGTTGCCGTGGTAATACTCCACAAGGAAACCGAGCACGTTTTCATCGGCAATGGCATCCTTAATAAGATACTTGTGAAGGCAGTTACCGAAAATCTCTTTTGTAGTGTGTCCGTCCACGGCATTCTCCACAAAAATAGGCGTACCAGTGAAGCCGAATATCTGCGTGTTGTCAAAGAACTTCACGATGTTCTTATGGCATTCTCCGAAATGGCTTCGATGACATTCATCGAAAATCATTACGATACGAGAATGGCGTATTTCCTCAATGCGACTACTGTACCACTGCTTGCTAACAGCGGCATTCAACTTCTGGATGGTAGTGATGATAATCTTAGAATTGCTGTGCAGACGCTTCACCAACTCGTCTGTGTTGTCGGTGCTGTCAACGGCACCAGGCTCAAAGGCCTCGTATTCGGCTTGTGTCTGCGTGTCAAGGTCGTGGCGGTCTACCACAAACATCACCTTATCCACATCGTCCAACTCCGATACAAGTTGGGCTGCCTTGAAAGAAGTCAAGGTTTTGCCTGCTCCTGTCGTATGCCAGATATAGCCGTTATCATTAGAGTTTTCCACACGGTCGAGAATCTTCTCCACGGCATAGAACTGGTAAGGGCGAAGCACCATCAGGCATTTGTCTCCCTCATGCAATACAATGTACTTGCCAATAATCTTGCCCAACGTACACTTGTCGAAGAACACAGTGGCAAACTTCTCCAAGTCGTTGAAAGGCACATTGGCGGCATCCGTCCAGTTGAATGTGAACTTGTAGCCACTATTCGGGTTGTTGGCGAAATAGCGAGTGTTCACGCCATTGGATATGACAAACAACTGGATGTAATCAAACAGTCCATGGAAAGAAGTCTTGTGATAGCGTTGTATCTGGTTGTATGCTTGTTTCAGTTCCACACCTCTGCGCTTCAGTTCTATCTGAACCAAAGGCAGACCATTGATAAGTATCGTCACATCGTAACGACACTTCTTTCTACCTTCAACCGTAATCTGATTGGAAACTTGAAACTCGTTTTGACACCAGTGAGTGCGGTTCAAGAATTCCACCCACAAGCGTTCACCGCTTTCCAGTTCAAGCGGAAAGAGGTCACGCAGTTTCTTTGCCTTTTCAAAGCGAGTGCCACCTTCAAGATAGATTAGTATCTTTTCAAACTCTGAATCTGTAAATTCGGTGCGACCGAGTTCTTCCAATTTCTTCTTGTTGTGTTTCTCCAACTGTTTCTTGAAATTGGCAGACAGGTTCTTTTCCTCCTCAATATGAACATACTCGTAGTTCATCTTTTGAAGAGTGTCTATAAGTCCGTTTTCGAGAGCGGCTTCACTTTGTACTGGCATATCTTATTTCTTTTTTATCGTTACACTTAGGAGAGTATGACTATTCATCCATTTGCAGGAAATGAATATTCAAGGCATTCTCTATTTTGCTTATGGCTTCAAGCGAAAGATTTTCTCGTCCTTTTAAGATTTTGGAAATGTATTGTTGTGTACAGCTCATTTTCTCTGCCAACATCTTTTGAGTCATTCCAAGTTCCTTCATCCTTGCGGACATGGCATTGGCTATCATTTGCGAATGGCTCAACCACGGTTTTTCTTCTTGCCCCATTTGTGTTCCTGCATTTTGAACAGGAGATATTGTTTCCTTTATCATCTCAGACGTATTTCGCTTTGTTCCATTTATAATTTTGGCTATTGCCATTTTGCCTACAAAGATAACTGATTTTAATGAGAAAACACAACTACGAGGTTGTTTTCTGCATAAATGAGGCGAATTTGTGCGGTTTAAGTGCCATTTGTAGCCATTTCTTCTTCGAAATAAGCTTTATAGCATCACCAATCGCTTCACTCGCTGTACTGTACTCACGCCCTTTCCGCTTAACTTCGCTACATCCCGAATAGAATATCCTTTGCGGAGCAAACTTATTACTTCCCTATATTCGACTTTCATCTGTTCAGTCGTTTTTACAGAGCCAACCTTGCGTCCGAGTTTTCCTCCTTTCTCTATATACCGTTTACGCCCAGATTGCAATCGGAAGGAGATATTATCACGTTTCAACTGCGCACAGGTAGAAAGTGTGGCTATCATTATCGGAGCAAAGAGGGACGGATGTCCTTCATCATCCAACAATGTAAGCTGTTCCTTTTGTATATAGAGGTTGATGCCACAGTCAATGAGTTCCTTGACAGAGGCAAGAACCTCAAACGCATTGCGTCCCAACCTTGACAGTTCACTGACAAGTAGAATGCCAATATGGTTCGTTTTGCAATATTCCATTGCTTCACACAACACTGGACGCTCATCATTCTTCTTTGCGCCAGAGATGTGTTCTTCAAAAACCTTGCGGATTTCGATACCCTTGTATTTTGCATATTCCGACAAGTCCTTGACCTGTCTTTCCGTACTCTGCCTGTCACCAATGCTGGAGACACGAGCGTATATTACCCCTGTTGTCATATTTATCAAAGATTAAATTGAACATGAAAATGCCTGTGCTCAGATAAGTCTTGCTGATTTATTTGAACACAAGCGTTTTTTGAATACAGCCTTACGGCAATTTACCAACAAAAGGGAAGAAGTAAGACTTCCCCATTGTTCGCACTCTGCTGTATGTCTCAATCAAACACGCCATTAAACAGATTGACCGCCTCTATCTTCTTTTCAAGAGCCACTTTTGCATAAACTTCGGTTGAAGTTATGCTTCCATGTCCCAAAACATCCTTCACTGCTGATATATCTGCTCCTGCTGAGATAGCCAACGATGCTGTCGTATGCCGTGAGCAATGGTAGGTCAAATCCTTTTCTATGCCTGCCTTTTCTTTAAGTCTTCTTACGTATTTCGATACGTTGTCTGACTTCTTGACAAGGTGAAACACAAGACTTTCCGGATTGTCATCCGTCCGAGGTGGCAACAACGATTGCGCCATTTCATTGAGCGGAATAATGGCAGGACGCTTTGTCTTTCGCTGTATGATGCTGATTGTCGGCACGCCATCTATCATTTTAATATCACACCACCTCAGATGCTGCATATCGCCAAGGCGAAGGGCAGTCATGGATGATAAGCCAAATGCCAGTTGTACGGTTCGTTCATTCTCACATTCAGCTTCCACCGCCAGGAAACGTGTGAGTTCTTCTGGCGTAAGATACTCTCTGTGTTTGTCAGGAGCATGGAAGCGTTCCAACTTATTTAGACTGTGTACAGGATTGAATTTTACAAGTCCTTCACGCATAGCCTTGTTAAATATCGCTTTGATAGTTTCCTCAAACAACAGTAATGAGTAATCAGCCAACCGTCCTCCGTTGGTCTTGATTTGGCGTTTGTTTCGATACTTGTTGCGCATATAATCAAAAAGACCGCAAATTTCATCTTTACTGACATCTTTCAGCAGGATGTCTTTCTTGTCTACTCTTCGCAGATAAGTGGCGATACGCTTGCGGACAACATTCTTATGACCTATCATCTTCTTGCAGTTGCCACAATCAACAGACCATTTGATATAGTCATCGCACCATTGTAGCCAAGTCAAGCCGTTGCCTTGTTCTTCGCTTTTGGCATTCTCTTTCTCCAATACAGGAGGGGTGAGGATGCGCTCTGCTCGTATCTCCATAGCCTTGTTGTATGTAAGCCGATTGTGCTTTGCTGCACCAACGGCATCATCGGGCAAGAGATAGAGATGCAAGTTTTCTCTCTTGCGGAAGCCAGTCTCGTAGTATTCCAGATATAAGGCTCTTTTGCCTTCCGTCAGCTTACGTTCCTTGATTTCTATCTTCATTGTATTACTGGTATTTGATCAAACATTCCGTTCACGAGGTTCACGGTCTCCAACTTCTTCTTGTCAACAATCTTGGCGTAAATCTCTGTCATCTTGATGCTCTTGTGTCCGAGTATCTTGCTTACTACATAGATACTTGCACCAAGGGTCAGGAGCATCGTAGCCGCCGTATGTCGTGAGCAATGGTAGGTTATATGCTTAGTTATACCTGCTGCCTCCATCCATTCTTTCAGAACCACTTCTACAGTTGTAGATGTGATTGTCAAGTTGTGGAAGATGTTGTCTATGCCTTCTTCTCTTTTAGGCATCCACTTCTTTGTTTCTTCCGACAAGGGGATGGTTACTCTGTCCTTGGTCTTGACTTGGATATGGTCAATGTATTCTGTCTTGCCGTCAGCAGCCTTGTGGATTTCACTCCAGTTCAAGGCTTTCATGTCGCTATATCGCAGACCAGTGAAACAGGAGAACAGAAAGGCTTTCTTCACCAGTTCATAACGGCATGGTGTGTTCATCACCTTCTTTATTTCCTCTATCGTCAGAAACTCACGCTCAGCCACTCGCTTCTGTGGCTTCTCCTTTGCCTCCAACAGCAAGAATGGATTTTGCTCAATCAGTCCGTCCCTTACTGCCTTTGCCAATGACGAGCCGAAATAGTTGACGAACATACGGCAAGTGGTGGTGCTGAGTTGTTTCTTTCCATCATTGTAGGTGCAAGTCTTCAAAAAAGTAATGAAGCCTTTGCAAAACTCCTTATCCACATCTTTCAACAGAAACTCCGGCTTGCCTATATATAATAGGTATTGGTCAATGCGAGCATGAGTGTTGCGCTTGGTCTTCATGGAAGACTCAGACAACTCGGCATTGTACTTCACAAAGTCATCCATCCACTTGGTAAGTGTCATGCGTGACTTCTTCACCTTGTCCCAATCCACAAGACCCTCTCTCTGGATGTCAAGAATGCGCTGCGCCTTGATTTGCTCTGCCAACTTTCTCGTATTGGCGTTTTGCAACTTGGTAGCAGCGTTGATTTCTGGCACAAGATAGAGTTTCAAAGTCTCTTTCTTTCTCAATCCCTTCTGGTAAATGTCAAGATAGAGGCTGATGTTGCCACCTGCTATCTTCTTTTCTCGGATGCGCACAGGCTCCTTCAAACGGATTTCTTTCTTCTTTCGTCCCATTTTATTTCCTTTCTTTTCTGATGTTAATATATTCTTTTATCACTGATTATCAAGCATTTAACTTGCGATACAAAGATAATACAACGAGGGACAAAAACGAGACAAAAGTGGGTAAACAATCCGCTAATTTAGGAAAGAATAACGAACCAATCCAAAATCGGCTTTCATTCCTAATAGACTGTAAATCAGTGATATTACATCACCTTACTATCCTTTCATTTCCGATGGTTAGACCCGCTTGGGATAATTGGTGGTTACTGGTGGATCCTCCAAATGTGTATGGCATTGGCGGCACTGTTCTCTATCATCGTGGCGGCAAGCATGGCCTACAAGATGATGGTGAAGAACGAACCGTTGGACGTGATGAAACTGTTCAAGCCCTTGGTGGTGAGCATCATCCTCTGTTGGTGGTACCCACCTGCTGACACAGGCATGACCAACAGCGGCAGCAGCTGGTGCGTATTGGATTTTCTATCCTATATTCCCAATTGCATCGGCAGTTACACCCACGACCTCTATGAGGCAGAGGCGACCCAAATTTCCGACAAGTTTGAGGAGGTGCAGCAGTTGGTATATGTCAGGGACTCGATGTACACTGACCTCCAGGCACAGGCAGACGTGGCGCATAAGGGCACATCAGACCCCAACCTGATAGAGGCGACGATGGAGCAGACGGGCGTGGACGAAGTGACCAACATGGAGAAGGATGCCAGCAAACTGTGGTTCACCTCACTGACGGCAGGGGCCGTGGTGGGCATCGACAAGATAGTGATGCTGATAGCCCTGATCGTGTTCCGCATCGGTTGGTGGGCGACTAACCTACTAAACACATTATCACATTATAAATAAGCGAATTAATTCTTACTTT
>ERZ773241.2104-NODE-2104-length-16948-cov-21.201385_pt1 | contig 16948 bp, 15 predicted proteins | sample MGYA00580989_ERZ773241 | MGnify/ENA primary metagenome ERZ773241 (study PRJEB29015, sample SAMEA2737804) | human gut metagenome | biome: human gut; feature: human-associated habitat; material: faeces | place: China | collected 2012 ... | reverse complement strand
ACCCCGATAATTGAGTTATGTCAATATCATCGTCACCACCGTCACCATCGTCACCGTAGAAGTTCAAGAGGCGTACCTTGTTCTTCCGATGAGTTTTATAGTGAATCCCTTTCGGCTCGAACACCCTATCGAAATACTTTGCCATGTTGTAGGTGAATTGATTTGGCTGAACACCCTCAATATGCGATGCCGAAAGCAATTCAGATGCTGTTCCCTGCCAGTTCCCAATGCTTTCGATGTACTCAGCTGCTTTCCACAAGTATTCCGGCACAGCCTTGATTTCTCGTTCCTCTGCGGTTTCTTCATCTTCAAGTGTCCAAATGCAGTTTTCTTCCCGCAAATGCAGCGTTCTATCGTCCATATCACGACCTGTCAGCAGGATGTCGGCAGTCTGGCTCATGCGTTTACGCTGCATAACCCAGCTTGTATCAGCTACACCCATAAGTCCGGTAGAACCGGAAATCTGGTCGAATGGGTCAGCTGCGCTCTGCTTGCGCAAGTGGTGAATCAGCAAAATGCAGATACCATACTTGTCAGCGAGGTTTTTCAATGCACCCGCCTCCTTATAGTCGTTCGCATATATCCCGCCGTTTCCGTCGCTCACACGCACTTTTTGAAGTGTGTCGATAACAATTAGACCAACATCGCGGTATGTATGAATCAAAGATTCTACCTGTTCTTCTAAGCCCTGCCCGATGCTCGGACATTCGGTTTGAAGAATCAATCGCTCCGGGGCATCGCCGCCATCGATAAGCTGGAAAATGCGATTTTGCAGACGGTTAAATGTATCTTCCAACGAGAAATAAACAACGGTGCGTGGCTCTATTTTTCGATTTCAGACAGGATTGCCCTGCGCAATCTGCAAACAGAGCCACAAGGTCAGCCAGCTTTTGCCTGCCTTGCTTGGGCCAGCAAACAGTGCAAGACCGGCTGGGAGCAGGCCGGGGATAATCCACTTTACGGGTGGCAGCGGCGTGGAGAGCAGTTCTTCGGCGGAGATCGTTTTCGGAAGTTTTTCATAATTCATTCGCATCGTCCTTTCTGTTTTGGTATATATCTATTATCTCATACTATCGTCGTTTTGTGTGTAGTAAGTTTTATTCTCCAGTGTTAAGTTGTACGGCTCGCGCCGCCCCACAGCCCCACAAGCGCGCCAAACGGCGGGTTTAGGGTGTTCCTCGCGTCCGTGTGCGACGCGGGGCATCCGCCCCACACCGGGCGGATTTGGGCGGTTACTGCAAGTGAATCAGAACTGATTCACTTTTTCGGTTTTGATCCAAGATAGTGAATCAAATCCGATTCACTATAACAACAAAAGAAAAAATCAAGCGCGTCCGTCTGCATCGTCACATGAAGAAGCGTGAATTAGGTGAACTGGTCGGTTTTACGGATGGTGTTGCCAACCGTATCGCACAATATGAATCAGGTTTTCGCGTTCCGAAAGAGGATATGGTAAAAAAAATAGCAGACGCACTCCATGTAAAAGAGCGCGCACTGCTTGAACCGGATACCAGCAACCTTGGCGGCATAATGGAAACTTTATTCTGGCTTGACGAGGATATGCCGGATATGCTCAGATGTTCATTGACCATGCCGCTGGACAAGAGCCAGACTGAGACAGTCAGTGCTTCCGTGCCTGTCATTCAGACAAATGCAAAAAACACTCCGTTCAACGCACAGCCAACCATGCTTTGGTCTGAGAATGACTTGCTGAACTGCCTGTTTAGCACCTATGCCGTAATGCAGTATGCGTATCATACGGGCAAAATCACACATGAAAAGTATTTTGAGTGGAAACTGCAATGGTCTTTTGGCTCAACGATTACACATTCTTCTCTCTAGCCTAAAGATATTGACGCATTGCTCCAAAACTCAAACGAGGATTAATCCCTCTCTCGGCACAATTTCATTAGTTCGCATATTTTTATAGCAAAACAGCACCGTGCAATTCAAAATGCCACTATATTGGCGTTTGAATTACACGGTGCTGCTATTTTATAAAGAGTTTCACTCCACTCCCAGCGCCCTAAACACAGCCTCGTTCTGGTGAAGGAAACCAGAACGGGGCTGTGTTGATGAAGGAGAAACGAAGGGAATATCCAGTTACAGGTTCAGTTCAAACTGTTCCACAGTAATGGTTGCCTGACCGTCTGCAGCAAAGGTGATGCCATCGGCGGATTGCGGGGTGTAGATCCACGCTGTCATCGTCTGCTCGCCATCGTTGACAAAAACCTCCACGCTGTTTTTATCCAGCAGGATGCGAAGCTTGAGAGCGCCGTTTTGGCTGCGCACCTTGCAGCTGCGGGTATGCACAATATCGGCGCGGGAACCGGCACAGCTGCGATCCAGTGTCAGCAGCGAGGTGTAGGGGTCATAGGTCAGGCAGGTGTGATACGCTGCATCGGCTGCCAGCTTAACGGTAAAGCTGCGGTATTCGCCCGCTGCCACGGTGACGGTCAGGTCGGCAATGCGCCCGCCGATGCCGGCCAGCGCAGTTTCATTCTGTACAGTCACATCTTCGTGCAGAGTGCGCTTACCGTGGGCGGCATCCAGCTCCCGAACCGGGGTCTGCACAATGTGTCCGTCCTTCAGATGCAGCTCGCGTGGGCAGATGGTCTGCCCGAACCACTTGCATCCCTGCGGCTTATCCTCGGTGTCCGACCAGGTTTGCAGCCACGCCGTCATCAGGCGGCGCCCATCGGGTGCCTGTGTGGTTTGGGTGGCGTAAAAGTCAATGCCGCCGTCCATCAGCTGCACCTGTTCGCGGGTAAAGGTATGGGTTTTCTCATCATAACTGCCGACAAACGCAATCACATTGTGTCCGTTATGGAACTCACCGGACGGACGCATTTCCATCGGTCCGAGCATCAGTACATGCTTGCCGTCCAGCGGGAAGAAGTCCGGGCACTCCCACATTTTGCCGTACACGTTGTTGCAGCGCGTCAGCACGGTAACAAAATGCCAGTCGAAACCGTCCTTGCTTTGGAACAGTACGGCTGCACCGCTGCCATCCTCGGTCAGGGCAACGGTCACGGCAGAGTAGGTGCCGTCTGCTTCGCGCCAGATCTTCGGGTCACGGAAGTCGAATTTGCTGAATCCCTGCGGCAGGTCTTTCTGGGTCAGCACCGGGTTGCAGGCAGGTTTTTCGTAATCCAATCCATCGCCCACAGCAACGCTCTGGGTCTGAATATCCCGCATTTCACCATTCGGCTGTTTTTCAGAAACCACACTGGTGTAGAGCAGTAGCTGCCTGCCATCATCCAGCTCCGTTGCCGAGCCGGAGAAGCAGCCGGGGCCGTTATCAGACGGAGAATCCGGAGCAATGGCGCAGGGCAGATACTCCCAATGCAGCAAGTCTGTGCTGACCGCGTGTCCCCAGTGCATCGGACCCCATTGTGTTGCGTAGGGGTTGTACTGGTAAAACTGGTGGTACTTTCCCTGATAGAACGAGAAGCCGTTCGGGTCATTCATCCAGCCCACAAGCGGGGTCAAGTGGTAGGCAGGGCGCTCTGACGCAGAAATGGCAGCGCCGTGCTCTTTCTCATAATCGCGTGCTTTCTGCAAAATTGTATTGCTCATGGGTTCCTCCCGGTGAAACTTATTACTCGGCGTAGTATGCGTCCAGATATTTCTGCATAATCGCCAGATAGTCAGACAGTTTGTACGCCTCCAGCTTATTGAGATACTCATTCCATTCGGCATCGGTAGTGCCGTTCATGATCCAGTTTGCCTTCTGGGTGTTCATGTAGGTTTGGAGATCTGCCTGAAGGTTGGAAACCTGCTCGGTGTCCTCGTTGCTCATAAAAACATTGGGGTAAACATACTTTTTGTTCATATCCGGGGTGTAAATATCCTTGATCCAGTCCAAACGGTACTGTGCATCGTCCGGGCAGGTGACATAAACGCCGTAGTAATCATCCAGAACCGCCAGAGGACCGCCGACGCACTGTGCTTCGCGGACTTCAACGGGGGACGCATCGCCGAGGGGGGCGTGCTTCAGCATCGGCTCACCCTTATCGTTGGTGGACATTTCAAAGATATTGAAACCGGTTTCATCGCCGTAGGTACCCCAGTTGTTCTGGGGAGACTGCAGGGGTGCATACATCTGGTCGAGCCAGGCACAAACCAGCGCGGGGTTCGATGCCTTGGCGGTGACAACACACTTGCCGCGCCCAAAGCCGCTGGTGAAGGAACCGTTCTGCGGGGTGATATTGCGGGTATCGGCAGTCAGTGCGGGCAGGGGTTCCCAATCGGTCAGGTTGTCGATGTTGGCAACATCCCAGCTAAAGCAGACGCCGTAACGACCGGCCTTGCCTTTAGAAACATAGGTGGACCATTCCTGCGTAAAGCATTCGGGGTCAATGAGGTTTTCAGAATACAGCTTGTGCAGCCAGTCAAGACCTTCACGGTAGCCCTGCTGAGTGGCCGCGCAGATAACCTTCAGGTCATCCGTGACGGCAATGTGGCGATCCTTATCGGCATCACCATAGCCCTCACCAAAGCCGTTGATCAGGATACTGGGATCCTGGTCACCGTTGTTGACAATGCAGGACATCGGGATGATATCGCCCTCAATGCCAAACTCACTCTTGATGGCATCTGCGTTGTCGCGGAAAGCGATCAGTACCTGCTCAAATTCATCCACCGTCGTCGGCATCTCCAGACCCAGGAAATCCAGCCACTTCTTGTTGATGAAGCTCATATTTCCCACCGTTTGGATTGCCGTCTTTTCAGCGCCCAACTGCTCGATCCACGGCAACGCCCAGATATGTCCCTCGGAATCTGTACACATGGTACGGTACTCCGGGTACATCTCAAAAACCTTCTTGAGGTTGGGCATATTGTTGTCGATGTAGTCCTCCAGATTGACAATAACGCCCTGATCTGCGTAGCGCAGCAGGTCACTGTCGCTGAAATCTGCCGTAAAGACAAAATCCGTCAGAGTGCTGGGGTTGGACATATTCAGGGTGATTTTATCGCTCCACTGGTCAGCCTGAATAGCCGTCCAGTCGATATGTACATTGGTGGCTTCCTCAAGACGTTTGAAAATGGTACGGTTGTTCGGATCGGATTCACTGCCGACCGGATAGCTTGTCATACCGGTAAAGGTTACCTGCTCCGCCAGAGGAAACGAAACGGCACCGGTAACATCTACATTGGCACCCGAATCTTTTCCGCCTCCGGCACCGCCGCCGCAGGCGGCCAGCATCATAACAGCGCTCGCCAGGGCGCCCATTTTGAGGAAATTGCGGCGTGAAATCAATTTTTTCATTGCGTTTTTCTCCTTTTTTAATATTGTGGCCGGGAAATCCCGGTCGAGTTTTCCTAATGATCAGCCCTTGACAGAGCCCGCCATAATGCCTGCATCAAAATACTTTTGGAAGAAGGGATACATGACCAGCAGCGGCAGGCTGGAAATGATAATGGTTGCATACTTGAGCAGCTCGGCCATTTTTGCGCGTTCAGCCGTGCTTTGAATATCGGCAATCATACCGGATTCGGGCTGGCTTTGGATCAGGATAGAGCGCAGCACCAACTGCAGGGGCTGTTTGGAGGCGCTGTTCAGGTAGATCATCGCGTCAAAATAGCTGTTCCACATAGCGACAAACTGCCAAAGAGCAAGCACCGCCACTACCGGCATACAAACCGGCAGCAAGATATTAAAGAAGTAGCGCATTTCGCTGGCACCATCCACATCGGCTGCCTCACGAAGCTCACGCGGGATTCCCTGATAGTAGGTACGGGCAATGATCATATTCCAGACGCTGAATGCACCCGGCAGGATAACCGCCCACATGGAATCCAGCAGACCGATATTGTTGATGAGCAGGTAAGTAGGGATCAGACCGCCGTTGAAGAACATCGTGATAACGAATAAGGTGTTGAAAAATTTCTTTCCCTTGAAGTCCGGCAGCGACATCGGATAGGCTGCCAGCATCGTTACGGCAACGGAAATGACGGTAAATATAACCGAATAAAGAACAGCGTTTTTGAAGCCGACCCATATCTGTTTGTCCGAGATGACGCGCTCATAGGCATCCAGGCTCCATTTGCTGAAGTCAAAGGAAATGCCCTTGTTTTGCAATGTGACGGGATCCATGAACGAAGCGATCACAATGTAAACCATCGGCACAATAATGGCGATGAGAAACAGAGCCAACAGTGCATAGCCGCAGTAGAGGATGGCTTTGTCTTGTTTGGTATAGATCTGCATTCCCGACTTTTTCTTAGACATAGCGGACACCTCCTTACAAGCCTTGCCCATCGTTCATCTTGGCAACGACTTTGTTTACAGCGATAAGCAATATGACATTGATAACTGTGTTGAACAGACCGACTGCTGTTGAAAAGCTGTAATCACCGTCTAACAGACCTTTTTTATATACATAAGTGGCGATGATTTCTGCCGAATCCAGGTTCAGATCCGTTTGCAGGGCGTAGGCTTTTTCAAAGCCGATGCTCATAATGTTGCCTGCCTGCAGGATGAACTGAATCACGACCATATCCTTGATGGCGGGCCATTCAACGGTTCGTATTTGCTGAATCAGGTTCGCGCCGTCCAGCATGGCGGCTTCTTTCAGCTCCTGGCTGGCGTTGGAAAGCGCGGCTGTGTACATAATGGAGGACCAACCTGCGCCCTGCCAGATTCCGCTGATGATGTAAATCGGGCGGAAAGCCTCCGGCAATGTCATAAAGTTGATGCCGGTATGAAACAGCCCATTTACAGGACCTGTGACAGACAGCAGAACGCGCACGATACCGCACAGCACGATCACGGAAATAAAGTTGGGCATATACAGGACAAGCTGTACCTTCTGCTTGATCTTATTGCTTTTAATGCGGTTGAGCAGGAAGGCCAACAAAATCGGAATGGGGAAGCCCCACAGCAAGCCATAGACGCTCAGTTTCAAGGTGTTGATCAAATACCGCATGAAATCCGGCGAGGACAGGAACCGCGTAAAGTTCTTGAACCCGACCCATTCGCTGCCCCAGATGCCCTTGAACGGGTTGTATTTTTGGAAGGCGATCAGTACGCCGCCCATAGGAATGTAGCGGAATACAAGGGTCAGCAATACAGCCGGCATCAGAAATAGCAGGTAGAGCTGCCAATGACGCTTAATGTACACCCATGTATTATGCAGTTTACGGTCAACCGCCATGACCGCGCTTTGGGGTGCAACTGACTTTGGTTTCATGAATCATTCTCCTCCTTTTTGATTTCATTGTACCGTTTCTTCTTTGTTTTACATTTGCACAACATGTTCTGCTCAGACCCCCTTGAATGGTGCATTTGTAAAACCCTGTGATTTATTTATACCATCACCAATCGCAAAAGTCAATGGCGTTTTCCTCGTTTTTAAGCGAATTACGGTACATTCGTGCAGCTGCACAAAAACCAGTGCGCGCGAATGTGCAATATGCTGATTTGCGTTTTTACATTTGACTAATTTGTGCATATGCACTATACTGGTATCAGAAACACAGGAATTTCCCGGACGGAGATACCTACAGAATATAGTAAAGTACATTTCTTACTTAAAGAGTGTACAGAATCGAGGCAGGCCATGTCTACCAAAGTCACCATTCAGGATATTGCCAACGAGCTTCAGCTTTCCCGCAATACGGTTTCCAAGGCTATCAATAACACCGGCGTTCTGGCCGATGCCACACGGGAGAAGATCCTGCGCAAGGCTGCCGAAATGGGATACAAGCAATTTTCCTACCTTCCGGTATTTGATGGGAACAGCAACGCCGGGGATGCTTCCATTCTCCCCGTCGATAAGCGGGAAATTGCCATACTGACAACCCGTTTTTTGAATAACTCCCACTTTGCCGCAATGATGTTGGATCGCTTTCAATCAGAGCTTCAGCATCTTCACGCCTGTATGACGATCCACCGCATTTCGCCCGCTGAGCTGGCTGCAAAGGAGCTGCCGTCTTCCTTAAACACAGAGCACACGGCAGGCATCATCTGCTTTGAAGTATTTGACTATGATTACGCCCAGATGCTTTGTACGCTGGGCATTCCGCTTCTTTTTGTGGACACACCCGTGATGGAAATGCGCCCTCCGCTGCAGGCTGATCGGCTGTATATGGAAAACCGTATCGAAATTCAGAACATGATGGCGCAGATGGCACAGCGCGGACGAAAACGTATCGCCTTTGCCGGGGATAAAGAACACTGCCAGTCTTTTCATGAACGTTACCGGGCTTACAAGGATGCAGCCGAGCATTTTGGTATGGCAACCGACTGGCCGACCTGCGCAACGCAAAAAACACAGCCAAACTATTCGGAGTATCTGTATCAGTCGCTGCGCGGTTGCCCGACCATACCGGACGCTTTTATCTGCGCCAATGATTTTATAGCAATGGATCTTATCAACGCCTTGCATCGGCTTGGCTATTCCGTTCCGGATGACATCTGGATCTGCGGATTTGATGACAGCCAAGAGGCATCGTATTTTTCACCTCGGCTGACATCCATTCATATTCACGGGCAAATCATGGGGTATGCCGCTGCCAATCTGCTTATGACCCGTATTGAGGAGCCCTCGCTGAATTATCGGACTGTATATACGGAAACGAATCTGATCCTGCGTGAATCCACAGGAGATTGAGAGGTACAGTATGCGTGACCTGTGGGACAAGCCGTGGTTTTCTGTGCTGACAAAGCTGACATACAGCGCCTATCTGAACATTTTGTGGCTTATATGCAGTCTGCCGATTTTTACGATTGGCGCCTCCACTACGGCGCTGTTTTACTGCACATTGAAAATGGCTGAGGATCGTGATGAGGGTCTTACCCGTATGTTCTTCCGTGCGTTTCGCAGCAATTTCAAGCCTGCCACAAAGCTGTGGCTTATCCTGCTGGCACTTGGCTGCTTTTTGGGCGTTGATGGCTTCGTGTTGAGCCGCCTTTGGAACACCAGTGCATTCTGGACGATTTTGACAGCGCTGGTGATCGGTGCTGCCGTGCTGTACGCCATTGTACTGCTCTACGCATTTCCCCTGCTGGCACGTTTTGAAAATACGACGCTTGGCATTTTAAGGACCTCCTTTGCCGTCGGGGTTCGCTATTTGTTCTGCACCCTGCTGATGGCGTTCATTTACGCTGTCATGGGGTGGATCACAGTTTGCGTATTCGCGCCCGCCTTTCTTTTGGGAATGGGCTTGTGTGCCATGCTATGTTCTTTCCTCTTGGTAAAAATCATTCATCTTATCGGCGGAGATCCCGATGCGGCAGATGAGGAATCGCACGATGAAGAGCGCTGATCTTGCCACCCTGCGCGCTCTGCATGGGCGCAAAAAATGGGAACACATTTGGGCATACTACAAACTCCCCATCATAGGAATTTTAATCGTTTTGTACATTTTCGGATATGCCGCTTATCGGCATTTCACCAAAAAAGAAGCTGTACTGTACGTTAGCCTTGTGAACATTTCAGCCGGTTCTGATTTGACCGGGCAGCTTACTGACGGCTTTGCCCAATATGCGCATCTGACAAAAAAGCAGCAGGTCAATCTGCTGACCGGGCTGATGATAAATGAAACTGCCAATGCAGATGAACAATATGTCTATGCCTCTGAGCTGAAGCTGCTGGCTGCTGTCAGCGCACAGCAATTAGATGTTATTCTAATGGACACCGCTGCGCGAGAGCAACTGCAAGACGAAGAGTATTTTCTTGACCTCCGCACATTGGATGCGGATTTCGGCAGCCTGGATGAATTGTCTGCCGATGGCGTAACGCTGGATATTTCCGACACGCCCCTCATAGCACAAGCCGGTTTCGAGGGATCCGTTTACCTCGGTGTCATTGCAAATGCACCGCACCCGGAGCGCGCAGCTGCCTATATTCGTTATCTTTTGAAGTAGTAAAGCTGCTTCTTTTTGTTCGATACATTCAGCAAGGAGAGATACACATGGATATTGTAACGATTGGTGAAGTTTTGATCGACCTGACCCAGACCGGCAGGGATGAACGCGGCATTCCGCAGTTTGCGGCAAACCCCGGCGGTGCCCCCGCCAATTTGGCGGTTGCCGCCGCCAAGTTGGGCGCACAGACTACCTTTATCGGCAAGGTGGGCGAGGATGCCTTTGGTCGCTATCTGACCGAGGTTTTGCAGGAAAACAAGGTAGACACCCGCTATATGGTCACCGATGCCGACCACCCCACCACCATGGCCGTCGTGTCGGTGGATGCCTCCGGTGAGCGGGATTTCAGCTTTTACCGCAGTGCCAACGCTGATGTGATGCTGTGCAAAGAGGACATCCCGGAGGAAGCCCTGAAAGCCGCCAAAATCGTGCATTTCGGCTCGGTCAGTCTGACCGCCGACCCCGCCCGCACCGCCACGCTGGACGCCGCCGCCCGTGCCAAAAAGCTGGGGGCAATCATCACCTACGACCCCAACTACCGCGCCAACCTTTGGCACAGCGAGGAAGAAGCGATTGCACAGATGAAAGCTCCCCTGCCGCTGGTGGATATCCTGAAGGTTTCGGACGAGGAGCTGCCCCTGCTGACCGGCACCACCGACTGCGAAAACGGCACGGCGCAGCTGGCACAAAACGGCATTCGGCTGATTTTTGTCACCTTGGGTGCAAACGGTGTGTTCTACCGCTTTGGAGAGAAAACCGGTCATGTAGCCGGTGTTCCCTGCAAGGTGGGCGACACCAACGGTGCCGGCGACACCTTCTTTGGGGCAGCGCTGTCCAAGCTGTGCAAGGAGGATTTAAACTCCCTGACGGCGGACAAATTGGAAGGCATTCTGGCTTTTGCCAACAAGGCGGCCAGCATCACCACCAGCCGCCGCGGTGCCATCCCCGCCATGCCCACCCTGACAGAAGTGGAGGGCTGACCCATGGCGCAGGAATTTTCCGCACGATTTGCCCGCCATAAGGACGAGCTGGAATGGCTGTTCATGGAATTGTACAACAACCGGGAAGGGTTGGAGGTTCTGGAACGGGAGATGGCAGACGCCTACGACGCCCGCAGCGCCGAGCTGAAGGCGCTGGACAAAGCCCGTGCCGCCGACCCGAACTGGTACAAGCGGGGCAGTATGTTCGGCATGACGATGTACACCGACCTGTTTGCCGGAAATTTGAAAGAATTGGCAAAGAAGCTGCCCTATTTCAAGGAGCAAAAGCTGACCTATCTGCACCTGATGCCTTTACTGCAGATGCCCCACCCGCACAACGATGGCGGCTATGCGGTGGAGGATTTCGATACCGTGGACCCGGCTCTCGGCACGAATAAAGACCTCGAAAATCTGACCCGCGAACTGCGCAAGGCCGGCATCAGCCTGTGTCTGGATTTTGTTATGAACCACACCGCCAGCACCCACCGCTGGGCCATGGCGGCCAAGGCGGGCGACCCGTGGTTTCAAGCCTACTACCACCTGTTTGATGACCGCACCATCCCGGACCGATACGAGCAGACCGTGCCGCAGGTATTTCCCAACACCGCGCCCGGCAACTTTACCTGGTGCGAGGAGATGCACAAGTGGGTGCTGACCACCTTCCACGACTACCAGTGGGATCTGAACTACGCAAACCCGGCGGTGTTCGTGGACATGACCAAAAGTATTCTGCATCTGGCAAATCTGGGTGTGGAAGTGTTCCGCATTGACGCTGTGCCTTACATTTGGAAGCAGCTTGGCACGACCTGCCGCAATTTACCGCAGGTACATACCATCGTGCGGATGCTGCGCATGGTGCTGGAATGTGTCTGCCCCGCGGTCATCCTCAAGGGCGAAGTGGTCATGGCGCCCAAGGAGCTGGCGGCGTACTTTGGCACACCCGAAAAGCCGGAATGTCACATGCTTTACAATGTGTCCACCATGGTCAACCTGTGGGCTGCCTTGGCAAGCCGTGACACCCGCCTGCTGAAGGCACAGCTGGACGCCCTGCACGCCCTGCCGGGCAACTGCTGGTTTGTAAACTATCTGCGCTGCCATGATGATATCGGTTGGGGTCTGGATGAAGCGGCTGAGAACCGTTTTGATATTGACCCCCAAAAGCACAAGGAGTATCTCTACCATTTTTATGCGGGCGATTTTCCCGGAAGCTGGGCAAAGGGCGAGCTGTACAACTACGACCCTGCTACCGGCGATGCCCGCAGCTGCGGCACCACCGCCAGCCTGTGCGGAGTGGAGCAGGCGCTGGAATCGGGCGATGTGATCGCGCTGGACTACGCGGTCCGCCGCGACCTGCTGCTGCATAGCGTCATGGCGTTTTTGCAAGGATTTCCGATGCTGAACTCCGGCGACGAGATTGCCCAGCTCAACGGCTGGGATTATAAGTCCGACCCCAATCGGGCAGACGACAGCCGCAACCTGCACCGCAGTGCGTTTAACTGGGAAAACGCAAAACAGCGCACCCAAAAGGGTACGCTGCCGAACAAGCTGTGGCAGGGCATGGAAGAACTGCGCAAAATGCGGGCAGACGAGTGCTTTGCCCCGGATGCGTGGGTAACCACATGGGACACCCACAACCCCGGCGTCCTGGCACTGGTACGCAAGCGCGGCGAGGAAACGCTGGTGGGGCTGTTCAACTTTACCGAGTACCCGGCAGGGGCCGGTCTTGACGCTTTGGGCGGCAGCTACCGTTCCGCAGACGGTCAGTCCGTCTGGCTGGCGGATGTAGAACTGGAACCGTATCAGGCACTGCTCGTGAAGAATGTATAAATCTGGAGGCAGACATATATCCCCGTTCGGCTACGCCATCCATGCAGGCGGTTATGAAACGATCGTCAGGCAGGTTTACGTTTATGCCTTTTACGATAGGGCGAGCCATTCCTATGCCGGAACTTGCAGCTTTGCAGAGAAATTGCATTGGATTGCCTTGTCGTATATAACAGATGAAAAAAGTGTAGGGCGGTTTTCTATATGGCACCGATTACTCGTGAACAGGCATTGAAAAATGCTTTGGCTTCTTCGCGCATTGAGGGGGATGAAGTCACCGAACAGACCTGTGCCGACTGCCGCCGCCTGATGGACGGCAAAGTAGATGCCCGCACCTTGGCTGCCTGAATTTCTGCCTATTCGCAGTTGACTACCATTTGACCACTACTGTGCAGTGGTGCTGCAAAATGTCGAAAAAGCCTGTTGTAATAACCACCAACGGGCTTTTTCTTGTCTTGGCGGTAAATGTGCAGAGCCAACAAAATTTACGTTTCAGCGTCTGTTTACGCCGCCTTGTCGTAGTTCTCCGACAACTGCGACAAGGCATATTTTATTGCTGCTTTTGTGCGATGTATCGTTGTTTACACTCGCAAAACCGCGGTGGTCAACGGTGGTCAGACCACGAATTGACCACTACTTGATTTTTGACCGATTTCCCCTATAATTTCATACGTTGAAAACCGCTGAAAAGCGATTTTTCATACATCTGCGTCTGTAGCTCAGCTGGATAGAGCACTGGCCTCCGACGCCAGGTGCCGGGGGTTCGAATCCCTTCAGGCGCACCAAAAAATCACCTTGCAATGTACTTTGCAAGGTGATTTTTTGTTTGCTCTATTTCCGCTTTAAATCAGCTTCAGCAGTATATCATCTGTTGCGTCGGTGTACTGGCTTTGTTGGATTTTCTTGTTTCTCAGCTGATTTACGGCTGTTCTTGCTAGATGGATTTCCTCACTGGTGAAAACTGATTTTTTACCTACTGGGAGAGAATCAACTTTGAGTATCATGTAACCAGTTTCCTGCCAACCTGTATTATTGGCTCTTTGTAGGTAGTAATAATCGCCCAAAGCAGTTATCAGGATAATCTTGTTGGCGTGGGTCAGTTTGATTTTCTTTCCGTTCCTCATAGTCCAATCACCTTTCCGAGCTTTTGCTGTGCCTCACGCTTGTTCTTGTCAAATGCGTGAGCGTAAATATCCAGCGTTGTACTTGCCTGTGCGTGGCCTAACAGGCTAGCCACCGTGCGGACGTCAACACCCTGCGCAATCAGCAGGCTGGCATTGGTGTGGCGCAAGCTATGCACATTCAAATCCAGCGGCAGATTATTTGCTTTCAGAATCAGTTTAAATCTATATGTGAATGTACTGGGACACATAGGCTTTCCGTTAGGTTGACGGAATAAGTAGTCATCCTCGTCCACAGTTTCGTTCGCGGTCTGCTGCCTATCCCATTCGCATTCCTTGCGCCACGCCTTGAGCAGTTGGCACATCTCTTTGCTCAGATATACCATTCTGTCACCGCTGGTCGTCTTAGGGTCCTTTGTAATTGATTCTTGGTGGCTCAACTTTACGACTCCTCGCTGAACATGAATCGTCCGTTTGCGCCAGTTAATATCACTCCATTTAAATCCACAGGCTTCCCCGCGCCGCAAACCAGTTGCCAGTACCAGCTTGAAATAGGTTTCGTATTTCATACTCTGACCTTCAAACGCTGTAATCAACTTTTTAACCGTTTCCTCATCTGCTACGGGACGTTCTTTCTTCTGCCCTTTCGGCTTGTAGCATCTCCATGCAGGATTGTGAGTAAGGTATCCCTCGTCCACAGCCGCCGACAGGATGCCGCACAGCGTGTTGTGTAAACCTTCGACTGACTTCTCGGATAGATTCCCTCTGCCGTCCAAACGCGGGCTATGCCGCATTTCTTCGTAAAAATCTCGGATGACTTCCTTGCGCAAATCCGTCAGTTTATAGTTTCCCAGCGCTGGCAGTATGCGCCGAACATCCTGCAAATCTCGTTGGTATGTAGAGTCCGCCAGCTTTTTCGGTCCAATGTCAGCCGCCCAATGCTCAATGTACTTTGCCAGTGTAATGCTGCGGTTGATGGGTTCAGGCGTATGTTGAACCTCGCGTTCAAATAGAATTGCCTGTTCCTTTACCCACTTCTCTGCTTGTTTGGGTGTGTACTCCTTGGGTGGCTTAACGGTCTTTTGAACTGATTTCAGTCGGTTTCCCTCGTAGTCATACCCACGGGATACCACAATCAAATAGCTGTTACTGCCGCGTTTTCTGATAGATGCCATGTTTTGCACGCTCCTTAGTGTTATTTTATTGACCTGCGGTACTACAAAGCATACCGACAACTGCGACAGAAAGCTATCACCATACCCAACAATCTTTTGCTTGAAATTCTACCTATTACTGACAAAAACGGCACCGCCATCGCTGACAAGTTGACATAAAAAGATCTAAATCTGTGTTTCTGATATAAAGATTGTACATTCTCACTCACATAAAGCGGTCGTGAAATAAAGCGCTACGACAACGCTTATTGCCTTTACTCTTTGCTTTGTGTATAATTATGTTAGTAACGATTTGTCACATGATTGTCTCTCGACTATACCCTATTCCTAAAAAATATTGGAGCGCTCTATATGTACAAAATAAGAAGTATTCAATTTATAAACCATCCGACTCTTAAAAACTTGAAGTTGGATTTTTGCGGCTCAGATAGAACGGCTGTAGACACCGTTATTTTGGCAGGAGAAAATGGAACTGGTAAAAGCACTATTCTCAACTATTTGTATGGCCTTTTTTCGGGAAAGGTCTTATCAGAATCCGAGTTAGTGCTTGAAAACAATGGCGTGCCAATTTCATTATCATTTAAATATGACAATGACAATAAACGTATTTGGGTCTCTGATGGTAATGGAATGAGGACTTTACCAGGACTTGATGATTTTAAAGAAAAATACCCGCTAAGTGGGATATATTCAGATGTTGACATAAATTTTCACGCCCAAAACGTGTCGTCAGTCACAAGCCTAAATCTTGATGAATCAAAGGACAGTAGAAAATCTAGCACTGATTTACCCCGTCAAATCAAGCAACTTATAATTGATGTACAAGCGCTTGATGATGCAGAATTGGCACACGAGGCAAGAAAGAATCCTCAAAAAGCAAAATCCGAACTCCATGTTGTTGAGCGAATGCCTCGTTTCACAAGATCTTTTGCGCGTATGTTTGATGGTCTCACATATGATAGAATTGAAAACAAGAATGGTTATAAGGAAATTTTCTTTAAGAAGTATGGCATTAGCATTCCGATTGATAGTTTGAGTTCCGGTGAAAAACAAATCGTCTATAGAGGCTGCTTTCTGCTTAAGGATATTAATGCAACTAGTGGTGCTCTCGTTTTCATAGATGAACCGGAAATCAGCCTACATCCCAACTGGCAACTAAAAATTATGGATTACTACAAGGGGATTTTTAGTAATGAAGCTGGTAAACAGACTTCTCAAATTTTTGCTGTTACCCATTCTCCATTTATAATTCACAACGAAAATCGTTGCAATGATAAAGTAATCGTTCTTACACGTGATGATGACGGCAATATATTTGTCAAGGACAAACCAGAGTATTATAAATGTACCTCTACGGAAGTTGTTGCCGATGCTTTTTCGCTTGCTTCTTCAACAGGAATCCCCACAGTTTATCTTGAGGGGCGAACAGATGAAATGTACTTTAATCGGGCCGTTGAGGTATATAATATAAGAGTTCCTTTTCAATTCAAATGGATTGGATATTTGAATGATAGAGGTCAAGATGTCAATACTGGAGACAAATCTCTTGATTCCGCTTTCCAATTTTTGGCTAGTCGAAATCTTTCAACTGTCAATATTTGTCTAAAGGACTGTGATACAAATCAACCTGTGAAGAAGATAAATCATGCAGTTATTATGTCCATTTCCGCTTTCTGTAATTCCAAAAACATAAAAAAGGGAATCGAAAATGCCCTTGTCCTTGATGAAATTGATCTTTCTCCCTTTTACTCAACAAAAACAGTTACAGGCGATTACGGGGAAGAACGAAGTATTCAAACCTTTGAGAAAATGAAACTATGTAAATTCATTTGTGAAAAAGACGACATAGTTTTAAAGAAAGTTTTTTCTCATCTTAAAGATGTGATTGGCGAACTTGATATTGTTTATAAAGAAACTCTATAATTACAATTGCCTCCATGGGTAGATTCCACCCGGTTCATATCCCAGCGCCCG
>ERZ773241.2102-NODE-2102-length-16949-cov-8.954362_pt1 | contig 16949 bp, 18 predicted proteins | sample MGYA00580989_ERZ773241 | MGnify/ENA primary metagenome ERZ773241 (study PRJEB29015, sample SAMEA2737804) | human gut metagenome | biome: human gut; feature: human-associated habitat; material: faeces | place: China | collected 2012 ... | reverse complement strand
CCCTTCGGGCAATTAAAATCTTTTCTAAAGATTTTAATTGGAGTTCAGTATAAGAATGCTCTGGAAAAATGGCAAAGGCTGACAGTGAGGGAATGGTTACCCGCTTTCAGCCGGATTGGCCGTTTCGGAGACTTTGCAACCCTGGGAGGTAGGACTATGAACAGCACAAAACAAAAGCGGCAGCCAGTCCGCCATAAACTGAAGTTTACCAATGAAGACCTGTGGGGCTATATTTTCATCGCTGCCGCCATGATCATTTTCTGCGTCTTCACGCTGTATCCCGTGTTCAGCGCGATCTACACCAGCTTTTTCAATTACAAGCCCTTCGGCTCGGAATTTATCGGCCTGCAAAACTATATTGACACCCTGAAATATTCCAAGTTCAACCTGTTCTACAAGGCCGCGCGGAACACGCTGGTTTATACCGCGGTGGTCGTGCCCTTGTCATTGCTGATGTCCTTCTGCATTTCTGTGATGATCCTGCCCTTCCACAAGAAGGTGCAGTCCGTTTTCAAGGCAATGTATTATCTGCCCGGCATTGCATCCGGCGTCGCGCTGTCCGTGGTGTGGCTGTGGCTGTACGATTCTTCTCCGGACGGCATATTCAACCGGCTGCTGGGTGCGCTCGGCATTCCGGCGCAGAACTGGCTGTCCTCTACCAGAACTTCGATGCTTTCTCTGATCATCATGGCACTGCTTTCCAGCCACGGTGTTCGGATTATTACCTATATTGCTGCGCTGATCGGCATTGACAACAGCTATTTTGAGGCCGCCGAGCTGGACGGCGCCACTTTCTTCCAGAAAGTGCGCTATATCGTCTGGCCGCTGGTGAAGCCCACGACTCTGTTCCTGCTGGTCACAGGCGTTATCGGTTCCTTCCAGGTGTTCATGAACGCCTACATGATGACCGGCGGCGGCCCGGACAACTCCACCACCATGATCGGCCTGCTGATCTATAACAACGCCTTTGTGTACGGCAAGTACGGTCTTGCCTGTGCCCAGGCCATCCTGCTGGCTATCGCCATCGCCATCATGTCCCTGTTCCAGTTCCGGCTCATGGGCGTGGACGTTGAGTATTAAGGAGGAGGATTATGGCTACTACCGGTTTGTATTCCCAGCACCTGAACAACAGGAAGGTGCTTCACCTCCGCAATACGATCATCGCCATCGTTCTGATCATTCTGGCGGCGGCGACGCTGTTCCCCATCTGCTACATGATTCTCTCGTCCTTCGGCCCCAACGTGTCCACGGCGGGCAATATGCGCACGATCCTGCCCTCCCGGTTTACGCTGGAATCCTTTGACGCGTTCTTCCATTTCAGCGATTATTCCCTGCGGTGGATTCTCAACAGCGTGGTTGTGGCGACGGGGGCGGTCATCGGCAACGTGATTTTTGCCTCCATGGCGGGCTATGCTTTCGCCAAGATCCGGTTCAAGGGCAGCAAGATTCTGTTCGGCCTGATTCTGGTGGCTATGATGATTCCCTATCAGGTGACCCAGGTTCCGCTGTACATCCTGATGGTGCAGAAATTCTCTATGACCAACACCTATGCGGCCATGATTCTGCCCGGCCTGTGCACGGCCTACAACATTTTCCTGTGCAAGCAGTTCTTCTCCGGCCTGCCCACGCCGCTGATCGAGAGCGCCAAGATTGAGGGCTGCAATCAGTTCCAGATCTTTGTCAAAATCGTCCTGCCCCTGGCCAAAACCGTGCTGGCGGTCATGGCGATCAACACCTTCATGGCAAGCTGGAACGACTTCTTCTGGCCGTTCCTGGTGACCAACGACCCGGCCATGTACACCATTCAGGTGGGTCTGAAGCAGTTCAAGTTTGCTAACGAAACGCTGTTCGCCCCGATGATGGCCGGTGCCACCATCTCCGCGCTGCCCATGTTCATTCTGTTCTTTGCGCTGCAAAAGTACTTTATGGAAGGCGTCACCATCGGCGCCGTCAAGGGCTGATTAGACTGTCAAAAAGGCCGTTGGCCTTTTTGACAAGGGACTTGCAGTCTGCTGCGCGCACTCCTTGGCCGCCTGCGGGAGGCTTTCCTCTGCGAGGCCTTTTTGACACGCCGCGCAGCCCCCGCTTTCTCAGTGGGGGCTGCTGTCATACTGAGGTGACTTTATCATGATTCGATCTTACACACCTGACGACGAAAGCGCCATGCTTTCTCTGTGGAACACGGCGGGAGCCGTCATGGGCTATGCGCCTGTGCCGCTGGAGGATTTCCACTGTCTGCTGACCCGGCATCCGAACTTTTCCCCGGCGTACACCTTCGTCCTGGAGGAAAAGGGGACGCTTTTGGGCTTTGTCAACGGCTGCACCGGGGCGGGCATCCCCAAGGGAGATATCCGGGGATATTTAAGCTGCCTGATCTTAGCGGCGGAGGCAGATTCCGACGAAAATACGGCACTGCTTCTCTCTGCACTGGAAAACGCCTTCCGGAAGGCGGGAAAGACCTATTGCGCTGTCACATTTTTCAATCCGATCCGCCTGCCATGGATTCTCCCCGGCACACCGGGGCACCAGCACAACAACGCCCCCGGCGTGGCGACGGATCTTCCGCTGCATGACCGGATGCTGTCCCTGGGCTACCGGGAAAGCACCCGGGAATGCGCCATGTACCGGAATCTGGCAGATTATGAAACCCCGGCATGGGTGGAGGAAAAGGCCGCGAAGATGGCCGGGGAGGGCTACCATGTGGCACGTTACGACCCCAGGCAGCACGTTGGCTTGGAGGAAATGGTGGCGGCGCTGGACAACACCATGTGGTCGGAGGAGATTCCGGCAGCCGGCAAAAGCGGCATGGATTTGCTGGTCGGCCTGAAGGGCAATGTCTGCGCCGGATTCACCGGGCCTGTGTACCCGGAAAAAACGGGGCGGGGCTATTTTGCCGGCCTGGGGGTTGCGCCGCAGTTTGAGGGGCACGGCCTGGGTACGCTGCTGTTTTACCGCCTTCTGGAGCGGGAAAAGCAGGCAGGAGCAAAGTATATGTCACTGTTTACCGGGGAAGACAACCATGCCAGGTTTATTTATCTCAACGCCGGTTTCCGGGTTGTCCGGACATTCGGCGTTATGCTGAAGGAGCTGTAGGACTATGAAGACACAGACTGTACTTGCCATCGGCACCCACATTGGGGATGCCGAGCTGACCGCCGGGGCGCTGCTGGCGTCCTGCGCCGTTCACGGCGGCAAGGCCGTGACTCTGGCGCTGACCGCCGGGGAAAAGGGCGCTCCCGCCGGGGCGGATATTGCCGAATACCGCCGGGGAAAAATCGCGGAGGCAGAGGCCTTTGCCAAAGAGCTGGGGGGCGAAGCCTACGTCTTGGATTACGAAGACGGCTTGCTGCCGGACAATGACGAGGTTCGCTTTGCCGTCTGCGACATCATCCGCAAGGTCAAGCCTGATATCATCGTCACCCACCACGAAAACAGTATGCACAAGGATCACATTGTCTGCCACAGAATCGTGGTGGACGCCTGGTTCTATGCCGCCATTGAGGGCTTTCAGCGGGAGCTGCCGAAGCATTTTGCCAAAAAGCTTTACTTTGCGGAAAACTGGGAGGATGCCCCCGGCTTTGAGCCATACGTCTATGTGGACGTGAGCGACGGATATGCCCTGTGGGAAAAGGCCATCGATCACCACTGGTTTGCGGTACATTCCACCAGTTTTCCCTATAAGGAATACTATTCCCACTTAAAGCGCCTGCGGGGCATCCAGGGGCGGAAGGGCTACTGCGAGTGCTTCATGATTCCCAAAGAGCAGTATAAGCTGGTGCAGACATTGGAGAATCTCTGAAAATATGGAAATGAGACGAATGCTCGGGCAGAAGCTGGTATTCGGATTTCACGGGAAAACGCTGCCTGAGGAATTTAAGAATCTGCTCCGGGAATACAAGATCGGCAACGTGATCCTGTTCCTGCGCAACGTGGAAAGCGCGGAGCAGCTTCGCGCGCTCTGCGCCGAGATTCAATCGCTGGTTCAGGAAGAGACGGGCTACCCTGCCTTTATCATCATCGACCAGGAGGGCGGCATGGTGACGAGGCTCCCCCAGGACGCCGTAAACGTCCCCGGCGCCATGGCGCTGGCGGCTACCGCAGACCCGGAAAATGCCCGCCTGGCTTCGGAGATCACCATCCGGCAGCTGCGGGGGCTGGGCGCCAACTTCAACATGGCGCCGGTGCTGGATGTCAACAGCAATCCAGCCAATCCGGTGATCGGCGTGCGCAGCTTCGGCGACGAAGCGGAGCGCGTGGCGTCCCTGGGCTGTGCCGCCATCGCACCCTATGCCGGAAGCGGGGTGCTGTGCTGCGCCAAGCATTTCCCCGGCCACGGCGACACGGCGGTGGACAGCCATCTGGGGCTTCCCCGGGTGGACAAAATGGAGGAAGCGTTGGAGCAGCTGGAGCTGATCCCCTTCCGCCGCGCCATCGAAGCCGGGGTACCGGCCATCATGATGAGCCACGTGCTGTTCCCGAATATTGAGCCGGAGCAGGTTCCCTGCACCATGTCCCGGCGGATGGTCACCGGGCTTCTGAAGCAGAAGCTGGGCTTCCGGGGGCTGATTCTCACGGACTGCATGGAAATGGGCGCCATCCGGGATTATTACGGAACGCCGGAGGGCGTGGTCGCGTCCATCAAGGCCGGTGTGGATTTGGCGGAGATATCCAGTGCCTTTGATCTGGAGCTGGCCGCCGCAAAGGCCGTCAACGAAGCGGCGGAGCGGGGAGAATTTGACGTGGAAGAGATCCGCGCTTCCGTAGAGAAAATCCTTTGCTATAAGAAAATGCTTGCGGCTCAGGCGGAGCCGGGTCTTTGCAACCAGCCGGAAGACCGCCGCGCTGCGGAAAGCATGGCGCGCCAGGCGATCAGCCAGATTTCCGGAACGCCCTTCCGGGCGGATGAAAACACCTTCTTCTGCGGCTGCGCCGACTATCGCGCCTCCGGCGCGGCCAATGCGGACGGGAGCGCCGTGACCTTCCCGGAGTACATGGCAAACGCTTTCGGCGCGGAGGGCTTCGTCACCGGAAAAGACCCGGACGAAGAAGAAATCCGCGCGGCGCTCCGGCAGGCGGAGAACTGTGAAAAAATCATCCTGGGCACCTGCAACGGCCATTTGTTCCGGGGACAGCTCGCTTTGGCGGAAGCCCTGGCGGCGACGGGAAAGCCCATGGCAGTGGCTGCATTGCGCAACCCGTACGATCTATCCCGGCTCCCCGAAACCGTCTGGAAGCTGGCCGTCTATGATTATGCCGTTCCCGCCTTCCGGGCGCTGGAGGACATCTTCCGCGGCGGCAAAGCCACGGGCGTCTGTCCTGTGAAACTGTTGTAAACATCCGGCAGGGCGAGTGGAAACTACATAGTATGTGCAAGAGCAGCTGACGGAAGTTGGCTGCTCTTTTCCTGAGGTCAGCGGGCAGCGTGTTCCGTCCCAAATCCGGCGATTACCCGGAAAAAAGCTGGATTTGTCTGCGGCATATCTTGACTTTTTGGTTGGACGTTGCTACGATATAAGCGACACAAAGGGGGGCTGCCATGGGGCGGCTTTTCAAAAGGCTGCTGGTTAGCTTAGCCTAACTCATGGCGGAATAAGCGCGGGAGGGATGAAATTTGAAGATTCTGGAGCATGGACAGACGCAGGAGAAAACGCTGCTGTTTCTGCCCTGTACGGCGGAGCCGGTATGGGCGTTCACAGCTACTGTCGAGCTGCTTTCCCAGAAGTGGCACGTTTTTCAGGTGGTTTACGACGGCCATCAGCCGGAGTATCCCGGCGACTTTACCTCCGTGGAGCAGATGGTGGACGAGATCACGGCGTATCTGAAAGAACGGGGCGTCAGCCGCCTGGACGCGGCCTACGGATGCTCTTTGGGCGGGGCGTGCCTGACCCGGATGCTGGCGCTGGTCATCATCGAGGGGCTGACCATGTACTTAAGCGAAGCGGATGTAAAGTGTATTTTTGACGTGATCGCCGGGCGGTTCCCCAAAGCCACCGTGTTTGTCGAGACCATGAACCCTATGGCCGTCAAGCGCTTCAAGGAAAAATCCACCGAGGGAAGCCATGCGAAATTCACCTGGGGCGTCAAGAACGGTACGGCTCTGGCCGCGCTGCTGCCAGACTTCCGGCTGGCTGCGGAACACGGTTTGACCGAGGGCATGGAGGTGTTTGTCCCGATTTATAAGGTGCTGGACAAGCTGACCGTCGTGCGGAATATCTCCAACAAGATTATTGTGATGGAAAAACGTTAAGGAGGCAGAAAAATGTCTTTTTTTGAGAATACCCGCAAGCCGGTTGGCTTCGGCGGGGAGATCATGGTTGCCATGATGAATCTGGGTCATCGGGCACTGGCGCGGTGGGGAATGGGATTCCTGACGCTTTCCACGGACGGAAAGGTTCTGGACTGCGGCTGCGGCGGCGGTGCGAACGTCAAAAAGCTTCTGAAAAAATGCCCGCAGGGCGTCGTGAAGGGAATCGATTACTCCCCCGTCAGCGTTGCGAAGGCGCGGGAGCTGAACGAGCAGGCCGTTAACGACGGCCGCTGCGTGATATGGCAGGGGAGCGTAGAGCAGATCATTTTCGCCAAGGACTGGTTCGACGCGGTCACCGCCTTTGAAACGGTGTACTTCTGGCCGAACCTGCACCGGTGCTTCCGGGAGGTTTACCGGGTGCTGAAGCCCGGCGGCACGTTCCTGATCTGCAACGAGTGCAGCGGCGACACGGACAAGGACGACAAGTGGATGCGAAAAATTGAAGGCATGACCATTTACAAGGACGTCCAGCTGAAAGCACTGCTGGAGCAGGCGGGATTCCGGGACATTCAGATTCATAAAAACAACAGGGGATGGCTGTGCGTGATGGCAGTAAAGCCCGCCGGAAACGGAGAATAAGCGGTGAAATACTTTGAATTTGGCCGGGAAAGGAAAGCAGAATGAAAGACAACGAATTACAATTTGACCGCAGCTGCCATGTGCTGTACTCCAAACCGTGCAGGAGGGAAATTCAGCAGAAAATCGCCCTGCACTATCCCGAAACGGAGCGGGAAGCCGTCTGGGAACGGGTGTAGCGGCAATATGTGGACTTTATCTCGGACTGGCGCACCGACCTTGGCGGCAGGAAAAATTTCCACAACGGCGCGGGCGGCAACTATGACTGCGTGGCGCTGATGGCTTATTACGTGGTCTGCAAGGAGGTCACGAGCCTTGCCGAGATCGAAGAAATGGAGGGGAATCTGTTCCTGCCGACCTTCCGCATTCTCTCTAAGTTTGTGGACTGCAACAAGCCGCTGTTCAGAAAGCTTATGTACAAGTCCTTCCGGAACGCCAAAAAACATAGAATGTGTGCTGATGGCAACCGGGATTGCAGAGCATATCCATAGCGCACAGTCTGCCCAAGGTGCTTTCGGTTGATAGAGGATCACGTTCCTTTTTGATTCAGAAGCCAGACTGTCATGTCCCGCAAGGTCTCCTCCACGGGGCGCGGCTGATATGCAAAGCGTTCCGATGCTGCGGCATGGCTGAAGCAGCCATTTGAGGCAAGGACGGCAACGGAATAAGGGGTGAAAAACAGCGGCTTTTGCTCCCTCAGGCTTCGGCGTTCATAGTATGGAGCCGCCAGCTTTGCAAGCCCCAGCGGCAGGCAGATGGGGCGATACCTCAGCTTTGCAGCCTTTCCCACGAGCTGAAGCATCTTGCGAATGGTGACATAGTGGCCGGACAAAATGTATCCCTTGCCGGGTTCTCCGCTTTCGGAGCAGGCAAGGATGCCTTTTGCCACATCCCGCACATCCACGAAGTCATATCCGCCGCGAACGGCAAAGGGCAGCTTTCCGGAGAGGAAAGACTTCGCCATTGAGGTGAAGCTCCCGCCCTGTATGTCGCCCGGCCCGATGATGCCGGAGGGAAAGACAATACTGGCATTCAGCCCGCGCTTCGCCGCATCGAAGACCAGCTCTGTTGCAGTCGCCTTGCTCTTGGCGTAATCTCCGTCCACAAGCCCCGGAGAAAATTCGCAATCCTCAGTAATGATGCAGCCCTTTGGCTTTTCCGGTATGGCATGGACAGAGCTGACATGGATCAGCCTTCCCACATTGCGCTTCATACATTGCCGGAGAACCCGCCATGTCCCACCTACATTGACCTGATAGAGCTTCGAACCGGGTCTGGACGCGACGGAGATGACACCGGCGCAGTGAATCACACAGGTACGGCTGCCGGCATCCGCAAAGAAGTCTGCCAGCGAGTTTTTCACGCACACATCACCGACGACGGTATGGACTTCTTTGGGGAGCAAATGGATATAGGGGTCATTATGCAGTACAAGCGCATGCACTTGCGCTCTGCGGCGCACCAGCTCCTCTGCAACAGCCCTACCGAGGAAGCCGGTAGCACCTGTAATAAGATATTGATCAAACATTCAAAAAGCCTCCTCCCAATAAGCATACAAGTGTTGATTATCTTTCACAAGTACAGTATACTTGAGGGGAAAGACGGAAACAATCAGCACTTGCCATACGGCTGAAAGAAAAGCAACACCGTCTGCCCAAGTGTTGATAATCTTTGTAAACTTTTTTTGGAGGGGCTCTATATGGAGAAGATGGATGCAAGAAAACGCTATACGCAAATGGTACTCAAGCAGTCCTTTCTGAAGCTGCTGAAGGAAAAACCTGTGAACAGAATCACGGTGAAGGAGGTTTGCGCGCTGGCGCAGCTGAACCGTGCCACCTTCTATGCCCATTACAGCGATTGTTTTGCCCTGATGGAGAGCATCGAGAACGAGCTCATCGATGCATTTGAGGAATCCCTTCGCTATGTCAATTCGTTTGACGTGACGGCTCTGATCGAAGCGATCTACGATATGGTCGATCAGAATCAGGCAGCCTGCCGGGTTCTGATTCTGGGGAATACAAACTCCACGGTTCTCATGCGGATGATTGCCTTGGCCAAGAAGGGCAGCATTGCCTACTGGCGGAAAGAGCTGCCCGGAGCCAGTGAGACAGAACTGGAAATGATGTATACCCATCTGTCAAACGGTTTGATGCACGTCGTCGTGGAGGGTTACGACAAGTACAGCAAAGAGGAAATGATCCGTTTTGTCAGCCGGGTAGTAAAAGCCAGCCTTTCGCTGTTCCAATCGCCCCAACGGCCTCTCCCTTAGCATAGATTTTATGCCTGGGTGGTATAATAGGCTTTACGAAAGGATGGAGCAGCTTATGAAATCATTTCGGCAGATCATGCTGGCAATATGTGCTATTCTTATCGCTTCCGCATTCGCGGGCTGCGGCGCGGATACGGATTCGCCGGATGAGCGTCCGGCATTGGATAAAATCGAGTACACGAACCTCAACGACAGCGTATCACAGAAGCTTCTGGAAGATATGCTTTCCGGCGCCGGGGTGTCAGGAAACCGCATTCAGGGCTTCTTCAACCGTGTAGACAGCTTCAATGAAAGCGTGCGGGAGGAATGGCTGACGGCGGGTTTTGAAAAGGCAAAACCGCTGGACACAAAATATGACCCATATGAGATGCAGGATGCGTGGATGGCAAAGAACGGCAATTTTCCGGGCTATAACTGCCGGATAACCGCAATGGAACTGTTCGGTGACTTCCTGTCCGCAGGAGACAGCACCCCTGTGGATGCTGCGGGCGAAGATGTGCTGTTCATGGACGAGGAAACACTGCGGACTGACCCGGAGGCGCTGGGGGGAAGCAGTCTGACCGATTTTCGCGCCCTGTATTCCGCCATGAGGGCGGAGGACACCACGGATGTTCAGCATCATGTTCAGGCTGTGCGGGAGGAATGGAAATCCAGGGGGATTTCGTTCCGGGAGAACGAAAGAATCCGCCTCATCACTGTGTTCTTCCACGATAAGCCTACCGAGGAGGAATCCATCCTGTTTGTCGGGCATGTCGGGGTGCTTCTGACGGCGGATGACGGGACCCTTTATTTCGTGGAAAAGGTGGCCTTTCAGGAGCCGTACCGGCTGCTGCGTTTTGCTGATCGTACGGAACTGAGTGATTATCTCATGGGCAAGTACGATGTCTCCTGGGGACAGAGCACGGCGCACCCGTTTATCATGGAGAACGATGAACTTATGGAAGGCTGGCGTCCAAACCCGGACAGTGCCGACGCAGCGTAGCATTAGGGCGCACCATGGCTGATCGCGTGGAAAATGCAATAAACAGGAGCCAACCGGACGGTAACGCCGGTCAGCTCCTGTTTTCTTTTTATTTGCGCATAAGGCTGTCCTGCGCTTCCTCCCATGGGAAGGGCTTTCCTTTCAGCACAGACCGGCGCAGATAGGAGAAGGTCTCCGCTTCGCCCTTCTCGGCCAGCATCCCCAGAATGAAGCGGAGCTGGCGGCTGGTCTCCGGGTGCATCAAATCCTTTTCCCGGCTGCGCTCAAAGTATTGCAGGGCGGAATCGTCCCGGTAGGCTTTGCCCTGATAGGTCATGCAGGCCGCACGGCGATCCATCACCATCTCCACGAAGTACCGCCGGGGCATGGGGACAGGCTCGTAGCACTTCGTCTCCCGGTTCATGTCCGTCCAGTATTCGTAGTGGTGGCGGTTGCGCCCCTTGTGGTGCATCCATGCCTCGCTGTAGCCCTTGTCCTCCCGCTCGGCGGCATTGGGACTGCGGTTGCCCTGATAGTACCGCGCCCCCGTCCAGAATTCCGTGGGGGAGTATTTGCTTAAGTCGTGGGTCAGCCCCTGACGGTACAGCCCCACCCGAAAGCAGCCCAGCATCACCAGCCAGCGGTGCTTGGTTATGGTTTTGAAATGCTGCCACGGTTTCACACAATTCCCTCCCAACGTAAGGTGCGGATTTTAGCCCTCGGCCACCACGATCTCCGAGACCTTCAGACCGGGGTTGCGGCGGCAGGTGAAGTCGATCGCCCAGAAGCTGGAGAATACCAGCAGACTGCGGCCGCGATAGTCCTCCAGAAGCTCCGCGTCGGAGCCGAGGTTCAGATCGGTCAGGTCGCCGGGGTATTCGTCGATCAGGCGAATTTCCTCATAGGGCAGCATGTCCATCCGCAACTCCACGCCGTACTCGTTTTTCATTCGGTACTGGAACACGTCAAATTGCAGCGTACCCACGACGCCCACGATGACTTCCTCGTAGCCGGAGCCGGGAACCTTGAAGATCTGAATGGCACCCTCCTGAGCGATCTGCTCGGTGCCCTTGACGAACTGCTTGCGCTTCATGGAATCCTTGGCGGATACCCGGCAGAAATGCTCGGGTGCAAAGGTGGGGATGCCGGAATATTTGAACTTCTTCCCCGGAACGGTGATGGTATCGCCGATGGAGAAAATGCCCGGGTCAAACACGCCGATGACGTCCCCGGCGTAGGCTTCGTCCACGATCTCCCGTTCGGCGGCCATCAGCTGCTGTGGCTGGGAAAGACGCATTTTCTTATTGCCCTGGACGTGAAAATATTCCGCGTCCCGCTGGAATTTACCGGAGCAGATGCGCATGAAGGCCAGACGATCCCGGTGGGCTTTGTTCATGTTCGCCTGAATCTTGAAGACGAAGGCGGAGAAATCCGGGCTGAAGGGGTCGATCACGCCGCAGTCGGCGGTGCGGGCGAGGGGCGGCGGCGTCAGCTTCAGGAACGCTTCCAGAAACGGCTCGATGCCGAAATTGGTCAGCGCGGAGCCGAAGAACACAGGCGACAGCTGCCCGTCCCGGACGGCCTGCATATCCATTTCCCGTCCGGCGGACAGAAGCTCTACGTCGTCGATGAGCTGCCGGTGCTTTTCCTCGCTGTCCAGCAGCTGGGCAACCTGCGGGTCGTACAGATCGATTTCCAGTTTGTCCGCCCGCTTTTTTCCGGAGACGCCGGAGAAGAACAGCAGCTCGGCCTTCTCCCGGTCGTAAACACCCTGAAAATCCTTGCCGGAGCCGATGGGCCAGTTCATGGCGTAGGTCTCGATGCCCAGCTCCCGCTCCACCTCGTCCAGAAGGTCGAAGGGGTCCTTGGCCTCCCGGTCCATCTTGTTCACGAAGGTGAAAATGGGGATGTGGCGCATGGCGCAGACCTTGAACAGCTTCCGGGTCTGGGGCTCCACGCCTTTCGCGCCGTCGATGACCATGACGGCGGAGTCGGCGGCCATGAGGGTGCGGTAGGTATCCTCGGAGAAGTCCTGATGGCCGGGGGTGTCCAGAATGTTGATGCAGAAGCCGTTGTACTGAAACTGCATCACGGAGGACGTGACGGAAATACCGCGCTGCTTCTCGATCTCCATCCAGTCGGAGGTGGCGGCGCGGGAGTTTTTCTTGCCCTTGACCACGCCTGCCTGGGCGATGGCGCCGCCGTAGAGCAGGAATTTTTCGGTCAGGGTGGTTTTACCGGCGTCGGGGTGAGAAATGATGGCAAAGGTACGCCGCCGGCTGATTTCTTCGGTTAATTGAGACATAGTGTTCCCTCCAGAATATCGTTTTTTAGTTGCAGGGGAGGGGGACTATGGGGGAAAATGAAAACGCATACGGCCTCCAAAACACGATAAATAGGATAATCCAATTCAGTCTACCACATTTTTTCGGAAGATACAATAGGAAAAGGGAAAATGAACCGTTTCTTCATTGCCTTTTTTTCACTCCTGTGTTAAACTAACAATATAGTGAGGAGGGAAGCGGCGGATGGAGCTGAACGATATCTACGACGAGAACCGGAACCTGACGGGGAAGCTGCACAGGCGGGGAACGCCATGGAAGCCGGGAGAATACGGCCTCGTGGTCTGCGTCTGGGTCTACGACGGCCGGGGGCATCTGCTTCTGACCCGCCGCGCCCGGGAAAAGAGCTTCGCCGGGACATGGGAAAACTCCGGCGGCGCGGTGAAGGCGGGGGAGACCAGCCGTCAGGCCATCGCCCGGGAACTGTATGAGGAGACGGGCATTCAGGCGGAGCCGGAGGAATTTGAGCTACTGGACAGCGACCGGGAGCGCAACATCTTCTATGACCACTACTGCCTGTTCCGGCGGATCCCCCTGAAAAGCATCGTTTTGCAGCCCGGGGAGACGGACAACGTGATGTGGGCGAGCTTCGGGAAGGTGGACTGGATGATCCGCACGGGGAAAATGTGCAGGATCATCGGCCATCAGTTCTACAGGCAGGAAAAGGCGCTGCGTTTGCGCAACATGCCTAAGTTTGGCAGGTAAAATTTGGCAGGGACAGGGGCGGTTTGCCCTTGCCTTTTTTGCGGTATCGGGATATAATGAAAAAAAGCGTTTTTCAGGTGTCCGGCGAAAACGCTTCTGCCGGACATGAGAAAAACGCTTTTATTATTTAACCGGAGGTAACTGTTATGATCACATTGATGAATCTGCCCATCCGCAGAGGCAACGCACCGCTTCGCATCGCCCGGGGACATTTTGCCACCAATCACTCCCACATCAATTACTTCGTGGACATCACCTACCAGAAGACCCGCCTGAGCGAGGCCAAGGACAGCGCCCATCAGCTGGTGTCCCATTTCATCAACGACACTCCGGTGGATACCATTCTGTGCCTGGACGGCACCGCGGTGCTGGGTACGTGTCTGGCCGAGGAGCTGACGAAAAGCGGCTTCCAGACCATCAACGCCCACCAGACCATCTACGTTCTGGAGCCGGAATACAACGCCAACTCCCAGATCATTTTCCGGGACAATACCCGCAAGATGATCACCGGCAAGCACGTTCTGGTGCTGATGGCCTCCGTTACCACCGGCTTTACGGCCAAGCGTTCCCTTGAAGCCATCGGCTATTACGGCGGCCATGTGGCGGGCGTCGCCGCGATCTACAGCGCCGTGGAGGAAGTGGGCGGCTACCCCGTGCGCAGCGTCTACACCATCAAAGACCTGCCCGGCTACGCCAGCTACGACTACCGGGACTGCCCCTACTGCAAGGCCGGTCAGAAGCTGGACGCTCTGGTCAACAGCTTCGGCTATTCCGCACTGTAACGGCGACGGATAGGGAACGGAAAACCATATTGTAAAGAGTTGCAGACCCTTTCCGTTCGGGAGAGGGTCTGCTCTCCCGAAACCCAGAAAAACTTGTTTTCCCTACGAAAATATGTTATGTTGTCGTAGTGATGGCGACACAACTTGGATCACGTTTTGCATGCAAATTATCTGGCGGAGACGAAAGAGGTAGAGCAAAGATGAAGGAAAAATTGAGCAGAAACGGTTGCTTGCCTGAACGGCTTATAGTTGTATTGACAGTAATCTGCATTGCTGCGCATTTCCTGCTGTATGCCTACCTGAATTTTGCGGGTTTACCCCGATATTGCAATTCAGATGTATTCGCAGATATGCAGTTAGCAAAGCGAATCTGGGAGCAGAAAAGCTTATTTCCAACGGGATGGGGATTTGGCAACCAATACTACGTGGTTGGGACCCCTGTGCTGGCGGCACTCTTTTACGGTATGCTTGGAAGCATCAATGCCGCCATGGCAATAGCGACGGAAGTGATGTCTGTGTTGATTATGCTATCCTTCCTTTGGTTGCTGCGCGGTTGTGGAGAGCCACTGATTTCCAGATTTTTTGGTTGTGCGTTGCTGCTGTTTTCCGTGATATTACCGTATGGTTCCTACTCCATGAATTCCATGCTGTTTTTCACGCAATCCAGCTTTTATAGCTGCTACTTGATTACTATATTTGTGGTATTCGGGGATTATATTCGGGTACGTAATGATTCCTCTATTCGTGTTCCGGCTTGGGTACTTTCCGTGCTTTTGTGCTTTGCAACGGGAATGCACAGCCTGCGCCAAACGGCGGTAATGGTATTGCCACTTCTTGCGTATGAACTTTTTTGCGGCATGAGACATGTGTGCGCGGGGAATCCATTCTGGACGAAAGCCGACCGCTCCCGGCTGATGCGTGTCCTTAGCTATGGACTTGCAAATGGAGCTGGTATTCTGCTTATGAAGTGGCTGGATGTCCCAATATCGCCAATATATAGCAGCAATCAAGGAACTTCTGTGGCAGAGCGGCTTCAGGGGAAGCTGACTGCCATAGGAACGGCGCTGGCGGAAATTACCAGCGTGGATTACCTGCTGGCGGGAGACTGCTCAAAGCTGCTGCTGGTTGTAATTGTATTCATCCTCGCTGTTGCTGTCGGAGGGACTTTTTTATGGTTTTCCCGGATTCGGCGGCCGGAATCTGGCACGGAAGCCTGCTGGGCGTTGTGTGCGATTGGATTGTGCGCAATTCTGCTTGCAACCGTGGTGACTGACGTGACATTGCGTGGGATATACCTTTTTATGTGGTTTCCGCTGGTTGCCTTTTCTGGGCTGATGCTGGTAAAGCGACTCCCTGAATGGGGGAGGAAGTTGGCAACAGTGCTGGTCTGCGTGCTCAGCCTGATGAGTCTGCTCTACTGCTTTGCGCCGAATCTGAGAGAGACTGCCACAGGGGAGAAAACGGATGCTCAGAGGATGAGCGATTGGGCTGTGGAAAACGGATATCAATATGTTTACGGCGAATACTGGGGAACCGCTCCGCAGGTCGCTGCTTGGGCGGATGGAAAACTTGATGCTGGCTGCTGGCATGGGGAGCAGAATGTTTATCTGGTGGAAATGGCAAATACACCGAAAGATATTTACGGCGAAGATGAGAATCAAAAAGCTGTTTACGTTTTTACCGCTGTGGACGAGGCTCAGGGATTGGAAAGGGCAGAAGCTCGCGGAGTGACACTGACAAAGGTCGCAGAGTTTGGCGCGTTTTGTGCTTATACGTCACCAGTTCAGCTGATGCAGGAGCAGTAGCACCGATAACCGATTTAAGGCAGCACCGCGCAATTGAGTCTGCGGTGCTGCCTTTAAAATGCTCCGTCAGGAATTTATATCAGCGCCGGATTCGCTTTTTCCTCCGCTCTGCTTTTGCAGCTGCTTTTCCAGCTCCGACTGCTTGGCGAGGATGGCGTTGACCTTGTCGTAGATGTCCTCGATCATGATTTCCGTTTTGAGGTTGACCTTGTAGTCGTTTTCCGCGCGGCGGCGGTCTTTTTCCTCCTGCCGGTTCTGGCTCATCATGATGAGTGGCGCCTGAATAGCCGCTACGCAGGACAGCACCAGATTCAGCAGAATAAACGGATAGGGGTCAAACGCTTTGGAGGCCAGCAGTGTGTTGACGATCATCCACAATATCAGAAGACCGGTAAAGGAAAAAATAAACGCCCAGCTTCCCGCAAATTTGGCAATGGCGTCCGCTGCCCGCTGACCGAGCGTATACTTTTCCGCCAAAGGATTGACGGATATCTTGCTGTCTGCCAGCAGATTCAGCACTTCCTCGTCTGACATGTCATGCTGGATGTCCTTGAGGACCTCTTTCAGGAGTTTTCTGTTTTCTTTCATGGGATATGTCCTTCCTTTTCGCCGACTGCGCAAGACCTATTATAGGCGGAACATCTGCGAATGTCAACACCGCCCTCACCGGACAACGCGGTGGCGGCACATGGCTGTTTTGCCGCAGCTGGGGCAGGTCAGACGGCGGCGGGTGAGGGTGTGCAGACCCTTTACGTACTGCGCCATGGTGGGGACAAAGACCGCGTGGCAGCTCGGGCATTCGTAATACCCGGCCTTCACGTCCAGCACGGCGGCCGCGCCGACGCCGGTGGCCGCGACCGCGGCGGCGAATAGGAGCAGCGCGACCCGGGCAGCCGCGGGCATTTCCAGACAGGACGCAATCGTGACCAGAGCGCATACCGCAATGACCGTGATGACGGCGCAGATGACGGACAGGATCATCCACCGCTTGTTTTCTTCGTTTTCCTTCATTAGATCCATCATGTTTTCCTCTGCTTTTTTTTGGTAGTTGGTGCCGCTGACCCGTTCCCCGGAGAGAAGGTCGTTGACGGTGATGCCCAGAGAAGCGCACAGGGGGAGCATCAGGCTGACCTCGGGCAGTCCTTTGCCCGTTTCCCTTAATTAAAGATATTGTTGGGTAAAAAAAGAAAGGTCAGTCGATT
>ERZ773241.2092-NODE-2092-length-17000-cov-4.171496_pt1 | contig 17000 bp, 20 predicted proteins | sample MGYA00580989_ERZ773241 | MGnify/ENA primary metagenome ERZ773241 (study PRJEB29015, sample SAMEA2737804) | human gut metagenome | biome: human gut; feature: human-associated habitat; material: faeces | place: China | collected 2012 ... | reverse complement strand
CAAGTGCGCGCAGACACAAATCTCGCGATTGAAAAATTTTATTTTTCAATCTTCTTCCTCCCGTCTTTAGTCTACGATTCCGTCATCTTCCGGAATGATCACTGCCAGAATAAAATACAGAATCAATCCAAGGAAGCCTGCACTTGTAATCAGGCTGAGCACTACATATAAAATACGGATCACAGTTGCATCGATCCCGAAGAAATCTCCAAGGCCGCCGCACACGCCGCATACCATTCTGTTCGTTGTGGAACGAAATAATTTCTTGTTGTTCATAATGATGTCCTCTCTTTCTTTGTTTTATTTTAATCCTGTTCGAAGTAAATTTCAATATTTCCCATGGAAGAGTCCAAATTCATCTTTCCGGACGCCTTATTGCAGATCACGGAATTTTCCACGGAAATGCCGTCAAATTCCACGTTTCCCAGATCACTGTCGATTTCATAATCAAAATCGTCTTTACTCTGTGAAAGCTTCAAGACAATGTTTCCAAGCTCTGCATCTGCATCCACCCTATCTGTGATGCTTCCCGAAAAACGGATGGCACCTGCTTCTGCATCCGCTTCCAGCTCTGCTGCCTCACTGTCCGTCAAAGTAATGGCTCCCGCCTCCACGGACAAAATCAGCTTTTTCATCTGCAGCCCGGATGCTTCAATGCTTCCAGCGTCTGCCGAAAATTCCATTTCCTCCGCTGAAAAATTCTGCAGTGCCACATACGCTGCCTCTACATCGATTTCGATCTTTTTCCAGTCCATCGATTCCGGAACCGTCAGGACGATTTCGCCACTCTTTTGAAGCGGTTTATGGTTCTTTTCTTCCAGATACAGGCAGTTGTCTTCGATATAACAGTTCATCTTATCCCGGTTGCTTCCGCTGAGGATAATCGCATCGGACTCTCCGGGAACAATTTTTAATGCCAGGGTATTTGCGGAAATCTCCATCTTTTTCGGTGATTTTCCGTTGAACGAAATTACCTCGCCTGTGCTGTCGTTTCCTGCATCCGCAGGACTGTCTGTTTCCCGTGACAAAATCTCAATCGATTCTTTTGTATTTTCCGGTAAATACAAACCGATAAACGTATCACTGCCGCCGAAATGAATATAACGACTGTTGATCTGATCAATATTTTTCCATCCACCCATAGAACTTCCGATCCCGATGAAAAGAAATCCTGCTGCAATGCAGATGATCGAACCTGCAATCATCCCTTTTTTCCAGTTTTTCATGCTGCCCTGCCTCCTTTTCTCGTCACAATCCTGTGCAGGCAGTTACACAATGCCCGGACACCTGCCGGAACCACCTTACCGATCAGCCATCCCATAAGCATCGTCACCAAAACGCCGATTCCAATTGCTGCCAGACTGATGCCGATTCCAATCATCGCCGCTGCCGGCCACGCTGCAATCTGTGTAAACGCCTGAATCAGCGCCCAGATGCCCACGCCTGTACAAACGATTCCGCAGACCAGCAGTGCAATTCCTGTGATAAACAGGGCAAAGAGAACGGAAATTGCCGTCACAAGCAGCCCAAACCCAATCGGAAGCACCACAGGCGCTGCGAAGACGATCAGCAAAATCCACAGCCAGACCGGAGGTTGCCTTCTGCGGGCAGCGCTGGAATCATCCTCTGCATCGCTATCCGTGCTCTGCCAGTCCGCATCAGAACGGTCGCCGCACGCAGGTTGCTTTACCCGCTGCAGCTCTTCCTTCTGCGGCTCCCGGTCGACGTAGCCGTTTTCGGAGAAATAACTGCTGTCACCCAACTGACCGGTGCGGCTGCTGTCCTGCCAATTTTCGTCCGCCTGGCCGCTGCGCTCACCCGCGTCGCTGCTATCCTGCCGCAGTCCGTTCCGGATAGAATCCGCGACCTCCTCCGGTGTGCCGAGTTCCTGCAGAATATCGAAATCTCCTGCGTCGCCCGCGTCGTTTAAGTAATCCTCATAATATTGCAGCGCTTCTTCCCGCTCCGCCTGCGGAACATCTAAAAGCTGCGCTTCCAGACGATTTAAAAATTCTGCCCTGTCCATCAATTTTGTCCTCCCTCAAAAAGTGCCGTTATCTTCTCAGAATACCGAATCCATTCCGCTTCATACAGCGAAAGCTGCGCGCTTCCTTGCTCCGTAATCCGATAATACCGCCGGTTCCTGCCTCCGAATTCCATATCGTAGACTTCCAGGCAGCCGTCTTTTTGCAGTCTGCGAAGCACCGGGTACAATGTCGATTCCGACAGATCGATCGCCTGGCGGACCTCCTGCGTGATTTTATAGCCGTATGTCCCTTCCGGCTCCCGGGAAACAACTGCAAGAACAATCGCATCCAGCAGCGCAGAGCCTGTATTAAAAATCATACGTTCCCATCCTTTCCCTAAACCTGTATCTTCTGCAATATTATACATTGTATAATATTGTTTGTGTTATAAACTATAAGCTACGTTTTTCATTTTGTCAAGGGTGACAAGGATGATAAAAAAGAATGTGCCCTGGCGCATCCTCGTAGAGCGTTTATTATCGTATGGAAACGAAGTTTCCTATACGATAATAAAACCGGAAGAAGCATATTATCTTCTTCCGGCTCTATTGTAAAGCTTTATTCTCTTCTGTACAACTTAAAATTTCCGAAAGCCCCTTTTCTGCCTGCGTCTGAAAATTTCTCCGTAGAGCAGAACCTGAATCAGCTCCATGCTTTCAGGACCAAGCGGCGCCGCAGCCTCTGCTGTTCTGACCGCAGGGTTCATCGCAGCGCCTGCAGATATGCTATCGCCTGTCGTGCTCACTTCTCCACCGTCCGCAGGCGCGGCCGCCACTGCTGCAGCCTCTGCCTGCTCGCGTTTTTCCTCCTGCTCCAGCACCGCATAAATGTCCTGCGCCATTTTATACAGGGTCATTCTGTCCGGATATTCATCATAAAGGACGCTGCCTTCACTGTCAAACCGTTCCAGCAGCTCTTCGATCCGTTTGCGGTACTTTTTTGCCTGCCTCGGATAAAGCTCCTGCAGATATTCCAGATCGCGCATGACCGTATCCTCTTCCTCCCATATCAGAGGCATCGGATAGGTCATATAAAAAGGAAGTATTTTGGGGTAATAGTTCATCTGCATCCCCCGGCTGTTATTTTTTCTTTATCATATGCAGAATCTTCCCGGAAAGTTTTACAGCCGCCCGCGCCTGCTCCCGCTCCGGTTCTGTGCCGCCATAGCGCGCCTGCTCATACAACTCCGTCAGCTGCTCCCAGTCTTCATGTCCGGTGTCCCCCCATGCCTGCCGGGTCAGCTCCTGCGCAGTCAAGCTGTTTGCCAACCCCAGCCACACTGCCTCTTTCCTTTCCTGTTCCTTTTTCTTTTGCCGCCTGCCAAAGGTGCCTTCTATGGTCTTTTTATAGGCCCGCCGGATCTTCGCAGATGGCTCTATACCGATAAAAAGCTGTGCTCTTTTCCGTTTCTCCCTATAGGCGATGGACTCCGTTTTTTCTTCTACGCCAGCTTCAAGAGTCTCCTTACGTCCCCTGCCAGTCTGATAGAAGCTTTTGATCATCCAGCGGAACAAAAGGACAATGCTCACAAGCACTGCGACGATCAATGCCACCACAATTGACCAGAAAACAAGCTTTCCAAGCACTTCTATCCAAACCGGTGTGGGGCGGACCTCCTCGAACTCTCCCCAGCCCATTTCCATTTCCGGCACACTCACTGTTGCCTGCTCAACAGCCTTCTCCGGTTCTCCGGAAAGCATCGTCAACAGCCATACGATCAACCATCGAAGTATTTTCCCCAGCCATATGGCACCTTCGGTCAGCTTATCCACAAGAGGTGTCGTACAGCACACAATCAGCAGGGCGACACAGACTACGGAATACAGTGCCACAACAATAATTCCCGTCCGGAAAATATTTTTTTCCGGAATCACACCGGCACTGCCCGCGTTTATTTTTACATAAGAAAGATAATTATCCGCATAGCGCTTGATCAGTATTCCGGGCAGCCATACAAAAAAGCTCCCCAAAACAAGCATACAATCCGTCTGGGACTGCTTATAGCTGCAGACCAAAAATGCTGCGATCACCACCACTGCCGCTGCAGGCAGCGGGAACTCCCGTTCCTGTATCACCTGATGCACTCGAAGGCGGATGGAATGCAGACCATAAAATACACCAAGCACCGCAATCGCAACTGCACCTACCGGCCAGCTCTTTACCATCAGCGTTGCAAATACAACGACTGCCGGATGCAATAGAAAGAATACCCAGAAATGCTTCAGCTTTTTACGGAACAGATAAAAGCAGACAGGGTACAGGGCTGCAGCCAGCCACACACCCACCGGCACACGATCCCCGATCAGTGCATTGAGTGCAATTTCGATGCAGAAAACCACTGCATAGTTTAAAAAGAGTTCGATCCACTCCGAGGTTCTTTGCAGATTCTGTTTCATAACCGCCCTCCTTCTTCCACATCAATCAAACGGGTATAAGGGCGGATACCGGCATTTATTTCCGGCCGAACTATACGGTTTACCGGACAGAACCAGATAAATTCCCGTTTTTCTTTCCTGAATTTTTCCAGCAGCTGCTGAAATTCCGGTCGTGCATCCGCAGAAAAGAAAATCGTACAAAGGCTTTCCCTGTCTTCCATTTCTTCCAACCGCTCCCGGATCGGTTCAAAGGAAGGTGCCGGCTTCTCCAAGTCTATCCGGGCAAGTCCACGGAAAATGCTGTCCAGATGGCCCGCGCCGCAGGACGCTTTCAGGCAGACCGCCTCTTTTGTCAAAAGATCCGGTCCGTTGGTTTCCAGAGAGGTTCTGATGCCCTGTCCGATAAACAGCTCCGCTGCCGCTGCCGCCATTTCAATCGAAGCTTCCAGCAGATCCTCCTGACGTAAAATCGCACCATCCTCCAGATTTACCACCAGCCGGACAGAGCGCTGGGCGGTGCAGCCCTTTTGATTGACCTTTAATTCCCCGCTTCTTGCGGTCGCTTTCCAGTTTACATCCCGCAGCGTATCCCGTGGCGTATATTCCCGGATCCCCAGATATTCAAAAGGATCCTCCTGCAAATGCCGTTTCGTCGCAACCTCGCCGTTCAACTGCCGCAGCGCGCCGTTAAAATCCATTCCCCGAAATGGTCTGGGGTAGACATACAGCTGAGAATCCACCGGCAGGCTTTTGGGCAGCTCATGGGTCAAAAACAGATCTCCCGCCACAACGTCCAGGCCGTTGATCCGGTAAAATCCTCTTTTTTTACAGGTAAACCGCAGACTTCTGATGTGCCTGGTATAGGGACGCACCGAAAAAACATCATTCCGGTAATATTGATCCGTTACACTGCTCTCCGTTCCGGCGTCCTCAAATGCCAATTGCCTCGACACCTGAAATTTTACTTTCAGGACAGGCAACGGCAAAAGTTTCCTGTTTTCAATCGTTTCCAAAAGCTCACAGCTCTCCCCGCGCACTGTACTTTTACGGGAAAAGGCCAGGGATACAAACAGCTCCTCATCCCAGTGCTTTGCATACCATACAGACTGAATCTCCCACAGCAGCAGGGCTCCCAGAATTATCCATATTATAACCATACCGTTATGCCCTTTCTGATACGCTTATGCAATCGAAAAATCTTCTGTCGGAGCCGGCACAGTGTTTAAAATTTCCTCTATCAGACGCAGCGCATCTGCATAACGATTCTGTCCATAGGAAAGCACCACGCGGTGTGCCATGACCGGTCCGGCCACCGCTTTGACATCATCCGGTGTCACAAAACTTCTGCCTTCCAGATATGCCCACGCCCTGGAGGCACGCATCAGTGCGATCGTTCCTCTGGGACTGACCCCCATCACAGTCTGGTCGCTGCTTCTCGTTGCCGCTGACAGATCCGCCAGATAGCCTCGCACTGTCGGGTGCACATACACCTCCATCGCTTCCTTCTGCATTCTCTCAAGGGTCTCCTGATCCATCACCGCTGCCAGCTTCTTTAACGGATCCTCCGTCATATACGTATCCAGGATCTGCACCTCTTCTTCTCTCGTAGGCAGCCCCATGGACAGCTTCATCAGAAATCTGTCCATCTGCGCTTCCGGAAGAGGGAAGGTTCCCGCAGTCTCCACCGGATTTTCTGTCGCCACTACGAAAAACGGCGGCTCTAATTTCTGTGTTTTTCCGTCGATAGTGACCTGTCGCTCCTCCATACACTCCAGAAGACCCGCCTGTGTCCGAGGCGTCGCGCGGTTGATCTCGTCTGCCAATAAAATATTAGTAAAAACAGGTCCTTTGTTCAGCACAAATTTTCCGCTCTCTCTGTCATAAATATGTAAGCCTGTGATATCCGCCGGAAGCATATCCGGTGTAAACTGAATTCTTCCGAATTCAATTCCGAGACTGGCAGCCAGTGCTTTGGCAAGTCTTGTTTTCCCTGTTCCGGGCACGTCCTCCAAAAGCACATGTCCATCCGCCAGCAAAGCAGTCAGCAGCAGCTTCGTCACCCGTTCTTTTCCGATAATTACCTTCTGCGTATTTTGCAAAATGTCCAAAATTCTTTTCTGCATGATCTTCCTCCCACAGGCTGCATCCATCTATTCTTTCGTTTTGCAGCTATTTTTAAGCTGCTTCCGCTTTTTTCAATATTATTTTAGGAAAAAGAGGCGCTGTCAACGCAGCGCCTCAATTCTTGCAACGGCTCGTAAAAGAGCTGTCTCCGCACGCGCCATATCCGTATCAGGGTTATGGGCCTGCAGTCTTTCTTCCGCCCTCTTCTGGGCAGCTTCTGCTCTTTTGATATCGATCTCACCGGGCCACTCTGCCGCTTCTGCCAGAATCGAAATCTGATCCGGCAAAATCTCTGCAAAACCGGTGTGAAGCGCGGCCTTTTTCTTCCCAGACTCTTCCGTCAGGGTCAAAACACCGGGCTTTAAAATTACCGTCAGGGGGATATGACCGGCGTAAACACCGATCTCTCCCTCCGAAGTATTAAATTCTGCCATGATCGCTGTTCCCTCATAGAACACACGCTCCGGCGTGATAATTTTGATCAGAAAGGTTTTTTCCTCTGCCATGCCGACCTCATTTCTCTGCGGATTTTTCCTGTACCCGCGCCAGCACGTCATCGATGCTTCCTGCATTCAGGAAGTAGCTCTCCGGAATATCATCATGCTTGCCTTCCAGAATTTCGGAAAAGCTGCGGATGGTCTCCGAAATCGGCACATATTTGCCCGGCAGACCGGTAAACTGTCCAGCTACAAAGAATGGCTGAGACAGGAAACGCTGTACTTTACGCGCTCTGGATACAACCAGCTTATCCTCTTCGGAAAGCTCGTCCATACCGAGGATCGCAATGATATCCTGCAGCTCTTTATACTTCTGCAGAATCTCCTGTACGCCTCTGGCTACACGATAATGCTCCTCACCGACGATTCTGGGATCCAGAATGCGGGAGGTAGACTCCAGCGGATCAACCGCAGGATAAATACCCAGCTCTACAATGGAACGGGAAAGCACTGTTGTCGCATCCAGATGAGCAAATGTCGTTGCCGGTGCAGGGTCCGTCAGGTCATCCGCAGGCACATAAACTGCCTGAACCGATGTAATGGAACCATTCTTGGTGGATGTGATACGCTCCTGCAGAGCGCCCATTTCCGTCTGCAGTGTAGGCTGATACCCTACCGCAGAGGGCATACGTCCCAGCAGAGCGGATACCTCCGAACCTGCCTGGGTGAAACGGAAAATATTATCAATAAACAACAGCACGTCCTTACCGCCCTGATCACGGAAATATTCTGCCATTGTCAGACCGGTCAGACCGACGCGCATTCTTGCCCCGGGGGGCTCATTCATCTGTCCGAATACCATGGTTGTCTTATCGATAACCCCGGATTCCTTCATTTCATAATACAGATCATTGCCTTCTCTGGTACGCTCGCCTACACCGGTAAATACAGAGTAGCCGCCGTGCTCTGTTGCAATGTTACGGATCAGCTCCTGAATCAGTACGGTTTTGCCTACGCCGGCGCCGCCGAACAGACCGATCTTACCACCCTTCTGATAAGGGCAAAGCAGGTCAACGACTTTAATACCGGTTTCCAGCATTTCCGCTTTTGTCGACTGATCCTCAAATTTCGGTGCGCTGCGGTGGATCGGCTCAAAGCTGACTCCCTCCGGCATCGGTTTTTCGTCAATCGGCTGACCCAGTACGTTGAACATGCGTCCCAGAGTATTTTCTCCCACCGGAACACTGATCGCAGCGCCGGTTGCGATTGCTTCCATTCCTCTGCGCAGACCGTCTGTCGAACCCATGGCAATACATCTTACCGTATCGTCTCCCAGATGCTGGGAAACTTCGGCAACCAGCTCGCCGCCGTCCTCACGCTTAATCCGGATCGCCTCATTGATCAGCGGAAGCTCACCCGCCTGGAAGCGAATATCCAGTACGGCACCGATGACCTGTGTGATCCTTCCAATTTTTTCTGCTGCCATAAACTGTCTCCTTGTTTCCTATTCTGCCGGCTAGCCGATCGCCGCAGCACCGCTGATAATTTCGGTCAGCTCCTGGGTGATGGCGCCCTGACGCGCTCTGTTGTACAGCAGCGTCAGATCTTCCAGCATTTCCTCAGCATTGCCCGTTGCAGAATCCATCGCCTGCATCCGCGCGCCGTTTTCACTGGCAGCTGCTTCCAGCAGTCCGCCGTAAATCATACTGATCATATATTTGGGAATCAGCATTTCCAGAATGCTTTCTTCCTCCGCTTCAAAGTTCATCTGAAGCTTTAAGCCTGCAGACCCCTCCCGTTCCACCTTTTCATCCACGTCCTCTTTCGAAACCGGAAGCAGACGGATCAGCCTGGGTTCATGCACAACTGTATTGATAAAAGAAGTATAGGCCAGCCAGATTTCGCCTACCTCGCCCTGTGCAAAGCTTGTCAGAACGCGTCTGCCCAAAGCAGCCGCATCCGCATAGGTAGGTTCCTCGCAGATATCCGAGCAGTCCAGGCTGATCTTGCAGCCTGCACGCTGCAGCGCGTCCTTGCCCTTTTTGCCGACAGCATAAATGTCAAGCTCCTTCAGGTCAAAATTTCCCTGTGTGATCAGCTTGACCACATTCGCATTATAGCCGCCCGCAAGTCCGCGGTTGGATGTCATCACGATCACTGCCTTGCGTGGGTTATCCCCGCCCTGCAGATACGGATGGCTGATCCCGGCAGAACGCTCCAGGATGGACTGCATGGTCTGATAAACCCCATCGGAATAAGGTCTGGTATGCTCCGCCTTTTCCCGTGCCTTCTGCAGCTTGACGGTGGCAACCAGCTTCATTGCCCTGGTGATCTGTCCGGTGCTCTGGATACTGCTTCTTCTTCTTTTAATGTCTCTCATGGAAGCCATGTCCTGTCACCTGCCCTTCTCCATCCTATTTGAATTCTGCCTTAAACTCTGTGATCGCCTTTTTCAGAAGTGCATCCGTCTCGTCAGAAATCACTTTCTCGGTGCGGATCGCCTTTGGAACTTCCGGATATTTCTTATCGAGGAATGTGAAAAATTCCTGTTCGAATCGGGTAATCTGGTCAACCTCTACATCCAGCAGATATTTTCCGGTTGCCACATACAGCGTGATAACCTGGTATTCTACCGGCATGGGCTGATACTGAGGCTGCTTTAATACCTCCCGGATTCTCTCTCCCTGTGCCAGCTTTTCGCGGGTATCTGCATCCAGCTCGGAACCAAACTGGGAGAAGGCCGCCAGCTCACGGTACTGTGCCAGCTCGACACGGATCGGCGCTGCAATCTTCTTCATCGCCTTGATCTGTGCAGAACCGCCTACACGGGATACAGACAGACCGGCATTGACTGCAGGACGGAAGCCCTCATGGAACATTTCCGTTTCCAGATAAATCTGACCATCCGTAATAGAAATAACGTTGGTCGGGATGTATGCAGAAACGTCTCCTGCCTGTGTCTCAATGATCGGCAATGCAGTCAGGGAACCGCCGCCATGCTCGTCATTCATTCTTGCTGCACGCTCCAGAAGTCTGGAATGCAAATAGAAGACGTCGCCAGGATAAGCCTCACGGCCAGGCGGACGCTTTAACAGCAGGGAGAGTGTACGGTATGCAGCCGCATGCTTACTTAAATCGTCATAAACGACCAGCACATCTTCTCCCTTTTCCATCCATTCTTCCCCCATTGCACAACCTGCATAGGGTGCGATGTACTGCAGCGGAGCAAGCTCACTCGCAGTAGAAGCTACGACAGTCGTATATGCCATAGCACCGTACTCTTCCAGCGTATTTACGATGGAAGCTACGGTAGAAGCCTTCTGGCCGATTGCGACGTAAATACACTTTACGCCCTGACCCTTCTGATTGATGATGGTATCGATGGCAATTGCGGTTTTACCTGTCTGTCTGTCGCCGATAATCAGCTCACGCTGTCCGCGTCCGATCGGAACCATGGAATCGATTGCCTTGATTCCGGTCTGAAGAGGGGTATCTACGGATTTACGGGTAATAACGCCGCTTGCCACACGCTCAATTTTGCGGTAGGCATCCGTCTGCACGGGTCCTTTGCCATCGATGGGCTGACCCAGCGCATTTACAACACGTCCCAGCAGTGCGTCGCCCGCCGGAACCTCAACTACATGTCCTGTTGTACGGACCTGATCACCCTCACTGATGCTGCCCGCACCAAGCAGTACAGCACCTACGTTGTCCTCCTCCAGATTCAGCACCATGCCGAATACATCATTGGGGAATGCCAGCAGCTCACCCTGCATCGCATTCTCCAGTCCATGGATTCTGGCAATGCCGTCCGCTACCCAGATAACGGTACCGACATCCGATACTTCCAGCCTGGAGGCATATCGCTCAATCTGTTCTTTAATAACAGAACTGATTTCCTCAGGTCTTAAATTCATGGATTTTACTCCCTTCCTAGGATACGGGAACAGATTTTCCTTCCCGTTATTCTTTCTGCTGCGTAAGTCCGCTTCAGGATAAAGACACACGCATCAGGCTGTCTTTCATCCGTTTCAGCCTGTTCTGGATGCTGCTGTCTACAACACGGTCGCCGATCTGGATCTTGAGTCCGCCGATCAGCGCAGCATCCACCTGATAATGAATCTGCAGCGATACAAAGTCAGTCGTAGCCAGAAGCTTCTGACGGATGTTCTCCTTCTGAGTATCCGAAAGCTCTTCTGCACTGGTTACATACACGACTCCGATTTTATGATAAGCCAGACAGCGGCGTTCGTAATCCTCACGGATCGCAAACAGCTCGCCAAATCTGCCTTTTTCCAGAAGAAGATGGCAAAATCCGTTCAGTTCTTTGCTGATTTTACCATCAAATACCCGGTCAAAGACCGCTGTTTTTTCCTTCTGATCCAGCTCCGGATGTCCAAGCAGTGTCACAAATTGGGGATTTTTCCCTAAAATTTCACACATGCCGTTTAGCTCCTCCAGAAGCGTATCCAGCAGACCATTCTCTACGCCCAGGCCAAACAGTGCTTCCGCATAGACCTGTGACACTAGCTTAGCCATGTATTTTCTCCTATTTCTGCAAGAGTCTCTTCAATCAGAGCGTTCTTGGTTCTGTCATCCATGGAAACTCTGACAAACTTGCCAGCCGCATCCATTGCCAGACCAACCATCTCCTGCTTAATTTCATCCGCCGCTTTTTTCTTTTCCAGTTCGGCTTCCACATGCGCATGGGCGATAATACGAGAGGCTTCCTCCCGCGCCTTCGCCACAATGTCCGCTTCATTCGCCAGTGCTTTCGCTCTTGCTGCGCTTAAGATCTCATCCGCCTCTTTGTCCACATTGGCAAGTCTGGCTTCGTAATCTGCTTTCAGCTTTTCGGCGTCCTCCTGGGCTGTCTTTGCATGATCCAGTTCCCCTGCGATCTTATTCTGTCTGTCCTGCATAAATTTGCGGGCAGGATTAAAGAGCAGATAGGACAATGCAATAAACAGCACGAATACAGCGATGATCGTAAGCAGGGAATCCGCAAGCAGCTGGAAATCCAGATCAAACAGTCTGGGCTCCATTTCTGCTGCAAGCAATACTGCGTTTAAATTATGCACTCTTCCCTCCTCCTTCCTTCTTGAAATATTCTCTTATCAGGGAAGCAGAGGTTTTACAAACAGCAGCAGCATCGCAATCAGCAGACCATACAGACCGGTTGTCTCGGCAACCGCCTGACCAAGCAGCATGGTCGAGGTGATATCGGATTTTGCACCCGGGTTTCTGCCAACTGCAGCAGCAGCATGACCAGCTGCGATACCCTGACCTACACCAGGTCCGATACCGGCGATAACCGCCAGACCTGCGCCGATTGCAGAACAGCCTAAGATAAAGTTTTCATTGAATTCCATGATAAATCCTCCATTCTTCTGTTGTGTTACAGTTTTGGTATTTTCGTTTATCCTTCCTCTCCGATGGCATCAGAAAGGTATGTCATCGTCAGCATACAGAACACGTAGGTCTGAATTGCTCCCGAAAACAGATCGAAGTACACATGCAGCACTGCAGGCCAGCCGATTGCGATCACCCGCAGAAGTCCGTATACCAGCGCCATCATAACAACGCCGGAAAGCACATTGGCAAACAGACGCAAAGACAGCGAAACCGGAACTGCAATATAACCGATAATATTGATCGGCGCCCAGATTGGCCACGGATCGCACAGCTCTGCCAGCGCTCCCTTTAACTTCTTATGCTTCAGCTTGTTGTAATGAATCAGCGTAAAGGTTGCCAGACCGAGCGGCAGGGTAACGCCGTAATCCGCCGTCGGCGGACGTAACCCCAGCAGACCGGAAAAGTTGCTGATCAGGATAAAAATGAATATGGTTCCAATATAGTTTGCGAACTTCGCCGCATTCTTTCCCATAACCATTTTTACCATGCCGTCCAGCTTTTCCACCACAAGCTCCACGATGTTCTGGAAAAATCCCGGTACTTCAGAAGCATGCTTCATCGCCCGGTTTGCCGCAATCGCAAACGCAAGGATCAGCAAAAGTACGATCAGGAGACAGATATGGGTTGTGGTAATCCACACCGTCTGTCCGAAAAACTGATAGGGAAAGACGCCGTGAATCATAAAATCAATGTCAGCCGAACCATTTAGCAAAATACCATTCGTCATCGTCTCACCTCCTCTTCTTTTCTTTGTATCCGCGTATAAAAGGCTGCAGATAAGCCGAAGCTTTCATTCCCATCAAACCTGCAAACGCCGCTAACGGGTCTGCAAAATGTGTCAGCATCAGGACTGCAAACACGACTAAAACCACAGCATACCGGAGAAGATTCTTCGACGTCACATATTTCTGTGCGCCGTCCCCGAGCTCCAGCGCTGTATCCAGCACCTTCCACATGTGCCAGATTCCTGCCATGGCAAGCAGCATCCCGATCAAGATGCCAAGACCGCTGTACAGCCTGTCCTTTACCCACCAGACGGACACCAGCTCGCACAGACATCCCCACAAAAAAGTGCCGAGCCACATCTCCCGGACGGTTTCATCGATCTTTTTGAAAAAATTTCTCATTCCCTGTCCTTTTTGTCCTTCTTCTGATAAATTTGCCGCGCCAGCCGGTAAATATTCCCAAATCCCGCCAAAACGCCAACAAAAAACAGCACAATTGCAAAAAACTGCGTCCCGAGCCTGCCATCCAGCCAGTAGCCGAGGGCGAACATCATGCCCGTGGGAACAAGCATCATAATTCCGAACTGTGAAATCAGCGTCAGGCACTGCCAGACAGTTTTGTTAAAGGAGTGCTTTGCCACAAAAATCCTCCTGCCATGCACCGGTTTTTCAAGAGATTTTCGCTCTGACTGGCTCTTTTTAAGCTGCCATTTTGGAGAAATCCCTGACTACCATTATACCCATTTTACGCTTTCTTGTCCACCAGTTTTCTTGGCATTGTCTTAACAGTTTCTGGCAGTTTTCCTGACGATTCCGCGCGTTTTTCCGTCCGTTTTATGCAATAGGCAGGCATGAAAAAACAGCAGGATTTTTGCAGTTGTGAAATCTGCAGAAATTCCTGCTGTTTTTGACAGTTCTTCAAACACATCCTGTCATCTGTCTGTTTATAAAAATTTTAGATTCCATAGCAGCTGCAATAAACAGCACAGCGTTTTCAGTTACTGTCTGCTGACCATCTGGAATTTCAGCCGTTTTTAGTAGAAAATATGCCCTCCGATCTGCGTGCCGGTCAGACCTTCAATCGGTGTCCTGAAATATACGCAGCGTCCGACGTTTGTATAGCCGGACATCGCTTCATCTGCTGCCTTATAACATGCCGCCGTCGCGCTGTCGTTTGCAAGTGCAATCGCCAGATGTCCGTCCAAAACCGGTGCAAACTGCTTATATTGGTAAATTACGCCGGATACTGTGTTCGGATAGACCGAGCTCAGCACACGGTTGATGACCACCGCCCCGACTGCTACCTGCCCCGCATAGGGCTGGTTGCCCGCTTCGCAGTAGATCAGGTTTGCCAGAAGATACCGGTCACCCTCTGCAAAGCTCACCTCGGAAATGTCCCTCCATGCCGATTTCGCAGCAAGACGGGATTTTGCGATTTCCTCCTGCAGCTGTTTTTTGAGGGCTGCAATATTTTTGTCCTGCTCTGCAATCTGATTGCCAAGAGCGTCCGCCTGGGCCTGTGCCTCCGCAATCTGTCCGCTGTAGGCGCTGATGCTGTTTTTGGTGTTGTTGACGCTCGTCATGATACTCGCCTGCTGCTCCTTAGCCTGAGCCTGCAGATCATCTAACTGCGCCTTTTCCTCCTCCAGCTTCGCCTCCATCTCTTCAATCGCTTCCCGCTGCGCTTTGTAGCTCAAAAGCATCCTGTGGTCGTACTCATGGAGCTTTTCCACATAAATACTCTGGTTCAGCAGTTCAGAAAACGTCATCGCACTGAATAAAATCTCATAATACGTGCGGTTATTGTCACGGTAAAGATAACGCAGCCGCTGCTTCATCGCCGCATACTGGCTGCTCTCCGTCTCCTTCGCCTGCTCCAGCTTTTCCTGCGTATCGGAAATTTCCTGGTTCTTGTCGATAATATTCTGTTCGATTTCTTCCAGCCGGCTGCTGATCTGCGTCAGGTCATCCGTCAGACCGTTTAACTCCCCCTGCAGGGAGGTTTTTACATTGTTCAGGGAATTGATATTGTTTTCCGTCTGTTTTTTCTGGTCCTTCGTATCGTTCTGTTTTTTCTGTTCTTCCTTGATCTGATTCTGCAGCTCATTGATCTTATTGTCCGCCCTTGCCGGCAGCGCTGGAGCTGCAGCGATACAGAGAGAAAAAACAAGCAGGCTGGCAATTGTTCTTCGTAATCCCCGTTTTGTCCCTCTCATCAAAGCTCCATCTTTACGGTCCGTCCGCTTCTGCTGTAAGGTCTGTACGCCACGCCCGCTGCCCGAAACATCCGCTTGGATGCCCGGACAGACGGGGTTTCCGCATACTTGTCGCAATCGTAAATCACTTCCCGGATTCCGCTCTGGATAATCGCTTTTGCGCACTCATTACAGGGAAAAAGCGTCACATAGAGTTTCGCCCCAGCCAGGCTTCCGCCGCGGTAGTTTAAAATGGCATTCAACTCGCTGTGCGTCACATAAGGATACTTCGTCTTTAACGTATCCCCCTCCCGCTCCCAGGGAAATTCATCATCAGAGCAGCCGATCGGGAAGCCATTATACCCCATGGAAAGGATTTTGTTGTCCTGTCCCACAATACATGCCCCAACCTGCGTGCCGGGATCTTTCGAGCGCATTCCCGCGAGCTTGGCTACTCCCATAAAATATTCATCCCAGGAAATATAATCCTCCCGCTTCATACACCCTCCTTATAAAAATCCGATTTTATTTTGTGCCAAAAATTCTGTCGCCGGCATCGCCCAGACCGGGTACGATATAACCATGCTCGTTTAAATGTTCATCCAGTGCGCCGATATAAACGTCTACGTCAGGATGCGCTTCCTGCATTGCCTTTACACCCTCAGGAGCTGCAATGATACACAGAAAATGGATCTTCTTACAGCCTTTTTCTTTCAGCATACGGATTGCTGCTACGGAAGAGCCGCCGGTTGCCAGCATCGGGTCAACAACGAAAACTTCTCTTTCTGCGCAGTCAGCCGGAAGCTTACAGTAATATTCTACAGGCTTTAATGTCTCCGGGTCGCGGTACAGGCCGATATGACCGATCTTTGCTGCCGGGATCATCTTGAGCGCACCGTCTACCATACCCAGTCCTGCACGCAGGATCGGAACAATGGCCATTTTACGTCCTTTGATCTCTTTTACTGTTGTGCTGCAGATAGGAGTCTCGATCTGCACATCTGCCAGCTCCAGATGTCTGGTTGCTTCATAGCAGATCATCATTGCGATTTCGCTGATCGTCTCTCTGAAATCCTTTGTACCCGTTTCCTTTTTGCGGATCAAACCGATCTTGTGCTGGATCAGGGGATGATCCATTACCATTACCTTTGACATTTTCATTGTCCTCCTTCGTTTTATGTTCCCAACATCATACCATTATTTTACTTCTTCTTCAATCTTATTGATTCTTCTGACATGCTTTTCATCGCCGGAAAACGGTGTATTTAAAAACGTCTCTACGATCGACAGGGCCAGGTTCGGTCCGACAATTCCAGCGCCCATTGCCAGCATATTGGCATCGTTATGCTCTCTTGTCATTTTTGCGGAATAGGTGTCTGCGCAAAGTCCGCAGCGAATACCGGGAACCTTGTTGGCAACGATCGAAATACCAATACCGGTTGTACAGATGACGATTCCCTTTTCACATTCGCCCTTTGCAACTGCTTCTGCCGCAGCGCGTCCAAATTCCGGATAATCACAGGATTCCAGACTGTAGCAGCCGAAATCATGGCACGTATAGCCATTTGCCTCCAGATATCCGATCACCTTCTGTTTCAGTTCATATCCACCGTGGTCACTTGCCAATGCTATCATTTTTCTTCCTCCCATTTCTGCGCACGCTTTTTGCGCATGCCGAGTTTGTGTCAAGTGCGCGCAGACA
>ERZ773241.2089-NODE-2089-length-17010-cov-15.944854_pt1 | contig 17010 bp, 13 predicted proteins | sample MGYA00580989_ERZ773241 | MGnify/ENA primary metagenome ERZ773241 (study PRJEB29015, sample SAMEA2737804) | human gut metagenome | biome: human gut; feature: human-associated habitat; material: faeces | place: China | collected 2012 ... | reverse complement strand
GCAAGGAAGTTGAGTGCCTGTACGAGTACCTGGACAACTGGGATCAGACCACCGCACAGCAGGACGTTGCAAACGCTCTGGCACAGTACGGCGAGAAGATCGAAGTTGTGTTCTGCAACAACGACGCAATGGCTCTGGGCGCTCTGCAGTCCATCGAGCAGGCTGGCCGTACCGTTGGCAAGGACATCTACCTGGTCGGTGTTGACGCACTGAAAGAGGCTGTCCAGAACGTTGTTGACGGCAAGATGACCGGTACCGTTCTGAACGACGACGTGGGCCAGGCTACCAAGGCTGCCGAGGCTACTCAGCTGTTTGTTGAGGGCAAGGACGTTGAGGAGTACTACTGGGTCGATTACGTCAAGGTCACTGCCGAGAACGCAGCACAGTACCTCTAATTCCTGTAGCACAAAACTCACGTTTGCAAGGTACGCAGTGAGTCCTATGGCTTGGTAAAAGCTTAAAAGCGCGTGCGTGCGAGATTTCTCTCGGGCGCACGCGCCTTCTTTTAGAAAGGACGCACCGCGCGGCCTGCAAATTGCAAGATAAGGAGGCTCTGCGGAATGTCAGAATACCGTCTGGTAATGAAAGGCGTGGTCAAGACCTTCCCCGGCGTCAAAGCGCTGGATCACGCCCAGTTGGAGCTTCGCCCCGGTAAGGTCATGGCGCTGATGGGTGAAAACGGCGCCGGTAAGTCCACACTGATGAAATGCATGTTCGGCATTTACAAGATGGACGAGGGCGAAATTGAATACGAGGGCGAAAAAGTTACCATCACCACCCCTCTGGATGCACTGAACCGCGGCATTGCCATGGTGCATCAGGAACTGCAGCCGATTCCGGCACGCACCGTGGCCGAGAACATCTGGCTGGGCCGCTACCCCACCAAAAAGTACGGCCCTGTTACGGTGGTGGATCACGCCAAAATGTACAAGGATACGGAGGAGCTGCTGAAAAAGCTGAAGCTGGAGATCAATCCCCGTGCAAAGCTTGGCTCTCTGAGCATCGCACAGATGCAGATGGTGGAAATTGCAAAGGCTGTTTCCGCAAACTGCAAGGTGCTGATCCTGGACGAACCCACTTCCTCACTGACCGCAAACGAAGTTGAGTCGCTGTTCCGCATCATGCGCGAGCTGAAGGCTCTGGGCGTGGCACTGGTCTATATCAGCCACAAGATGGACGAGATCAAGGTGATCGCGGACGAAGTCACCATCATGCGCGATGGCCAGTACATCGGTAAGTGGGACGTTGCCAACATGACCAAGGAAGAGATCATTGCAAAGATGGTCGGCCGTGAGCTGTCGAACCTGTATCCCCCGCTGGAGAACCATCCCTCGGACGAGGTGATGATGAAGGTGGAGGACTTTACATCCATCCATCCGCGCTCCTTCCGCCACTGCAGCTTCGAGGTCAAAAAAGGCGAGATCCTGGGCGTGGCCGGTCTGGTGGGCGCACAGCGCACCGAGCTGATGGAAGGCATCTTCGGCCTGCGCGCACACACCTCCGGTAAGGTGTGGATCAAGGGCGAAGAGGTCAACATCAAGCAGCCCCGCGATGCCATCCGGAAGAGCGTGGCTCTGCTGACCGAGGACCGCCGCGCAACCGGCATCATGGGTGTGCTGAGCGTGGCCGACAACATCTCCATTGCATCGCTGGACGCTCTGCGCAAGGGCCCCATCATGCTGGATGACAAGAAGATTTTGGATCTGGTGGCGACCAATAAGGAAAAGATGGCCATCAAGGTGCCCAGCCCCAAGACCCAGATCAAAAGCCTGTCCGGCGGCAACCAGCAGAAGGTGCTGATCGCCCGCTGGCTGGCAAATAACCCCGATGTCCTGATCCTGGACGAGCCCACCCGCGGCATCGACGTTGGTGCAAAGTACGAGATCTACTGCATCATTGCCGATCTGGCCAAGCAGGGCAAGAGCATCATTATGATCTCCTCTGAAATGAGCGAGATCATTGGCATGTCCAACCGCGTCATGGTCATGTGCGATGGCCGCATCACCGGCTTCATCGACGGCAAGGACGCGACCCAGGAGAACATCATGGAGCTGGCTACCCAGTTTGAGACCGCGCCCGAAACGGCAGCGGCCAATCAGTAAACAAGGAGGCTGTCTATTGTGGAAGCTACCAAGAAATTAACGGGTAAATCCGTAAAGAAATGGCTGGGCAACAACGCCATTATCGTTCTGATGCTGCTCGTCTCTCTGTTCGTCGGCATCATCCATCCGAACTTTTTTGCACCTGCAAACCTGATCAACCTGTTCAAGAACGTGTCCATCCGCTACATCATCGCGCTGGGCATCTCCGGCTGTCTGATCACCACCGGCAACGACCTGTCCGCAGGCCGTCTGGCTGGTTTTGCCGCCTGCCTGGCCTGCATCTTTGCGCAGACCGAGGGCGCATCCGGTAAGTTCTACCCCAACATGCACACCCTGCCCACCCCGGTGGTGTTCATCCTGGTCATTGCCATCTGCGCCATCATCGGCCTGTGCAACGGTCTGGTGGTCAGCTACCTGAAGGTGCAGCCCTTCATCGCAACCCTGGGCATGCAGCAGGTGGTCTACGGTATCTGCCTGGTGTACACCGGCGGTACCCCCATTGGCTCCCTGAACAAGAACTTCACCTCCCTGGCCTCCAACACCATCATCGGCATCCCCGTGCTGATCTGGATCGCTCTGGTCGTGGCCGCGTGCTTCTGGTTCCTGTACAACAAGACCCGTCACGGCAAGTACATGTACGCCATCGGCGGCAACGAGGCTGCTGCTGAGGTGGCCGGTGTCAACGTCAACGCCACCAAGATCCGCATCTACATTCTGGCCTCCTGCATGTTCGGTCTGGCAGGCTGCCTGCTGGCTGCAAAGTCCGGCGGCGCATCCGTCAACACCGCACAGGGCTATGAGCTGGACGCTATCGCAGCCTGCACCATCGGTGGTGTTTCCACCACCGGCGGCGTCGGCACCGTGCCCGGCGTTCTGGTCGGCGTTCTGGTCTTTGAGCTGATGAAGGTCGCTCTGCAGTTCATGAACGTCAACTCCTCTTACACCTACATCGTCCAGGGCCTGGTCATCATCGTGGCTGTGGCCATTGATATCCGCAAGTACCTGGCAAAGAAGTAAGCCCTCTCTTCTGTGGGCCGTCTGCCTTTTGGGCGGACGGCCCCTTTTTTTGTTCATGTTTGTGTGCTATCATAAAAGCAACAACCATCAGGAGGTGCAGTATGGCACAAAAAGACCTCACCCCTGCCGAGCGCGAGGCAGAGCTTGCCCGGCGCGAAGCCGTTCTGGCTGCCCGCGAAGCACAGCTGGCACAAGAGCAGGCCGAGCTTGCCGATCAGCGGGCCGACTTTGAACAGGGCAAAAAGTCCCTGCTTGACAACGGCGACAAGAACTTTGTCAATCCTAAGGAGAAGCTCTACGATCATTTTCCCCTCACCGTCCATCAGATGGACATCATCATCGGGGTGCTGTTTGCGCTCATCGCCCTGTTTCTGATCCTGGGCGTGACCCACACCAGCTTCTTTGGCCTGTTCGGCGGCTGAATCTGTTTGGCTCCCCCGGAAACGGAGGAGCCTTTTTTGATGCCCTGCCCAACGCTTCTTCGCTGCATCCTTTTACAAAAGTGATTGCATTTCATCCGCAATATAATTATAATTTATAGCAAACCAACTTTTTAATGCAACAGCAACAACGTTGGTTTGCATATCGCAGATATGCTGCTACTGTTGCACTACTTTCCAGCCTTGCGATACTAAGAAGCTGCCGGGTTTGCGGCAGCGGAAAAAGGGGTGTATAAAAGTATGAAACGCAAATGGATCGCGGCACTGCTGGCCGGTTGTATGTTGGCCGCGCTGTTGCTCACCGGCTGCTCTGCCGCCGAGACGGTCAAGCGTCTGCGCTTTGGCGTTGCCGGCGAGGGTGGTGTCTACCACAATTTTGGTGAGCAGTTTGCCGCGCTGGAAAACGAGACTTCCAACGGCACCATCGAGCTCCGGACCACCGCCGGTTCGGCCGCCAACCTGCGCCTGCTCACCGGCGAATACCTGCAGCTGGCCATTGCGCAGGCCGACCTCGCACAGGACGCCTGCAACCAGACCGGCATTTTTGCAGAGGAGGAGGACATCCGCGGCTTCGGCGCGGTAGCAGCCCTGTACACCGAGGCCTGTCAGGTCATCGTGCGGGCCGACTCGGACATCCAGTCCATCGAGGACCTGCAGGGTAAAATCGTGAGCATCGGCGCGGAGGAATCCGGCTCCGAGCAGAATGCCCTTCAGATCCTGTCTGCCTACGGCCTGAACGACCGCCTGGTGGACACCATCAACCTGAACTATACCGACGCTGCCGACCAGCTCAAGGCCGGTAAGATCGACGCCATCGTCATCACAGTCGGCATCCCCAGCCCGGTGGTCACCGAGCTGGCAGGCGAATGCGGCATCCGCCTGCTGAATGTGGACGGCACCGCGGCGCAGCGCCTGCTGAGCAGCTACAACGCCTACCGTGAGGTCACCATCCCGGCCGGCACTTATCCCGGCCAGGACGCCGACGTGCAGACCGTGGGCGTCAAAGCCGTTCTGCTGGCCAGCGATTCTCTGCCCGCAAAGCAGGTGCAGCAGCTCACCGAACTGCTGTTCTCCAGCCGGGAAGCGCTGGAAGAGCAGCTTGGCCTTGCACTGGACCCGGAGACCGACGCAGTAGAGGGCGTTGGCATCTCCTTCCACGCAGGCGCAGCGGCCTGGTATAAGCAGGCCGGAATTACGGTGGACTGAGTCTGCCGGGAAATCGAGGGAAAGCAATGAAGATCGAATTGGATATGTATCAGACCCTGGCCCTTGCGGTGCTGGTGCTGATGCTGGGCAAGTTTCTGCGGGAACGGGTACGCCTGCTGGATAAATTCTGCATCCCCGCGCCGGTCATCGGCGGCGTACTGTTTGCCATTTTCACCTGCATCTGCTATGTGACCGGCGTGGCAGAGTTCGCCTTTGACGACACCCTCAAAGAGGTGTGCATGGTCATGTTCTTCACCTCGGTGGGCTTTCAGGCCAACCTCAAGGTGTTGAAAAGCGGCGGCAAGGCCATGATCGTGTTCCTGGGCGTCGTCATCGTGCTGATCGTCAGCCAGAACTTCCTGGCCGTTGGGCTGGCCAACCTGCTGGATGTGGACCCGCTGGTGGGCCTTTGCACCGGCTCCATCCCCATGGTGGGCGGCCACGGCACCGCCGGTGCCTTTGGCCCGGTGCTGGAGGACTTTGGCATCAAGGGTGCCACCACCCTGTGCACCGCCGCCGCCACCTACGGCCTGATCGCCGGCAGCATGATGGGCGGCCCGCTCGGCAAGATGCTCATTGAGCGCCACCACCTGCTGGACACCATCGTGCCCGAGGACGACAGCCTGCTGGTGGAAGAAGAGATCAAGCACGAGCGTCACAGCAGCATGTACCCCGCCGCCAGCTTCCAGCTGATCATCGCCATGGGCATCGGCACGGTGCTGAGCAAGCTGCTCAGCCTGACCGGCATGACCTTCCCCATCTACATCGGTGCCATGATCGCCGCCGCCTGCATCCGCAATCTGGGCGAATACGGCGGCAAGTTCACGGTATATATGGGCGAGATCAACGACATCGGCGGCATCTGCCTGTCGCTCTTCCTTGGCATGGCCATGATCACCCTGAAGATCTGGCAGCTGGCCGAGCTGGCTCTGCCGCTGGTGGTGCTGCTGGCCGGTCAGACCCTGTTCATGATCCTGTATTCTTTTGCGATCGTGTACAACGTCATGGGCCGCGACTACGACGCGGCCGTCATCGTTTCCGGCACCTGCGGCTTCGGCATGGGTGCCACCCCCAACGCCATGGCCAACATGCAGGCCGTGTGCGACAAGTATTCCCCTTCCGTCAAGGCCTATCTGCTCATCCCGCTGGTTGGCAGTCTGTTCGCGGATTTCATCAACAGCCTTGTCATTACGGTATTCATCAACTTTATCTGATCCCGTCTTGAACTTTCGGTGTGCCCCTGCACACCGGGAAAGGAGCATCATCATGTCGCTGAAACACCACCTGAAGATGTGGTTCCAACAAAAGATCTGGAGCAAGCCGGACAAGTCTCATTCGGAGGAAACGGTGGCTCTGCCGGAGGTCCATACCGGCAAGGTACACCACCCCGCAGAAGACACCTCTCATGCCACCGGGGAGCATCCTCACGCCGAGGACCCCATCCATTACGACAACGTGGCCATTCCCGAGGTGCACATCCGCCCCCGTCGGCACCAATAAGCTCCACAGACAAAAAAGCTGCTGCCCTCCCTTTGCGGGAAGGCAGCAGCTTTTTGCTTTGTGTTTGTATGGAACCTTACAGGCAGATGTACTTCAGGATGAACAGCACGGTCAGCACATACATCAGCGGGCTGATCTTCTTTTCCTTGGCCTTGCCGGTGACCACATTGATGATGGTCCAGGAGATCACACCAATGGCAATGCCCTCAGAGATGCTGTATGCAGTGGGCATGGCCAGGATGGTCAGGAAGGCGGGGATGCCCTCGCTGGGGTCGTTGAAGTCGATCTTGACTGCGGAGCCCATCATGTAGAAGCCCACGATGATCAGAGCCGGAGCCGTTGCAAAGCTGGGGATGGTCAGGAACAGCGGGCTGAAGATGGTAGCCAGCAGGAACAGCACACCGGTGGTCATGCTGGTCAGGCCGGTGCGGCCGCCCTCGGTCACGCCGGAAGCGCTCTCCACAAAGGTGGTGGTGGTGGAAGTACCCAGCACAGCACCGGCGCAGGTGGCGATGGAGTCTGCCATCAGAGCACCCTTGATGTGGGGCAGCTTGCCGTCCTCGTCCAGCATGTCGGCCTTGGATGCCACGCCGATCAGGGTGCCCAGGGTGTCAAACAGGTCCACGAACAGGAAGGAGAACATGACGGCAAAGAAGTTGAGGATGCCGACGCCGGAGAAATCCGTCTTGAACACCTGACCAAAGGTCTTGCCCAGGGCCGAGAAGTCAAAGCTGACAAAAGCGGTGGGGATCACGCTGTACATGCCCGCATCCGCATTGGGCACATAGATGCCGGTGACCTCACAGAGGATGCCCAGCACCCAGGTGATCAGGATGCCGTACAGGATGCCGCCCTTGACCTTCTTGACCAGCAGGATGCCGGTGATGGCCACGCCGATGAGGGCCAGGATGGCACCCACGCCCACGCTGTGGAAGGTCTCGCCTTTGAAGTGCTGGTAGGTGACCAGCGTAGAGTCGCTGTTCACGATCAGCTTGGCGTTCTGCAGGCCGACAAAGGCCACGAACAGGCCGATGCCCACGCTGACCGCGCTCTTCAGGGTCATGGGGATGGCGTTGAAGATGCCCTCACGCACATTGGTCAGGGACAGCACGATGAAGATGATGCCCTCCACAAACACGGCCATCAGGGCCAGCTGCCAGCTGTAGCCCATGGTCAGCACGACCGTGTAGGAGAAATAGGCGTTCAGGCCCATGCCGGGGGCCAGAGCAAACGGGTAGTTGGCCAGCAGAGCCATCAGGGCCGTGCCCACAAAGGATGCCAGTGCGGTGGCGATCAGCACAGCCTCCGAGTCCATGCCGGAAGCCGACAGGATGTTGGGGTTGACCGCAAGGATGTAGGCCATAGTCATGAAGGTGGTGATACCTGCCATGATCTCGGTCTTTACATCGGTGTGGTTTTCCTTCAGATGAAAGACATTTTCTAACATGAAAAAACCTCCGTTCTTTGGTTGCTTCTGCCGGTTGCGGCGGCAGAAGAGGAACAGGTTTCATTTTAGCACGAATCGTCACAAAATGTCCACAGTTCAGAAACAAAATAATGCGTTTTTGGAAGTTTTTGTCGAAAGAGTACGACTTTGTAAGTTGCGTTTTGCAACAATTTCCCATGCAAAGAGGACGTTTTTCCTGTTTTTAAAAACAACATGACCCCCGGCAGCGTACAGCTTCCGGGGGTCGTAACGTTCTGCTCTGCGCTTACAGATGCAGCACGATCTTTGCAACATTGAAGTAGATCAGCAGTGTGGTGGCATCCACGATGGTGGTGATCAGCGGCGACGCCATCACGGCCGGGTCCACATGCAGTTTTTCTGCCGCCACGGGCAGAATGCCGCCGATGAGCTGCGACAGCAGGATGGTGCAGATCAGGGTCAGGCACACCACCAGCGCCACCGGAGCGGTCACCTTGTCGAACAGCAGCAGCTTTGCAAAGTTGCACACCGCCAGCGTTGCGCCGCACAGCAGGGCCACCCGGCTCTCCCTCCACAGGATGCGGGGCAGGTCGTGGGGCTGGATCTCGCCCACCGCCATGCCGCGGATGATGGTGGAGGTGCTCTGACTGCCCGCGTTGCCGCCGGCATCGGTCAGCATGGGGATGTACGCCGTCAGCACGGTCACGGCGGCCAGTGCGTCCTCATATCCCCGGATGACCAGACTGGAGAAGGTGGCGCTGATCATCAAAAACAGCAGCCAGGGCGCACGGCTCTTGTACAGGTCCCACATGCTCTGCTTGAAGTAGGGCTTGTCGGACGGGCCGATGGCGTTCATCTTGGCGATATCCTCGCTGGCCTCGTCCTGCAGGATGCTGATGGCATCGTCAATGGTCACGATGCCCACCAGCCGGTTTTCGGCGTCCACCACCGGAATGGCCAGAAAGCCGTATTTTTCAAACAGGTGGGAAACGTCCTCCTGGTCGGTGGTGGTGGTCACACTGACCACATTGGTGTCCATCAGGTCCCGGATGGGTTCTGCGGTGTCCTTGGCCAGCACCAGCGCCCGCAGCGACACCACGCCCACCAGCTTGCGGCTGCCGTCGGTCACATAGCAGTTGTTGATGGTCTCCTTGTCAAAGCCGTTCTGGCGGATGGCCTCCATGGCCTGCGCCACCGTCATGTCCGGGCGCAGCTCCATCAGCTCGGTGGTCATCACGCCGCCGGCAGAGTCCTCCGGGTACTGGAGCAGTTCGTTGATCATGCGGCGGGTGGCGGGGTCGGCCTGGCTCAGAATGCGCTTGACCACATTGGCCGGCATCTCCTCCACAAGGTCGGTCGCATCGTCCACGCACAGCTCGTCCACCACGGCCTTCAGCTCGGTATCGGTCAGGCCGTCGATCAGCTTCTGCTGGGTGGCAGGGGTCAGCTCGGTGAATACATCCGCCGCCAGGTCCTTGGGGCACAGACGGAACAGCACCGGGAGCTTTTCGGCCGGCAGGTCCTCGAACACGGCGGCCAGGTCGGGAGCCGGCAGGGTCTCCATCACATCCCGCAGGCTCTGGTATTTTTTGGCGTCATCCAGATTCGCCAACATGGTCTTGAGGGTATTGATCGAAATTTCAGACATAAAAAAGCTGCCTCCTTTTTTACCAGGCGGCAGCGGACACTTTCATTTCCGGGGAAGGCAAACACACCGTGCGTTCTCACGCACAGCCGGGCCGTTCTCCGGCATGCAAAAAGGCTGCCGTCTGGTTCTTTGATCGGGGATATAAACTGCCGCTGCTTCCAGCAGGTTCCATGACGACCACCTCGTTTTTCTGTCGTAAAAAGGCACTTTGGCCTTTTCCGCCCATTACTTTACCACGGCCGGAGCCGTTCGTCAACCCCGCCCCGCAAATTTTACAGCTTCTTTGCAGGGCCGCGCGCCTTTGTGCAACTGTACCAACCTCAGCCGTTGTTTTTCGGCAGATTCCACCCTTGTTCCGAAGACCAGGACCCTCTATGATTATGGTACAGCGTGGCTCTGGGCAGCGGCGGCCCGAAAGCCAAAGCCGCCGCCGACGATGTGAACAAAGATGTGAACAAAGACGGCCTGTACAACGCCTTCGTGCACCTCGGCCTGATCTGATCCACTGAAACAGTCAGCCGATTTCTGCCCGGCCATATTACGCAAACGCCCCCGCTTCCGGAAGAGGAAGCAAGGGCGTTTGCTCTTAAAGGGGGATTTATAAAAGGCGGAATCTGTGTGGATTGCTTCTGGAATAGGAGCAGGATCTCAGCGGCTCACAAAGGCCAGATCCTTGCTCAGCAGGTAAGGCCGCAGGTATGCCACCGTGCTACACATGGGCAGGACATCTTCCGAAAGCTGAATGCCCAGCTGTTCCACAATGTACTGCCGGCGCACCTGCATCCGCTGCCACATCTCCGGGTACTGCTGCCGGATCTGTTCTTTCAGTGCTTCATCTGCCAGCACCACGGTGCTTTCGGCGCAGCTGCCGCCGTAGCCCGGAACCGAGGGGATAATATCGATCTGCAGCATCATACCGCTGCGGAGCTCCTCCGCCGAGTGTTCATAAATCGGGGAGCTCAGCCACTCTTCTTCTGCCACCAGGTGGCCCGGACAGAGCGACCAGCCATAGGTTGCACGGGGCAGGATCTCTTCCACTTTATCAAACATCTCGCCGCCGGTCATGCCTACATGGATTTCTTCTAGCCAGCGGGTATAGGCCGCAAAGTACGGAGCAGCTACCCGTTCCACATAATCCTGCATTCCCTGCGGCAGCTCTGCAGCGTCGTGCACGGCATAGGCTGCGCGGCTGGAGGAGCCGCCCGGATATCCCACCGTCAGCGAAATGCTGTCGCCCACCTTGACGGTGTTCTGTGTGGGAAACATATTGCCCTTGATAAAACGCGGACCGCTGGCCGCAATGGTAACAATGCTGTTGTGCTGTCCCTGCCGGTTCAGCTGTGCACCCAGCGCCGTTTCGGCCACGCCCGGAGCCAGCAGATTCATTGCATCCAGCACACCGTCCGAAGCCAGCGCCGCTCCGTACTCGTAGTGCGCAATCTCATTGGCGTTGTTGGTGGTACGGGCACCGCCCTCCCCCAGGAACAGGTCACCGGCATTGAACAGATTGTCATTGCCACCGGTAATGGCACGGATTGCATCCAGGATAAACGCCGGGATATCGAAGAGTTTTTCGTTATTTTCCACCGGGCTTGTAAAGTGCTTCCATCCCGCAATGCCGATGCGGCGGCCCGGCGCAATGCCGGCCTCTTCCAGCAGGGTGCGTAGCGGCTTATCCGCGCGGTTGGGCTGATTGGGCAGTGAGAAGAGCGAAACATGCACAGCCTGCCCCGGAATGCGGGCCTTGGATGCCTTGTTCAGGTTCTCGTTGCCCAGCACAAAGCGGGCGGCGCCATCGGCATCCAGCACCAGCAGCGACTCTTCAAAACGGGTAAAATACCCCATCAGATACTGAAAATTGCCGCAGTGCTCGGCGTCGCCATACACCACCAGCTGTTCCAAGCTGCGTTCCTTCATGCCCTGCAGCACCTTATTCAAGCGCTCCTGAACGGTGGCATCGGTCAGCATGACCGGCTCTCCCGTGCAGTCCTTGGGCGGCTGCGGCACCTTGGCTAGGCAGATATTGTACTGTTTCATCTTCTTACACCTCTCGCTCTTGGTTTCCTGTATCGGGCCCGCGGCCCTTTCAGATTTCATCAATGGGGTACATGGGGCGCATGATCTGCTTGAACGGAATGATCCGCGTATCCTGTGGAGTCGCTCCCTGCGTCAGGGACATGACCGAGAACGCAGCCTTTTCCTTCAGCTCCGGGAAGATATAGCCCTGCTTGACCACGATCACATCGTAGTCATCCCAGTTCAGTCCTGCTCCCACAAACTGGTGCTCCTCACACATGGTCTGGCGTGTGCTTGCCACATTGATTTCCAGCGGCAGGCCGTCCACGGCCACCGCCACCGAGTAACCATATACCGCATCGTGCGGATGATGCAGATAACCGCGCAGCATGCCCTTTGCTTTCACTGTCACATCCAGCTCCACCGGGCGGGACATTTCGTCGTGATCCACGCCAAGGTGCAGGTGCGTCTTTGCACCGATCTCCAGTTGTTCCAGTTTCTGGTAGGCAATGGGATCGCAGATGTTGGCAAACAGGATCTTCTTTTTCAGTTCCTTCTCTGCCAGCACCTGTCGCAGGATATAGGTGTTCCAGCCAGTGGCACCACTGGTAACGTTGTCACCGGAATCCGTGATGAAGGCAGGTTTTCCTTCAGACTCCAGTGCCATCTGCAGAGCCTTGTCCGGTGCAGCCGTCAGGCCGGTGTAATGGAACTCGTGGCGTTTGTTCCAGACATAAGCCGCCAACCAGTCGGCGGCCTCTTCTGCATAGGCCTGATCCGCTTCCATCTGCGGCACCACAACGATGCCGCAGCCAGCCACCGGTGTGTCGTGCCGGATGTAGCCCACATGCCAGCTCACGCTGCGGATACGCGGGTCCTGCTCCAGTTTGTCCATATACTGGTTGATGGAACGCACGGGCTCGTCGCCGGAAACGCTCTGCTCACCGCCCAGGATCAGCGGCAGCTTGCGATACACCGAATGGATGTTCTGTCGGTCCTTCATAAAGTCGCACAGCATGGCTGCCACCTTGCGCATGGTGGCAATGCTGTCGGTGTGGGGCGACTCCCGGTAGCTGCGGATCAGGGTCGTGGCCTCTGCATACTCCCTGCACAGGTTGCCATGAGGGTCGCATACCACGAAGATGGGCAGGTACGGGCCCACGATCTTGCGGATCTCTGCCAGGATGTGGTGGTCGCCGGAACCGATCTCTTCCACCTCGCTTGCACCATGCAGCATCAGAAACATGCCGTCGATCTCATGGATGTGCTCCCTGACGGCACGCACAAAGCAGGACTCGATGTAATCAAAGGTATCCTTTTTGATCACACCTGCAGCGCCAGCATCGGCCAGTACCGAAGGGATCAGCTCAAAGCCGGCCTGCTCAAAGACATCTGCCACGTGCAGTGCCCGGATGCAATCATCCCCAAAAAGCATCTTATAGTTGCTGATCTCGCACTTCTGCGGGATATTTGCATTGGATTCCGTGATAAATTCACCAACCAAGATCTTCATCGTTGCATTCTCCTTTTTGTTGTAATGCGCCGGTCGTCAGTTCGCAGCCGGGCAGGTCTCCTTTTTCATGCGCTGGTGCAGTGAAAGCCACATGGCCGTCGGCAGGAGCCAACCCATGCAGTGTCCCAGCAGAAGCATGCTAGCCCAGGTGCCTTCCCGCAGCGTGGTAAAGTCCAGATGGAAGGCCAGCACCAGTGCGAGGCTCAGTGCCAACGCCACCATGTCGCAGCGGGTACGCAGCACACTGAACTTCATGTGCAGCTTTTCCGAAAGCACAAACGCAAACTGCTCAAACGGCATCCGGACAAACTCTGCTGCCATGGTCACCGTCACGCCATACGCTGTGATGGCAATGGCTGCCAGCATGCACACCCACTGCACCAGGTAGTTGTCCGGCTGCCAGGTGCTGATGCCCGGCAGGTCGTAGCAGATGGCATTGACGATCTTGCCCTGCAGCCATGCCACAGCAAACTGAAACAATTGAATGGGTTCAAACTCTTTTCTCTGCATCACGATCTGCAGCAGCACCGAAGCACCGTGCAGCAGCGCCACCATGGTTCCGCCCTTGATGCCGGTGATGGTGGCAATATTCTGGGTACAGGAGGTAATGGCCGTCTGTCCCAGCTCGGATTTGATCATCAGGGAAAGGCCTACCGATACCAACACCACACCGATCATCATTTCGGCAAACTGTACCGCCAGCCCCCGGATCCGATTTGTCATTCTGTTCTCCTTTTTCAACATTCATAGGTCTGTTTTGCGGAAAACAGCAGCGTGAGGACAAACGCACTGCCTGCCGAAATACAGATGGTAGCCAGCGCCAGCAGCAGATTGGTCAGGCTGCCGTCCGGGCTGATGTAACCCGGCAGGGCACACAACCCCGGCGTAATGATGGCGTACTGTTTCAGTTGTACAAACCCGCCAAACAAACCTCCGATGCCGCCGCCCAGCATTGCCGCCGCCAGTGGGCGCTTGTATGGCACACACACTCCGAACAGTGCCGGTTCCGTGATACCCAGAATCGCAGTGGTGCCCGCCGGGCCCGCCGTATTTTTGAGCTTTGCGTTCCGGCTTTTGCACCATACAGCCAGTGCTGCACCGCCCACCGCCGTGTTGGAAGCAACACTTCCTGGCAGGAACAGCGTCTCGTAACCATTGGCCGCAATGGAGGTGAGGATAGGCGGAGTAATGGCCTTATCCAGGCCGAACATAACGCACACCGGGTTGATCATCGCGTACAGACCCACTGCCCATGCCCCGAAGGTGTCACTCACCCACATCACGCCATCGGTAAGCCAGCCGCTGAGCACCGTACCCAACGGGCCAAGGAACAGCAGCGTGACCGGCACCGCCACCAGCACACTGAGCAGCGGCAGCAGGAATGGTTTGACGGTTCCAGGCAGGGCCTTGTTCAGCAGCTTGTAAACAACCGCCTCAAACAGCACCCCCAGGATCACCGGGATCACTGTGGAGTTGTAAGTCGTCGGATAGATGGACATCCTCAGGAAGCTCAGGCCCTGTGCTCCGTTGATGGTGCTGTACACCAGCACACCGCCCAGCAGGGCCCCCAGATACCCGTTGATGCCCAGCTTGTTTCCTGTGGAAAATCCCAGGAAAATGGGCAGGAAGTAGAACCCCGCATCCTTGACGGCACTGAGTACTACCGCTGTGCCGCTTCCAACATCCATGCCAAAAAAATTCACACAGATACTGAGCACAGCGGCGATCAGACCAGACGCCAGCAGTACCGGAATGACCGGCGAAACGCAGCCGGCAATGAAATCCAGCACCACATCCACACCACGGCGGAAGCGGCCCGGCTTCTTCAGAGGACCTTCTCCGGCAGTTTCCATATCATTCTCCTGCTTCCTCGGTTTTCTGATATTCCTCGATCAGGTTCTTGAACCAGTAGTAGCTCTTTTTGGGTGTACGTTTGTTGTCATTGTCAAAGTCTACGCGGACAAAGCCATACCGTTTTTCGTAACCATTGACCCAACTGTACAGATCCATGGTAGACCATGCGTAGTAACCAAGAACATTGCAGCCCTCTTTTTTGGCCTTGAGCATGTAGTCGATATAGCCCTGCATCATCTCAATGCGGTCATCGTCCTGTACATAGTCGTTTTCGTCCGGCGTCTCGTAGCAGCCGTGGCCATTTTCCGTAATGTAAACCGGGATATCGCCGTAGCGATCACGGATCTCCATCAGGGTATTATACATACACTCGGGGTAGATCTCGCGGCCCCAGAGGTTGCGTTTGGTGTCCGGAGCAATGGCGGTTTCGTACCAGCCCTTGATGCGCATGCCTTCCTTGGCCTTGGAGCCGGCGCCGCGGTTATTGTGGAACACTTCCGTCTCACCCTCCGACCAGTCGGTCAGATACATCCGGTTGTAGACGTTCATACCGATATAATCCACCTTGCCTTTGGCAAAAGTCAATGCATCTTCCAGCTTGATATAGTCGTTTTCAATGCCGTTCTCCCGCAGCAGCGGGATCAGTTCACCGGGCAGCTCGCCCTTGATGGAGGTATCCAGAACCAGCCGGTTGTAGAACAGGTCGCCCAGCAGACGGACCTTTTCCGGTTCTCTGGTGCCCGGAGCGATCTCCACGTTGCTGCTGTCGTGCACGATACCGATCTTGCCTTTCAGCCCCATGGAGTGGTACAGGGCAACCGCCTTAGCGCTGGCCAGCACCTCATAATACAGCTGCTTGAAATAGCGGTCAAAATCCAGCTTGTGGTTCGGCGGATAGTTGCCGACCATGTTGGTGCAGTAGGCATAATACTTCGGCTCGTTGATGGTGCTCCACAATCTGACCCTGTCGCCGAAAGCCTCAAAGCAGACCCTGGCGTATGCCTCAAAATCATCCACGATGGACCGGTTCTCCCAGCCGCCTTCTTCTGCAATGGCATTCGGCAGATCGTAATGGAACAGGGTAACGTTGGGTTCAATGCCCTTTTGCAGGCAGTAGTTGATGACGTTATTATAGAAAGCAATGCCCTTGGGGTTCACTTCGCCACGGCCGTTGGGCAGGATGCGGTCCCACGCAATGGAGAAGCGGTAGGTATTCTGCTTTCCGGCCGCCATCATATCAATGTCTTCTTTATAGCGGTGGTAGAAGTCGCAGGAGACATCGCCGGTGGCACCGTTCAGATTCAGCGGATTCCCATGGGAGAACACATCCCACTCACCCAGGCCTTTGCCATCTTCGTTCCAGGCGCCTTCGCACTGGTAAGCGGCAGTTGCACTGCCCCAGAGAAACTTCTGCTTTTCCATAATTCAATATTCCTTTCAAAGATTACATTTCGTGCTTCAGATATCATCCACCGGGAACATGGGGCGCATGATACGCTTGAAGGGCAGGCGGCGGGTATCCTGCAGGGTGGCACCATCTGTCAGGGACATGATGCTCAGCGCGCCCAGTTCCTTCAGTTCCGGGAAGATATAGCCCTGCTTGACGATCACCACGCCGTAATCGGCACAATGGGCACCGGCAGCCTCAAACTGGTGCAGTTCTACTACCGCGTGGCTCACCTCTGCCACGATGATATCAATGGGATACCCCTCCACCGACACCAGCACACAGGCACCGTAATCGCCCACATAACCCAAAAAGCCTTCCAGACGACCCTTATGCTTCACCGTCACGTCCAGCTCCACCGGGCGGGACAGTTCATCCAGATTCATACCCAGCCGGATGTGGGTCTTTGTGCCTTCCGGCACATCTGCCAGTTGTGCCACCACAGCCGGGTCAGTGATGCAGCCAAACAGGAAGTTTTTGCCTTTGGTGTCCGGCAGTGCCATGACCTGCCGCAGTACCCAGGTGTTGGCACCCACAGAACCACTGGTGGTGTTGTCGCCGGAGTCGGTGAGGAACACCGGTTTGCCGGGGCAGTCCAGCGCCGTCTGCATGGCCTGTTCCGGCTCCTGGGTCAGGCCGGTGTAGTGGAACTCGTGACGACGATTCCACACATAGGCAGCCAGTTCGTCCGCCTTCTGTTCAGCATACGCCTGGTCGGTCTTCGTATTGGGCACCACAACCACGCCGCAGCCGGCCACATCCGTGTCATGGCGGATGTAACCCACATGCCAGCTGGCACTGAGGATGCGGGGGTCTTTTTCCATCTCATCCATGTACTGGT
>ERZ773241.2085-NODE-2085-length-17032-cov-4.946928_pt1 | contig 17032 bp, 10 predicted proteins | sample MGYA00580989_ERZ773241 | MGnify/ENA primary metagenome ERZ773241 (study PRJEB29015, sample SAMEA2737804) | human gut metagenome | biome: human gut; feature: human-associated habitat; material: faeces | place: China | collected 2012 ... | reverse complement strand
CCAGTCGGGGTCTGCCGAGCCGAACCGCAAGAAGGTCGCCAAGGTATCTTGGGACCAGATCCGCGAAATTGCTCAGGACAAGATGACGGATATGAACTGCTTCACGCTGGAGGCCGCCATGCGCATGGTAGCCGGTACGGCGCGCAGCATGGGCATCGATGTCGATGGTGAATTTCCTAACGCGTAATGGCTAAAAATTACAGACAATGAGTAAGCTGACCAAAAATAGAAAACTGGTGCTTTCCAAGATTGAGCCGAACAAGGTGTACAAGCTTGGCGAGGCGGCCGCTCTTCTAAAGGAGATTACCTTTACGAAATTTGATGCTTCCGTCGATCTGGACGTGCGGTTGGGTGTCGATCCCCGCAAATCCAACCAGATGGTGCGCGGCGTCGTGACGCTGCCCCACGGTACGGGTAAGCAGGTGCGGGTGCTCGTGCTCTGTACTCCCGAAAAGGAGGCCGAAGCACAGGCTGCCGGCGCCGATTACGTAGGCCTGGACGAGTATGTCGACAAGATCAAGTCCGGCTGGACTGACGTCGACGTCATCATCTGTACGCCGAACGTAATGGGTAAGGTCGGTGCGCTGGGCCGTATTCTGGGTCCCCGCGGCCTGATGCCGAACCCCAAGACCGGTACGGTTACGATGGAAGTCGGCAAGGCCGTTCAGGAGGTGAAATCGGGTAAGATCGACTTCAAGGTCGACAAATTCGGTATCATCCACACTTCGGTAGGTAAGGTTTCATTCTCGGAAGACCAGATCGTGGAGAACGCGAAAGAGGTGCTGGGCATGATTCTCAAACTGAAACCGGCTGCTGCTAAAGGTTCTTATGTGAAGAGTATTTATCTCTCGACCACGATGAGTCCCGGCTTGCAGATTGATTCCAAATCAGTAGAAACCAAATAGAAGGAGGAGAGAAGAGATGACAAAGGAAGAAAAACTGGTCGTTATTAACGCCATCGCCGAGCAGCTCCAGGCTTATCCTCACTTCTACATCGCCGACATCGAGGCACTGAACGCCGAGCAGACCGCTGCCCTGCGCCGCAAGTGCTACGAGAGCGACATCAAACTGGTCGTAGTGAAGAACACGCTGCTGGCCAAGGCGCTCGAGAAGGTTGAGAAGGCTGACGCTGAACTGGTAAAAGTATTGGAGGGTCCCACCTCGATTATGTTTGCGAACGTAGCGAAGGCTCCTGCGGTTCTGATCAAGGAATTCCGCAAGAAGTCCGAGAAGCCCGTCCTGAAGGCGGCTTTCGCCGAAGGGTGCGTTTACGTGGGCGACAATCAGTTGGACGCTCTGTGCAACATCAAGTCGAAGGAAGAGCTTATCGGCGATATCATTGCCCTGCTCCAGTCCCCGGCGAAGAATGTTATTTCTGCATTGCAGGCTAATGCAGGCCAAAAGATTGCGGGCATCGTGAAGACGCTCGAATCGAGAAACAACTAATCACAATCAAGAATTAAAAACGAAATTTAATAAGCTTACAACTATGGCAGACGTAAAGAAACTTGCTGAAGAACTGGTAAACCTCAAGGTTACCGAGGTAAACGAATTGGCTACCATCCTCAAAGAGGAATATGGCATTGAACCGGCTGCTGCCGCTGTTGCCGTTGCAGCTCCCGCTGCCGGCGCAGGCGAGGCTGCTGTTGCCGAGAAGTCGACTTTCGACGTGATCCTGAAGACCGCCGGCCAGGCCAAGCTCCAGGTTATCAAGGTCGTTAAGGATATCGCCGGCCTGTCGCTGGGTGATGCGAAGGCTCTCGTCGACGGTGCTCCCAAGGCCGTCAAGGAGGGTGTCTCCAAGGAAGAGGCCGAGTCGATCAAGGCTCAGCTCGAGGAGGCTGGTGCTGAAGTTGAGCTTAAGTAGCATTGCTGCTTAAGTCTGCTCAGACGAATCAGGTATAGGGCTTACCGGCGTGTAAGCTCTATGCCTTTTCTTGGTCTAAAGACTGGAAGTGCCGAACAGGAGCTGTGTCCACTCTTTGGAAATGGATGCTCCCGGGGCGAATTGCGCCTGCAAACGGGGGCATTGGCGGGATAATCAGATGCCCAGCAATTCGGGGAGCGTAACCCACCAGAATTACACTTCAACATAATTTGGATTTTACGATGTCCACAGCAAAAACACAACAAAGAATTAGCTTTTCGACAGTCAAGAACCGGGTGCCCTATCCGGATCTGCTGGAGGTACAGCTTAAATCATTCCGGGACTTTTTCCAAATGGACACCACGGCCGAAAACCGCAAGAGCGAGGGGCTGTACAAGGTGTTTCAGGAGAATTTCCCCATTACGGATACCCGGAACAATTTCGTTCTGGAGTTCATCGACTACTATATCGACCCGCCGCGTTATTCGATCGAGGAGTGCCTCGAGCGCGGCCTTACGTACAGCGTCCCTCTGAAGGCGAAGCTCAAGCTTTACTGCACGGACGACGAGCACGAGGATTTCGGTGTCGTCGTTCAGGACGTGTACTTCGGTACGATTCCCTATATGACAGAACGCGGTACGTTCGTCATCAATGGTGCGGAGCGTGTCATCGTATCCCAGTTGCATCGTTCGCCGGGTGTGTTCTTCGGCCAGAGCATGCACACCAACGGCACGAAACTCTATTCGGCGCGTATCATCCCCTTCAAGGGCTCGTGGATAGAGTTCGCTACGGACATCAACAACGTGATGTATGCCTACATCGACCGTAAAAAGAAGTTGCCCGTCACTACGCTGCTGCGTGCCATCGGTTATGAGGCCGACCAGCAGATCCTCGAGATTTTCGACCTGGCAGACGAAGTGAAGGTCACGAAGGCCAACCTCAAGAAGGCCGTCGGCCGCAAACTCGCCGCACGCGTCCTTTCGACCTGGGTCGAGGACTTTGTGGATGAGGATACGGGCGAGGTGGTTTCCATCGAGCGTAACAACGTGATCGTAGACCGCGAGACCGTTCTCCAGGAAGAGCATGTGGAGCAGATCCTCGAAAGCGGTGCCAAGACGATCCTCCTGCATAAGGAAAACCTCTCGGGCATCGATTTTTCGATCATATACAATACCCTGCAGAAAGACCCCTGCAACTCCGAGAAGGAGGCTGTCGTATATATTTACAGGCAGCTGCGCGCTTCGGAGCCGCCCGATGAGGCTACGGCACGCGACGTCATCGAGAAGCTGTTCTTCTCGGACAAGCGTTACGACCTGGGCGACGTGGGCCGTTACCGTATCAACAAGAAGCTGGATCTGGATATCGACCCCGCTATCCGCACGCTGACGCGAGAGGACATCATCGCCATCATCAAATACCTGATCCAGCTGATCAACTCGAAGGCCGACGTCGACGATATCGACCACCTGTCGAACCGCCGTGTCCGCACCGTGGGCGAACAGTTGTCAAACCAGTTCTCGGTGGGCTTCGTGCGCATGGCGCGTACGATCCGCGAGCGCATGAACGTACGTGACAACGAGGTGTTCACTCCGGTCGATCTGATCAATGCCAAGACGCTGTCGTCGGTGATCAACTCGTTCTTCGGGACGTCGCAGCTCTCGCAGTTCATGGATCAGATCAACCCGCTGGCCGAAATTACGCACAAACGCCGTCTGTCGGCCCTCGGCCCCGGCGGCCTTTCGCGCGACCGTGCCGGTTTCGAGGTGCGAGACGTACACTACACGCACTACGGCCGCCTCTGCCCGATCGAATCGCCGGAAGGCCCCAACATCGGTCTGATCTCGTCGCTGTGCGTTTATGCGAAGATTTCACCGATGGGATTCATCGAGACGCCTTACCGCACGGTGGAGAACGGCCGGATCGACCTGGACAACTCGCACATCCACTACTACTCGGCCGAGGAGGAAGAGGGCAAGATCGTGGCGCAGTCGAACATGCCGATCGACGACGAGGGCAATTTCCTGCAACCCGAGCGTATCAAGGCGCGTCAGGGAGCCGATTTCCCCGTGGTTACGGCGGACGAGGTGAACCTGATGGACGTGGCTCCGAACCAGATCGCTTCGATTGCGGCCAGCCTCATCCCGTTCCTCGAGCACGACGACGCCAACCGTGCGTTGATGGGCTCGAACATGATGCGCCAGGCCGTGCCCCTGGTAACATCGGAAGCCCCGATCGTCGGCACGGGTATCGAGAAGGATATGATCTCCGACAGCCGCATCCAGATTGTGGCCGAGGGCGACGGCGAGGTCGTTTTCGCCGACGCTACCAAGATACAGATCAAATACGAGCGTACGGAAGACGAGGTATTGGCCTCGTTCGAACCGGAAGTCACGACCTACGAACTTCCGCGTTACCGCCGTACGAACCAGAATACCTCCATCACGCTCAAGCCCGCCGTACTGACGGGCGACAAGGTCGTGAAGGGGCAGATCCTGACCGAGGGTTACTCGACGCAACACGGCGAGCTGGCCCTGGGCCGCAACCTGAAAGTGGCGTTCATGCCCTGGAAGGGTTACAACTTCGAGGATGCCATCGTGATCTCGGAGCGTATCCAGCGTGAGGATATCTTCACGTCGGTGCACGTCGACGAGTATATCATGGAGGTGCGCGACACCAAGCGCGGTGTCGAGGAACTGACCTCGGATATTCCGAACGTAAGCGAGGACGCCACCAAAGACCTCGATGCGAACGGTATCATCCGCATCGGTGCCAACGTACATCCGGGCGACATCCTGATTGGTAAAATCACCCCCAAGGGCGAGAGCGACCCCTCGCCCGAGGAGAAACTGCTGCGCGCCATCTTCGGCGACAAGGCAGGCGACGTGAAGGACGCTTCGCTCAAGGCGCAGCCGTCGCTGCACGGCGTGGTCATCGACACGAGGCTTTACAGCCGTGCGAACAAGGAGGGTAAGAAGGGCAAGAGCGCTGAGAAGGCGCAGCTCGAGAAGCTCGACGAGAAGTTCGCAGCCGAGATTTCGGAGCTGACGAAGCGCCTGGTCGCCAAACTGTGGACGCTGCTCCAGGGCAAGGCCACGACGGGTATCACCGACTACTTCGGCGTGGAACTCTATCCCGCAGGCACGAAGTTCTCGCAGAAACTGCTCGAGGAGATCGCCCGCAAGTCGACCGACGAGAAGACGGGTGTGGTGATGGGTTACCTGAACCTCGGTTCGTGCAAGTGGACGGGCGATGCCCATACCGATGCGTTGATCGAGGCTACCATTAATAATTATACCATCGAGTGGAAGAAGGCCGATGCCGTCATCAAACGCGAGAAGTACAACATCACCAACGGTGACGAACTCCCGCAGACCGGCGTTATCCAGATGGCCAAGGTCTACATCGCCAAGAAGCGTAAGCTGAAGGTGGGTGACAAGATGGCCGGCCGCCACGGTAACAAGGGTATCGTCGCCCGTATCGTGCGCGACGAGGACATGCCGTTCCTCGAGGACGGTACGATCGTCGACATCTGCCTGAACCCGCTGGGTGTGCCTTCGCGAATGAACCTGGGACAGATCTACGAGACCGTGCTCGGATGGGCCGGCCGCGAGTTGGGCCTGAAGTTCGCAACGCCGATCTTCGACGGTGCCTCGCTCGACCAGATCAACGAGTACACCGCCAAGGCGAGTATCCCGCACAGCGGCCGTACGTACCTCTACGACGGCGGCACCGGCGAGAAGTTCGACCAGCCGGCTACGGTGGGCGTGATCTACATGCTCAAACTGGGCCATATGATCGACGACAAGATGCACGCCCGTTCGATCGGCCCCTACTCGCTCATCACGCAGCAGCCGCTCGGCGGTAAGGCCCAGTTCGGTGGACAGCGTTTCGGTGAGATGGAGGTTTGGGCGCTCGAAGGCTTCGGCGCCGCGAATATCCTGCAGGAGATTCTGACCATCAAGTCCGACGACGTGATGGGACGTGCCAAGGCTTACGAGGCGATCGTCAAGGGCGAGAACCTGCCCAAACCGGGTATTCCCGAGGCCATGAACGTGCTGCTGCACGAGTTGCGCGGCCTGGCCCTGTCGGTCAAACTCGAGTAAGGTGTATTTAGGATAAGAAAAACGAAGAACAAATATGTCAATTTCCAAAGACAATAAGACGAATAATGGTTACAGCCAGATTTCGATAGGCCTGGCCTCCCCCGAGGAGATCCTGGCACAGTCGAGCGGCGAGGTGCTCAAGCCCGAAACCATTAACTACCGTACCTACAAGCCCGAGCGCGACGGTCTGTTCTGCGAGCGTATCTTCGGCCCTGTCAAGGACTACGAATGCCATTGCGGCAAATACAAGCGCATCCGCTACAAGGGGATCGTCTGCGACCGCTGCGGTGTGGAGGTGACCGAGAAGAAGGTGCGCCGCGAACGCATGGGCCACATTTCGCTGGTCGTACCGGTGGTTCATATCTGGTATTTCCGTTCGCTGCCGTCGAAGATCGGCTACCTGCTGGGTATCCCGTCGAAGAAACTGGAGGCTATCATCTACTACGAGCGTTACGTCGTGATCAACGCCGGTGCCGCTGCCGAGCAGGGCATCGAACGTCTGGCAACGCTTTCGGAGAAGGAGTACCTCGACGTGCTGGCCGCCCTGCCGAAGGGCAACCAGGCGCTCGACGACAGCGACCCCAACAAGTTCGTCGCACAGATGGGCGCCGAGGCGGTCTATACGCTCCTGAAGCAGGTCGACCTCGACACGATGTCCTATGCACTGCGCCACAAGGCTTCGACCGAAACGTCGCAGCAGCGTAAGAGCGAAGCGCTCAAGTGCCTGAACGTCATCGAGTCGTTCCGTGCGTCGGAGGGCAAGAACAAGCCCGAATGGATGGTGCTGAACGTCATCCCGGTGATCCCGCCCGAGTTGCGCCCGCTGGTGCCGCTGGACGGCGGACGTTTCGCCACGTCCGACCTGAACGACCTCTACCGTCGTGTCATCATCCGTAACAACCGTCTGAAGCGCCTGATCGAGATCAAGGCGCCGGAGGTGATCCTGCGCAACGAGAAGCGTATGTTGCAGGAAGCCGTGGACTCGCTGTTCGACAACTCGCGCAAGAGCAATGCCGTGAAGAACGAGTCGAACCGTCCGCTCAAGTCGCTCTCCGACTCGCTGAAAGGCAAGCAGGGACGTTTCCGCCAGAACCTTTTGGGTAAGCGTGTCGACTACTCGGCGCGTTCGGTCATCGTCGTCGGCCCCGAGTTGAAGATGCACGAGATGGGTATTCCGAAGGACATGGCGGCCGAACTTTACAAGCCGTTCGTGATCCGCAAGCTCATCGAGCGCGGAATCGTGAAGACGGTGAAATCCGCAAAGAAGATCATCGACCGGAAAGACCCCGTGATCTGGGGCATTCTGGAGAATGTCATCAAGGGACACCCCGTGCTGATGAACCGTGCCCCGACGCTGCACCGCCTCGGTATCCAGGCCTTCCAGCCCAAGCTGATCGAGGGCAAGGCAATGCAGCTCCACCCGCTGGCATGTACGGCGTTCAACGCCGACTTCGATGGTGACCAGATGGCCGTGCACCTGCCGCTGGGCAATGCCGCCATCCTGGAGGCACAGCTGCTGATGCTCGGTTCGCACAACGTCCTTAACCCCGCCAACGGCGCACCCATCACCGTGCCGTCGCAGGACATGGTACTCGGCCTCTACTACATTACCAAACCCCGCAAGGGTGTCAAGGGCGAGGGCCGCGCATTCTATGGCCCCGAGGAGGCGATCATCGCCTACAACGAAGGCCAGGCCGACCTGCACGCCATTGTGAAGTGTATGGTGGACGACATCGACGCGGACGGCAACCCGGTACGCGAGCTGAAGGAGACGACCATCGGCCGAATCCTCTTCAACCAGGTGGTACCCAAGGAGGTGGGTTACATCAACGAGATCCTCACGAAGCGTTCGCTGCGCGACATCATCGCGGTGGTGATGAAGAAGGCCGGTGCCGACAAGGTGGCCGCGTTCCTCGACGACATCAAGGACATGGGTTACCGCATGGCATTCCGCGGCGGCCTGTCGTTCAACCTCGACGCCGTGATTATCCCCGACGCCAAGGAGAAACTCGTACAGGAAGGTTACGAGCGTTCGGACGCCATCATGGAGGACTACAACATGGGTCTTATCACCAACAATGAGCGTTACAACCAGATCATCGACGTCTGGACGAACATCAATACCAAGCTGACGAAGGTCGTGATCGATACGCTGATCAAGGACGACGACGGTTTCAACCCGGTATACATGATGCTTGACTCGGGCGCCCGCGGTTCGAAGGAGCAGATCCGTCAGCTGAGCGGTATGCGTGGCCTTATGGCCAAGCCGCAGAAGTCAGGTGTCGAGGGTGGCCAGCAGGTCATCGAGAACCCGATCCTCTCGAACTTCAAGGAGGGGCTTTCGGTGCTCGAGTATTTCATCTCGACGCACGGTGCCCGTAAGGGTCTTGCCGATACCGCACTGAAGACGGCCGACGCCGGTTATCTGACGCGCCGTCTGGTTGACGTCGCACAGGACGTGATCATCAACGAGGAGGACTGCGGTACGCTCCGCGGCTTGACTGCTACGGCCATCAAGCGCAACGATGACGTCGTGCAGACCCTCTACGATCGTATTCTGGGCCGTGTCGCCCTGAACGACGTGATCCATCCGCTGACGGGCGAGGTCATCTGCAAGGCGGGCGAGGAGATCACCGAGGCGATTGCCGAGGCGATCGAGAAATCGCCGCTCGAATCGGTGGAGATCCGCTCGGTGCTGACCTGCGAGGCACGCCGGGGCGTATGCGCGAAGTGCTACGGCCGCAACCTGGCTACCGCACGCATGGTGCAGAAGGGCGAAGTCGTGGGTGTCATCGCGGCGCAGTCGATCGGCGAGCCGGGTACGCAGCTTACCCTCCGTACGTTCCACGTCGGGGGTGTGGCCGGTGGCTCGGCGGTCGAGACCAATGTCGTTTCGAAATACGAAGGCCGTCTGGAGATCGACGAGCTGCGTACCGTGAAGGGCAAGAATGCCTCCGGCGAGGCGATCAACATCGTCATTTCGCGCCAGTCGGAATTCCGCATCGTTGACCCGAAGACCGAGATCGTACTCTATACGCACAACCTGCCCTACGGCGCGACGCTTTTCATGGCGGACGGTGCCGAGGTCAAGAAGGGCGACCTGATCTGCGAATGGGATCCGTACAATGCCGTTATCATCTCCGAATACGAAGGTAAGGCCGTTTACGACAGCGTCGTCGAGGGTATTACCTACCGTGAGGAGCGTGACGAACAGACCGGCCTTTCGGAGAAGGTGGTCATCGAGTCGAAGGACAAGACCAAGAACCCCGTCATCAAGATCGTAAACAAGGAGGGCGAGGAGGTCAAGCAATACAACCTGCCCGTTTCGGCGCACGTCGTCGTGAAGGACAACGCCAAGATCAAGGCCGGCGATATCCTGATCAAGATTCCGCGTGCCGTCGGCAAGTCGGGCGGTGACATCACCGGTGGTCTGCCGCGTGTGACCGAGCTGTTCGAAGCCCGTAATCCGTCGAACCCGGCGATCGTGTCGGAAATCGACGGCGAGGTATCGTTCGGCAAGATCAAGCGTGGTAACCGCGAGATTATCATCACCTCGAAGCAGGGTGACGTGAAGCGTTACCTCGTGCCCCTGTCGCGTCAGATCATCGTTCAGGAGAACGACTACGTGAAGGCCGGCAGCCCGCTGTCCGACGGTGCGATCACCCCGAGCGACATCCTCAATATCCTCGGCCCGACGAAGGTGCAGGAGTACATCGTCAACGAGGTGCAGGAGGTATACCGCATGCAGGGTGTGAAGATCAACGACAAGCACTTCGAGGTCATCGTCCGCCAGATGATGAACAAGGTGAAGATCGAGGATCCGGGCGATACCCGGTTCTTCGAAGACCAGGTCGTAGACAAGTGGGAGTTCATGGATGTGAACGACGAACTCTACGACAAGGTGGTCGTCACCGATGCGGGCGATTCGACGTCGCTCCAGCCCGGGCAGATCGTTTCGCTGCGTAAGTTGCGCGACGAGAATTCGAGCCTCAAGCGCCGTGACCAGAAACCCGTGCAGGTGCGCGACATTGTGCCCGCTACTTCGACGCAGGTGTTGCAGGGTATTACCCGCGCCGCGTTGCAGACCTCGAGCTTCATTTCGGCGGCTTCGTTCCAGGAGACCACCAAGGTGCTCAACGAGGCTGCGATCCAGGCCAAGGTCGATCCGCTGGAAAACCTCAAGGAAAATGTTATCTGCGGTCACCTGATTCCCGGCGGTACGGGCCTGCGCGATTACGACAACCTTGTGGTCGGATCGAAGGCCGAACTGGAATCGCTCCAGCAGGCGCAGTAAATCCGAGGCTGCATATACGATTCGAAAGAAGCCGTTCCCTGGGAACGGCTTCTTTTTATTTTATCCGGATTCCTGATTATCTTCGACCTGCACTGTCCCGATGGTTAGCCGGAGCCGAAATAGTTCGCACTCCCGCGGCATTGCCGGCCGTACTTTTATCGGGCGGATATGGTGTTTCTGTATGGAGGGGGTGCGCAGGCAGGGAGGCCGGCATCGCTGACTTATGGTGCCGCAGGCCGGATCATTGTGCAGAAACTCGAATATAAGGGTGATGCAGTGGGCGACGGGGAGTGGTCTGCCGAATTTTCATACGATGGCGCCGGGTGGCTGACGCGATCCTATACGGTTTTATGGGAAACTGGTGTGGAGACCGTCTATACTTATAATGCCGCGGGACAACTTGAGACCCGCCGCGAGACAGTTCATAATTACGATGGAGAGACGGAGCGGATCTATACCTATGAATACGTGAAGTTCGACGCACGCGGCAACTGGGCGGAACGCAGGGTGACTGTGCAAAAGACTGCCGTGCGGCCGGTCAAGGGGGCCGAACACGAACAGTCGGAGATCATTCGCTATCCGGATGCTTATCGGTCTGAGTTTTGGAAGATTCCCTGTTCCGAATTGCGAAAAATCCCGGAGCACAAAAAAACACGGTTCCCCGCCGTAAGAATCCTGTCCGGATTATTTCTTGCCGTTATAACGCTTGGCGAGGCCTCCTTCGGAGGTTTCCCGGTAGAGGCTCGGGAGGTTATGCCCGGTTTCGTTCATCACCTCCACGACCCGGTCGAAGCTCACCATGTGCGAGCCGTCGGAGAGCGTGGCGTAGGCGTTGGCATCGAAAGCCCGGGCTGCCGCAATCGCATTGCGTTCGATGCAGGGTACCTGCACCAATCCGCATACGGGGTCGCAGGTGAGCCCCAGGTGGTGTTCGAGCCCCATCTCTGCGGCGTATTCGATCTGCGAAGGGGTGCCGCCGAAAAGCTGGCATGCCGCGGCGGCGGCCATGGCACATGCCACACCGACCTCGCCCTGGCAGCCGACCTCGGCGCCGGAGATCGAAGCGTTGGTTTTGGCCACGTTGCCGAACAGTCCCGCCGTAGCCAGGGCGCGCAGGATGCGGATGCGCAGGAAGTTGCGCGAATTGGCCAGGTGGTAGAGCACTGCCGGAACCACGCCGCAAGACCCGCATGTCGGGGCGGTTACGACGATGCCGCCGGAGGCATTCTCTTCGGAGGTCGCCAGGGCGTAGGCGTAGATCTGGGCGCGGGATTTCAGCGAGTCGGTGTAGCTCTTCGACTTGACCCAGTAGGTGCTCGCCTTGCGGGCGACCTTGAGCCCTCCCGGCAGTACGCCGTCGTTGTTCAGGCCGCGCTGGATCGTTTCGCACATCACCGTCCATATCCGGTCGAGGTAATCCCATATTTCGGGGCCTTCGCAGTCGTTGACATACTCCCAATAGGTTTTGCCTTCGTGGTAGCACCAGTCCTTGATCTCCGAGATGGTCGTCAGCGGATAGATGCTGGCGGGTATCTCCAGGCGCGAACTCTCGTTCGCCAGGGCACCCCCGCCGATGCTGTATATCGTCCAACTGTCGACGACCTTGCCGGCTTTCAGCCCCTCGAACAACATGCCGTTGGGATGGAAGGGCAGCACGACCTTCGGCTCCCAGACGATCTGGGTCGGGGCGATGGGCTCCAGCACCGAAAGGATCGCCACGTCGGTGAGGTGTCCCTTGCCCGTGGCGGCAAGCGATCCGTAGAGTGTCACACGGTATGAATCGACGTCGCGACTACGTTCGGCAAAACGTTCGGCAGCCTTTTTTGGCCCCATCGTGTGGCTGCTCGACGGGCCGTTGCCGATCTTATATAATTCTTTGAGTGACTCCATAAACTGGCTTTATATGTGCGGCAAAGATAATGTAAATTGTCGGATGTTCCCTTTTCCGGCAGGAGATTTAAACCGCTCCCGCCCGGGCGGAACGAAAAAAGGAAAAGGCCGGAACCTTTCCCTTTTCGTAGCCTCACCGCGACTCGAACGCGAATTTAGGGTTTAGGAAACCCTCGTTCTATCCCTTGAACTATGAGGCCGGATAAAAATTGCGGCGCACTTTTCTGCAAAGCGCACCGCAAATATAATAATTTTTCCCGGTTTTAGAAACTGAACCCTACGCCGATCGAAAATGTGTGGGCACGGGCAGTGTAATTACCCGAAAAATCGGTGACCGGATTGGTGAGCTGGCTTTCGGGAACGCCTGCTGCCGCCAGTTTTTCGTTCACGATGCCCAGCACCGAGTTGGTGTAGGGATAGGAACCCGTACGTTCGGGATCGGCCGAATTGACATAGCCGTATGCGATGTCGATATTCATCCATTTGATCGGGCGGAAGGTGACGCCGGCCGTATAGGCGAGCTTGGTCATCGAGGGCGTCTCGGGATTGAGGTAGTCGCTGCGCACGGGGCTTTCATCCACGTACATACCCATACGGGCGGTCAGCCAGTCGAGTGCGTGGTACTGGCCGCCGAAACGGAACGCCAGCGTGTTGGAGTATTTTTTATCGCTGACCGGGATGTTCAGCACGGGGGTGTTGCTGCCGGGTTCGAGAATCTTGACGTCGAGCTTGTCGTAGGCACTCCAGAGCACATATTGCAGGTCGACGGCGAACTCCCACTTCGGGACGGGACGGAAGCTGACACCCCACGTCAGCGATGCCGGCAGGGGCAGTTCGGTCTTCACGACGGCCGATGTGAGCTTGGCGGGGTCGAGACCCAGCTGGGGCAGGAGTTGTCCGATGACCTGGGCGATTTGCGTGTTGTCGATCATACGCAGGTCGATCGAACCCGAATCCACCTTCATTTTGAGTTTCGAACGGTAGGTAAAGCCCAGTGACCACTGTTCGTTGATGTCCCACATCACACCGAGGTTTACTCCGACGGCCATTTTGGCTTTGCCTTCGAGCCCCAGCGATATCAGGTTTTTGTCCCCGGCCATTTCGAAGAGGTCGGGCATTTGCGGGTTGAGCATTTGCAATGCGCCCATGAGCGCTTTGTTCTGCGGATTGTCGGCGCCGATAGGCAGCAGCGAGCGCGAAAGGTCGAACTTGCCCCAGGTCATCATCAGACCGCCGCCGATGGAGAGGTGCTCGCAGAGTTTGAACGAGACGGTCGGCTGGAGATTGTAGGCCTGGAGGTTGATCGACTGGACGAGTTGCGCCCCCGGCCAGTTGTCGCCCCAGTCCATCGAGGAGCCGAACGGCGTATTGAAAGCCAGGCCGACCGACATCCAGTCGAGGGGTTTGTAGTTGAAATAGGCGTAGAGCGGGGTCGCTATGCTGTTGTCCGAGGTGTAGTGCAGCGGTTTGGCTTTGCCCGTATAGTCGGGGAGCGACGTATAGGTGGCTTTCGAAGCGATGCCGGTGATGCCGACCGAGATGTCGAACCGGGAGTTCTGAAACGAGGCGGCGGCGGGGTTGAACCAGATCGACTCGGAGTTGAGCTTCATGGCCGTACCCACGTGTCCCATACCGTTTTGCTTCGAAGAGAGGTTGTTCACTTGATATCCTTCGGCGTATGCTCCCGAGGTGACGGCAGCGGTGGCCAGAAGAAGGAAAAGTTTTTTCATAACGTATTGGTTTGGTTTATACTATACGCCCGTTGCGGCGTGTAAAAATCGAGGGCAAAAGTATGAAAACTATCTCTGCCGCCCAAACTTTTTGGCCTAAAATTCCTGAAAATTGACCTATATGGTATAGGATTGGCCGAAACGCCGGGTGGGGCCGGACACACCGGCTTCCAAGAAAAAGTGCGGCACAGATAGTGCCGCACTGCGTGTCCGAGATTGCCGGTCGGGCTATTTCCGGTTGTTATATGCTTCGAGCGCCTTGCCCAGTACGACCAACGCCCGTTCGAGGTCTTCCTTCTTGAGTACGTAGGCGATGCGGACTTCGTTGCGGCCGCACGCCGGATCGGAGTAGAAGCCCGATGCGGGGGCGAGCATTACGGTTTCGCCTTCGTAGTCGAAGTCGGAGAGACACCATGCGCAGAAATCGTCGCTGTCCTCTACCGGCAGCCGCGCCACGGTATAGAAGGCGCCCATCGGGATCGGCGAGTATACGCCCGGTAGGCGGTTTAGCCCGTCGATCAGGCATTTGCGTCGTTCGATATACTCCTCGTAGACTTCGGTGCTGTACGATCGCGGCGCGTCGATCGAAGCCTCGGCGACGATCTGTCCGATCAGCGGAGGCGAGAGGCGCGCCTGGCAGAATTTCATCACCGCGTTACGCAGCGTCCGGTTCTTGGTGATGAGCGCCCCGATACGGATTCCGCATTCCGAGTAGCGTTTCGACACCGAGTCGATCAGCACCACGTTTTGCTCGATGCCTTCGAGATGGCAGGCCGATATGTAGGGCGACCCGGTGTAGATGAATTCGCGGTAGACCTCATCGGAGAAGAGGAACAGGTCGTATTTTTTGACCAGGTCGCGGATGCGGTTCATCTCCTTGCGTGTGTAAAGGTACCCCGTGGGGTTGTTGGGGTTGCAGATCAGGATGCCGCGCGTGCGGTCGTTGATGAGCTTTTCGAATTCCGCGACATCGGGCAGTGCGAATCCCTGCTCGATCGACGATACCACGGGGCGTATCACGGCCCCCGCGGAGATGGCGAAGGCCATGTAATTGGCGTAGGCCGGCTCGGGGACGATGATCTCGTCGCCGGGGTTGAGGCACGACATGAAAGCGAACAACACGGCCTCGGAACCGCCCGTCGTGACGATGATGTCGTCGGGCGAGAGCTTGATCTGGAACTGTTCGTAGTAACCTACCAGTTTCTCGCGCAGCGAGCGGTACCCGTCGCTGGGGCTGTATTCGAGCACCGTACGGTCGATTTTTTTCAGGGCGTCGAGCCCGGTCTGCGGCGACGGCAGGTCGGGCTGGCCGATGTTCAGGTGGTAGATCTTGGTGCCGCGTGCCCGGGCGGCTTCGGCCAGCGGGACGAGTTTGCGTATGGGTGAAGCCGGCATCAGCTCGGCGCGTTGTGAGATTTCTGGCATGTGTGAAAAAAGTTAAAAAACGCAGTGGAAATTACTCGATCTCGGCCGTGGGGCGGAACTTGATGGCCTTGCGCGGCGGGATCTTCACCGGGGCGCCCGTGCGCGGATTGCGGCCCATACGTGCGGATTTCTGCTGCACGCTGAATGTCCCGAGCCCGGTGAGGGTAAGGCGCTCACCCTGCCGGAGACTGTGTACGGTCACGCGGATGATGGCATCGACCGCTTTGCGCGCGTCGACTTTCGAGATGTTAGCGTCGAGGGCTACCGCCTCGACCAGCTGCGCTTTGTTCATGTTCTATAATGTGTGAAAAGTTGCGACCTTACCTAACTTGTTGACAAAGATATGGAATTTTCCTAAAAGTCAAAAATAATGTCCTTGATTTGAAGTCCCGCTCCGGCCGCCCCGGAAATAATCGGGGTAAAGATTTGGCAGAATGGAAAAACCGTGCTACTTTTGTCCCCGGAAAGATGGCAGAGTGGTCGATTGCGGCGGTCTTGAAAACCGTTGAGCTGCAAGGCTCCGGGGGTTCGAATCCCTCTCTTTCCGCCGAATGTATGAAGAATCGACAGCAAGAGGGGCTATCACAGCCCCTCTTGTCTTATTCAGGTGTCGGGGTGGCCTATTGCGTGCCCAGTTCTTTATAGAGTTCCAGCCGCAGTCCGCAGTAGTTTTCGATTATTTCGGCAGCCTTTTGAACACGCCCCATGTGCATTTCCAATTCCTGCGGAGCCATGTAGAATTCGGCGCTATACGGCGTTTTCATCAAAATTTGTTTCAGCCATGGCAGCGTGAAAATGTTTTCGATATGGTTGTCGTCGAATACCAGCATCAGCTTTGTCGAAAGCGTCCGCATCCGGTCGTGCATCACGACCGGATCATGGATGTCGAATTCCATACCGTGATAGACATAGTAGAGCGTGTGGTAGAAATAGACGATCGCCTGCGCCGAGAACTGTGCCGCCAGCCGCACGTTGCGGCCCCCGGCAAACGCATCCTGCGCCTGTTCGAGCAGGTCGTTGCCGAGCGTGCGGAACGTGTCGAAATGGAATTTGGCGTCGGCATGGGCTTTGGCAAAATCGATCGGGTGCTTCGGGCGGCGAAACCGATAGTGGTCGCTGCAATGCAATAGTTCACCCTCGGCATGGGCAAAGTAGAGGAACGGCGTCCGATGCGATTCGACATAGTTCAACGGCAGGATATAGGGATTGATGTAGGAGACCTTCCGGTAGCGGTACGGCATCCTGTACCGCAGGATGCGTTTTGCCCGAATCCAGTCGTATTCCGGCGTTTCGCGCACGACCATCAGCAGGTCGTAGGCCACGGCATCGCTGTGGGGCGTGCCGCCGGCCAGCTTTCCGAAAAGCAGGACGTATTCCGGGTCGAAATAGCCGTCCGTCAGGTGGCGGATCATCTGCGCCGCTTCGTTGGGGTCGTAGAGCAGTTCGTCGGGGCGCCCGGGTTGCGGTTGCGGTTGCGGTGCGGGTTGCGCGGCAGATTGCGCGGCGGGCTGTGCCGGTTCCATGGCGGGAGCGACGATCTGTTCGATGTCCGGCTGTTGCGCGGCCCGCGTGGTTTGGGGGACTATGGGTTGCACAGGCTGTTCCTGCGCGGGGTTTTGATTCGTTTCCATTTTGTTTGATTTTAAGATTGCAGACGAAGCCTGCGGGGTTTGAAAACATGCGCAGCGTGTTTGCAGACCTCCGCCGGGGGAGGCTTCGGCCT
>ERZ773241.2076-NODE-2076-length-17098-cov-11.440650_pt1 | contig 17098 bp, 20 predicted proteins | sample MGYA00580989_ERZ773241 | MGnify/ENA primary metagenome ERZ773241 (study PRJEB29015, sample SAMEA2737804) | human gut metagenome | biome: human gut; feature: human-associated habitat; material: faeces | place: China | collected 2012 ... | reverse complement strand
ATTTCATCGAAAGGGGAATGGCCCCTCTCACAATAGCCCAGCAGGGCAGGAGATTTAAAATGAAATGCTCATCTGTTTTTACTTCAACCACTAATCATGTTTTCACGTTCGAACGAGTAACGCTTTGCACTATTATCCTTATGCATAAGGATACGGGACAACAGTATGTTGTCATATTTACTGATAACAATAAAATTCGTGACTATAAAACCGGAATTGTTCCTCAGTTTGGCGAACTTAAGCAGAGTGATGTTGATTTAGTCCTTTTCTACAGGGACGAATATGAAAAATATTTTGATTCGTTAAAAGATGGCGATGAATGCTTAAGTTTTAAAGATTTTATTGAGTGCCTTCGTTAAGCATTATGAATGCAGGGGCATCCCTGCATTTTCCTGAAAGGAGTTGATTTTATGAAAAGTGTTTATGTTGTTGGCAAAGGTTTAATCGTTGCCGGTAATAAAATTACCATCGATGGAAAAGAGCATGTCTCGGTAGAAAATAGTGAAAACATTGTTGTCACTGATGATTGTATTAAAATTGGTAATAAAACAGTGGTTTTTAAAGGCAGGAGTATTAAGGTAGAAATACATGGGAATGTAAATAAAATAGTAACCGAAAATGCTGATGTCAGTATTCATGGGAATGCTGGGGATGTTGAAACCGTGAGTGGTGATGTTGATTGTCATCAGGTTAATGGCGATATAACCACTGTAAGCGGTGATGTTACTTGTGGAGATGTTTCTGGTGACGTAACCACTGTCAGCGGAGATATAAACAGAAAATGATCACGGAATCGGATATGCTTACTGAAGCTAAAAAAATGGCAGTAGAGATGATGTTCTGGCCTGCTTGTCCTGTAGATGATGATTATTGTTTCGACGCTATAATGTATACATCAGTTATTGACAGGAAGTTTGAAGATGAACATGGGGTATATCTTCATCAGGTTTACAAAGAACTATGCTCAACACCTGAATTAAAAAAACTTCTAAAAAAGAAAGCAATAAAATTGATTGCTTTTAAGTACGATATTGATCTTGATTCAGCTAATAAGATTTTAATGAAAAATATGCTAAGGAGGATTGAAAACTGAAAAAGTGAAAGTGATCAGGTTGCTGGAACAACCTGATCACGTTATCGACAATCAAAACTGAATGAGGTTTTTAAATGTCAACGCGGCAGATCGTACAGCTTGCTGACTCCCTTGTCAAAGGCTGGGAAACCAGAATTCCGGCAATGAAATTTAGCGAATGGGATCAATTCCGGTGGTGGTTAAACTACCTGCAAGGGTATGAAATGTTTTAAATAAAAAAGGGGCTTTCTGCCCCTTTGTAAGCAGAACTGGAACAGGAGTTTAAAACATCGGTTGATCTGTATTTACAGTCTTGTGTGGAGGATGGAAAGGAACCTGATACCCCGTTTAAAGGCGTGTTTAACGTCAGGCTTGATCCAGAACTGCATCGTCGGGTAGCAGAAATGGCGATGGAAGAAGAAGTCAGTAATCATCGCGCAGGGGCTTAATTGCCCTTGTTTTTATGCCCTGTAAGGGCATGGGAGGCGCTTTGCGCCGGAAGCCCCGCAGCGTAGCGAGGACTTAAAAAGCGTTACGGCTTCAGCCGTAACAATTCCCAGCCCTGCCAGGCCTGTTTTTTCTTTCACAAATCTTTCAGCTATACGTTTGCCAGATGGTCGAAGACGAAAGAACCTTTCAGCAACGAAATCTGGACATATGCAGCGACGATTTTATAGCTAGGCACAGTGCTACATATGGTACAATCAATGCAGGATAGACAATCCGATGTCAAATGTTAACATTTGAATCAGATTGTCCAAAAACGATGTTTTTGCCTGTGCCTGCCGCAGGCTCTGTTGGGGTGACTTATGAAGATGATAGCGTTCAGGCTAAGTGATGATGAGTTAAAATTTGCAGAACATAACGCTATTTTAAGTGGATTTACCAGTATCAATGCTTTTGCTAAGCATAACGTGCTTAATATTGAAACCAAGCCTGTTAACATCCCAGTTAATAATGAACCAGCAAAGCTGGTATCAGTGCGTCTTTACCCTCATGAAATAGAACTTGTTAAACGTAATGCTGCTCTTCACGGCATGAGCATGAGCAGAGAAATTGCTATTCGTGTGCGTCAGTCTTTGTTAAAGAGTGAAGTCTGTCTTTACCCTGATGAAGTTAAGGAACTTAAAAAACTATCAACTGCTGTAGATCGTGTTGGTCGCAACATTCATTTTATCATAAAAGGTGAAAGATTCTGTACGGTTAACGATCCAGATTTCAGAAAAGACGTTATTGAAGTGATTGAACTGTGTAAGCAAATTGATTCAAAACTTGAAACGTTAACCAAGAGTGTTGTTAACAGATTTGGGTGATTTATGGGTGTGTATGTAGAACAGGAATACCGTATTAAACGCGCTAAAGGGACTGGGCGTGATCCGAAATCTCCTAAGTTATCGGGAAGACATATACATGCCAGTAAATCGGCTTTTAATCATAAAGTCAGACATGGTGCGGACAAGAAAGCATATACCTGGACACCTACAAAAGAAGTCACTTTTAAAATCACTGGCTCAGGTAAAACAGCCGCAGGCATCAAAAATGGTATTGATTACATTACCCGTAATGGTGAACTTGAGGCTTACTGTTATGATGGAAAAGGTTCAGAGCAAACAGGGAAAGGAGAAGACTTTAATAGGGAGTTTACTTCAACTTTATCTAAAGGAAATGATTACTCCAGGACATATCGTGGAGAAAACATCGATCATGTGAAAAACATGGTCTTTTCACCACCACCAGAAGCTGGAGTAAGCAGGGAAGACGCTCTGAAAGCTACGGTAGAATTTCTTAAAGAGACTTATCCAAACCATGCTTTCGTTGCCGTATACCATGATGATAAAGAAGATCATCCTCATGTACATGTTAATATTAAACTTCGTGATGAAGAAACAGGAAGAAGATTAAGACTTACTAAATCTGAAACCAGGAAGTTCAGAAACGGTTTTCATAGAAAACTGAAAGGTATGGGATATGATGTTACCGCTACCTGGAAAAAAGATCCCGAACGTAAACGGGAGATTGAGCGATTACAGGCTGAAAATCCGAAAAGACTCCGGAATGTTTACAAGGTGGTGGATTTTGGGGAGACTTCATATCAGAATAAGGCAGGGGAAAAACGAACACCTTTCCTCACTTATGAAACTTTAAAAGGTGGAAAACAGGTTACGATTTGGGGTAAAGACCTGAAAAATCATTTCGAGTCTGAAAAGCTCCAGCCAGGAACACTTATCAAAGTAAAAAAACTGGCTCCTACGCTTGTACGTAGTCCAATGTTTAATGATGATGGAACTGTTGCAGGCTACAGGGAAACGCATCGCAATAACTGGCAGATTGAAAATATTGCCCTTGAGCGGAACAGAGAACGTCAGGTTCATGAGCGTGAAACCAGGCAGCCGGAAGAGAGCGACGTTAAAAAGCAGCTATCCAGAAAACATGAGCAAGGTCACAATATCGGGTTTGCTCTTGAACACGGGTTTACAAAGGATTCAGAAGAACATAAAAAAACTAAGAATACAGCAAGAGAGGAACTGGAAAGGCCTGGGATTTTAATTTGATTTTGGCGCAGGTGAACAAAGCGGCTACTTTGCTCACCTGCTGATCACAACAACCTACGAGGGAGGTTATCATGACTGAGCATGATGCTATCTGCATTTCTGTACTTCATCAAATTTTTAGTGATGAAGAACATTTGAGTGAGCAACAAAAAGACATTATTCTGATGTACGCTTATGGCTATACCCTGAATGAAATTGCTGATTTCAAAGGACTAAAGCCTTCAACTGTCAGAAAATATCTCGATTCTGTAAGAGCTGAACTGGGAGGTGTCTCGTTGGCAGGGATCAGAACACTGGTACTCATTCGGACTAATGCCCTTCTCGTGTCAAGTCTTTCCAGGATCAGTGAGAGGGGGAATTTATGAAAAAATATCTGCTTTTTGCTTTGCCGTTCTTCGTTGTTGGTTGTAGTGAAGAAGTAAAAAGTGTGGATTGGTGGGGGCAGCATCTTACGGAAGCTAAACAAAAGCAGGCAGAGTGTGAGAAGTCTGGCTCTGATTCTCAGAACTGTAAGAATGTTAAACAAGCATTGTTTATTCAGTCTCAGAAGGATGCTCCAGTCCCTACATTCGATTAACTAATGTTTAAATCATACTAAAGCGCCCATATGGGCGCTTTTTTTTTGCATGATCACACGAATCATAATATGACCATTTTGTCAATGTTATTTGATCGTATTGTTGAGCATTGTTATTTTGCGAATCATGTTCGCATCTAAAACAAATCCAAAACACACTTATAGTGGATTGATTAAATGAAGGAGAAATCAGATAAGTCATCGGAAAAAGGGGTTTATGTCACGATAAAACTCGATCCCAGGTTGAATGCATTTATCGAAGAGAAAACGAAAACATCTTTGCTTAGTAAGAGGAAGCAAATTATTTACTTATTAATGCAGAGTATGCGTATTGATGGATATATGGAGCGTTAGCTATGGCGTCTTTATTCCCAGCCTTGTTGCTGTGTGCGGCGTCAGTTCATCCGGATACGATAAATGATATTGCACGGGTCGAGAGTGGCTTCAATCCTTATGCTGTGGCTGAAATTATTCCTGAAAGGGAACGCGGTAGCTATGGCAAAAGTGTTATCAGTCATATGCCCAAAAGTAAGGAGGAAGCTCTAACAGTTATCAGAGAAATTGAAAACAGAAAAAGACGTTATTCTGTCGGATTGATGCAGATTACCAGCAGTAATTTTTCTTTTTATTCCACGTCCGCAGAAAAACTCCTTGATTCGTGTGAAAACTTGTCTGTTTTCGAAAAGATTATCGTGGATTGTTATAAACGAGGGAGGAGCCTGGAGAATGCGCTTAGTTGTTACTATACAGGAAATTTTAGTAACGGTAAGCGAAAAGAAAAAGAATTTAATAATACAAGTTATGTTGAGCGAATTGGTTATACAGGGAACGAAAAAAAATATGTTGTACCAGGTACAAGAAGCAACGGGGGAGAACAGCGAAAAAATCGTTCACACAATGCGTCAGTTATCTGGCCCGAAACCATTCTGAAATCTGCTTTTGTTGATAACTCACATCCAACAAAAGTTATTAATTAACAGGACTTATAAAATGTCATTTAAGAAATCAGTATGTAATCGTATCAGTTCATCTGTCACTGCTGTAATGCAGCGTAAAAATAAGGTAGTTATGGCAGTCGCCGGGGCAACAGTTGCATCACCGGCCTTTGCGGATGGATTTTCAAAAGCGGAAACACTGCTGGAAAAGGTTAAAACAGGGCTTAGTGGCCTTTCACTGGTCACGGTGACTATTGCCTGTCTGTGGGTCGGCTACAAGGTTCTGTTTGGTGGAAGCACGATTCGTGAATGCTCACCTATCATCATCGGGGCAATTGTTATCGCCAGTGCGGCTGAAGTTGCATCAATGATGGTTAAATAATAAAGCGGGGACGATAGTATGTCTACACTTTATAAAGCGATGACACGCCCTGCTATGTATGTGGGTGTTCCTGTCGTCCCTCTTACTGTGGTTGCAGGGGCGTTATTTCTGGCGGGGGTTTATATCAGCAAGCTGATCTGGCTGGCTATTCCTGTCGCGGTTTTTGTTCTCAGAATGATCACTAAACAGGACGACCACATTTTTAACCTTTACTTTCTTAAGCTGAAAATGCTCGGAAACTCAGTGTGTAATCGTTTTTTTGGCGCACGAGCGTTCCTCTCCGGACAATATGAAGCTGTTGAAATTGATGAGTTTGTTAATGCCATGAAACTGAATGAGCGAATCACTACTGGTAAATATATCCCATATTCAAGCCACGTTGATAAAAACATCGTCAAAACAAAAAACGGTGATTATGTAGCGACATGGCAACTGATGGGGATTAACTTTGAGTCAATCTCTGCGGAGATGTTAGAAACTATTGACTCACAGGTTGCCACTCTTGTTCGTTCATTTTCCGGACTGCCCGTTTCATTTTATAACCATTCATGCAGGGCGAGTTTTTATGATGCCTTTACCACAAAATCAGGTAATAAATATGCTGATATAATATCAGACTGTTATTATGGTTCGATGAAGAAAAATAAATTCAAGGGGAACACTCTTTACTTTACGCTGATCTACAGACCAGACGGGCGTGTAGAAAAACTGGAAAAACGCAAAAAAAGTATTAAAGAAAAGAAAGATGATATTAACATTCATGTGAAGAGAATGAATGAAATGATTAATACATTCTCTGGCGCTCTTGATAAATTTACTTGTAAACTTCTTGGTATGTATGAGGAGAACGGAAAGGTATTTTCTTCTCAACTGTCATTCTATAATTATCTTTTGACAGGGAAGTTGCAAAAAATCAGAGTCACTGATTCTCCGGTGTATAACGTTCTTGGTGGAGTGGATGTATTTTTTAATCATGATACCGGACAGATATGCCGCATTGATGGAAATAAATTCTTTCGTTCTATTGAAATTAAAGATTTCTGTAGTGAGACTGCATCCGGTGTTTTTGATGTGCTCCAGTATTCTGATGCTGACTATATTATTACGCATTCATATACATCCATGAGCAAATCAGAAGCATTGAGTACCATTAAACGTGCGGAAAAACAGTTAAAGAGTACAGAAGATGATGCGGTTACTCAATTGCAGGAACTGGAAAAGGCAAAAAATGATATTGTGTCCGGTGATATATCCTTTGGTTACTACCATTTCACGCTAATGGTAATGGCGGACAGTATCAGGGAGCTTGACGAATCTGTAAGTAAAATTACGGCAGACTTTACTGACCTGGGCATTATTCCGGCATTGTCAACCATGTCATTGCCAGCAGCATATTTTGCCCAGCTTCCGGCGGTTTTTCATTTAAGACCGCGTTTATCTCCGGTATCGAATGTAAATTTTGTCGAACTGGCATCATTCCATAATTTCTACCAGGGGAAACGCGATAAAAACTGCTGGACAGAAGCGGTTGCTATTCTCAAAACACCAAGCAAACAGGCGTATTATCTGAATTTACATAACTCAGTACTGTTTAAAGATGAAACAGGTGAAAAGAATCTTGCTAATACTAAAGTTATAGGATCGTCGGGTTCAGGTAAGACAATATTTCTGTCATATCTTGCCTGTTCATTACAGAAATACAATAACCCTGAAACTTTTGCTGATTCTGCAAAAAATAAGAAGTTAACGTGTGTCTTTCTTGATAAGGACAGAGGGGCTGAATTATGTATCAGAATGCTTGGTGGGGAATATTACACCGTAAAAAGCGGTGAGCCGACAGGATGGAATCCTTTTGCTCTGGAGGCAACAAAACGTAATCGTATTTTTGTCAAGCAACTGATGGAGATTCTGTGTACCAGAAATGGTGAAAGATTATCGACAAGAGAAAGATTGCTTATTAGCGAAAGTGTTGATGCTGTGATGGATTTTCCTCCTGGCGAAATGCGGGAATATGGTATTACCCGAATGCTTGAGCATCTTATGCAGAGAGATGATCGGGATGAGCAGGAGAACGGGATTATCCTTCGGTTGTCCCAATGGGCTAATGGTCAGGCTCATGGCTGGGTTTTTGATAATGCTAAAGACACATTCAATATTCAGCATGTCAATAATTTTGGCATTGATGGCACCGAGTTTCTTGATGATCCGATGGTATGTGCACCAATTACTTTCTATCTGCTGTATCGCATTACGCAGCTTCTTGACGGTCGGCGTCTTGTTATCTTCCTGGATGAGTTCTGGAAATGGCTACAGGATGAAGCATTCAGCGACTTTGTCTATAACAAGCTGAAAACAATTCGTAAGCTGAACGGGCTGGTTATTCCGGCAACTCAGTCTCCGGATGAAATACTGAAGAATAAGATTTCACGGGCTGTGGTTGAAGTATGCAGCACCAGTATTTATCTGGCTAACCCTGATGCCGATTACAATGATTATGTGGAAGGGCTTAAGCTGACACCAGAAGAATTTAATATTGTTAAAAATCTTGATCCAATGTCGAGACAGTTCCTGATTAAAAAAAGCAGTCTTAAAAAGGGGGATGGTAAATCATTTTCAGCACTTGCGACACTCGATTTATCGGGACTTGGTGGATATCTGAAAATATTGTCTGCCAGTGCAGATAATCTGGAAATTTTTGAAAGTATTTATCATGAAGGAATGGAGCCTGATGACTGGGTTCCTGAATATCTCGAACGGGCAATCTGACAGGTGAATTTATGAAACGTGTAAAAACATTGATGCTGATATCATTATTGACGGCTTCATTTTATAGTAGCGCAGGAATTCCGGTTGCTATTGATGCCAGTCCGGAATGGGCTGTTGAAGCCGCAAGATGGACAGAACGACTCAAACAATGGTCCGAAACTGCGCAACATTATCAGAGTCAGATTCAGGCATATAAAGACCAGTTAGCCACGGCAACAGGTATAAGGAATATTGCGGCATTCACAAATGAACTAAGTAATCTACAATCAGAACTGACAAATATTTATAAGCAGGGGAACAGTTATATTTCTGATTTTACCAGTAATCCCGAAGGTGCATTGAGCAGCCAGGCTAAAAATCTGTTCAGCAAGTATGGAGCCTTCGATATGTGTAATACGGGCTATGAACGTAATGATAATCTCTGTAAAGCACGGATTGTGTCAACGGCTGCCAGTATTGAACAGGGAAATGAGATCAATAAGCAGTTATCAAGTGCAATGTCTCAGATTCAGAGTTTAAGTAGCCGAATTGAGGCTTCAAAGGATATCAAAGAATCCCAGGATTTGGCTAACGCATTACAGGCGCAGTCGTTAAAAATGCAGGCGATAAAAATGCAGTATGATGTCTGGAATAATAAAAATAAAGCAGATCATGAGATGTTGGTCACACAAGAACAAGAGGCCTTTATTAAACAGCAGAAAGAAGCTGAACCATTAACTTTTGATTAAAAGGTGGATATATGGCTCAGGGGTTTTTCGTTAAATATAATTCTACCGTTATGGATTCGGTAGATAAAATCAGCTCCAGTTATCAAACACAATTTGCTAATGATATTATGTCGTTAGCGACGGTATCGGTTACGTTATATGTACTATGGAAAGGATATCAAATACTTGCCAGTAAAACTCAGACGCCCTTGCAGGATTTAGTATGGGATCTATCAAAATTTGCAATCATAATCATGTTTATAACTAATGCGGATGGGTATTTAACTGCGGCTACTGATGCGTTGCAAGGCATGAAAGATGGTTTTTCTGGAGGGGTGAGTGTCTGGCAAACTTTAGATAACTTATGGAAAAGTACGCAAAATCTTGGTGCGGAAATATACTCTTTAGATAAATCAACATATGTTAAAGATCAAGGTGTAGTTGGTCAGTTTTTAATATGGACTGGCTCGCTTATTTTAATGGCTGTTAGTGTGGTTGTTTTTTTAACAGCAGATGTAACGATGAAACTCCTGATTATTACAGCACCGATATTTATCTTTTGTCTCATGTTTGGTTTTATTCGGAGCATGTTTAATAATTGGTTACAATCGTTATTCTCCAGTATTCTGACAGTTCTATTTGCCAGTTTAGTGATTCGGATAGCAATGGATTTTCAAGGGATGATCCTTTCCCATGCTATTCGTGCTGCACAAACAGGGAATGTAAATCTTGTATCTACAGGTGCTATGGGCTTTATGGCTGGGTTTTTGGGGGCTTTATTGGTTCTTATAGCTAAAGGTTTTGCTGTCCAGTTAGCAGGTGCAGGTGTTGAAGGTGCTGTTCAGGGCGCAGCCATGATGGGGCTGGGTGCTGCTGGTATGGCTACTGGTAAGTCTCTGATGCTTGGCGGTCGTGCTGGTTTAGGTTTTGGCTTAGGGATGGCCGGAAAAACGGGCATGAATTCTTTATCAGGGAAAGCAGGGAATCTGATGGGGCGTGGTGCGCGAACAGCCGCTGAATGGGCGGGTGAAAAGGGATATCAGGCGCTGGCTCCGACAGGTGCTTTGGGGATGAAGGCGAGAAGACTTGCATCCCTGGAAAAAGCACGAGCGAGGAACGCCGCATGAAAATAATGAAACGTTTTTTTTATGTGATGTCCCTGAACTGGATACTGGTGTTCGTTGATAAACATATCACCTCCGGATGGAGCAGGAAGAGAAAGCTAATAACCCAGCTTGTTATTTTAATCACGGGAATTACCTTATTTAAGGTCTTAGGTGGAATCAGTCAGAGCTGGTTGTGACATGCTTCATTATTTTGTCATGATACTTTATTTTGTCCTAATCCTTCTTTTAGGAGTGTTTACCTGCTTCGCAGGAATAAGACTTGGTTTAGGGCTTGCGGGGAAATGGAGAAAGGGTATGGATCTTCGCTTTTTGCTTCTTATTGGTGGGATTCTTTTTCTTCATCTTGGCCTTTATCTCTTAAAGGTGTTCGTGAACGCTTAATAAGGTGAATTTATGCGATGTGTGATTCTTTTGTTTTTCCTGTTTCAGATTTCCGGATGTACCACAAGGAATAACCTTCCTTCTGATGTTTCCGGCGAACTGGAACCCATTAACCACAGCCAGGTAATCAGTTATGAGTGAAAAAATCGAAAAGAAGATTGAGACAGCTAAATCCTTCGAAAGACAACTCTATGCAGAAAATGAACGGTCTAAGAAAAATGCATGGCGTGTTGCAGCGGCAGCATCATTACTGTCCTTATGTCTTGGGGCTGCAATTTGTGTTCTTGTGCCATTAAAAGAAAAAGAGCTTGCTATTGTGGCTGTTGGCGAAAAAACAGGCCGTACAGAACTGATTACTCAGGTTAAACAGGAAAAGATCCTGCAATCTGAAGCACTTGGGCGGTATTTTGTAAACACGTATATTACTTTACGTGAAGGTTATAATTATCCGTCTCTTCAGTATGATTATGAGACTGTACAGCTATATAGCTCGAATACAGTAAAGGACGATTATCTTCGTCTGTATAACAGCGATATGGCTCCTGATAAAATTTATCATAATAACGGTTCTTACGTTGCGGTTGAGGTCATCTCCAATATTATTTCTGACGCAACCGCGCCAGATAAACTGGCCTCTGTGCGCTTTAAAAAAACGACGAGAAACTTCACGACCGGACAGGTTTCAGTTTCATACTGGACGGCTCGTGTGACATATCGTTTTGAACCAGAAAAGTCGGTTAAAAGTTCCAGTCGTGAGCTTAATCCTCTCGGTTTTACTGTAACCAGTTACCAGACAGATCGGGAAGTCAGGGGGGAATGATGAAGAAATTATTTATTGCTACATGTTTATTGCTTCCTGGGCTTGTGTATTCAGCAGCGACTCCGTTACCTTCTGGATTTGATGCAAGGATGCAGACTGTGAGTTATAACGGTGCGAATACGACCGTTATCCGGTCAAAGACAGGATTTCTCACATCAGTTGTTTTTGATGAAGGTGAGGCTGTTATCAGTGCAAAGGCTGGTTTTCCTGCCGGATGGGAAATCACAACCGATGATAATGTTGTTTACATCAATCCGCGTCCCGTTGTTCAGGAACAGGAAGGCGATGAAGGCGAAAAACTGAAAAAGGTTTTCCAGCCAACAGAAAAGGAATGGGATACGAATCTTTTTGTCAGAACAACAAAGCGGATTTACAGTCTGGATCTAATCCTTCTGTCAGAAGAAAAACAAGCGCAACCTGCTTATGTTGTACAATTCCGCTATCCATCAGAAATAGCGAAAAAGAATGCAGAAGAAGTAAGGCTGGCAAAAGAAAAACAGGAAAAACTCAGACAGAAGAAACTGATTTCTGAAAGTTTTGAAAAAGCCGATGCGCCTAAAAACTGGAATTATTTCATGCGAGTCAATGAAAAATATGACAGTCGTCGTATCGCCCCTGATTTTGCTTATGATAATGGCATATTTACCTTTTTAGGTTTTAACTCAGGGAAAGTATTCCCAGCTCCATTTGCTGTAAGAGATGGTCAGGAACAGACACTTGCTTTTAATGTGGAAACAAAAGGCAAGTATAAAATTATGGTTATCCACAACGTTAATGACAAATTTGTTTTACGCTATGGAAACAGCGTTGTTGGTGTTGTGAATAAATCTTTCGGAAAAGTATTAACCGACCAGAGGAATACATCTTCTCCTGCGGTAGAACGTGTTGAGGTGAATAATGACTGATATGAAAAAAACAGATGATTTAGTTGATGATGCGAATCAGTCAAAGCTGGAAAGTAAACCCGTTCATGATATCGGTGATATCAGGAACAAAAATAATCGTATGCGTTCTGGCTTTCTGTTTGGTCTGATGGCTGTATTAGTTATTGGTATTTTTGCGCTGAAAACATATAAAAATTATTTTGCAGATGACCAGCAGAAAGCATCAGAATCAACAGGCGATACCAGCATTTCTCAGGTAAGTAAAACCCGTACTGGTCTTGGTCAGAATTTTGACCCTGTTGAGAACAAAGCAATTATCAATCCAGGCGCTACTGGTTCTGGTAATACTGTTTCTGACGGTCATAAAGAAGTGCCACAGGAGGGGTTCAGGAAATATTTGTCAATACCTGTTGCTGGTCAGGGAGGGAGTCAGACTGGCGCGAGTGGCAGCAGCAGGACATCGCAGACATCAGAGCCACAGGAAGAAAGGAAAGAATCAAAAGAAAATGTGCCTGGTAAATCAGGAATGAAAGTAACTGCGATTAATCTCGATCCTGATCTCTATATTGAGGAAAACAGGCTTATACCGTGTGCTTTAACCACACGCTTTGTTTCTGATGTTGCAGGTCGTATCAGTTGTGTTTTTACAGAAGATGTATGGAGTGCTAATCACCACACAAAATTACTGGAACAGGGAACTAAGGCTTTTGGTCGTTACCAGACCGGAACGCTGAATCATGGACAGGGCAGAATGTTCGTTATGTGGGAGCAGTTGCGGACGCCTGATAATAAACGAATCGATATGGTAAATACAGCAGCAGCTGGTCCCCTGGGAGAAGCGGGCATTGATGGATGGATCGATTCTCACTTCTGGGAGCGTTTTGGTGGTTCTCTTATGCTCAGTATGGTTCAGGATGTAGCGGCGGCGGCGGCGGATAATGCACCTGGTAAAGATCGTAATGTGGATTATACCGAAAACTCACGACAGGCAATGGCTGAAATGGCTAAAGTCGCACTTGAGAATTCGATAAATATTCCTCCAACAATGTATAAAAACCAGGGTGACATAATCACTATTATGGTCGGGGAAGACATTGATTTTTCTGATATCTATGAGTTAAAGGTAAAATAGTATGAGTGGCGTTATTCCTGTCAGCATTAGCAATAAATCGCTCGATTTTTATAAAAATCAAGTATTCCAGTCTTTTCTTGATATTGAAGGGCTAACAGAAATTGCTGTCAACCGTCCTGGTGAAATCTGGACGGAAATTAATGGTGACTGGACATTCCATAATAATGACAGTGTGACCTTTGATTTTTGTAAACGTTTTTCTCATACGCTGGCATCATTTCGGGGAGATGAAATCGGCGATACCAAGCCATTACTTTCAGCAACACTGGAATCAGGAGAACGTGTACAGGTCGTTTTTCCTCCTGCATGTGAGAGAAATACTATTTCAATCACTATACGTAAACCATCGACACGGCAGATAACACATAAAGAATATGTGGCGAACGGTTTTTATGATTATGTCCAGTCAGGAAAAAAACACAGGACATACGATGATGAGCTTCTTGATTTATTCAGAGCGAGAAATATCGCTGCTTTTATGGAGCTTGCCGTAGCAGCAGGGAAAACCATTGTATTTGCCGGAGCAACGGGTTCCGGTAAAACAACTTATATGAAGAGTCTTATCGATTTCATACCATTGAATACACGGCTGATTACGATTGAAGATGCAGAGGAAATCAAATTTTTTATCCATAAAAATTATGTGCATCTTTTTTACCCTTCGGAATCCGGCAGTGATTCCGGCTCTATCATAACAGCAGCGAAATTAATCAAATCCTGTTTGAGGATGAAACCTGACAGAATTTTACTGGCGGAAATTAAAGGTGGCGATGCCTGGGATTTTGTGAAAGTTGCTGGTTCTGGTCACAGTGGAAGCATGACGTCCATTCACGCGGCCTCGGCAAAAGATGCCATCATTCAGATGGTGACAAAATGTTATCAGAACAGAGAATGTCAGAATCTTCCTTTTGATGTTCTTCGTAAAATCATTATGGACAGTATTGATATTGTTGTTCATGTAGGCAGGGATGGTGTTGTCAGGCATATGAGCGACATCTATTACAAAGGGGCTGAATGTGAAAACTTTTAATAAGTCGCAATCTGTTTTTATATTCGCTGTTATGCTTGTTGCGGCATGGTTTGCAGGTTCATTTATTTTCTTTGTGCTTTACTTCAGCCAGATAAAGAATCTGAAACCATTGAAGGCTGTGTTCAGATCCATTGATGCGTACAGGATGGATATTTTTACAGACAGCCTTACTTTATCTGTTGTGACTACGGATATCAGAGTTTTAGCCTTTGTTGCACTTGGAGCAGGATTTGTCGTGTCTCTTATCATCCCTGTTGCGGCGTTGATAAAACTGAACGAGAAGAAAGAAAATATTTTCGGTGATGCGCGATTTGCAACAATTAATGATATTCGTGAGTCTAACAGTTTCACGCTTGACGGTGACGAAAAAGACGGGATTATCGTTGGTATAAAAGACAAGAAAATCATACGCTATGTGGGAGCAGCATTCAGTGCTATGGGAGCCGGAACAAGGGCTGGTAAAGGTGCTGGTATAGTCATCACTAATCTTATGAAGTACTGGTGGAGTGTTATTATTCTCGATCCAAAAAGGGAGTGTTTTAATATCACCAGTCTTATCAGGAAGGTGATTTTAGGTCATGAGGTTTATAAATTTGATCCCTTTAGTCCGGTAACGCACCGCTTTAACCCTTTGTATTATGTCAGCATGGGAACGAGTGAAGGTTTTAACCAGCTTGAAAATCTTTCGTTGATTATTTACCCCTATAAGACAGATGGTGCGGATGCTGGTAGCTATCTTAATAAGACGGCGGGTGGTGTTTTTAAATCTTATGCTGTCGCTTTATGGTTTATGATTAAGAATGATAAGGCTGGACTAAAAACGCTTGATATTGAGCCTGTCTTCTCAATGTCTAAAATTAATCAGCTTTTTGAGCGTGCAGAACCCGAACATCTTCTTTCATTCATGAATGATATTCGTTCAGAATTAAGGGGGAAAGACAAAACGCTTGCTGATATTGGTGTCGCTGGCCTTAAGGCATTCATTGAGATGGAGGATAAAACAAAAGCACAACTCAAAAGCAACTTTCTTAATGGATTATCACCGTTTGCTAACCCCAATGTGGCGAATGCTACTGATGGAAATGATTTTGATTTGCGGCAGGTGCGGAAAAAACGGATGACAATTTATTTCTGTATTTCTGGTGATAATGCCAGGTTGGCTGAAAAAATAACAAATATTTTCTTTCAGCTTGGTATACAGGTGAATCTTGAAAAGATGCCAACGGATGATCCGGAAATAAAGCATGACTGCCTTTTTCTACTGGATGAATTCCCGTCAATTGGTGCTGTAGATTACATCAAGAGTAAATCTGGTCTTATTGCTGGTTACAAGCTGAAATTGTTGATTGTTTACCAGGTCGGCTCTCAGCTTGAGGAAATCTACAGTTATGCAGGCAGTAAAACATTACTGGCAAGTGCACCCTGCAAAATCGTTTATTCTGCTTCTGATGTTAAAGATGCACGGGAGTTATCAGAGGCGATGGGAACACGAACAGTAACTATCGGTTCGAAAAGCAAAAGTCGTAGTCGTGGAGGAACATCGAGATCTGAATCAGAAAACCTTATTGAGCGTCCACTGGTAACAACAAATGAACTACTGACACTGAAATTTAGTGAAGAAATCCTGGCAATGAAGGGAGAAAACCCGATTCGTTGTGAAAAGGCATTCTACTATCTCCATGAGTATTTCTTTGGTGATTTTGTGAAGGTTGCTCCGGAACTTGCAAATATTTTCCCCAGGAAGAAAGGAAAGCTGGTTATGCCTCCACAGAAAGTATTTGAAAATGAAATCGTCGCAAAAGGGTATCTGGCAGTAAAAGATGTTCCTGATCTCGATAAAGCGGCATAAAGGAGAACATGATGAAGAAGTTAGTGTTTTTATTGATTTCTATCCTTGCTGGTTGTTCATCACCGCCAGAGCCAACACCCGCGCAGTTTGAAAAGGCAAATGAAGTGATCAATCCCTCATTGCCGTATGTCCCCGATTTTCACGGCGTCATAAAGTCAGAAGTTAGCGGTAAAGGATGGGTTTATGAGATCACTTCCTTATCCGGTGTACAGGCCAGAACGCCGACGTTCTATTACGCTCTGGCTCATGCGGACAGGGTGGTAGTGACAACACATGATGCTGGGCTGTGGTTTCGAATCAGAGATCTGTTGAAGATGGAAGGGGCAACAGCAGTCGTGGAATGGCGAAACGAGAAAAGTTTTTTACCTGAACAGGTAAAAATAGTTTTCATTAAAGCACAAAACGAGGTGAAAAATGACTGGAAAAAATAGAGTGGTTTTACCTGCCTTGCTGGCGTTAGGATTAATATCAACAAATGCTAATGCATCTGACCCTTGCGCTTCGGTACTTTGCTTATATGGAAAAGCAGTCGGGCAAGGTGGAGGGAGTGAGTGCAGAAGTGCTGAAAAGGATTTTTTTAATATTCTGAAAAAGAAAAAAGGAAGCATTCGCTGGAGTAAAACTTTTGATGCCCGTAAAGCATTTCTGAATCAGTGTTCAACGGCTGATCCTGCTGCTATATCGAAAATCATGAGTAAGTTTGGTCGTGTCAGAGGTTAATTAAAACCTGATACCCGCGCCAACGGGTATCAAGGGATATACAGGAGAAAAATTATGAGCGAAATCCGATTTGTAACTCTGGCATCCGACATTAACAATATTAAAGAAGTTTATTCTGATGATGAGTTAAAACGTTTGCTGGAAGCTGTTAATCAGAATTGCCC
>ERZ773241.2061-NODE-2061-length-17203-cov-9.540296_pt1 | contig 17203 bp, 39 predicted proteins | sample MGYA00580989_ERZ773241 | MGnify/ENA primary metagenome ERZ773241 (study PRJEB29015, sample SAMEA2737804) | human gut metagenome | biome: human gut; feature: human-associated habitat; material: faeces | place: China | collected 2012 ... | reverse complement strand
AGATATTCGGCCACGCATTCATCATATGTATCTTTCGTAATGGATACGCGGCGATTATCTATCAATACACGTGTATGCCACGCCCCGGAGGGGAGCTGCTTAATTTTTGGGAGCCTGATTTCCGGCTCCTTCTTTCTTTTTGCCATTTCGTTCGCCTCCACTTAAGAGCTTGTGGAAAATCAAAAATGCCGTGAGCATAAAAACAGCGGCGATTCCTGCCGCGCCGAATAAAATTACCGCAGAAATCTTTTCGGAGCGAATCAGCCCCATTTCCGTGTTCCGGGCATCCAGCACCATATAGATTATGAGTACCGCCGCCAGCAGAATGTTTAACGCGCACTGCCCGTAAATCAAGGGCTTATCTTCCCTTTGCGCGGATGCAAGCGCACTGTCTTTTTCTGAAAGGGCGTCGCTTTGCTTGCGGATTCTGGTATCCCGGGCAGATATTCCCGCCTCCTGAATCCGGCTCCGATCAAGGAGGCGGGATATTGCGGCGTCCTTTTCTTGCAACATTTCGTCTTTGTGGTCGATTTCCAGCTGCAAAAAATCCACGGTAACGGAATCGCCGCTTTTCTGCGGGGAAAGCCCGATAAGTTCGTCTGCGGATAATTCCAAGCTTGCGCATAGGGCGCACACATCCATGAAGCCCGGGTTCATCAGCGTACCGGCAAAGAAACGGTTTAGGGTCGTTCGCGGTATCCCGGTTTCGTCGGCCAGCTGCTGAACGGTTTTGCCTTGCTGCTGCTTGGCGGCCTTGATTTTTTCCACCAACGTCAAGCTTTGCTCATGCAGCGCCAAAATACGTTCCTCCGTTGGCAAAATAACTCGCTCCTTTCATTTTGGCACGCAAAATCTACGCCGTGTAAACGGATTGTCCGATTTGCGCGTTTACATTTGCAGTGGTAGGGACTATGGTAAAGGTGCAACCGGCAAGGGACACACGGCGTTACCGGCGGCAAGCCCCGCCACCTTGTGGCACGGGTGGCGGGGCATATCAGAAATTAGTGAATTTTCTTATAGGTAACTTCCAGCCCTGTATTGGGATGATATTTCCACGTTACAGTTACATTTTTACTGTTGTATGTTTCGGTTTGCCTCCCATCGGATGCGGATGTTTCGTTCATCTGATTAAAAAGGGAATCTGGAAGTCCCAACATTCCGTTGATGGTAGGTATTGTAACGTAAGCGTCACGGCAATAAAGGCCGGAATCATCATAGTCATACGGATTTGTATCAATGCTCAAATAACTACCGTCCGAGCCGACTTGCGCCCACGTGGGATCACAGAGCATATCGTATAACTGCTTAAAATTGGGCTTAGTAGCTCGCTGAATGAATATGAACGCTGCGACAAAAATTGCGACCATTGCAATAATTGCCGGGACAAAATAGCTTTTCTTCTTGGGTTCGGCTTTTTGCTTGGGTGGAGCATTTAGATCAGCGCCGCAGTTATCACAAAATTTTTGATTTTCTCTTATGGCAGCGCCGCAGGACGGGCATACCATTTGGGGGGTATTTTGTTCGCCTGATGTTTCGAGTTCATTTGTTAAATCTTCCATAGTGATACCTCTTTCCTTTTTATTCAGGTATGCGAGATAGATTTCTATGCCCGCGACCCTACATAAAAATAATACCACGTTCGGAAAATAATTTCAACGAAAAGAAAAATTTTTGTGCAAATTTCTAATTAGTCCGGTTTATTGGACACATGGCGTGCTATTATACGCTACGTAATCAAACAAACGTTTATAAATACACAATGGAGGGACAAAATATGGAGACCAGAGAGGAAATTATTGCGTGGATTGTGGAGCAACTGCGAAAGCTGCCATTGGGCTATCTTTATCAGGTGCGGGGGTTTGTGCGTGGATTCTTAAAATAGCGAATGTACATAGAGCCGGGGCGTTTCAGGTAAGCGCCCCGGCTCTTTTTATAGATTTTCGTATACGCTTCGGAGCGCGGCCTCCAGGGCTTCCAGTTCGCTGTCCGTCCGGGAACAAATCATCTTGATAACTGCCCGCTTGAACTCGCTGGAACCGTTAATGGCTCCGTTCACAAGCTGGGCTATTTCTTCCTCTTTGGTCATCGGCGGCTGCATTTCTCCACTGCCTGTTCTCAGCCATTCCTCCCGGATGGCGAAGATGCGGCAGATATCGGAGATCGTGCGGTCGCTGGGTTCCCGCTGGCCGGAATAGAGCTGCGCAGCATACGCTGGCGTTATTCCAAGTTCTCGCGCAAACGCAGATTTATTCCCTCTACACTGGGTATCAATAACTTGCGCAATTCTCGAATTTATGGTTTCCACGTTCTCACCTCCTATGCACTTAGTATAGCACACATAATTTGAAATGTCAAAGGAAAATTTAAACTGAGCATAAAAAATATTGAAATTTATGCTTGACATTTATGCAGAGCTGTAGTATACTTTAAGCACAGCATAAATGATGCTTCAACAAACAGCAAATCGGCAGGAGTGCTGTTCCCACCGATTTGCTACCAAATTTGTTTACCCTATGCCCCTTGCAGGCTTTCACCGCCTGAGACAGCACCTCAAACTTCTTGAGGAACTCCGCCACTTTTGCGGTTTTGGTTCCGCAAATGCCGTATTGCTGGCAGACTACATGGAGCGCTGAACCCGGTGGGATGTGATTGCTTGTCACATCAGCGTGTGTTTGTTTCCCTCTTCTCTGAGGCCTCCGCCGGAATCAGCCGCTCAGCCCATGCAGACGGGAGCAGGCAAAGTCAAAAGTTTGGTCACGGCGACCACTCCTTCCTATGCCAGTAGGCACGGAACAATTTTAACTCAGTTTAAGAAAGTTTTCAAGGGGCTTGGGTAAACATTTTTCAAAAATTTTTAGCAGCAAGCAATCCTAGCAAACCAGGCCACGCGGGGCAACCCGCCCGGTGTAATGCAGCCTTGGACGGTTCCAAGCCCGTGTAAATGCAGAGGACACCGTGACAATATGAGCGCCCCCGCTTTTATGGATCTGGGTATTGGGTATCCATCCCCATGTAAAAGGCACGACCACCCGGAAATTGCTCGACGGGGCTTGACGGTGAAGAAAATATCGGGGAGCTGGCATTCAGATTGAATGAAAAAATTAAGTAAAGGAGGAAATGAAAATGCCTGAGAAAATCGTGAACATCCTGGACAACATCGCAAAGGTGAAGGGTCAGGACTATGTGGAGGGGCTGGTGGATATGGCGAATATCCTTGCCCCCAAGGTAAAGCCCGCAGATAAAGAGAGCGAGGGGAAAGACAATGCCTAGAATCCGGCAGTACGCCGAGCGCTACGCAGTGGATGATTTCTGGAAGGAAATCGACCGCTGCTGTCCCCTGGCAGGGATTCAGAGCGATAACGCTTCGGCGCTCGGAAAAAGAATCGGCGAGGGGTACCAAAATCTGCTGAACTACCAAAAAGGGAAAACCGAAATGCGGGTAAGCGTCCTTCGAAAGCTGGTGACCACCCTCCACCCCAACCCGGCGGTGATCCTGAAAACCCTGGGGTATTCGGAGAAGGAGATACGGGCGTTTGCGAAGGAATGGCAGTGATTTGAAATCTACGGCAGAATGCCGAAATTGAAAGGAGGGGCTAAATAATGCGCAAAGCATTTTTGCTATTGATGCTTGTTTTCGGGTTTGTTCTTGGGGCGTGCGCCACTACAGCGGCCAGAGCCGAACAGAATTACCCGATAAAGATTTGGGCACAGAACTCAAACGGAAAGTACGAGACACTATGCGTTGTGGATGAAGAAACTGGCGTTAATTACATTGTTATAAGCGGCGAGCTGTACCAAAAAGGGATCGGGCTTGGAGTTACCCCTAGGCTGAATAGTGATGGCAGCTTGTACGTAAGCGAAAAGTAATCCGCATTTTATGAAAATTGAAAGGAGTTATTTATGGCGAAATACAAAGTTGGGGATAAGGTGCGGATTGTGAGCAAGAACCCAAACGCTATCGGATTCACCGACGCGATGGAAAAATACCTTGGCAAGACCTTAACCGTAATAAATGTGTGGGAAAGACCATATGGACTTTCCACCTACAACTTCAAAGAAGCAACAGTTGGAAATCCTTCGATGGATCTTCCTCGTAAAGTTTCCCATTGGAACTTCGCTGAAAGCTGGATTTCTGGCCTTGCAGAGCCTGAGCGGGAACCCTGCACCGTGGTACTCCGCTTTGACGGGATGATTACCACGGCCACGCTGAAACGTGGAGGACGGGACGTGAAGACCGCAGAAGCCCGGTGCAATCCGGAGGATACCTACAGCAGAGCGGAGGGTGCAAGGGTCGCCGTTGAGCGGCTTTTCGAGAAAAAGCGCAAGGAGGACAAGCCCAAGCGTGAACAGGGCAAGCCCAAGGTTGGAGACAAGTTTGTGGTTGTACAGAAACGCTATCTCCCGCAGCATTGCTTTGCAATAGGGGATATTGTTACGCTGGAAGCAATAAGCACCGTGGATAATCTCTATCGTCTCGGGAAGCAATATCAGTATGTGAATGACCGGGATTTGAAGCCTTACAAGGAGAAATCCAAATGACCCCCAACGAAACAACCCAGCTTCGTACAATGGCGGAGATATTCCGCCGCTTGCGGGAGGAAAACGTCAAGTTGCGGGAATCCTTGGGCATGGAAACGGAGGAAAGCAAGGCGTTTGACGGTGAGAACGTAGAGCTTTTCAACGTCGTCCACAGAAATCATCAGGTCAGGGGGTGAGGATATGGCAAGCAGGAATAAGCCCGTGGACGCCCGCTGGGAGCCGGTGCCGGAGAACCGGAAGCCGTTCAATGTTAAGGAATGCGCTTTCCGGGTGCTCCCCTATGCGGGGCTGAATCTGGTGCTTTTCTGGTGGCAGCAGGCGGATTTGCTGGCAGACAAGGCGGCAGTTCCCGCAATGTGGGTGTGCGCTATCCTGATGGGTGCCGGTATCGGGCGGTGCATCAGAGGGCGATAAAAAGCCGCCCCCGATGTTACAGCACCGGGGACGGCAAGCGATATAAAAACTCTTCCATCTACAGTATACCAGATGGAGAAAGGAAAGTCAATGGATGATGTTGGTGTGAATCCGGATTACGATTATCTGTACGATTCCCAGGCAACGGACAGCAGCATTCCGGTGTGCATCTGCTGCTGGAGAACCGTGGGGCACAGATACTGGAAAATCCGGGGCGATGCCATTTGCGACCTCTGCATGGACAGCCGGGAGGAATGGCGGGATATTTCCTATGATTGAGGTGGATTATGGCGGATAAAAAAAGCTGCCTGTGGTATGAGAAGGCCACGGCAAGCATTTACTTCCCAGAGGGGCATGTGTGCTGTGATTTGTGCCCGTGTATGGAAACATACGCCCGGAAGCAGTGCCGGTTGACCGGGGAGTATCTGCTGGATACAAGAGCAACAGTTGGGTATGAATGCCCGCTGAAATTTAAGGAGGAAGACAATGGCGAGAATGTTTCGGTTTCTGACCGCTGACGAGATTGAGGTCAAGGTCAAGCAGGTCAAGGAAAATGGTCTGGTGTGTCTGCTGTACAAGACGGCAAGGACGGATATGGACTTGCTGGACGAGACTGTAGGGGCTGGCAACTGGACGAACGACTACAAGGAGATCAAGGGCAATCTCTATGCCGGTATCGGGATTATTCAGGAAAACGGCGGCATCCAATGGAAATGGGACTGCGGTATCGAGAGCCGGGAGGACGAGGAAGGCAACCAGAAAAAGGGCGAGGCAAGCGACGCTTTCAAGCGCGCCGGGTTCCGCTGGGGTATCGGTAGAGAACTTTACACGTCCCCGTTTGTCTGGATTCCCAGCAATAAGGCAGAGATCAAAGCATCTTCCTTCAACGGAAAGACCCGGTTCAACTGCTACGACAAGTTCAGCGTTGAGAAGATCGCCTATGACGAGAAGACCGGGCGGATCACCGGGCTTGCAATCCGCAACGATACAAAGAACCTTCGGGCATTTGTGTGGCAGCAATCATGACGGAGCTTACATTCACCGAGGCGAAGCTTGAGGGCGGTTGGCTGATGGTCAAGCCCTCCCGCTCTGAGTTGGGCAAGGCAATGGCCTTTATCCGAAAAATGAAGGCCACGCCCTACGATTTGGCCTTGAAAGAGCACAGGGAAAAGCGGAGCCTGGACGCAAACGCCTATGCATGGGTGCTGATTCACAAGCTTGCCGCCGCTATGGGGATTCCTCCGGTTGAGGTCTACCGGAACGCCGTTCGGGGCGTGGGAGACAATTACACGCCCATGTGCGTCCGGGAACAGGACGTGGAGCGCTTCACACGGAGCTGGGAGAAAAACGGCCTTGGATGGCTGGTGGACAGCCTGGGCGCGTCTCAGGTGCCTGGGTGCCGGAACCTGGCGGCATACCACGGCTCCAGCACCTACGACACCAAACAAATGGCGCGGCTGATCGACAACCTGATACAGGACTGCAAGGCGCTGGACATTGAAACCCTGCCCCCGGACAAGCTGGAACTGCTCAAGGAGGAATGGCGTTGAGGAAGGACACCAAAGCGAGGGATTTCACCCGGGGCGAGAAAATGGCGATTGCTGAGCGGGACAGCATTGACGGCTGGACGTGCTGCGTATTCTGCGGCGCTCCCGCCCCTGCCCCTCTGGCATGGAGCAACGCCCACTACATATCCCGGGCGCAGGGAGGGCTTGGCATTGCCCAGAACGGGCTGACCCTCTGCCCCAGATGTCACAGCCGGTACGATCAGACCACGGCAAGAATGGAAATGAGGGCGTATTTCCGGGAGTACCTGATGGGAATTTATCCCGGCTGGAACGAAAACGATCTGATTTACAGGAAGGAGAACACATGAATAATTGTCAATTTGTCGGGCGGCTCACCGCCGACCCGGAGCTGAGAAGAACCCAGGAGGGGACGGCGGTTTGCTCCTACAGTCTCGCCGTCAAGCGTCCAATGACGAAGGATGCCACCGACTTTCTGGATTTCGTCACATGGCGTCAGGGGGCTGAGTACCTGACGCAGTACGGCCATAAGGGCGACATCGTGGCCGTTTCCGGAGCGCTGCAAGCCAGGGATTGGACGGACAAGAACGGGAACAAGCGCCGGACGTTTGAGATAGTGACCACAAGCGTTGAGCTGCTTTCCAGCAAGCGCAATTCTCAGGATACCACCAATACCGGAACGGTGCAAAACGCCGGATACGGGCAGCCCAGCGCCCCACAGCAGACAGCCCGGGGCAACGGATACAGCCAGCAGGGGTTCGGAGGGTATCAGGAGATCACCGCAGACGACGCCGACTTGCCGTTCTAAGCCGGAAAAATCAATCTTTCCCTAAAAAGATTGACAGTATAGTTTGCAATTCCCTTGGCGGTGGGAGGTGAAACCGCCAACTCCAAAGGAAGGAGCGAAAACGTGACGATTGAATTTACGATTCCCGGCGTTCCGCAAGGGAAGGAGCGCCCCCGCTTCACCCAGAACGGTGAGACATACACCCCAAAGAAAACGAAGGACTATGAAAAGCTGGTGGCATGGGCATACCAGTGCGAAGCCCACGGGGCAAAGTTCACCGGCGCTATCCGGGTTGACATTGCGGCAATCTACCCCGTTCCCCATTCGTGGAGCAAGCGCAAGCAGGCCGAAGCGATTGACAATCGGATTCTTCCCATGGTGAAACCCGACTGGGACAACATAGGCAAGATTGTGTGTGATGCCCTGAACGGCATCGCCTACAAGGATGATGCAGCTATCACAGACGCCACAGTCTGCAAGCGGTACGGCACCCGCCCATGCGTGGCGGTTCGCCTCACCGGAGAGGGGGCACCCCATGACACAGTGTGAGCGTATCCTGCGGCATTTGCAAGACTATGGGAGTATCACTCAGGCCGAGGCTGTTACCGAGTACGGCTGTTACCGTCTGGGCGCAAGAATCTGGGATTTGAAAGCTCAGGGCGTACCCATCAAGAGCGAAACCGTCACCGGGAAGAACCGATACGGGGAGCGGACGTGCTTCGCGCGGTACTCCATCATTAAAGAGGCTTAGATATGGAAGATGAAGTAAGAAACCAATTCACTTTTTACCGCTCGTTTTTTGAAGCGGTTTTCAAGATAAAAAACAAGGCCGCAAGGGCAGAGGCCTATGACGCTATTTGCAAATACGCTCTGTTTAACGATGCTCCGGACGTAGACAAAATGTCTGACGCCGCCGCCATTGCCTTTATGCTTATCAAGCCGAATCTGGACGCAAGCAGGCGGAAAGCAAAATCCGGTAAAAACGGGGGAAGCACCAAGCAAATAGCAAGCAAAGCGGAAGCAAATAGCAAGCAAAGCGGAAGCGGAGCAGAAGCAAACGATAAGCAAGAGCAACCCGCAAGCGAGATAGAGAAGGAGAAAGAGAGAGAGAAAGAGAACGAATGTTATCCCCCTACCCCCTTGTCAGGGGGAAGCGAAAAGAAAAAGCGATTCACCCCGCCTACGGTGGATCAGGTGGCAGAGTATTGCCAGGGAAAGGGGTACCACATTGACCCGGAAGCCTTTGTAGCGTTCTATGCGTCGAAAGGCTGGATGGTTGGCAAAAGCCCCATGAAGGATTGGAAGTCCGCCGTTGTCACCTGGACGAAGAGCGAAAGGCAGAGAATAGGCAACGCAAATACCCGCAGCGGCTACACCAGCGGCGTTGACCGCCTGGCGGAGATGTACAGGGAGGAATTTGGGAATGGATAAACAGGAAGCGTACCAGATTCTCACGCTTTTACAGGCAAATTATCCCGATTCTTTCCGGGGAATGTCCAAAGAGGCGGCAAATGTGAAAGTCAATCTTTGGGCAGATATGTTCTCCGAAGAGCCATTTGAGGCCGTTGCCGCCGCTGCAAAAGCGTACATAGCGACGGATACCGGCGGCTTTATGCCCACCATCGGGAAGCTGAAAGATATGCTCCACCGGATGCAGTCGCCCCAGCAGATGACCCAGATGGAGGCCTGGGGGCTGGTTGCCGGTGCGCTGAGAAACAGCGTGTACGGCGCGGATGACGAGTTCCGGAAGCTGCCACCGGCGGTACAGCGGACGGTGGGAAGCCCCGCCCAGCTCAAGGAATGGGCGCTGATGGACACAGAAACGGTGCAGTCGGTTGTTGCATCGAATTTCCAGAGATCGTTCCAAGTGTGCCAGAAGCGGGAGGACGATTACCAGAAGCTCCCCGGAGCGGTAAAGAGCTTTATCGCCGAGCTTGCCGGGAAGATGGAATTTGAAAAGCTACCGGAAGGCGGTGGAGCATGAAAAACGAAGTAGACGGGGAAAAGGAACGCCCCGGCCAGTACATCGATTCGGAAAGCCCCTTTTGCAGGAACTGCACGCGGGACGATTGCCCCAAAAATGGGGACGGCTGCAAGGCGTGGGAAACGTATTTCATCGATAACTGGAATAAAAACATCATGAAATCAATTGGAAACCACAAAAAACAACGCCAATTTTTCCAGTATGAACACCCGGATTTGGTGAGAGAGGGAATCATTTATGAAAAATGAGTACAAAAGCAGAGTGTACACAGATCGTCCGGCCTATGCGGACTTTGACGCCCCGGCCAAATTTCAGGCAATCCAGAGCATCGTAGCAAAGCACCTGAAGCAGCATCCAAACGCCATATGTAGCTACTCTGGTGGCGCGGACAGCGATATTCTGATCGATGTGATCGAGCGGGCAAGGAATATTTTCGGATTGCCGCCGGTGAAATACGTTTTCTTCAATACTGGCCTTGAAATGAAGGCCACGAAAGATCACGTCAAGGCCACGGCTGAGAAATATGGCGTGGAGATCGAGACGGTACGCCCGAAGGTGAACATTGTCATGGCTTCCCGGAAATACGGCATTCCCTTCGTTTCCAAGATCATGTCCGCCGGGCTTTCTGAGTGGCAGAAAAAGAATGTTCCCCTCTCCGTTGCTCAGGAGTACGACCAGGCGGAGGACAAGCAGGCGAAACGGCTTGAGCTGAAGGAGCGGTACCCAAAGTGTGAAAGCGTTCTGAATTTCCTCTGCTGCTGCAATTCCAAGGGAGAGCCAAGGCCGAATATTCAGCTGGTAATCAATTCCAGCAAGTATATGCGGGACTTCATCGGGGAGTATCCCCCGGATTTTAAGATTTCCGCTGACTGCTGTACATACTGCAAGAAAAATGTTGCACATCAGATTCAAAAGGGCTACGACATGGTGATCACCGGTGAGCGCCGGGATGAGGGCGGTATGCGTTCCGTTCCCAGGAAGGACAACACCTCTCTTTGCTTCACGGAAACCAGCTCTGGGCAGTATCGGCTTCGCCCACTGTACTATGTTTCGGATGCAGATAAGGCCTGGTACAAGGCGTATTACGGCCTCCGGTATTCCGACGCTTATGAGGTCTACGGGCTTACCCGTACCGGTTGCTGCGGCTGCCCGATTTCCTACAAGGCCATTGCGGATTTGGAGCTGATACGGCCATATGAGCCGAACTTGGTAAAAGCTGCGTGGAACATCTTCGGGAAATCCTACGAGTACCGGCAGAAATACAACGCTTACAAGGCCGAGCGGATGGCGCGGGAAAAGGCCGAGAAAAAGAAAGCAGAGCAGGAAGCGGCACAGGGTATTAGCTTTTTTGATTCGGAGGATTTTCAATGAGCAGGGCGAAAATGTACGGCTGCTTCAAGCCGGTGAAGCGGAATTGCACCCCGCCAAGGTGGGGGAAAGTCCCTCGGGGGAATAAAGGAAAACAGAAAGGAAATGCAAAATGAAAGGTTACAAAGGATTCAACCCCGGCTTGATCTGCAAGGATAAGCAGTACCAGGAAAATACCGTCTTCGAGGAACCAGAGGCGAAAATCTGTGAAAAGGGAATGCACTTTTGCGAAAATCCTTTTGACGTGCTGGACTATTACGATTTGATTCGCTCTGATGGCACACCGAACGAGTTCACGGAAGTTGAAGCGCTGGACGAGCCAAAGACGGATGATAAGAAAAAATTCTGCTCCCGAAAACTGAAAATCGGCGTAAAACTGGGACTATCCGGATTTATCAAGGCGTGTGTGGATTTTGTACTGGAAAAGACTCTTGCCGAGATGCCGAGTGAAAACGTTATCTCCGGGGACTACGCCAAGATTGGCAGCTCCGGGGACTCCGCCAAGATTGGCAGCTCCGGGGACTCCGCCAAGATTGGCAGCTCCGGGGACTACGCCAAGATTGGCAGCTCCGGGGACTACGCCCAGATTGGCAGCTCCGGGTACTCCGCCCAGATTGGCAGCTCCGGGAACTCCGCCAAGATTGGCAGCTCCGGGGACTACGCCCAGATTGGCAGCTCCGGGAACTCCGCCCGGATTAGCAGCTCCGGGAACTCCGCCCGGATTAGCTGCACTGGAAGCGATTCCGTGATTTGCTGCGCCGGACATGACTCTGTGGTAAAAGCGCCAGTTGGTTGCTGGATTACACTTGCGGAGTGGAAATACGATGGAGCAAAGCAACGATACGTTCCGGTATGTGTGAAAACGGAGTATATCGATGGCGAAAAAATCAAAGCGGATACGCCGTACATGCTGGAAAACGGGGAGTTTGTGGAGGCTGATAGTGATGGGGAATAAATCTGACAAGTGTCCCAGCTGCAAGTACCGAATTGACCCGGGTGGATGGGCGGCTTGCGACGGCTGCATTCACGATGAAGGCCTGAAAGACCGGTATGAGCCGCTGACCAACGCCGACCGCATCCGGAACATGACGGATGAGGAGTTGGCAAAGTTACTCAGCACCGGGACGTTTATTTGCGAGGGGCGTAAAGATATCTGCGAGGGAGGCATCTGCAAGTATACGCCGAAATGCGAGATATGCAGGCGGGAATGGCTCAAAGCCCCGGCAGAAAGCGAGGGGGAGAAATGAAAGTTCTGATAGCCTGCGAGGAATCGCAAACCGTGTGCAAGGCGTTCCGGGCGCTGGGGCATGAGGCATATTCCTGCGACATCCAGGAGCCGTCCGGCGGGAAACCTGAATGGCACATTTTGGGTGACGCTCTGGAAGCAATCAAACTCGTTCAAAGACCTTCCCCGGGATTGCAAAAGCTATGGCCGAACAGTATGGAGGTGACATAAGAGATGAGTTCACGGATGGCATTTCAAGTTGGAGATAGGTTTGGAAAACTTGTGATTTTGAGACAGGACGGCGTACATAAAAAGCCTTGTGGGACGACTGAAAGAAGGTGGCTTTGCAAGTGCGATTGTGGGAACGAGGTTTCTGTACTTGGGCACAATCTTAAAAGTGGAAACACAAAATCTTGTGGATGCCTGCCAAAGCAAAGCAGGCTGCCAAATAATCGAGGAGTTATTAACCATATCATACTCCAATATAAGCGTCACGCAAGAGACAGAGGGCTTGCATGGGGATTATCTTACGAAGATGTCGAGCACCTCATTCAGCAGCCGCGTTTTTACTGTGGAACAATAAATAGTAATCACAAAGTAACGAAAAATTGCAAAGAGGGATACGACCACAATGGAATAGACCGCACCGACAGTTCAAGAGGATACTTCATTGATAATGTTGTTCCGTGCTGCAAAATATGCAACAGAGCCAAAAACAATATGGATCAAAGGGAATTTATCGAGTGGGCGAGAAAAGTTACAAATCATACAGTTTGTCTACCTATGGCGGAACAGTGGGGATAGAAACGAGGTAAAAATGAACAAAGCACTGTTAAGCAGCGTAAAAATGGGCTGGCGAACGCCGAAAGACTTTTTTCGGGAACTGGATCAAGAATTCCATTTTGGCTTAGATGCCGCCGCTACATCAGAGAACGCCAAGTGCAGATGTTTTTTCACCCCTGAAATGGATGGCCTTTCCCTACCTTGGAGCGGATACGGAGCCGTGTTCTGCAACCCACCATATGGCCGGGAGATCGGGAAATGGGTGCAAAAAGCCTATTCCGAATATGTCCGCAGTGAGGTGACAATCGTCATGTTGATTCCGGCACGGACGGACACAAGCTATTTCCACGATTACATATACGGGAAAGCGGAAATTCGGTTTCTGCGTGGGCGGTTAAAATTTGAAGATGAAAACGGAGCAGCAATGAACACAGCACCGTTTCCATCTATGGTAGTGATTTTTAGATAGCAGATAAGCCCGGGGCAACCCGGGCGGGAAGGAGATAACAATGGACGAAATCAAATTGAAGCCCTGCCCGTTCTGCGGAGACAAGGGCGTTATGCAGAGAAACGGTTGTTGCTTTCGGGTATGCTGCCCAAATAGAGACTGCCCAATCGAACCGAGAACACATTGGTTTCCTAACCAGCTATTTGCAATCGAAACATGGAATCGGAGGGCTGAACATGAGTGATTACATCAGCCGGGAGGCGGCACTGACGGAATTGCAAAACCCTGAGCTGTTTAACGTCTCACCAAGATTTCTACAGATTCTCCGCGATCTTCCCACCGCCGACGTGGAGCCGGTGCGGCGTGGGAACTGGAATATTCGGCTTGCGGACGAATCTACCTTATGCCTGGAATGCTCCATCTGCAGGCGCAAGGTAGACAATATCGATTTGCACTACCTGCTGGAAGCCGGAGAATACGGCGAGGCCTGCCGGAGATACCCATATTGCCATTGCGGCGCAAAAATGTGTTTGGAGGACGAAACAAATGACGATTGACCGAGCAATTGAAATTCTGAACCCGGAACACCGGGAGCATTATGACGGCATGGACGAGGTGAACGAAGCCTGCCGAATGGGCATGGAGGCGTTGAAGCGGACAAGGTGGATTCCGGTCAGCGAGAGACTGCCGGAGGACAAAATTAGGAGTTATCTGTGCTGGTACGAATACTTCCGTTATGGCTCCTACAATGCGATGTACCAAACTTGCGGTATCGGCTATTACTGTAACGGTAGATGGGGCGGCGAGGTAGCGCAGGGACAGAAAGCGAAGGTTTTGGCTTGGATGCCGCTTCCTGAACCGCCGAAGGAAGGAGGCGAAGAGAATGGCTGATTTTATCGAGGTGCATCTGCAGGGCAAGCCCCGGCTGGTTAATCTGGACTGGGTGGAGGATATATGGCCAAGAAACGATTTGTTAAGCTGCTCATGTCGAAAGGCGTTAAGCGGAACAATGCAAACAGGATTGCGCAAGAGTTCCGGAAAGGGTCTTTGCCCTATGAATTTGCATGGATAGCTTTGGAGTGGAGATTTTTGGGAGAATGAAAACAAGCGATAAGCCCGGGGCAACCCGGGCGGGAAGGAGATAACGATGGAATGCAGAAATTGTGATTACTATAAAGCCAAAAACTGCAAACGTCAGTGTATGTTGCTGCCGAACGGTATGACCTGCGGGGACTGTATCAACTTTGATTGGTGCAGTATGGCGTATTCGGTTAAGCCGGAATACACGTCTTGCGATTTTGAGCCAATCAGATTCAAAGCCAAGGAAAAGGAGTTAAACCATGGATAAAATCAAATTAAAGCCCTGCCCGTTCTGTGGTGGAACAGCCGGAGCTATAGGGAACGGTGGATTTGACGAAGATAATTGCTTTTGGGTCAGATGTTGGGAATGCGGCGCAGAAACTTCCACTTATGAATCTGTGGAAGAAGCTAGAGAGGCATGGAACCGGAGGGCTGACAATGGCTAAATTTATCGAGGTACACAAAGGCGACGCCCCGTATCTGTTAAACCTGGACGATATTTCGTCTATCACTGCATTCGGGGGAGAAACGTGTTTTTGGCACCGAGACGGGGACAGCTCCGTCTATGACGATAGCTTTGACACGGTTCGTCTGATGATCGGTGCGGCACAGGGCGGGATTCCGATGGATACGGGAGGGAGCTACTGATGGGCAAGGCGGTGTTAATCAGTATCCGCCCGGAGTGGGTGGAGAAGATCGCCAGAGGTGAAAGGACCGTTGAGGTGCGAAAAACCAGGCCAAAGCTGGACACGCCGTTCAAATGCTACATCTACTGCACGCAAGGCAACGACGCACGCAGACTGCGCGGCTCATGGGGCAAGGTCATTGGGGAGTTTATTTGCGACCGGGTTGAAACCATCAAGGCGACAACAGAACCGTATGGAATCTACGATGTGGACGATGACTTTGTGGCGCAGACTGGGCTTGTGGACGGTGCTTTGTGGGACTACGGAAAAGGTGCAACACTGTACGGCTGGCACATTTCCAAGCTGGAAATCTACGACACGCCGAAGAAGCTGAGCAAGTTTTTTCGCCCGCTTGAAATCTGCATAGGCAAAGTGTGCGATGAATATGGGTGTGCATATTGCGAAAATGGCGGTCATATCAAACGCCCGCCCCAGAGTTGGTGCTATGTGGAGGAATTGCGATGAGTGATTACATCAGCCGGGAAGCGGCGAGTGCGGATTCCGACCGGAACAAGATAAAGACGCCATTCGCCAGAATCGTCGTGGAAGGAACACCTGGAAAGCCGTACTACAACATCTGGTACTTTGACCCAGCGGACGGAGAATGCCGCATTGGGTTCGGTTCGTACTGCCTTGGCAATGTGTCTAGTTGGCTTGCGGAAGAATTTGAGGTCACGGAACCCCGCGCCGACGTGAGGCTGGTGCGGTATGGGCAGTGGATATCATTAACCGATTGCTCGAATGCGGGGGTATATTGTTCAATTTGTCATAAAAAAGTATACAAGGAAGATTACGCTTGGTGTAATAGAAAAAATAAAGTAAGGTCGCCATACTGCCCCAACTGCGGCAGCAAAATGGATTTGGAGGGATAACATGACCAGAGAAGAAGCAATTAAACATTCCGAAGCCGTGATGGATTGTACGGCTGATGTGGCGGATTTGTTGGAAAAACAGCAGAATAAAATCAGGGATCTTGAATACGAGGCCCAGGAGCGCGAGAAAACCGTCGTTCATCATCAGATGCAGTGGCAGGCTGCCGAAATGTTCATTTGCACCATGTGCGGTCATTTTGACTACGATATAGACGGGAATATTGTCTACGGGAACAAGGATTGTTGTGAGATCGTCGGCTACCCCTGCTGTAAGAAGTTCACCCCATGGATTCCCGCGTCTGTTCGGTTGCCGAAGGAACTTGAGCCTGTAAATGTGGTGTGGGTAAATCACAACCCAGCGCCGTACTACCGGTACATGAAGGACGTTCCGCAAAAAGCGACTGCTGTCTATTACAGGGAGGCTTGGTATTGGTGGTCGTGTGTTTGCGAAGATTTGCTTGTAGAGTGCGGCGCGAACGAAACGGATCAGGTGGATGACGATATTGAAATCACCCACTGGCAGCCGCTTCCTGAGCTGCCGGAGGAGGAATGAGCGATGTACGAACGTGATAGGAAAGGGACGATCGAAAAGGCGTATAGTCAGGGTTGGCTTAGCGGTTTTGATTTCTCCGTCCTGATTCAGGATTTCCTTATTTCTCCCGACGGATATGTGATCGATACCGGGAACTGGGAAAATGTCAATGCTGTATGTGCTGTAAGCTTGGCGGAGAAAATCCGGAAACACCCGTTAATCTGGAAGCTGTTTTTCATGATTGCGTAGGAGGTGCGGAGAAATGAGTGAAAGACAAGAACACCGTCAGCGCCTTAACGCTAGAATCGCTTACGCCGCCGCTATTGAGCGGTGGGCGAAAAATCAACCGTCACGCATTCGGTTCTTTGCCGTCAGACGCTGGCTGAAAGAGATGCCGAGGAAGGAGGATTTTTATGAGGCTGGTTGACGCTGATTTACTTACAACTGAGATTATAAAAATTTCTGGCGTTGTACCTAATTTTAATGAGGATGTGGCGCTTTGCTCGGTCGATAGCATGCCCACCGTGCGAGCTGTGCCACTCGCAGAGTTTACGTGTGTGCAGAAGCAGCTGATTTTGTGCAACGCCCAACTGCTGGAAGCGAAAGAAAAAATGAAATCCATGGTGCCGGTGGTCAGGTGCCGGGACTGCATCCACCGGCAGGGGGACGAAAACCCTATGTGTATGCTGCATACCGAGCCTTACCCAAATGCCAGAGGTTACAAGGGCGACGCTGTTTGCGTGGAAATGAACGGCTTTTGCAGCTACGGAGAAAGGAGGAAAGCTACGCATGACACGTAAGCGCTTTATTAAACTTCTGATGGGGAAAATTCTGCTTTCCCGGAACGAGGCAAACTACATTGCCGATATTGTAAGAATTTGTAATCGGAGGGAATCATGAGCAGGAAACCGGACTATCTCACCCTGTGCTCCATAGCCGCCCAGAAGGCCGGGACGAGC
>ERZ773241.2060-NODE-2060-length-17213-cov-10.390955_pt1 | contig 17213 bp, 17 predicted proteins | sample MGYA00580989_ERZ773241 | MGnify/ENA primary metagenome ERZ773241 (study PRJEB29015, sample SAMEA2737804) | human gut metagenome | biome: human gut; feature: human-associated habitat; material: faeces | place: China | collected 2012 ... | reverse complement strand
ACAGGCATCCGTAGCTTGTGAAATGACGTTTAAATCCTGGGTGAATATCACGGCCCAAAGCGGCATAATCGATGTATTTCCGAAGCTTCTCCGGGAGCAAATCAAACAAATGGAGTCCTGAGGCGTAGTATTCGCCCAGTTCCTTGTCAGAATGAAGATCCGACAGAAGTACGAATTCGCATTCCGAATGTACAAGTTCAATTGCTGAGGTCAAAGTGCTGGGCGGGAAAACCTCAAACATGGCGGGAATTTTTTCCATTTGGGTCCAAGATAAAGCGCTGATCATACATGCCAATTTATTCAGATCGTTCAGACCGGGATACCTTCCAAAATTTGCATTGGGAGGTCTGTTTTGCAGTCGGTAACAATCGAATCCCGGCAGCGGTCCTCAACGCCAATTCTTTCGAAAAATTCTTCCTGTTCATCAAAATCGATCGGGAGCGTTATCCACTCGCCGACCAGAGTACCTTCGTCATACTTCTTGCGGTTTGCCAGAAATACGCAGATATTATCCATTTTTACATCATCCTTTCTATTGCAAAGATGATATATTATACAAAAGTATGTCAAATTTTATTCCAAAGAATGGTATGAGCTCGGAAAGGAGCGATCCAATCATCTAATATCCGTCTAATATTTGAGCAGAAAATACACCTCAATTAGCAGAATGCGTTTTTGTTGTGTGATTGTAGCGACTCAAATAAGCCTTGGTTTATAAGAACTTCTTCTGAAATGTTGGCGTTGAAAATAAATTAAAAAGATGCGAGGGCGATTCAATGGCATTCAAGAGGTCAGCGGTTCGATCCCGCTTATCTCCACCAAAAGCTCGAGAGAGTGAAGAAAAACCTTGAAATCATACGATTTCAAGGTTTTTTCTTTTTCAAAAGTGGAAAAATCGCAGTATTTGCAAAAGGCACCTGTTCGCTTGGTTTTTAATGGAAATTTTGAAAATCAAGAGGTCAGGTACGATGAAGAAAATCAGGATGAATTTTCCCGCGCGGGACGCGGGGCTTCCTCCAAACAGCATCAACCGCTGCACAAGCGGCCCCAAATCCTTTCCCCTGCCGTCAATACAGCGTCTCCTCATTTTCCGCAAACAGCTTGTCGTTTACTCCAAATAAATCCATTCCGTTCAGAATCCCGTAAAGGATAATGGCATCCCGCCTGTCCTTGGGATAAAGCTGGGCAAACCCGCATTGCTTCAAAAGCTCCTGGGTTTCCTCCAGCGACGCGTTCAGGCCAAAGCACAGGCACAAAAGACGGCTGCGGGAGGGATTGCGCCGCCCGGAAAAAACCTGATGCAAATATACTTCACTCATGCCAGACTGCTTGGCAAGCGTCGCTTTGGATATCCTCCGCTTCTGGAAAAGCCGGTTCAGCAATTCGCAAACGCTGTCCCGATTGAAGCTGTCCTGATTCTCGGATAAGAATTGGTCGAGACTGGGGGCTTCCATCAGTTTCTGCCGTAGATTATTCGTGTCTTTCATATTCTGCCGCCTTTACAACCGTGTGTTTTCTTTGTATAATCATACTGGTTCAGGCGAGCAAAATCAATATGCGCTTTGCATAGCGTAAGAGGGTGAGCGCGATTTATCCATATTTGTTATCAAGCATCGAAACGGACTATGAAACCGTAAAGACGATCAAACATAGCGAGCGCGGCAGTGTTTCGCTTCTGCAAAACAAACAGAACGGAACACGCTTTATTTTTCGCCATTATCGTGGAAATGGGGAAGTCTACCGGAAGCTGCTGGGGATCTCCTGCCCAAACCTGCCGCAGATTATGGAGACTGCGGAGCGGGACGGTATGGTGGCGGTGCTGGAAGAATACATACAGGGGGATTCCCTTGCCTACCTTTTGGAGGGCGCGCTGTTCTCCCACGCTGAAGCGCGAAAAATCATCATGCAGCTATGTAATGCCCTGTGGGTGCTGCATAAATTGGGCGCGGTGCATCGGGACATCAAGCCGGAAAATGTGATGATCCGAGGCAGCGAGGCGATACTCATCGACTTTGACGCTTCCCGCATTTTCAAAAGCGACACAAATCAGGACACGCAGATCTTGGGAACCACAGGCTATGCCGCGCCGGAGCAATACGGGATTGCCCAGACGGACGAGCGGGCGGACATCTATTCTCTTGGGGTGCTGCTGAATATCATGCTCACGGGAAAGCATCCGTCAAAAGAACTGGCAAGCGGCCGCTTAGGCCGTATCGTGCAAAAATGCACCATGGTAAATCCGGAAAAACGATATAAAAGCGTGCTTTATCTGATGGAGGCGCTTTAAGGAGAGAATAACATGAAAAAATGCAGAAATTGCGGCGCGGACTTGCCGGAGGGTGCTTCCTTTTGCCCCCATTGCGCCCAAAGCCAGATTGAGAGGCAGGAAGTAAAGCCCCCGCGTCTGTGGCGGAAAAAGGCGCTGATTGCGGCTCTGTGCGCGCTTGTGCTGGTGACGACGGCACTGGCGGTGTTCCTGCCTCACCGCCCCAAAACCTATGAGGGCGGCGCGTCCGTCACTTATACCGATCAGGACGGAACGTATGAGCTGTTTGTCGGCACTTCTTTAAACAACATTGAAGACAAGCAGCCGGAGGAAAAACGGACGCTTTCTCTTTCCGTGGACGAAACCTCCTATCTGCCTGCCATGCTTGGCGTTTACCGGAACGGAACGCCTGTGGACCCGGAAGCGTTTCTTGCCAAGGTGGAGCGCTGTACCCTGGAAGCATTCCCCAACGAAAACGGTGCATTGGATATCGCGGAGCCGCGCTATAACGAGATGTTTAGTGCCGCTGTTTTGGAAACGGATGTGGTTTTTACCGGAGCAAGCGGAACAAATGAGCTTGTCTGGACGCTGACAATGAAAAACGGCGATACCATCCGACTAAAGCATACCTTTGAGGTACTGCCCCTTGTGCATGCGGCTTTTACAGCGGAAGATACCCCGCTGAATACCATGGAAGATTTGAAGGTGCTCCTTGACCGCATTGACGGAGAGGTTCCGGCAGACACCGTCGTGGATATTTATTTGCCGCCGGTCACCTACACCGGCGATCTGCACATATCCTCCCGCGCGGTGAATCTCTATGGCTGCTGCGACGGCAGCGGGCGAACCGTGATCGAGGGAAGTCTGACCGTCAGCACCCACGTCCCGGACAAGGTAGTGCTGCATGATCTGGATTTTGTGGGCAACGGCGGCAACGGGCTTACCGCCACGGCATCGACGATGATTGAGAATTGCTCTTTCACGGGCTATGATATCGGCGCAGCCGTGGAAAACGGCGGCATGATCGGCGTGGAAGCCTGTACATTCCGGAATAACAAAATCGGATTTTCCTATGATACATTGAGCTATTCCTTTTCCAAAGACGGATTTCCGGACTGTAGGATTGAGGGCAATGATGTTGGCATTCAATTTGTAAACCTTCCCGGTGCAATGCCGTTGGACTTTTTCGGTACTGTTTTTTCCGGAAACGGAACGGATATTGACAATCCGATCCAGAACCCCATCGACCTGTCAAATGCGATTTTTGAGTAAAACGCGCGGTTTTGACCGGCATTTCTTTGATTTTACTGCAAAACGCGGGAGATTCACGAAATCTTCCGCGTTTTTGCTGCGTTCCCATGATTTTGGGCAAAAAGGAGAAATTTCCCAATACTATGCAGCCAGTTAATTGTTTTCGGGATTTTCGCGCTGTATTCTATTCCTGTATGGGTTTTGGATAATGCGCTTAAAAGCGTTTTATCCGGCCGCAGGGCGTCCTCCGTGTCAAAGTATGTGCAAATGAAGGGCGTTCCCGCAAATATCCGTATTGCGGTTGAAATTTTATCACAAAAAAGCGACGAAAACGGCGTAAATTGGAAAGGGGGAAGTTTATGAAAAAAAGAAAGCTGCTGGTTGGCATCCTTATCCTTCTGCTTTGCGCCGTGATTGCCGTTTTGGCGTATCTGCTGTGGAAGCATTCCGCAGAGGAGCCGGAAGCAGTAAATGGCGGCGGCGTAGTGGTGGAACCGATCGGCGGCGAGATAAGCAGTAACCTGCCGGGGGTCGTGATCCCGGGGTGGAGCGCCATGAAGCTGCCGGCCGGAGAAACAGAAGCGGAAACGACGCTTTATAACCCGGAGAAAAACGAAGGTTATTATGACCTGAGCTTCACGCTCACACTGGACGAAACGGGCGAGGAGGTGTTTACCACAGGGAAAATTCCGCCGGGTTATCGGTGCAGCAAGGTGACGCTGAACCGTGCGCTGGAAGCGGGCAAGTACGAGGCAACGCTTCTTGTTCAGCCGTATCTGCAAAGTGATACGGATGCCCAGCTCAACCGCGCAAATGTGAGCCTGACGCTTATCGTCAAATAAGGAAAACGCAATAAGGAGGAAACATTAACATGAAAAAAACAGTATCGTTCCTGTTGGCATTGATTATGATCTGCTGCATGGCGGTGCCCGCCTTTGCAGCTGAAAACGAGACACTTGTCACCCTCACGATTGACGAATCGGTGGAGAGCTATGAGGTCACAATTCCGCCGACGATCACGCTGGAGGCGGCGGCATTTGCAACAGATGGCGGCGGCAAAACGGCCTTGAACGTGACGATCAACAAGCTGTCTGCTGTTTGGAGCACAGAATTTAGAATTTATGTAACCTCACAGAATGGGTGTTATCTGGTCAACGCCGAGGATTCTTCTAAGATGATTTCGTATGTGCTAGTGATGGCGACGGGTGTTCAAATGTCGGGAAGTGGCAACAATACAACCAGTAAGCGCGATAGCTATTTCTTTGGGTCTATTTCAGACATAACGGATCAAGAGCTGCCTTATAATACAACTAGTTCTTATCCTGATGGCGGGCTTATAAGCGGCTATCTTTGTAGAAACGGCAACGACGCATATCCCGGCGGCGGCACTTATACGGATACCCTGACGTTTACTTTTAAATTCTCGAAGTAAAACTCAATCATGACGATCGTCAGAGAAAAGAAATGACCTTGGGAAGCTCTGATTAAATCGCCGCCAGCTCTCGTCGATTTAATCAGAGCTTCTCTTGAAAGAGAGCGGGCACGCGTTGTAATGGACGCACAAAATACTGGAAAAGAGGGAATGGAATCAGTCATGAAGACAGTAAATGAAATGATGGAAGCGGCACGGAAATACCAAGTGGTAAACCTGTCTGTGTTTGAAAAAGCCTTTTCTGAAATCGAGAAAATGCTTCGCCCGGATGAAGATGTATTATGTGCATTCACCGGCTCATCCGCACAGCGTAAGAATAGCTCTATGCTTTTGGCATTGACAAATCAAAGATTGCTTATCGGCGGTCAGATAAAAGGCTTATTGAAAGTAAGCTATACGGCGCAATCATTCAATATCGAAAATATCAATGCTATCAGTCAATCATGGTCTGCAATCGGTGGAGATTTAATCATCGATACGCTTGGCGATGATATAAGAATCGGCGAGTCTGCGAGGGATGTCGTCAACAGCATTATCGTAGACTTTGATACGGTACTGCAATCTGTAAAAACGCCAAAGAGCGGCGCTGTAATTCAGCAGGCTTCCGCTGCTGACGAACTCAAAAAGTTTAAGGAATTGCTCGGTATGGGCGTTATCACGCAAGAAGAATTTGACGCAAAGAAAAAGCAGCTGCTCGGTCTGTAATTCTTACATATCCGTGGAGCGGGGCGCGTTGTAATGGACGCAAAAAATACAGGAATACATGAAATGAGGAACAAAATGAAAAAATGGATTGTGCTGCTTTTGGCAGCGGTAATGTGCCTGAGCCTGTGTGCCTGCGGCGCTTCGGGGAAAACGAATTCCTCTGACGCATCTAATGGAATTATTGAGTTTGAAAACACCATTGTTGCGGATGATGTGAATGTAACGATTGAGTTGGTAAATTTCTATCCACGGACTTCACGCAGCTCTCTGAAGAGTATCCGGATATCGTCACCGTCCCCCAGCTTCGGGAAATGCTTGGTGTCTGCAAGGCAAATGCGTGCCAGCTTCTGAACAGTGGGCAGATCAAATGCTTCCGGGGCGGAAACGTGTACCGCATTCCAAAGATATGTGTATACGATTTTCTGAAGGAGCAGATGAAAACGCACCATGCCAAAAAATAATTCCGGCCAACCTGACCGGCTTTTCTAAAGGGTGTCATGGAACGCGACACCCTTTCGTCACATCATCAACGGAGCTACAATACATGAATACGAAATATAAACGAAATTACTGTTGACCCATTTCGTTTAAACGGGCATAATAATAGCATCAAAACTTTATTGAGAGGTGCAACATGGCTTACATTTCCTGCGCGGACGCTGCCAAAGCAATGGGGATTACTATACGTCGGATTCAGCAGATGTGCAAACGGGGAGAAATTCCCGGAGCGGCCAAGGAGGGGCGCACCTGGATGATTCCCGAAGACGCACCTCTTTTGAATTCTGTAGGAAAGAAGAAGCCCCTGCCCATTGGGGTCTCTGACTTCAAAAGCGCTACCACGGAATACTACTATGTGGATAAGACGCTACTGATTCGGGATGCCTTTGTGTATCCGCAGGCATTTGCTGCCATCGCACCTCAGAAAAGCCAGCTCAAGCACCACCTGCGCTTGTTTCTGATTGACATTGGCGGCTACACCACCGATGTTCTGCTCCTGCGCAGCGGCAAGCCTGACATGCAGTTCTGCCGCAGTCTGGAAACCGGCGTCATTACCATGAACAATGACATTATACGCAGGGTCGGCGCCCTGCATGATATGCAGATCGAGGATGAACATATCAGCGCCGTGCTGTGCGGCAAGGAAACCATTCTCCCCGCGGATGTAAAGGATACCATCCGCAAGTCCGCGGAACAGCACGTGAAGGATATTCTGGATCAGCTGCGTGAACTGAAGGTAGATCTGCGTTCTAACCCAGCTGTCTTCATTGGCGGCGGCTCTGTCCTGTTCCGGGATTATCTGGAGCATTCCCCTCTGGTAGCATCAGCCAGTTTCGTAGAGAATGTGAACGCCAATGCCATCGGATATCAGGCAATGGCAGAAGGGCAGCTCTCTCTTCTGCGAACTTAACCATAAACGGGGGTGAACCGCGTTGATCAAAGATGGAAAGTACCGTTACACCCTCCAATTTGGTATGGACACTGTCGAAGAACGGCAGGCAGGCCATTTCCTTGAGCAGCTGGGTAACAAGAAAAGCCCGGTCATCGTGGCTGCTCTGAACAAATATCTGGAGGATAACCCGGGCCTGCTGGATAGTCAGGTATGTGTGCGGGTTCACGTTTCCAATCTAAATACTCGGATGCTGGAAGATAAAATCCGGCAGCTGATCGAAGAACGGCTCAGCTCCGGCATTCCGCTTCCTACGCCAGCGGCTGCCAATCCCCACGAGAATGTGGAAGATATCAGCGCAGACATCTTGGAAATGCTGAACGATCTGGACAGCTTTGGATAATCAAAAAATCCCGGAGTTGGGTAATACCAATTCCGGGATTCTTCAATTTTAGAGAGATTATCAGGACTCTCTTGGCGAGGGATAATTCTTTGCGCGATTAAGGGCGCTTTGCCATGCTGCTCCGATATGCATTGGGTGTCATCCCATAATATTTCTTAAATACGGAATCAAAATGCTTTACGGAGAGATACCCGACTTCGCTTGCAATATCACTGACTTTAGCCGCAGTGTGCGTGCGAAGGAGAAGCGCGGCTCGTTCCATCCGAAGGCGGAGTAAATACTTGGAATACGGTTCTCCGCGTTCGGACTTGAAGACGCTGCTGAGATAAGCGGGGTTAACCTCCAAAGCGCTTGCGACTTCGTTCAAAGAAATAGGTTTGGAATAGTTCATTTGGATATAGTCCCTTGCCCGCTGTACCAGAACACTGGATTCGACATCTTCCAAAGGAAAAGCAGCATCCGGAGAAACATGGGTCTTCACTTGGGGAGTTGCTTGCCGGGTCTCTCCGGCAGAACGTTTCTTTGCCAGTTTATCGAGAATGGCGTGCAGTTCTGCGTCCTGAAGCGGTTTAAGCAAATAGTCTGAAACACCACTGCGGACTGCTGCACGTGCGTAGTCGAATTCATCATAACCGGTCAAGAAAATAATATCCGTATCTGCGATGTTGTTATGTACGTATGTCGCAAGTTCCACTCCGGTCATGCGAGGCATCTTAATATCTGTGATAATCAGGTCGAAGTGCTGCTCATTCAGCAGTGCCATCGCTTCCACACCATCTTTTGCACATGCGGCGGTGATCCACTGGTCATGTATTGAAGATAGATTGAACAGCAGGTATTCCCGCATAAGGGGCTCATCTTCGACGATCAAAGCGGTTAACATGGTTTCACACTCCTTGGAATGCTTAAGGTAACAGTGGTTCCGCTTCCTTCTTCGGAAGAAAGGGTAATGCCATAGGGACTACCGAACTGAAAACGAATACGTTTTTGTATGTTGATTAGTCCAATGCCGCTTGTCTGAAATTCTGTATTCTTTTCCGACTCACAATTATCCAATCTGCTCTGCAACTGCTGCAAAGTGACCGTTGATATGCCTGCGCCGTTGTCTTTTACCGAAATAACAAGCACATCGCCGCGATATTGCAGATCTACAAGGATATGTGTCTCTCCTTCCGCTTTTTCACAGCCATGAATCAGCGCATTTTCAATAATCGGCTGGATGGTCAGGGCGGGAAGCGTGCAGGACAAATCAATATCAGACACATTGATTTCGTAAGTCAGATTATCATGGCGTAATTTCTGTAATTGGAGATAACTTTCCACGATTTTCAGTTCGGCTTCCAGTGTAATTTTACGACCGGAGCTAATTACACCCCGGAGCAGGGTGGCCAATTGCTCAATCCCACGCGTTGCTTCCTTGTATCTGCCGCATTTTATTAGCAGATTGATTGTGTTCAGGGTGTTGAATAAAAAATGAGGTTGTATTTGGCGATGTAAAGACTCAAACTGTGCCTCTTTCTGCAGATATTTCGCTTCATATACCTGTTTTGTCAACTGTTTCTCCTGATCCATCATCTCCTGAATCTGCTCCAGCATGTGATTGAAGGCTGAATTCAGAGAGGCAATTTCATCTGTACAGTCTGTGCTCGCACGCACAGTTAGATTACCGGCTTCTACTTCCTCCATCAGATTGACCGTTTGATAAAGTGGCCGTAGTTGTCTGCGGACAAAGAAGATAGAGATGGCAACACCCAAAGCTGCCATTCCAACAGCCATGAGCATATTAAAAATCAGTGTTGCATTGGCACCTTTGACGACCTGATTCCTGGCGTTGATTGCGATGACGCGCCAGTTCGTGGAGGGAATGATCTCGACATTTACAATATACGTTGCTCTATCCAGTCTCCGTGCAGAGTAACCAGACGAAGCCGCCGTGCTGCGGATATCATCATTCGTGATTGATGCAGGCAATTTGGAGTTCTGGTACACGGGATTCCAGTCGGAATCCATGATAAAAAGGGCACCGCCCTCGCTTACATTGATGCGGTCACATACCGCCTTTATGCCGTTGTAGTTAGCATCGACTCGGATAACACCGACAGTTTTCTGGTTGTTTTGAAGGCTGCAGAGGCGTTTTGCAATGGAGATAACAAGATTTGCGGAGGAACCTGTTTCTTCAAAATGAGCAGGCAGAAAAATATAGTCACCGGTATTCTGAGCGTTTTGATACCATTCTTCGGATTTATAATCCGAATTCAAACCGCTGTGGCTGCTTTTGGAACTGGAGTATACTGCGTCGGATAAAATATACACCCTTAAAATATCTTCTCTGGGCGTAATCATAACCTGACGAAGATAATCTTCTATTGAACGCCGTTTATCCAGCGCTTCCTGGCTGCTGGAAGATCTGGTATCGAGGTAATTCATGACACTGGAGTTGTAGTAGGGGCTGAGGCACAGTCGAGCCAATTCATCAATATATGTATCAACATTCAAGGCCACCTGTTCGACAACCTGCTGTATGTCTTTTGCCGATTGATCGGTATAGTCGGCAACGAAACGAAGGTGGCTGAAAAGTGAAACCAGTATAATGGAAGAAAAAATGAACATGGAAATGATGAGAAGCAGGCGGCGCTGGATGTTATTAGCGGCAAAAAAAGCTTTGAGTTTAGAAAGCATACACGCTGTCCTCCGAATCGCTTTTGTGCGTTTATTATAGAACACCGAAGTGAAAAATGCAAGGATATGTGCGTGTTGCCTATAAAATATGGACTGCAATCTAAAAAAAGAGGGATTTACCAAGTGAAAAACAGAAACTATAATGTAGTCAGGATGAATCCCACGAAGACATCCGGAAAATAGAATGGAGGAGACAAAATGAAACGTTTATTTGCTTTTGTACTGGCTATTTGCATGCTTACCACAGCGTTTGCTGGCTGCGGCCAGCAGGCGGGCACCCCCACAGAACCCAAGGCTGATCAGGCAAGCACAAACGAGGTTGAAAAGAAAGATGAAAAACCTGCCAAGGATGTAGACTTGGCATTCTTTACCGGCAAGGTAGAAACTGTTGACCTGCTGGATGAGATCATTGCCGGCTTCAACGCACAGAGCGGTGGTATCACTGTGGAACAGGAATATCAGAACGATGCGAGCAATATCATCAAAATCAAGTTTGCATCCGGCGAAGCCCCTGATATTATGACCACTTATGAGCAGGAATATGTGGATCAGGGCAAGTATCTGGATCTGTCCGATATGGATGAAATCTGGAACAGGCTGATTCCCTCCATGAAGGAAAGCTGCACGGATATCAACAGCGGAAAGCAGTACCGTATCTGCACGAATATGACCATGGCAGGTTTCTTCTACAACAAGGAAATTTTCGCGAAACTTGGCATTGAACCCGCAACCACTTGGGAAGGTTTTGTTGCGAATCTGGAAAAGATCAAAACCGAGATGCCCGATGTTGACCCTTGGTTTATCTTTGGTAGCGAAGCGTGGCATCTGGGCCATCTGATTGAGTTCATTCCCCACGGTTACATCAAGGCAAAATACGGCGCTACCGCTGCAAAGACTGCCATGCTGAACAATGACAAGAGCATTTTGAATTTTGGCGATCCTGACGGCGCCATGGCTACTTTCGCAGCCGGTTTGCTGGAACTGCAGGAAAAAGGCCTGATTAACGAAGATGTTCTGACTGCAACGAACGATAACTGCGTCGATGCATTTGTATCCGGTAAAGCTGCAATGTTCAGCAATGGCATGTGGGCTCTGTCCAGTGTACTGGCAAAGGATCCTGAAATGGCAGACAAGATTGGCTTTGCCCCTTATCCTGCTATGATGGAAGACGGTACTCCCATGGTTCTGGTTGCGGAAGACTCCGGCTACAGTATTAGTGCTGATACAGAGCATGTCGAGGAAGCAAAGGCTTTCCTGACTTACTTGTTCAGTGCAGATAATCAGAAGAAGTATGCCGAAAGTCTGGGCTCTCCCTCCGCTTTCATGGATGTTGATGCAAAGTGGGCGCCTGACTCCATTGTTGAAGGCGTTAACAATGCTGTTAGCTCCGCAGCAAACATTGGCTTCACCAATGAGAAACCTGCCGGCTTCTCCGGTGATGATGCTGGCAGAATGGTTCAGGACTTGCTCGCCGGCAAGTATACTGCTGAGGAGTTTGCAAAAGCATATGAAGCTGCATGGGACGCAGGATTTTAATTTTGATACTCTGACATAACCTTATTGTGAATTAATCTAACAGGACTCGGATCGGAGGAATTAAGTTCCGATGTTCCGGGTCCTGGCTTTTTCGGAGGAACATGTATGCGTAGAAAACGAATCGATTGGGCCCAGTTCCTCTCGCTTCCTGCATTGATTCTGTTCTCGATCTTTTTTGTGTACCCATTGCTTAAGGGCATTGGGATGAGCTTGACAGATTGGGACGGTATGGGTCAGGCAGAGTTTGTTGGACTCAAAAATTTTGCGAATTTTTTCTCAGATGACCGGGCAATGCAAGATATCAAAACCACATTGATTTTTGCGATAGGCAGTGCAGCGCTATTGAATTTGGTAGGGTTGTGCTATGCTTTGCTGATGAATTCTGACTTTCGGGGAAAAAGCATTGCGCGTGTCATTATCTACCTGCCTGCTATCATCAGCCCTTTGATTATGGGATACATCTGGTATTTCCTGCTGCAGCCGGGGCGGGGCTACCTTGCCTATGCATTTGCTCAGCTGGGACTCCCGGGCTTGATAGGGAATTGGATGGGCAAATACTCGGTGACACTGCTAGTGCTGGTCCTTGTAAATGTCTGGCAATTTTCCGGTATGACAATGATTATTTATTTGGCGGGGCTCCAGTCAATTCCTTCAGAATATGTTGAAGCAGCTACGATTGACGGAGCGGGAAGATGGCAGCGGTTTTCCAGAATCACGCTTCCTTTGCTGATGCCCGCCATCAGAATCAATGTGGTCACAAACATTATTGGCTCACTGTCAGTTTTCGATATCATCATGGCACTGACACAGGGCGGACCGGGATACTCCACAGAAAGTTTAAGTATCTACATTATGCGTATGTGTTATGGCAGTCGAACCGGTTATTCTACAGCTGTTGCGATGATCCTGTTTTTTATCATCCTGATTCCTGTTCTGATCTCCATGCGCCTGACGCGGGAAAAAGACTAAGGAGGCAAATGCATGAAAGGTTTAGAAAAAGTATTAAAATATGCTGCGATTTGCCTGATTTGTCTGATGTGCCTGATTCCTTTCTATGTTTTGCTGGTTCTGGCGCTCAATTCTCCACAGCGTGTTTTTTATGAGGGTAATATTTTTATTCCGGATTTTTATTGGCAGAATTTTCTGGATGCCTGGAGAAAATCAAAGATAGGTACAGCTATGCTGAATTCTGCAATCATTACAGCCGGGACGTTAATTTTGACAATTATTACCGGTGGCCTGGCAGGGTATGCCATTGCAAGGCACAATACAAAGTATAACAAATTCGTATTCGGTCTGCTTTTGTCCTGTATGATGATTCCTGGTATTATCAATACTGTTCCGCTGTACACACTTATGAGAAAAATTCATGCGGTAAATACCCTTTTGGGAATGATTCTGGTTTGCTCCACACTGGCAATGCCGTCTGCGGTGTTCATTTACGCAACATTTATAAAAGCGCTGCCAAGAGAATTGGACGAAGCGGCTGCGTTAGATGGCTGCACAGGGTTCAGCGCTTTCTGGAGAGTTATTTTCCCGATTATAAAACCCGCAACGGCATCCTTCGTGATTCTGAACGGCTTTGGTATCTGGAACAACTATGCGCAGGCTACGTTCTTCTTGCAGTCGAGGGCAAAGCAGAACATCCCGCAGGCATTGTCCGTCTTTTTCCAGCAGTTTGGCGGTGGTAAATGGCATCTGATGGCTGCAACGGCGACCATCGCCATTATCCCCGTAGTGATCATCTTCCTGATTTTCCAGAAGCAGTTTATCCAGGGACTTTCAGACGGCGCTGTGAAAGGATAAGGTGAATTGTATGGACCTATATCCTGTCAAAGCACAGTTTCTGTCTGGTGAGGAAGTTGAACTTTGCCTTGATGCGGATGGACACATCTGTGAATACGCGGAGGTGGCTATATACCATTTGAATGATTTAGTCTACAGGCAAAAAGTTGCTGATTTTATCGGTAATATACTCATTTCTGTTGGAAAATATGATATCACTTTTGCTGGTTACGGTGCTTCGGTAACGGTATGCACAGGTAACACACGTATTCTTCTGGAAACAGCTTTTGATGTTGTCGATAACCCCAAGCGGTCTCTCCGCTACGGCTTTTTGAGCGATTTCACGCAGGACGACGCAGATAACGGTGCTGTTGAATGGCTGAATAAATGTCATATCAATATGGTGCAGTACTATGACTGGTCCTATCGGCATGACCATCTGGTCACAGATCAGGAATTCTACACAGACATGATGGGTAAGCCAATCTCTCGCAAAACCGTGAAGGACAAGATAAAAAAATGCGCGGAGCACGGCATGCATTCTATCGCATACGGCGCAATTTACGCTGCCAGCAAACCCTTTTTCGAGAAGCACACAAATTGGGCGCTGTATAATTCCTGCCAGAAGCCCTTTGTGTTCATTGACGTGTTTTATATCATGAATATAGCGAAGAATTCACCGTGGCGTCATCATTTGATTGCGGAGTATAGAAAAGCAATCACAAAGATGGGGTTTGCAGGAATCCATATGGACACCTATGGCTTCCCCAAAACGGCCTATTCTCATTTGGGGGAAAAGCCGGAACTGATTCGCTTGGATCAGGAAATCCCATCTTTGATCAACCAGACCAGAGAAGAACTTGCAGGTGCAAATCAAGACCCATATCTGATCTTCAATAATGTTGGCAACTGGCCTGTATATTCCACCGCTGCTGCTAAGCAGGACGCAGTTTACATTGAGGTCTGGAATCCCTATGAGCGGTATTCTCATACTGCGCAGCTGATTGACGAGGCAAGACAGCTTTCCGGCGGCCAGAGGCCGATCATTCTTGCGGCTTATCTGGAACCATTCCGGAAGGATTCCAGAGAGCGGGCAATGAATGCGGCTCGAATTTTAACGGCGGCCATTGTTTCAAACGGTGCTTATCATCTGCTGCAGGGCGAAAATCAAGCTGTTCTGACTCAGGGGTATTATAGCGACTATACCCGTCTGAGTGAGAAAGACGCGGCGATTCTTAGACGCTGCAATGATTTCATGATCCGGTATCTGGATTTGTTCTATGACGAGGAGCTAAGAAATGTTTCCATGACGCATATGGGCTGGGACAATTATGAATACCAGTGCCAGAGTCATCCTGTCAGTACATATGGTGAAGCAAATAAGCTCTGGCTTACAATTCGGGAAAAAGGGTCAAGAAAATGTCTGTATTTTGTGAATCTGTGCGGATGCGAAGATGATTACTGGAACAGAGGAAAAGATACTCCCATTCCGCAGGAGAACATAAGAATTGTGGTACAGGTGGACAGTCCGGTTAAAGGCGTATATGCAGCGTCACCAGATGGGGAAGCAATGCAGGCTCAGGCAATCCAATATACTGATTTTGAAAATGATAAGGGGGCATTTATTGAATTTGTCCTTCCGAGAATAGAACACTGGACTGTCGTATGGATTGATTTACAGGGGGAAAACCTCTGAAATTATTGGGCAGGATGCAGAACAGCGTCCTGCCTGACACCAACAGAAATGAGGAGCAAATGATATGAATTCACCTTGGTGGAAGGAACGGGTATTTTATCAGATATATCCCAGAAGTTTTCAAGATTCAAATGCCGACGGCATTGGCGACATTCAGGGCATCATTTCCAGATTGGATTACCTGAAATGGCTTGGAATTGGAGCAATCTGGCTTTGTCCTGTATATGACTCTCCCAATGCGGATATGGGTTACGATATCCGTAATTATGAGAGCATTATGGCCGAATTCGGTACGATGGAGGATTTTGAACAGCTTGTCGAAGAACTCCATAAACGGGATATCAAATTGGTCATGGATCTCGTCGTGAATCATTCTTCAGATGAACATGCGTGGTTTATAGAATCCCGGAAAAGTAAGGATAATCCCTATCGGGACTATTACATCTGGAGAGACGGCAAGGAAGGGAAAGAACCCAACAATTGGTCATCTTTCTTTACGCCATCCGCGTGGAGTTATGATAAGACAACAGACCAATGGTATTTGCACTTGTTCAGCGAAAAGCAGCCGGATCTGAACTGGGAAAATGAAAACATGCGTGCGGAAGTCTATGCAATGATCAATCGTTGGCTTGATAAGGGTGTGGACGGCTTCCGCATGGATGTGATCAGCTTACTTGCCAAAGCACCGGGGATGCCGGATGGCGAGGGTGAGGGATACGTGTTCTCAGAACAGTATTTTGCATTTCAGCCCAAGTTGCATGAATATCTGAGAGAAATGCGTCAAAATTGCTTTGTGGGACGTGACTGTATGTGCGTAGGGGAAACTACGTTTGTTACTACGCACAATGCCAACTCTGTGGTTGGAGATGGACAGGAGTTGGATCTGCTATTTCAGTTCGATATCATGAACATCGATGGTAAGAATGGAAAATGGAATGTTATTCCCTTTGATTTGCTGAAGCTAAAGCAGATTATTTCCAGTTGGCAAAAAGCGATTGACTGGAATACGCTGTTCTGGGGAAACCATGACCAGCCGAGGGCAGTATCTCGATTCGGCTCAACTGAGACAGAAGAACTGCGCGTACAAAGTGCAAAAATGCTTGCAACCGCCATGTATCTGATGCGTGGAACACCGTTCATTTATCAAGGCGAAGAAATCGGAATGACGAACTATCCATTTGTATCGCCGGATGAACTGCGGGATGTGGAAAGTATCAATCTGCTTCATGAGGCGGAAAAGGAAGGCAATCGCGCATGGGCATGGAACGGCATTCTTCATAAGGGACGGGACAATGCCAGAACACCCGTCCAGTGGGATAGTACAGACAATGCCGGTTTCACAACGGGAACACCTTGGATTCAGGTAAACCCCAACTACAAACAAATCAATGTAGAGAATGCAACAGAAGATCCGGATTCTATTCTGCACCATTATAGGAAGCTGATTGCGCTGCGAAAAGGTAATGACATTCTCAAATACGGTGATTTTGAAATGCTCCACCCATCTCATGAGAAGCTGCTTATATATCGGCGTGAGTATGGGGCTGACAGCGTAATTGTTTGCTGTAATTTTGCTAACGAGCAAATTACGTTGCCTCAGGATATATCCGGTACGATAATCTTAGGATCCTTACACACGAAAGATATGCTTGGCCCATATGGTTTTGCCGTTTTTAGTTCGCAAAAAACTGAATTGTGAGTGTTTGAACGTCAATTACCCGGGATTGCGCTAGATAAGGTATAATAAATTGCGCAAATTGAAAAGAGCATAAAAAAGTAGACACGGCTTGCCGATCTCTGGTAGAATGAAGTTACCACACACATTCTGAAAGGAGACAGCAAACCATGTCCAACAACATTGTACAATTCAACGAGGAAATAATCAAGGGCCAGATTAAAACTTCCGGCATCGGTTTATTGCGGAAACGGTAGACTTGGTATTTGCATGGATCTTGAGCGAAGTGGCAGAAGCGGGCTATCTGTCGCCGAGTGCTGTCTTTATTGACGGCACTCACATCAAATGTAGTTGCGCACGGTGTCTCCGCTGACCCCATCTCTTTCTCCAATGAGATC
>ERZ773241.2059-NODE-2059-length-17218-cov-6.480860_pt1 | contig 17218 bp, 9 predicted proteins | sample MGYA00580989_ERZ773241 | MGnify/ENA primary metagenome ERZ773241 (study PRJEB29015, sample SAMEA2737804) | human gut metagenome | biome: human gut; feature: human-associated habitat; material: faeces | place: China | collected 2012 ... | reverse complement strand
TTTCGAAAAAAGTATATTCTTTTATTCCCCGATTGTGCTTGCTGAAAAGGGTTCGCGCATCATTTACAAAGATTTTCAGAGAGTTACGTGCTTGTAAAGGAATTGAATCAATCGGCAAATTGACTGGGAGCAATTGATGATTTTTTTTTCCTGATTGCATCGGGCGGGCTGTCCATACCAGACTATACTCGCAATCATTGAGACGGACTGTGCTGTCTTTTACTAATTCCACTCTTACCATCAGTCCACCGTCGGTGCGGCGGGCGGACATATTGGAAATATAATTTCCCAGCGAATAGACTACGAGATGTTTATCATTCGTCAGGCTGTCTGTGCGAACTTCGATGGGCTGAACTACGTGAGGATGGGAGCCGATGATATGGTTTACTCCTTTTTCAATCAGCCAGTTGGCGAGGAATTTTTGCTCTTTGTCCGGGAGTGACTGGTATTCGATTCCCCAATGCATACAAGCTATGATGGCATCCGGCTTCATTGCTTTACTCTCTTCAATATCTTTGGCGATGATGGCTGTATCGATATAGTTCACGATATTAGGAGGGGTAACGGGGATGCCGTTTGTTCCATACGTGTAGTTGAGCAGGGCGATGCGGAATCCGTTCTTTTCTAATAAAAGAGGATATTTCTTTTCGCGTTCATCAGCGTTGATATACGTGCCTGCGTGTGGAACCTTTAAAGAGTCTATTAATTGAATGGTTCTCTCCAGTCCGGATTTACCACGATCGAGACTGTGGTTGTTGGCAGTCACTAAAACATTGAAACCTGCATCGTGAATTGCGGTCAGAAATTCGTCCGGCGCGCTGAAAGCAGGATAACCTTTGTAAGGTTTGCCTCCTAATGTCACTTCCAGGTTGGCGATGGAGAGGTCGGCTTTCTTTATTTCTTCTTTGACATACGTGAAACATGTGGAGTAATCATAGCCGGTTGATGTTCGTGCAGCGTTGATTTGTCCCTGATGTTGCATGAGGTCACCTACGAAAAGGAGGCGTAGGGTGTCGGTGGGGAAGATGCTGTCGGAAAGGCTGTCCGACAGGGTGTCAATGATAGAATCTCTCTTTGCCTGCGACCGGGAGGTGCAGGACAAAGAGAGAAGCAAAATCATCAGAAACAGGGTATGTCTCATTGATAAATAGCTTTCTTACCAGCTAAGAGTGTATTTTTCATTAACGATACAATCGTCATTGGTCCAACACCGCCCGGTACGGGAGTGATGAATGAGCATTTCGGTGCAACTTCGTCAAACTTCACGTCGCCGGTCAGTTTAAAACCTGATTTCTTGGTTGCATCCGGCACACGGGTAGTACCTACGTCAATAACTACCGCGCCTTCTTTCACCATTTCGGCTTTTACAAAGTTTGGTTGTCCCAAAGCAGCGATAATAATATCAGCTTCCTGACATTCTTTTACCAGGTCTCTGCTACGGCTGTGGCATACGGTTACTGTGGCATCGCCCGGATAGGCTTTCTGCATCATCAGGGCAGCCATCGGTTTGCCGACAATATTGCTGCGTCCGAGTACGACGCACTTTTTTCCGGAAGTTTCTATGTTATAACGTTTCAACAATTCGAGGATGCCGTTGGGAGTAGCGGATACGTAACACGGAAGTCCGATGGACATACGGCCTACGTTGATCGGGTGGAAACCGTCTACGTCTTTACGGTAATCAATTGTTTCGATTACTTTCTGTTCGGAGATATGCTTGGGTAAGGGAAGTTGTACGATAAAGCCGTCCACGTCGTTGTCTTCGTTTAGTTCACGTACTTTGGCAAGCAGTTCTTCTTCGGTCACGTCACTTTCATAACGGATGAGGGAAGACTTGAATCCACATACTTCACAGGCTTTTACTTTGGCAGCTACATAAGTCTCGCTACCACCATCGTGTCCTACAAGAATAGCGGCCAAGTGCGGGCGTTTTTCGCCATGAGCCACCATTTCGGCTACTTCGGCTGCAATCTCTTGTTTTACTTGTTCGGAAATTGCTTTTCCGTCTATCAGAGTCATATTTTCAGAGTATTTATTGGTGATGGACAAAAGTAAAATAAATAACTGAACTCTCCAAAGGGATTGGAATTTTTGTCAAGAGATGGGGGTATAAAAAAGAGGGAGCCGAAACTCCCTCTTTTTACTTATCATTAGATTTGGATCTACAGAATGATTACTTTTTCATCTTAGGCATCATCTTACCCATTTTGCTGCTAGTCACCATTTTCATCATTTTGCGTGTCTGGTCGAACTGTTTCAATAGGCGATTCACTTCTTGGATAGTCGTTCCGCTACCTTTGGCGATACGCGTACGGCGTGAACCGTTCAGTATTTCCGGATTGGAACGTTCTGCCGGAGTCATGGAATAAATGATGGCTTCGATGCTCTTGAAAGCATTGTCGTCAATATCAATATCTTTGATTGCTTTTCCTACTCCCGGAATCATGGAAGCGAGGTCTTTCAGATTACCCATTTTCTTGATTTGTGCAATCTGGCTAAGGAAGTCGTTGAAGTCGAATTGGTTTTTGGCAATTTTCTTCTGTAAGCGTTTGGCTTCTTCTTCATCGTATTGTTCCTGTGCGCGTTCTACCAATGAAACGATGTCACCCATACCGAGAATACGGTCGGCCATACGGGCAGGGTGGAACTGATCGATTGCTTCCAGCTTTTCACCTGTACCTACGAATTTAATCGGTTTGTTCACTACCGAACGGATAGAAAGAGCCGCACCACCGCGGGTATCACCATCGAGTTTGGTCAGTACCACACCGTTGAAGTCCAGACGTTCATTGAATTCTTTAGCTGTGTTTACAGCGTCCTGACCGGTCATGGAGTCTACCACGAACAGAATTTCGTCCGGGTTGATTGCTTTTTTGATAGCGGCGATCTCGTTCATCATCTGCTCGTCTACTGCCAGACGTCCGGCTGTATCGACGATAACGAGGTCGTATCCTTTGGCTTTGGCTTCCTGAATGGCGTGTTGTGCGATTTCTACCGGATTCTTGCTGTCCAGTTCGCAGTACATCGGTACTTCAATCTGTTCTGCCAATACACGTAACTGTTCGATAGCTGCCGGACGGTAAACGTCACAAGCCACCAATAATGGCTTACGGTTCTTCTTGGTTTTCAGCATTCGTGCCAGTTTACCGGAGAAGGTGGTCTTACCCGAACCCTGCAAACCTGACATCAGGATAACTGCCGGACGGGCGTCGATGTTGATCTCGGCTGTCTCTCCACCCATCAATTGTGTAAGTTCATCATGCACGATTTTCACCATCAATTGGCTTGGCTTCACAGCCGTAAGAACGTTCTGGCCAAGCGCTTTTTCTTTCACTGTATCCGTGAAATTCTTTGCCACCTTGTAGTTTACGTCGGCGTCGAGAAGTGCTTTACGTACGTCTTTCAGCGTCTCCGCCACGTTGATTTCGGTGATTTTGCCTTCACCTTTCAGAATCTTGAATGACCGTTCTAGTCTTTCACTTAAATTATCGAACATAGTTATTTAATTACGAATTACTAATTACAATTTACTTGGCCGAAAGAGGGACTTTTCCGTCTACTCTTTATTTGAGCTTGCAAATGTACAAAAATCTCTTGTATTTATATCTTTTTATTCTGCCATTTTGCTTTTTTGAGATAAATATAACTTGTTATCAACAGCAAGCTATAATACACAATCTCAATCGTAAAGCAAATTTCGATCGGTGCTTTCAGCCACATTCCGATGAAAATGATGTATGATCCGTAGATGATAATTGTAATCGTTTCGAGCAACAGGGCTGCCTGTGTATTTCCTGTTCCGGAGATACCGTTAAACACCACGTTGGCTACGGATGCGATAAGCATGGCGCAACAAATTACATATACCGAGGGTACGGATTCCGTAATGAGCGCAGCTTCACTAGTGTAAATGGAGAGCAGGAATTGCGGAAACAGTGCCGATACCGCTACTAACCCCAGCATGATGAAAAAGGAGAAACGCGCAATTTTATTAATGAGCGGCATCACGTGCTGGATGCCTCCTGCACCAATAGCATTGCTGACAAGACTGTTGGTAGTCGTAGCCAGTGCGTTGACCGGAATCAGCAATACGACATAAATACTCCGGACGATATTGGCAATCGCCAGTTCCCGTTGTCCCAACCGTTCTACGGCTACGAAGAAAACGAACCAGGTAGCCATCGACAGGAAATATTGCAGCATGGTGAAGCAGGAGATACTAAGAATCCGCATCAGCAATGCTGGGTCGAATGTGCGCAGGCGGTTCATACCGTATTTCTTTAAATCGACCGTGGCATACGTATAGATGACGAAAAAGAGAATGGAGGAGGCTTCTGCCAATACGGAAGCAATAGCAGCCCCTTTGATACCCATTTCCGGCAAACCGAACTTTCCGAAAATTAATGCATAGTCCAGTACGACATTAGTTAATGCCATGACAATAGCATTGATGGTTAGCACTTTAGTGCGTGTAATGCCGATGTACAATGCCCGGAACATGACATTGATAAAAGAGAAAAAGAATCCGTAAATACGCCAGTTCAGAAACTCCATTGTTCCTTCGTAGATGGATTCTGAAGAAACTAGCAAACGCATGATGTTTCCACCGAATGCTTTGGTGAATCCGAATAGCAGCAGGGCCATGACGAACAGGAACATGATTCCTTGAATCATGACGGGACCGACATCCGAATAGCGTCCTTCGCCATTGCGTCGTGCGATGACTATCTGCGAACCGGTACTGAATCCGAATGCGATGGTGAATACGCATATATAGAATAACCCGCCCATAGCTGATGCTCCAAGGGCTACTTCACTCACGTGTCCGAGGAATGCTGTGTCGGTGACATTGATGACATTTTGTGCCAGCAAGCTTAGTAGTATCGGATAACTGACACTCCAAATCTGTTTGTTGGTGTACATAATTAAGTGTTTAAGTTTACACTTTGCAAAGATAGTGCTTTATTTCGATTCGGAAACGATGGGGTAGATGAAAACAATTTCCGGACCTTCGGGAGTTTTATCGTTGACGAGATAGTTTCCTCCGAAATGTTTTAGTAACAACAGGTTGATATCATGCCGGATGATGGTTTCCTGTGATACGAATGCATGGTCTGCCAAAGGTGAATTAGTGATCCGGAAACAAAGCATGTCTTCATTCTGGCTTAATGTGAACCGGATGATTCGTGCTTGCCGGTGTTCTTGTGGGTACACCAGTACGCTAATCAAGGCCTGTGTCAGTCGCATTATATCGGTATGAATTTGGGCGTCCGTTTCGCTGGAAAATTCAATCTGGATACCAGTTTCTTCGTTCCTCATCTGCGCCATGCTGCATGCTTCCTTGCATAGGGTAGTGGCATCATAGTCTTGCAACTGGAACTTCATCATCTGAGCTTCCAAACGGGATAAGTCGAGAACGTCATTGACAAGTCTCATTAACTTCTCCGAACTTTTGTGGATGATGTTTGAGTATTCTTGCCTTATTTCCTTGTCTATATTGGGTTCGCTGGCTATGAGTTGTGAGAAACCGACCACATTGTTGAGTGGGGTACGGATGTTATAGCTCATGTTGGACAGGAAGCGATTTTTTATTTCATTGGTCTTCCGCACGTTTTCTGTTGTTTTCCGGATTTCGTTTTCCGCGTATTTGAGTGCCTTCCGTACCATAAAGAGTCGTGCCATAAAGATAAAAAGCAGAATCAGGATAACAAATATAAAGATCAGATAGGTGAGCTGGATCCGGTTGTTTTCCCTTTTTTGATCCAGTTCTGTTTTTTCGATATTGTATTTGCTTTGTATCTGTGCCATCTGATTGTTTGAGAGTACAGTGGCTGTCGAGTCTTTGATGGCAAGTGCCTGCTCATACAGGGGGATGGCTTTTCCGCTTTGCCCTGCCTGTTTCCATATTCTGGCCTTTTCGAGTAGCTGTTCGGCATAGTCGCTTGTGAAGTCTTTCTTCAACATCGTCAGTGTCGTGTCGATATAATCCGATGCCTGTTGGTAGGCTCCAATTGCCTGGTAATATTTGGCAAATGTGTCGAAATAGAGTACTTTATACATGAAATAAGTATTCTCGTCCAGATATTCTTTAGATTTTACGAGATGTTCATAGGCTTGTTGCGGCTGATGGGTATTCAGGTAATAATAGCTGTAGAACAGTTCATTGAACAGGTATACATCGGCAAATCCCGCTTTTAAGGATGGGTTTGCACTGATGTGGTTATGAAGAGTGTTTTCCAGTTCCTGCAAATATTTGAGTAGTTTTTTATTATCCTTCTTTTCTTTGACAACGGATACTAACTGTGACAATACCGAGATACGGACCACCGGATTTTCTGTCGGAGTGAGTAGCTGGTAGGCAGCCTCCAGTGCTTCTATTCCTTTATCCCAGCGCTGGCTGCCGATATATGCATTACTCAAGCATTGATAGGCAGCCATACTACCCCGGTTACTATTCATTTGGGAGGCTTGCTGTTGCATCTTTTGAGATTCGTTGATAGCAAGTTCGTATTGTTCGTTGAATGTGTACAGGTCTATCTGGAAACGTTTGGCATCAAAGAAGTAATTCCATAAATCTGATTTCCGGGCATGAGGCTCCATTATGGTGAGCCATTTGGCTACACTGTCTTGATTATTACGATTGTAATAGTATAAAATATGGTAGTAAGCAGCCAGACCGGCATATTTGTCATTTCCCAGTTGCAATGCTTCTTTCATTAATGCATCCGAATATTGGATACATTGCTGGTTGTTTTGTTCTATTCTGATGATTTGATTGAGAACATTCAGCCGTGTCGTATCGTACGGTAATGTTTCCAACACCTTTATCAGGCTGTCGGATTCCAAAACAATCTTGGTGCTGGCTTTTCCGGTGAGGGTGCAGCATAATAGAAGGATCAGGAGCAGGACTTGTTTCATTCGGCTTCCTCCTTTCCTTGTTGCTCATGGTAAATGGGGTGTGTGAACAGGAAACGGGCTCCTTCCTCATAATTGGAGTCAATCCATATTTTGCCGCCCAGCTGCTCGATAATGAGTTGGCAGATAGACAGACCGAGTCCTGTCCCTTGAGCATTTTCATTCAGTTTCTCAAAACGGTTGAATATTTTATTCTGATTCTCCGGAGAGATACCGCAACCGGTGTCGGTCACGGAAAACAGTGCTATGTCTTCTGTCTGTTTTTCCAGTTCCATGGTGATGGAACCTTGCGGAGTAAATTTGGTTGCATTGATGAGAAGGTTGATTAATAATTGTTGTAACCTTGCATTGTCTGTCGTCAATTCTAATGAATGGAGAGAGGTCGAAAAACGGACGTTAGCATTCGTTTGTTTTATTTTCTCAACCATGTCGATAACGTTTCTGCATATTGCCACTGCATCACATCGCTCATATTTGAATTTCATCTTGCCTACTTCGAGACTGGACAAGTCGATTACGTCGTTAATCAGCTTGAGTAACAGTTCTGAATTTTGCTGAATAATATCGCTACACTGTTTCCGGGTCTCGTTGTCGATGGATTCTTCCGTCAGGATGGAGGAGAAGCCGGACAACGCATTGAGCGGCGTGCGAATTTCATGGCTCATGTTGGAAAGGAAAAGGCTCTTTGTTCGGATGGAATTTTCTTCTTGCTTTTTCACTTTTTCCAGTTCCTGCTGTGATTGGCGCAGTTTTTTATTTCCTCGTCTGACCAAAAGGATGAAAAATACAATCAGTATGACTATGAATAGGATGGTGAACCAGCTCCAGTAGAGGATTGTCTTCTGTCTGTTTAAGTTGTCCAGTTCATTTTTATCTATTTGGTAGAGGGTGTGCAATTCATTGATTTGGCGAATATAATTCATTGCGTCCAAAGAGTCTTTGTACGTATTGAATATTTCATAAGCTTCACATGCTTCCTTGCTGTTTCCCATTAGTGTAAGTATGTGTGCACGATCTTTCAGTACTTGCAGGGATCTGTATGAGTTGACTGCTTTGGTATGCGAAAGTAATTCGTCAAGTGTGGTTAGTGCCTGCGTGTATTCTTTGGATTCAGTGTAGTAGCGTGAGTACAGGTATTTAATCATTAAATGAAAATATGGGTACTGGTGTTGCCGGCTGATTTGTTCGGTTTGTCGTATATAGTTTAATGCTTCCGGAAGATGATGCATCTGGATGCGATAGAATGCCTGACAATAAACAAGGTGGAAATCGTCTTGGGGATTCGTATCCTTGTTGATAACAGATTCGAGTTCCCGGATATTGTCTTCTATATCTGTCATTTGGTGATAGTTGAGCTTCGTCAGGATAAATTGGGACAAGATCGTTTTGATATATTGGTTGGCATGAGGGAGTTTCTGAATGATTTCTAATGCTTCCTTATACGATTTGATGGCAACTTGTGGTGTTGACGAACTTAAATAGGTATTTCCAATGGCGTGTAATGCGAGTGCTGTTCCCAAAGGATAGTCCATTTCTCTGGCTTTCTGGTACATCTGATTGGCCTGGTTGATGGCGAGACTGATGTTGCCTTCTGTGATTAAGGCTTGAACGGTCAGCAGATTTATCTGGAATAGGAGTGGGTATTGTTGTTCCTTTTGTAATTCCGGTTCTAAAAGTTTTTCCCAGGCAATGATGCTGTCGACAGGGGCGTCCGGACTAAATGGATGATTGTATTCAAGTAAAGGTTGTAATAAAGAAAGACGATCTGAATTTGTACGTGCAGCATATAAGGTGACCGATATTAATGCGGTTACGACTATTGCAATTATATGACGTCTGTGTTTTTTCACCTGATATAAGAATTGCTTGCTTGTAAGTTTATCTGCAAAAGAACTAAAAAGAGTGAAGATTACAAAGAAATCTTCACTCTTTTTTATAATTTATTTTCTTTTGAGTATCTCTCGTACCCCAGGGCCCTCGTGGTTGGGGTAGCCGGGAGTATGGTTTCTGCATCGTGGATCGGCATCTACTTTCAAACTCCGGTAATCGTCTTTGGTGCGGGCGATGTAATCATCAAGCATGGCACGGTGTTCGGCGAGGACTTTACTGTATTTAGGGTCTTTGGCGAGATTCTTGCGTTCTCCCGGATCCTTTTTCATATCATATAGCTCTTCTCCGTTACCTTCCAGATAGTGAGTGTACTTGTATCTCGGTCCGCGTACCATACGTCCGGGAGTAACGACATATTCATATTCGCTATGCCATTCGGAAACGACATAAGGGTGAGTTTTTTTCTGTTTCTCTCCTTTTAATATAGGTGCAAGGCTGATTCCCGGTTTTTCGGCCGGAACAGGAATTCCTGCCAAATCACAAAGGGTAGGCAGAAGATCCAGTGTAGGCTGTGTCAATACTTGGTCTATGGGCTTTTTCTGTTGTTTGATGCCGGGACCTGCAAAGATAAACGGTACGTTGGTCATTTCATCGTAGAAGCTGATGTGTTTGGTCACCATGCGGTGTGAAGCCATCCCATCACCATGGTCAGCCATGATAATAACAATTGTGTTTTTTCCGGCAGGAGTGGAGTAAAGTGCTTTCAATACGCTGTCTACTTGCTTGGAAACCATCTTGGTATAGTGTTGGAAAGCAGCAATGTAATGACGGTAATTCTCTTCATTCCAATGAGAGGCCTGGGTCATGCGGCGATGACTGCAGCAGATGTATTGTACAGGTTTAGGGATATTGCTCCAGTCTTCTACATTGAAATTGGCTGGTAGTTCCGGAAGGGTTCCGCTAATGGGGCGGTCGGTATGTACTCCTTCGTTCGCTCCTACAAATCCACAGATATTGTGAGGGTTCTGAAAATCTGCGATACAGATGAATGGTTCTTCCGGCGGATTACTTAGATAAGCAACAGCGTCTTCGCATGTTCCTACATCCAGGAAGCTGTCGTTATTGACCGGGAATTCCGGATCAGTGAATGGCTTGGCTACTGGTTCTTTATGCTTGAATCCTCTAAGTGAACCCATGTCATGCGTTTTTCCGAAGTGTACGGCTTCGTAACCGTTTTCAGAAAAAAGACTTCCTAATGTCGGTACATTTTCGGGAATACGTGGGTTGATAGGTTCGCTGGAGTTGGAACGTACATTGGTTTGATGAGGCATCATGCCACTCCATAAAGCAGCGCGTGAGGGTTGGCTGAGAGGGCAGCCTACATAAGCATTGGAGAAGATAACTCCTCGTGAAGCGACTTCGTCAATAGGGAGGGTGCAGCCTTGTGTTTGTCCGTAAGCTCCCACAATGCGTTGTGTCAGATGGTCGCACTGGATAATCAGGAAATTGGGCTTTTCTTGGGCCTGCGCTGTCACGCTGCACAGGGCTAATCCCATGAATGGATAAATAGTTTTCATTACTGGTTAGAATTAAGTAATATTTGATTTGGAAGCAAAAGTAGGAAAAAAGGAAACGTAAAAAAGGGCGAGGTAGTAGTTTTGGACGCAAATGAAAGTATTTTGTACAAAAATGAAAGGTGTGGCAAGCGGTTAGGGGTAACTATCGGTGATGGGAGTTGAATGATAAGTGATAAACGGCAGGTGATAAGTCATAAAATGGGTTACCGAAAAAGAAAACGGTGAATAAACTGCACTTGTTATGGCGCAGTTTGTTCACCGTTCATTTATAAGTTTGCTGTTGATTAGCTGTTCATGCTCATCAGGAATTCGTCGTTGTCTCTGGTTTTTTCCAGACGGTCTTTAACAAAGTCCATTGCTTCGATCGGATTCATGTCGGCAAGATATTTGCGTAATATCCACATGCGGTCAAGGGTTGTTTTATCAAGCAACAGGTCGTCGCGACGAGTGCTGGATGCGGTAATGTTGACTGCCGGGAAGATGCGTTTGTTGGACAGGTTGCGGTCGAGCTGCAACTCCATGTTACCTGTACCCTTGAATTCTTCGAAGATAACTTCGTCCATTTTAGAACCGGTATCGATCAATGCGGTAGCAATAATAGTCAGTGAACCACCGTTTTCAATATTACGGGCAGCACCGAAGAAGCGTTTAGGTTTATGAAGTGCATTTGCATCCACACCACCGGAAAGAACTTTACCGGATGCAGGAGATACTGTATTGTATGCACGAGCCAGACGAGTAATAGAATCAAGGAAGATAACTACGTCGTGACCACATTCTACCAGACGTTTTGCCTTTTCCAATACGATACCTGCAATTTTTACGTGGCGTTCTGCCGGTTCGTCGAAAGTAGAAGCAATTACTTCTGCATTAACGCTGCGCGCCATGTCTGTTACTTCTTCCGGGCGTTCGTCAATCAGCAGCATAATCATGTAAACTTCCGGGTGGTTGGCTGCGATAGCGTTTGCGATATCTTTCATTAAGATGGTCTTACCTGTCTTTGGCTGGGCAACGATCAATGCACGCTGGCCTTTACCGATAGGAGCGAAAAGATCGACGACACGGGCAGACATAGAGTCTGAATAACCGCCTTTGCAAAGTTTGAACTTTTCATCCGGGAAGAGAGGTGTCAGATGTTCGAAAGGAACACGGTCGCGAACGAAAGCTGCATCACGTCCGTTGATCTTCGAAACCTTTACCAATGGGAAATATTTTTCTCCTTCTTTGGGTGGACGGATAACTCCTTCTACTACATCACCGGTTTTCAGACCAAATAGTTTGATTTGAGATTGTGATACGTAAATATCATCCGGAGAAGAAAGGTAGTTATAGTCGGAAGAACGGAGGAATCCGTATCCATCCTGCATAATTTCCAGAACACCTACTCCGTTGAGAATATCGTCGAATTCATAAGGCTTTTCGCGTTCAATAACCTTACGTTCCTGCTGCTGTTGTACCGGAAGATTTTCACCCGCATTGTTCTGCTGAGCGGCACGTGGCATCGGTGAGCGTTGTTGGTTTTGGTTCTGGTTCTGATTCTGATTTTGATTTGGGTTCTGAACCTGATTCTGGTTATTGTTGTTACGCTGGAAATTATTATTGGCGTTATTGCCATTATTTCCATTGTTGTTAGCATTGTTATTACCGTTGTTATTGTCGCGTGGGCGAACAATACGCGGACGTTGCTGCTGGGACTGCTGCTGTTGAGATTGTTGTTGCTGTTGAGGATGAGATGGCTGTTCCGGTGCTGTCTGTGCTGATTCTGTTTTAGTAGCTTCGAATTTTCCGAATAATTCGGTAGGAAGCTCTATTTTTTCAGAAGGCAGATCTTCGATTGGAATAAAATCATCGTCGTCAACGCTGGATAAGATATTGCTTTCCTCGTCGATAACGGGTGCAGCCTTCTTTTGTGGTTTATCTATTACCTTTTTCTCTACAACAGGTTGGTTAGGTTCAGTAGCCGGTTTATTTGTTTCTGCAACAGGCTTATTTGCTTCTGCAGCTGGTTTGTTTTTTGCTTTCTTCTCAGCTGTTTGCTGTTGTACCGGAGCTGGCTTTTCCGTAGCACCAGTAGCTTTCTCTGCAACAACAGGTTTAGGTTCCACTACTTTGGGTGCTGCCGGTTTTGCATTTTCTACTTCTTTTTTCTCTTCTGCATCAGAGCTCTTACGAGGACGGCCTACTTTACGCTTGGGAGTAGCAGTGTTTTCCGCTTTAGCTTCTACAACAACAGTTTCTTTTTCTTTGTTTGTACTTTCTTCTTTCTTGGAAGGTTGTGGTGCAGCTTTTACAGGAGCGGTCTCTTTTGTCTTGTTAGCCTCTTCACTCTTTGTTGCGGAAACCACTTTGTCTTCTTTTTTGGTAGGAGCTACCCGTGAACGCTTTTTCTTTTGTTCTTCATTTTTGCGTTCTTCTTTTAGCTTATCTGCGGCAACTTTCTTTGTAGCTCCTACAATGGCCTGTTCATCGAGTATTTTATAAACAAGGTCTTCTTTTTTGTATGAGTCTGCTTTTTTTATGCCTAACTCTTTGGCAATAACTTGAAGTTCCGACAGATTTTTGTCGTTTAATTGGATAATGTTATACATATAGTATGGTAAGTTATTAATATTTCTTTTTTTGCTGAATTATGGACAGCATTACTACAGCTCATGGCTACAGATATGCGAGCATACGTTTTGTTTTTTATTCTGAATTAGGGATGTATATGTTGAATCGTAGAATGTTTCAACGGGGCAAAGATAATAATTTTTTTTGGTTTCATGAACAATCAAACATTTTTTTCCACGTAAAAGTGTATCTTTGCTACATAAAAGAAAATAGTATGACAGTAAATGAAGCTCATTTAATTTATTTTTCGCCTACACACACATCTAAACAAGTTGCGGAGGCGATTGTTCACGGGACGGGCATAAAAAATATTTTTCCTATTAATGTAACGCAGCAGATTGCGGATGAAATTGTGATTCCTACATCTTCTTTGGCTATTATTGTAGTGCCTGTGTATGGAGGACATGTCGCTCCTTTGGCAATGGAACGTTTGCAGTATATCCGTGGAGTGGATACTCCTACCGTTTTGGTAGTGGTTTACGGAAATCGCGCTTATGAAAAAGCTTTAATGGAATTGGATGCTTTTGCTATTCCTCACGGATTTAAAGTAATTGCCGGGGCAACTTTTATTGGAGAACATTCATATAGTACCGACAAATACCCGATTGCAGTGGGACGTCCTGATGAATCGGATTTAGCCTTTGCTGCGGAGTTTGGGAAGAAAATCATGGAAAAAATACAGACAGCTGATAGTATGGATACCCTTTATCCGGTGGATGTACGTACTATCAAACGTCCGAGTCAACCATTCTTTCCTTTGTTCCGTTTTTTGAGGAAAGTCATCAAGTTACGTAAAAGTGGTACACCGCTTCCCCGCGTTCCTTGGGTGGAAGATGAGGATTTGTGTACCCATTGCGGGTTATGTGTGGTCCGTTGTCCGGCAGGGGCTATAACGAAAGGGGATGAGCTACATACGGATGAGGCTAAATGTATCAAATGTTGCGCTTGTGTAAAAGCTTGCGTTAGGAAAGCAAGGGTGTATGAAACTCCTTTTGCAGCTTTGTTATCAGATTGTTTCAAGAAACAGAAGTTGCCTCAGACTATTTTGTAAATCACGACGCGCTTAGTCGTTTCATCAATACGAAAGCGGTTGTCTGTTCGTTCGCCTATCAGCCATGCGATGTGTTCTCCACAGCAGAGTACCCATTGGCGTTCTTTTTGGCTGATAGAAAATTTGCGGTCGGTCAGATAATCGCTTATTTTTTTCTTTCCTTTCATTCCAAAAGGAATAAAAGTGTCTCCCGGCTGCCATTTCCGGTAATGAATTTCTCCATTCAGTTTGTCGGCATCAAAACAGGCAATTTCCTTTTCACGTGGAATGAGAAAATCCGGGGTGTATTCTTTTTCTTCTTTGATAATTTGAAAAGGAGGAAGAGTCTCATTTTCAGATTCAGCTGTTTCTATTAATAGGAATTCTCTGTCTTTTATCACTCTCCATTCTTTGCTACAGAATTGCTTGCCCGGTTGGCTATGAAGCGAATGGGTGATATCTTTGATTTGTGCGGAATTGAATCCTAGAGGATGCAGGACTTCGAATAAGATGGCTTCGGGTGCCGGTTCCTTTACTAAATCACTGATTCGGATACCTTCTGCTGTAATGATTTTCTTTTTAGTTTCCTCTATACATTTATTATATATAGTGGCTATATCATTCAGATAATTACTCGTATCTATCAGAGTGTTTTTGACTGACGGATTAATTTCCTGCATGAGGGGAAGGAGGTTGAGTCGGATTTTATTACGGGTATATTCGTCTTCCAGATTGGTGCTGTCTGTCACATAATCTTGTCCGATGTTTTGCAGGTAACGAATTATCTCTTCCCGGTTGATACAAAGCAGAGGGCGTACGATGGTTCCATTACGGGGGCGGATTCCTAACAGACCGGTAATTCCTGTTCCCCGAATCAGGTTAAGTAGTATAGTTTCTATGCTATCATCCTGGTGATGGGCCACAGCGACAACATCTGCCTGACATTCTTTTCTAATTTTCTCGAACCATTGGTAGCGGAGTTCCCGTGCGGCCATTTCAATCGAAATATGTTTTTCCGTTGCATATTGGGTCGTGTTGAAATCAATGGTATGTAAATGGATTTCCATTCTTTCGCAAAGTTGGCGGACAAATAACTCGTCCCGGTCTGACTCTTTGCCTCGCAGGTGGAAATTACAATGTGCGGCTTCGCAATGATAGCCTGCTGTATGCAGAATATATAGTAATGCCACCGAGTCGGCACCACCACTCAATGCGACCAGGATTTTATCATCCGGTGAGAATAAATGTTCCTTTTCTATATATTTTGTAACGCGTTGTTGTATCATACCTGCAAAGATACGAGTTTATCAATAAGTTTTTTTATTTTTTCTGAATCTTTTAGAGGATGAAAAAAGCTGCTATTTAAAAACATTCTAAATAATTTGCATGCTCCGAAGTTATGAATTATCTTTGCCAAAAATTTTGAGAGTTATGCGTTTGTCCGAATTAAAAACAGGAGAAAAAGGTGTTATTGTAAAGGTATTGGGGCACGGTGGTTTTCGTAAACGTATTGTGGAGATGGGCTTCATTAAAGGTAAAACGGTTGAAGTGCTGTTGAATGCTCCGCTAAAAGATCCCATAAAATATAAAGTTTTAGGTTATGAAATTTCTCTTCGTCGTCAGGAAGCTGAAATGATCGAAGTTATCAGCGAAGAGGAAGCAAAGAAACTGGCCGAGAAGACCGTTTATCATGAAGGATTGCCTGAAGACCTTTCAGTAAAAGAAGAAGATATGAAACGGTTGGCGTTAGGTAAACGCCGTACCATTAATGTTGCTTTGGTCGGAAACCCGAACAGTGGCAAGACTTCTTTATTTAATCTTGCATCCGGTGCTCATGAGCATGTTGGAAACTACAGCGGCGTAACCGTGGATGCCAAAGAAGGTTATTTTGATTTCGAAGGCTATCATTTCCGTATTGTCGATTTGCCGGGAACTTATTCTTTGTCTGCTTATACGCCGGAAGAAATCTATGTGCGTCGTCATATTATCGATGAAACTCCGGACGTGATTATTAATGTAGTCGATTCCTCTAATCTGGAGCGAAACTTATATCTGACTACTCAATTGATAGATATGAATGTCCGCATGGTGGTAGCTCTGAATATTTATGATGAGTTGGAAGCCAGTGGAAATACATTGGATTATCATCTGTTGAGTAAGTTGTTCGGGGTGCCGATGTTGCCTACTGTCAGTAAGAAAAATCGTGGATTGGATACCTTGTTTCATGTTGTTATCAATCTGTATGAAGGAGTAGACTTCTTTGATAAACAGGGAAATATGAATCCGGAAGTTCTTAAGGATTTGACCGAATGGCATGATTCTCTGGAAGATCGTAAGAACCACGAGGAAGAGCATTTGGAAGATTATGTACGTGAACATAAAAAGACGGGGCGTGTCTTCCGGCATATTCATATCAATCATGGTCCTGATATCGAAAAAGCGATTGAAGCTGTAAAAAGTGAAGTGTCCAAAAACGAATTTATCCGTCATAAATATTCTACCCGTTTCCTATCCATTAAATTGTTGGAGAATGATCCTGACATTGAGCGCATTGTGCGGACATTACCAAATGCGGATGAGATATTCCATGTCCGTGATAAGATGTCGAAGCGTGTTCAGGACACAATGAATGAGGATTGTGAATCGGCTATTACGGATGCTAAATATGGATTTATCAGTGGTGCACTGAAGGAGACATTCACAGATAATCACTTGGAGCAGGCGCAGACAACAAAAGTGCTGGATTCGATCGTAACTCACCGTGTCTGGGGATTTCCTATTTTCTTCCTTTTTATGTATCTGATGTTTGAAGGTACGTTTGTCATTGGAGAATATCCGATGATGGGGATTGAATGGCTTGTCGAGCAGATTGGTGACTTGTTACGCAATAATATGGCGGAAGGTCCATTTAAAGATTTGCTGATTGATGGAATTATTGGTGGGGTAGGAGCGGTTATTGTCTTTTTGCCGAATATCTTGATTTTGTATTTCTGCATTTCTCTTATGGAAGATTCGGGTTATATGGCTCGTGCAGCTTTTATCATGGATAAAATCATGCATAAAATGGGATTGCACGGAAAATCATTCATTCCTTTGATTATGGGATTTGGATGCAATGTACCTGCTATTATAGCTTCCCGTACTATTGAGAACCGGAAGAGCCGTCTTATTACAATGTTGGTAAATCCTTTGATGTCTTGCAGTGCGCGTCTGCCAATTTATTTATTGTTGGTGGGTGCTTTCTTCCCGAACAATG
>ERZ773241.2058-NODE-2058-length-17221-cov-3.745136_pt1 | contig 17221 bp, 9 predicted proteins | sample MGYA00580989_ERZ773241 | MGnify/ENA primary metagenome ERZ773241 (study PRJEB29015, sample SAMEA2737804) | human gut metagenome | biome: human gut; feature: human-associated habitat; material: faeces | place: China | collected 2012 ... | reverse complement strand
GGTTAAGCAACCGGAGAGTGTACTACATTCAAAAAGACAATGTTGGATATATGTGGTTCCTTACGCACGAGGGAATCGACCGGTACAACGGCAAAGAGTTTAAACGGTATAAATTAATGGACGGCGACAAAGAACTCAACTCGCTGTTAAATCTGAATTGGTTATATATCGATCCGGAAGGAACGCTATGGGAAATCGGTAAGAAAGGCAAGATTTTCCGGTATGACCGTATTCATGACACTTTCGAACTCGTCTACAAGTTGCCGATAGAAGACTTTAAGGATTTACCGGCTCCCATTACTTTCAGCTGGATCGATCATAACAATCATATCTGGCTGTGCAACGAAGAAACGATCTTCCTTTACAACACCCGGACGGAAGAGGTTACTCATGTTAAAAACTGCCTCAGCGAAGCTATAAACGACATCGAACAAATCGACGAATCCCACTATTTTATCGGGACGGAGATGGGTATTCATCATGCCCAACTGAAAAACAACACACTGCAACTTCTCCCCTGCGACAAGCTAGACAACGTCAATATTCAAGTTAACGATTTACACTTCGACCCCAAAATCCGCAAACTGTTCATCGGTGCCTTCGAACGGGGCGTCATGGTTTACGACATGAACACAAAAACCATCACACAACCGGAAGTCAGCCTGAAAGACGTAAGTATATCACGCATCAAACCACTGAATGCCAAAGAACTGCTGATTGCTACCGATGGCGGAGGTATCTATAAGATGAATGTCGATACGTACCAGACCGTACCTTTTATCGTAGCAGACTACAACAGCTACAATGACATGAACGGCAACAGCATTAACGACATCTACATAGACGACGAAGAACGGATATGGATGGCAAACTATCCGATAGGAATTACCATTCAGAACAATCGTTATCCGAGTTATAAATGGATCAAACATTCTGTCGGTAATAAGCAGTCGCTGATTAACGACCAGGTGAACTCTATCATAGAAGACAGCGAGGGAGACTTATGGTATGGCACCAACAACGGAATTAGCCTGCAAGACTCAAAAACCGGAAAATGGCGCTCGTTTCTGAGCACCTTTGAGAATGTACAGAACAGCAAAAATCATATATTTACAACCTTATGTGAAGTATCTCCCGGCATTATTTGGGCAGGCGGATATTTCTCGGGACTTTATCAGATAGATAAACGCACGTCGAAAACAACTTATTTTACACCCGCTTCGTATGCTCATGAAAGTATACGTCCGGATAAATACATACGTGACATACGCAAAGACTCACGCGGTTATGTATGGAGCGGAGGATATTATAACCTGAAGCGAATCAACGTACAAACCAAAGACATACGGCTCTACCACGGACTGCATTCCGTTACCGCCATCATCGAAAAGGATGACAAAAGTATGTGGATAGGTACGGCAACAGGCCTGTTTCTTCTGGATATAGAATCCGGGAAATATGAACGCATCCAACTGCCGGTAGAATCTACCTATGTCTACTCCCTGTATCAGACCCAAAAAGGCGCACTGTATATAGGTACCAGCGGATCGGGAGTACTGATTTATGATCCCCAGACAAAGTTGTTTACCCATTATTATACAGGAAACTGTGCCATGATATCCAACAATATCTACACGATATTATCGGATGAAGACAATGAAATTCTATTAAGTACGGAGAACGGACTCACCAGCTTCTATCCCAAACAAAAAACCTTCTACAACTGGACAAAGGAAATGGGACTGATGACTACGCACTTCAATGCGTTGTCCGGTACCCTGCGCAGAAATAACAATTTTATCTTCGGTAGCTCGGACGGTGCCATAGAGTTCAATAAAGACATGAAGCTCCCCAGGACGTACTCTTCCAAGATGATCTTCAGTGATTTCAAACTGTTTTATCAGACGGTATATCCGGGAGACAAGAATTCACCACTGGAAAAAGATATCAACGAAACCAAAGAATTAAGACTAAAATATAATCAGAATATCTTTTCACTGATGGTTTCTTCCATCAACTATGATTATCCTTCCAATGTTCTTTATTCATGGAAGCTGGAAGGATTTTACGAAGAGTGGAGCAAACCCGGCAATGAAAGTACAATCCGTTATACCAACCTCGCTCCGGGAAAATATGTATTGCGTGTGCGTGCCATCTCCAACGAAGACCAACGGGTGATGCTTGAAGAAAGAAGCATTGATATTATCATTGCCCAACCTTTCTGGCTCACTCCCTGGGCAATGATATTGTATGCAATCCTGATTTCCCTCATTGCTGTTATCATCCTGCGGGTTCTTATTCTGAAAAAACAGCGGAAGGTTTCCGATGAAAAAATACACTTCTTCATCAATACGGCACACGATATACGCACCCCGTTGACATTGATTAAAGCTCCTCTGGAAGATTTGCGCGAAAAAGAAGCTCTGAGCAAGGAAGGCATAGCCAACATGAACACTGCCATACGCAATGTAAATGCCTTGTTGCGTCTGACAACGAATCTTATCAACTTTGAGAGAGCAGATGTTTATTCTTCGGAATTATACATTTCGGAGCATGAGCTAAACACGTTCATGACAGAAATATTCAATGCATTTCAGCCTTATGCCAATATCAAGCATATCAACTTTACGTACGAAAGCAATTTCCGGTATATGAATGTATGGTTTGACAAGGAAAAGATGGAATCTATTCTGAAGAATATAATATCGAACGCATTAAAATACACGCCAGAAAATGGTAATGTGCAGATTTTCGTATCAGAGAACAATGATTCGTGGAGCGTGGAAGTGAAGGATACCGGAATCGGTATTCCAGCCAGCGAGCAAAAGAAACTGTTCAAGCTTCATTTCCGTGGCAGCAATGCCATCAATTCGAAAGTGACGGGAAGCGGTATCGGTTTGATGCTGGTATGGAAACTTGTCCGGTTACACAAGGGCAAAATCAACCTGTCGAGCGTGGAGAATCAGGGATCGGTGATTAAGATATCTTTCCCAAAAGACAGCAAACGCTTCCATAAAGCACACCTTGCCACACCAAGCAAACGCCGGCAAGAGATAACAAGTACAACCAATGTGCCTGCCAGCATCTATGAGAATGTGCATAAGGAACAGAATCCGAATCATCAGCGAATCCTAATCGTAGAAGATAATGATGAACTGCGCAACTATCTGTCACAGACACTGGCAGAAGAATATACGGTACAGAACTGCTGCAACGGCAAAGAAGCACTGACCATCATTCCGGAATACAAACCGGAACTGGTTATCTCGGACATTATGATGCCGGAAATGAGAGGGGATGAATTGTGTGATGCTATTAAAAATAATATCGAAACGTCGCATATCCCTGTTATCCTGCTAACAGCTCTTAATAATGAAAAAGACATATTGTCCGGCCTTCAGATTGGTGCTGACGAGTATATTGTCAAGCCATTTAATATTGGAATATTAAAAGCTACCGTCTCCAATCTGTTGATCAACCGCGCCCTTTTGCGAAGCAAATACGGGAGTCTGGATATGGACGATGAGGATGATCATGAAGACGAATGCATCAACTGCTCGCAGGATATCGACTGGAAGTTTATCGCCAATGTACGGAAGAATATAGAAGATAATATAGACAATCCGGCTCTTACAGTAGATGTGCTTTGCAATCTGATGGGCATGAGCCGTACCAGCTTCTACAACAAACTCAGGGCATTGACCGATCAGGCTCCGGGCGATTACATCCGCCTGATCCGCCTGAAACGTTCGGTGAAGTTGCTGAAAGAAGGTACACACAGTATAACAGAAATAGCAGAAATGACAGGATTTAGTGATGCGAAGTACTTCCGTGAAGTATTCAAGAAGCACTTCAACGTAAGCCCCAGCCAATATGGAAAAGAAGGCAAGCCCCACAAGGAGGGCAAGGCTGGAAAAGAAAACAAGTCCGATAAGGAAGGAGGAGAAAAAGAAGAATGAACATTTACCTCGAATCATTTGGAATCTTTTTTAAAATAGGCGCTTTCACCATTGGCGGAGGCTATGCAATGGTTCCACTTATTGAGAATGAAATCGTAACCAAACGAAAATGGATCGCACAGGAAGACTTTATCGACCTGCTGGCTATCTCTCAGTCCGCTCCGGGTATTCTGGCAGTGAATATCTCTATCTTTATAGGATATAAGCTGCGTGGCATTCGGGGAAGTATTGTCACAGCACTGGGGACTATACTCCCCTCATTTATTATCATTCTGGCCATCGCGCTCTTTTTCCATTCTTTCAAGGACAATCCGATTGTGGAACGCATATTTAAAGGAATACGACCCGCCGTGGTGGCATTGATCGCCGCACCGACTTTCACCATGGGACGGTCGGCCAAAATCAACCGGTACAACTTATGGATCCCCGTCGTATCGGCATTATTGATCTGGCTATTGGGCTTCTCCCCGATCTGGATTATCATTGCTGCCGGTGTAGGAGGTTTCCTATGGGGAAAATTTAAAAAAGTGGAGAGTGAACACCCAAGGCTATGATTCAAGATTCATAATTCTAAATTAAAAAGAGATGATTTATCTTCAGTTATTTTATACGTTCTTTAAAATCGGACTTTTCGGTTTTGGCGGAGGTTACGCCATGCTTTCGATGATACAAGGTGAAGTAGTAACCCGTTATGGGTGGGTGACTTCGCAAGAATTCACAGACATTGTTGCCATCAGTCAGATGACTCCGGGTCCTATCGGTATCAATGCGGCTACTTATGTCGGTTTTACGTCGACAGGAAGTGTATGGGGATCAGTTGTTGCTACATTCGCCGTTGTTTTTCCCTCTTTCATACTGATGCTGACAATCAGCAAATTCTTTCTGAAATATCAGAAACATCCGGTAGTGGAATCTATTTTTGCAGGACTGCGTCCGGCAGTTGTCGGATTATTAGCTTCCGCCGCACTGGTATTGATGAATGTGGAAAACTTCGGTTCACCTACAGAAGACACCTACACATTTGTCATCAGCATCATTATCTTCCTGATAGCTTTTATCGGCACCAGAAAATACAAGGCAAATCCGATATTAATGATTATCGCCTGCGGGATTGCAGGACTATTGCTTTATTAAAATGAAGCAATAAAAAAATGGAGAATGAAGAATTGCCTTGCTATTCAATAGCGCAACAAGATTCTTCACTCTCCATTTTTAATTCTTTATTTAATCAATTTACAGCTTGACCTTCTTACTTACCGATTTTGACTCATTATGAATACGGTCTAAAGCCGTCACCACATAGCGGTATTTGGTCTTACCCGTTTCATACGGCAGTTTGTAGAAAGGATTTCGGGTGATAGCTACGATATGTGACGGATCATCAAGATTCACCTTTTCTTTGGAACCGAAACGGTATACTACGTACTGAATGGCTTTGTCCATTTCAGTCTCCGCTTTCGGAGCAGTCCAGAAAAGTATATAGCCATCTTCTGTCCATACCTTTTTCATCTTGCGTACTTTGCCCGGAGCTTTATCATCCATAAAGTCGAAAACCGGAATTAAAGCCGGATATTTATGATACTCCTGTACCAAGGCATCCCGATATTTTCCAGCGTTCTCGACTACGGCTGCCGCATACCACTGGCAACTTCCGCCGATAGTCTGATAAGAACGCTGCAAAGCCATCTTTCGTGGAAGCTGGTTGATAGAAGGGTTCTTCGGATCAGCATGCTGAATGGTATTCATGACTGCCTGACCGATAAACAATGGACGGTTTTCCGCATGCTTCGCCCACCAGTCAACCAGTGTTTCGTAATCGGCTGCCTTGTGTCCTATCTCCCAATAAATCTGAGGAATGTTATAATCAATCCATCCTTCACGTGCCCAAAGCAATACGTCGGCATAAAGATCATCATAGTTCTGCAAACCATTTGTGTTGCTGCCCAACGGATCTGTTTTCTGATTGCGGTAAATACCGAACGGGCTGATACCGAACTTCACCCACGGTTTGATGCCCCGTATCGTTTCATGAAGTTTCTTGATCAGGATATTCACGTTGCCACGACGCCAGTCCGCCTTATTGCTGAAACCGCCTCCGTAACGGGCAAAGCTCGCATTGTCCGGGAAATCGACTCCCTTGATCGGATAAGGATAGAAATAATCGTCCATGTGGATAGCATCTACATCGTAACGGGATACAATATCGGAAACAATCTTGCAGATATGCTCACGGCTTTCGGGAAGTGCCGGATCAAAATAGATCTGATCGCCATAAGTGACAAACCATTCCGGATGTTCATGATAAATATGTGTCGGTGCCAGTTGATTCTTCAATGAAGTCTTCACACGGTAGGGATTGATCCATGCATGGAATTCCATATTCCGTTTATGGCATTCTTCGATCATGAATTGCATCGGGTCCCACATCGGGGAAGGCATTTGCCCTTGTGTTCCTGTCAGGAAACGACTCCACGGTTCGTGTTGTGAAGCATACAATGCATCCGCTTCGGGACGCACCTGAAAGATAATCGCATTGATACCCGCTCCCTGAAGAGAGTTCAGCTGACCGACCAGTGTCTGTTTCAGCTTCTCTGTCGGTATGCCACGGAACTGTCCGTTGACAGCCTGTATCCATGCAGCACGAAACTCACGTTTAGGATATGCATTGCCCGACGGCGCCTGCGCTCTTACTCCTGCCGCCAGAAGCAGAACTAATAAGAAAAGATAGTTTTTCAGATTCATAATGTTCTTGAGTCATAAAATAATGTGGTGCAAAGATAATAGATGCAGATACTATCTCCAACTATTATTGAGGCCATTCGACAACAAATCTTGCACCACCCGCGTAGCTAGTGTCCAGATAGACATTTCCATCCACTAATTCCATGATCTGACGGATAATAGACAATCCCAGTCCGGTGCCCTGAGTGAAGGCATCGACCTTCGCGAACCGTTCGAAAATGGAGTCCCGGTAGTTTTCATCGATTCCGGGACCGGAATCTTCGATAATAAAACGTACCAGACGATTCGGTTTGTCTTCTGCATAACTGAGACGTATAAAGCCGGATTCCGTGAATTTATTGGCATTGTTCAGCAAACCGAGCAGCACACGCTTCATCCAAATTTCAACCGTACACACTTCGACCGGAGTGGAAGAAGGCATATATTGCAACTTGATTCCTTCTTTCAGATTCTGACGAATCAATCCCAAACATTCCTGACAACACGCATCTACACTCACTGGCTTCTTCGGTATATCATCCATCTGAGAGTCCATGTCGGCTATATCAATCACATTATTTACCAAATCAAGCAGATATGCGTTGCTGCTCTCCATTTGACGGGCATATTCTTCCATCTCTTCCTGTGTCAGCCCACCGGCAGCCATCAAGGATGAAAAACCGATAATCGAATTGAGCGGAGTACGGATTTCATGTGTAATATGCTGGATAAAAGAGCTTTTCATGTGGCTAGCCTTGATGACTGCCTTATTTGCCGCATCCAGTTTCCGGTTCAACGACAAAGAACGCATATAGTAAAACGTGATAACAATCAACAATATCAACACCAGGCATCCGACAATCACGGAAGTTATAAAGAGATTGCGGTTGACCTCCGCCCGCAATTCCAGCTTATCGTGCTCCAACTTATCCACTTCGAACTGCACGGTATATTTGCTTAATTGCTCGTCCAGTTCTGCCGAACGAATGGAATCATTAATATGTGCATAAGATTTATAAACCTCGCAGGCATCTTCAAAGCGTCCCATCTGCTCCATAAACTGTGCTTTCAACAGGTGATTGGCAGGATAACAGCTCCCCACCGAATGATGATAATCCATCAATGAGTCCAGATAGTTGAGTGCCATCTGATTGTCATTCAACGTCCGCGCACAAAGAATTTTATATCCCAACCATCCTTCACGGGGAAAAGCATTCATATTTTCGTGATAAAACTTATCCGCTTCTGCAATAAACGGCTGCGCCTCCTTCTTCCCTTTCAATGCCAGCGTAGCAATCACTTGAAACTGATAATAACGCATGGTAAGCTCCGGTCGGACAGGGATATCCTTACGCTTCATTTTCTCAATCAGTCCCGGCATACGGTTCAAGTATTCCATCGCATTGGCATACTCCCCTCTAGCCAGATAAGTCTGGATGATATTCAGTGACACCACATAGGCATCTTCATAAAAACCCGCATCGCTAAATTTTTTCAGTGCGGAAGAATAGTATTCGAGACAGAGCTTGACGTTGTTGCTGAACACCCGATGATTATATCCGATACACATCTCGCTGCAAGCCATTCCGAAAGCACTTTTGGCCGCATCCGCATCCTTCTGAAGAAGTCCAGTCTCACGCATGGCCTCATCCTGCAAACCTTTCTCGGTAAGCAACTGAATATACTGGCGCCACTGCGTATAGCGATTATTGATATTACCACGCTTCAGGCACCAGTCCATATATTCATATGCAACCACTTTCAGGCTATCCGTATTTCTCAACCGGTAATAATGGGAAGCAATCTGAGAATAAGCATCGTCGATTTTAGCAGTATCATTCTGCTGCCTTGCCAATCGCATATATTCCTGATAGAAAGGTATAAAATCTTTCTGACCTATTTTTTTTGAGATGCTGTCGGAAAGGACTTCCAACTGTTGTTCTTTGTTTGTGCTACTAAAGGCTAAAGTAGATGCAAAACACAGAATGAATAAGCTAATAACCATCCGGATGTTTTTCACGATTCAAGTCAATTTGTTGTTATTTTGAAATGTTTGTTGTAAATGCTGGACCAAGATACGCCAATTATCCCGAAGCGATTTCTTTTTATTACTAATTATAACATATCTTAACCCGACCAAAAACCTTTCTTCTACCAATAAAATCGCTAACTTTGCCGACTATCATAAAAAAGGAGTATTTTATGTCAGAAAACAAACATATTTCGATCAAAGGAGCGCGGGTTAACAACCTGAAAAACATCGATGTAGATATTCCACGCAACAAGCTTGTCGTGATCACCGGACTATCCGGTTCGGGGAAATCGTCGCTCGCTTTTGACACTCTCTATGCAGAAGGACAACGTCGTTATGTAGAAAGTCTTAGCAGCTACGCACGCCAGTTTCTGGGACGAATGAGCAAACCCGAATGTGATTTTATTAAAGGAATCCCACCGGCAATCGCCATCGAACAGAAAGTGAACAGCCGTAATCCGAGATCTACCGTAGGAACTTCCACCGAGATTTATGAATATCTGCGCTTGCTTTATGCGCGGGTGGGACGGACATATAGCCCCGTCAGCGGAGAAGAAGTCAAGAAGCATTCGACGGAGGATATCGTCAACTGTATGCTTTCGCATCCGGAGGGGACCAGATATACCGTATTGACCCCTATCCGCCTGCGCGAAGACCGTACCCTGCAACAACAACTGGAGATAGACCTGAAACAAGGCTTCAACCGGGTGGAAGTGAACGGTGAAATGAAACGTATCGATGAATACAAGCCGGTGGCAGGTGACGAAGTTTATCTGCTGGTAGACCGTATGGCAGTGGCAAGCACGAAAGATGCCATCAGCCGACTGACGGACTCTGCCGAAACCGCCATGTATGAAGGGGACGGTACGTGTATGCTACGTTTTTATCTGCCGGACGGCACCACCAGGCTATATAATTTCAGTACGAAATTCGAAGCGGACGGCATCACTTTTGAGGAGCCGAACGATCAGATGTTCTCGTTCAACTCTCCTATCGGCGCCTGCCCCGTATGCGAAGGATTCGGCAAGGTGATCGGCATTGACGAACATCTGGTAGTGCCCAACCGCTCGTTATCCGTGTATGAAGGGGCTATCGTCTGCTGGCGTGGCGAGAAGATGGGAGAATGGAAAGATGAACTGATTCATAATGCGGATAAGTTCGATTTCCCAATTTTCACCCCTTACTATGAGCTGACAGACGAGCAACGTCGCACACTTTGGGAAGGAAACCAATACTTCCACGGCATCAACGATTTCTTCAAGATGCTGGAAGAGAATCAATATAAGATACAGTACAGGGTAATGCTGGCACGCTACCGTGGAAAAACAATCTGTCCGAAATGCCACGGTACACGCTTGAAACCGGAGGCAGGATATGTGCGGGTAGACGGAAAGAGCATTTCCGAACTGGTGGATTTACCCATCACGGAACTAAAAGAGTTCTTCGACCATCTGAACCTCAACGAGCACGACAGCAATGTAGCCCGCAGAATTCTGATTGAAATCAACAGCCGCATCCGCTTTCTGATAGATGTAGGGTTGGGATATCTGACTTTAAACCGGCTCAGCAACTCACTGTCGGGTGGAGAAAGCCAGCGCATCAATCTGGCAACGTCATTAGGAAGCAGCCTCGTCGGCAGTCTCTATATACTGGATGAGCCGAGTATCGGTTTGCACAGCCGTGACACCGACCGTCTGATCCGCGTATTGCGTCAATTGCAGGAACTCGGAAATACGGTGGTAGTGGTAGAGCACGATGAAGAAATAATCCGTGCCGCCGATTACATCATCGATATCGGTCCCAATGCCGGTCGTCTGGGAGGAGAAGTCGTTTATCAGGGCGATATGAAAGACCTGAAAAAAGGCAGCAATAGTCATACGGTACGTTATCTGTTGGGAGAAGAGGAGATTCCCGTTCCCGAACACCGTCGGCCGTGGAACAATTATATCGAACTGACAGGTGCCCGCGAAAACAATCTGAAAGGAGTGAATGTAAAGTTCCCTCTCAATGTGATGACAGTAGTCACGGGTGTTTCCGGTTCCGGTAAGAGTACGTTGGTGCGGGATATCTTCTATCGGGCACTAAAGCGCGAACTGGATGAATGCAGCGACCGCCCGGGAGAGTTTTCTTCTATCGGTGGAAGCCTGCGCGACTTGAGAAATATCGAATTTGTCGATCAAAATCCGATTGGCAAATCGTCCCGTTCCAATCCGGTGACTTACATCAAGGCTTATGACGAAATCCGCAAGCTATGGGCGGAACAGCCTCTGGCAAAACAAATGGGATACACAGCCGGACATTTCAGTTTCAACAGCGAAGGCGGACGATGCGAGGAATGTAAAGGCGAAGGAACCATCACCGTAGAAATGCAGTTTATGGCAGACTTGGTGCTGGAATGCGAATCCTGTCACGGTAAACGTTTTAAAGCAGATACACTGGAGGTGAAATTCCAGGATAAGAACATCTATGATGTACTGGAAATGACAGTAAACCAAGCCGTCGAATTCTTCACCGAACACGGTCAGAAGAAGATTGTAAAAAGACTGCTTCCGCTACAGGATGTCGGACTAGGATATATTAAATTAGGTCAGTCCTCTTCCACCCTATCCGGTGGTGAAAACCAACGTGTAAAACTGGCATTCTATCTGAGTCAGGAGAAAGCCGACCCGACCCTGTTTATCTTTGACGAACCAACCACCGGACTGCACTTCCACGACATCCGCAAGCTGCTGGATGCCTTCGACGCACTCATCCGACGGGGACACAGCATTGTCATCATCGAACATAATATGGACGTTATCAAATGTGCCGATTATGTAATCGACCTCGGACCGGAAGGCGGAGACAAAGGCGGAAATATCGTAGCGGTAGGTACACCGGAAGAAGTAGCCGCTTGCGGAGCAAGCTATACGGGGCAGTTTCTGAAAGAAAAGCTTGCTTAATGGATAATGGATAATTGAAAATGGATAATGAGCTGCGCTGTTTACTGCATAGCCATTATCCATTTTCAATTATCCATTATCCATTGTTAGAAGTAGAATCCGAATCCGACTTTAACGCCGAAACGTGACATATCGCTGTCGTTGAAACGCCATTTGTAATATACGGCGGGTTCGATGGTTACGGTGCGGGAGAGGAAGTAAGCGTATCCGGCTTCGATGCCCAGTCCCCAGTCGGTGCGGTGAGATCCACCGTCAAAACGGAAGCGGTTCCAGTCAAGACCTCCACCCAGGTAAACACCTGTGGAGTTAAAGTAGAAACGCATTCCTGTACCCAATGTGTATTCATCTACGGGTTTTGACCAGTCGGCGCCGACATTTACCATCAATGCGATACCATCAGCAAGGAATGTACCGGCTTGTGCACCGATACCAAAGGTTGCTTTATCATTCTTATTATACGAAAAGTCCAATCCCGTTACAGAAGGGTTAAGAATCATTTTTCCTTTCTCAAATTGTGCCTGGGCAGCTATTGATACCACCAGCAGACAAATAGCTAAAGCTAATTTCTTCATAAATTTACTTTTTTAAGTGAATAGATTGTTCGTCTTTTTTACGGCTTTCACGCATTTGTTCCTTCTTCCGGAGCACGAGCCAAAGCAAGAGTACGATGACGTAAGAACCTACCACCGTAAGAATCTTCTCCGTCTGGCCGACTTCCGTGTTGCGAGGTAACAAATAGGCTGCCGTTACTGATACATAAATAAGGAATGCGATAGCAACTCCTGTCGATTTTTTTATTTTCTTCATTCTGATAGTTTTCTAGTTTTTTGTTTTCCCAGCCAGATAAAGAACCAAGCAATAGCTACCACTACGCATCCTATACCGATGCAGTAGGAAACTATATGCGAGAGTCCCAGCCCTTCGGGAGCAATACATATATAAGTAGAACAAACACTCGTCATAAATAAAGCGGGGATCAGCGTAATCCAATAAGGCTTTTTGGCTACCACAAGGTAGACTGTGATAGCCCAAAGGGTGAACACCGCCAATGTCTGATTGGCCCAGGCAAAGTAACGCCAGATCATGTTAAATCCGTCCGCGTCACGCAAGCTATAAAGAAGCAGTCCGATAGCTACTGCGAACATCGGAATACAAATGTATAAACGACGGCGCATACTTTTTTGTTCCAGTCCCAGAAAGTCCGCCACAATCAGGCGGGCGGAACGGAAAGCGGTATCTCCCGAAGTAATGGGAGCCGCAATTACTCCAAGAATGGCGAGCACTCCACCGATAGCTCCCAGCCAGTCTTTAGTGATAGCGTCTACTATCACGGAAGCATTACTTTCTTCCATTCCATTTTCATGGAAGAAATAAGTAGCGGCTGCCGCCCATATCAAAGCAACGATGCCTTCGGTAATCATTGCACCATAGAAAACCGGACGTCCATGACGTTCTGAAGTCATGCAGCGGGCCATTAAAGGACTCTGCGTGGCATGGAAACCGGATATGGCACCGCAGGCGATACTCACAAACATAATCGGGAAGATCGGCAGTTCACTGGCATCCGGATTGGTATTCTGCAAGCCATCCCATAGTTCGGGCAAAGCAGGGTGATTGACATAAAGCATTACCAGGATACCGACCGCCATAAACAGCAAGGCTACTGCAAACAACGGATATATTTTACCGATGATCTTATCGACCGGAAGCAGGGTAGCCAGAATATAATATAGGAAGACCACGACAATCCAAAAAGTAGCGTCCAGACTTTCCGGAGTCAGCTTGGCCAATAGTCCGGCAGGTCCGGCTACGAAGACGGAACCGACGAGAATCATCAGAAGAACAGTAAATCCACGCATGATCTGTTTGGTAGTCAGCCCCAGATAACGGCCTATGATTTCGGGAAGACTCTCTCCCCCATGACGTAAAGAAAGCATTCCGGCAAAGTAATCATGAACAGCGCCTGCAAAAATACTTCCCAATACAATCCATAAATAAGAAGAAGTACCGAACTTCGCTCCCATAATCGCACCGAATATCGGACCCAGTCCGGCGATATTAAGGAATTGAATCATGAATATTTTCCAGGTAGGCAACGGAATATAGTCTACTCCGTCGGCTTTGGTAAGAGCCGGTGTTTTACGGTCGTCCGGACCAAAGACGCGCTCCATCAGGCGTCCATACGTGAAATAGCCTGCTATCAACGCCAGCAGGCACAGGGTAAATGTAATCATGGCGTGTTGTTTTTTTAACTGTCGCAAATGTAACATAATCTCACGAAACAGCCCAACAATACCGACACTTTTGCTAACTTTGCAGGGATTTAAAACAAAAAATAAAGAATATGCACCGAACTATTTTCATTCTTTCACTTTTGTTTCTTGTTCTTCCGGCAAAGGTTCAGATACAACCTCCTTTCTTTTCAATGCTAATATAGATAATCCAATATATACACCAAGGTCTGAATTACTGCTTCTTCATTTCATCAGCTGTCACGATTTTCCATTTATCCAAGTCTTCAATTTGGCCGCTTCTATTGCCTACCACCTCTGTGCTGTTGGCAGAAGACAAACCAATTCTTGCTTCAGGAGACAGCCCCAATGAATAATAGCCTTCATCATCCGTAGGTGTCAGGAACAATGCATATTTAGGATCATGCACTCGCCAGTCATCACCCGGCTTACCCACAATCACTTTATCTCCATTATTCATTACATGAAGGTTGGTCGCTATATTTCTGACACGGAGGATATGATACGTCAAATTCTCGATACAAAACAACTGGGACTTCTTTTCCGAATCATATTTTGCGGCAGAAATCACTTTCGAATCCGGATTACAATCCAGTACCATACCGGTTGCCTTGTTTACCAAATAGACCTGAGATACATTATCGGTTACATAAGGCATATATTTTTCCTTGATAGTTACTGATTTCAGTTTGGCATCCTGTCCTCTCCATTGTACAGTCACTTTATGTTTGCCTTTTATCCGACGGTCGAAAAGAGCAGATTGTGTAGTGAAATTCTTAGAGTCGGCACCCGAAACATCAACCGAGGCAAAAGGAATTGTTTCAGTATCCAGATAGAAATCCAAGTATCCCGATTTCTTTTTATTCAATTGCACGTCAACCTCTACTTTCTCATACGTAGGCAATGAGCCAAAATGTACATCGAATGACAATCTCGTACCGTTCTTCGCTTTTTCAATAGCACCATTCTTCATCTTCGCCTTCGAACCCGAAAGAGAAATATCCGAAGCAGCCACTGTTATCCCACCGGGGTTCATAACGAATTCACCCGTTATCGCCTTATACACTTCCTTCGCTATAATATAATGCCCTCTATGGTCGGGATGCACCCAATCGTTGCCACCCGGCATAAATTCCGGATGTCCCTTCAAGGGATTATACAGATCTACACAGACCAGATTAAGTTCCTCCGCAATCTCTCTTACGGCAGGCTGAATATAATTCTTTGCTACATTGTCATCAAATGAACCAAGAAATCCCCCATCGCCATAATACATCGGCGGAGGCGTACAAATATAAATATCCGGTTTAGTCGAAAGAGCCTGGAATTTAGCGATCAACTTCTTATAGTCTGCTTTAAAAGTCTCTTTACCATATTTTTCGAAATTCTTCTTGTTGGCATCATTTGCACCAAACTTAATAATGACAATATTAGGTTTATACTCAAGTGCCGCTGCGCATTGCTCAGAATTAATGTAAGCGAATTGATATTCATTAGGATTTTCGGGAGTAGTCGCATCTTCTCTTAATTTTATAAATACCCCGGAAGAGCCTTTACCAAATTTGGTAACTTCATAATCATCACCGAGCATTTCAGCCAGAGGCATCGCGTAATAACCATAATCATTCGTTCCCCCGGTGATACTGTTTCCAACAGTAGCAACTCTAATCTTTCCCGTCTGGGCAGTCAGACTCGCCGCAAACAAAAGACAGAGCGACACAGATAGTAGCTTTTTCATTGTTTATTATCTTGTTATATTAATATTTTATATTTCGTACCTTATTAAAAGACGGCTAAGAATGCAGATACCACTAAAAGAGAATCAGTAATTTTCTGTCAAATAGCATTAAATAAAAAAGGAATAATCAATTTACAGACATTTTTGCTAGCTTTGCAGAGATTTAGCATCTAAAAGGGAATAATATGCACCGAACTATTTTCATTCTTTCACTTTTGTTTCTTATCCTTCCGGCTAAGGCGCAACCCAAGCACGAAGTTCGTGCAGCATGGATTACGGCTGTATATGGTCTGGACTGGCCCCGTACACGGGCCACGACTCCTCAGGGCATCCGCAAGCAAAAGGAAGAATTGGTGGATATCCTTGATAAACTGAAAGCTGCCAACTTCAATACTGTCCTGTTTCAGACCCGTACACGCGGAGATGTGCTGTATCCTTCTTCCATCGAACCGTTCAATTCTATCCTGACCGGAAAAGTCGGAGGAAATCCGGGATATGATCCGTTGGCTTTTGCGATTGGGGAATGCCACAAGCGGGGGATGGAATGTCATGCGTGGATGGTGACTATTCCGCTAGGCAACAAAAAGCACGTCGCTTCTCTCGGCAAACAATCTGTCACCAAGCGAGTGAAAGATATATGCGTGCCTTATAAAAATGAATATTTCCTTAATCCGGGGCATCCTGCTACGAAAGAGTATCTCATGAGACTCGTTCGTGAAGTGGTGGAGCGCTATGATATAGACGGAGTGCATTTCGACTACCTGCGCTATCCGGAGAATGCTCCTCTATTCCCCGACAAATACGATTTCCGCCGTTACAGCAAAGGACGTACTTTGGATCAATGGCGACGGGATAACATTTCCGAAATCGTCCGGTACATATATAAAGGTGTGAAAGCAATGAAGCCGTGGGTAAAGGTAAGTACTTGCCCTGTAGGAAAATACAGAGATACTTCCCGCTATTCTTCCCGTGGTTGGAATGCGTTCTATACCGTTTATCAAGACCCGCAAGGATGGCTCGGAGAAGGTATTCAGGATCAGATATATCCCATGATGTATTTTCAGGGAAACAGTTTCTATCCTTTCGCGCTCGACTGGCAGGAACAGAGCAACGGACGACAGGTTATTCCGGGGCTGGGCATCTATTTCCTCCATCCCGACGAAGGGAAGTGGACACGCGACGAAGTGGATCGTCAGATTAATTTCATCCGTAATCAGAAAATGGCAGGAGAAGGGCATTACCGTGTCAAGTATCTGATGGACAATACTCAGGGAATTTATGACGAACTGATTGAGAACTTCTATGCCTATCCGGCATTACAGCCCCCGATGACATGGTTGGATAACGTTCCGCCGTCTGCCCCCTCAGCACTCAAAGTTACGTCCATCGACAACGGATATACCGAATTGAACTGGCAACCAGCGACGGATAATGACCAACGGAATAAACCGATGTACGTGATTTATGCTTCCAATGAATATCCGGTAGATACAAAGAAAGCGGAAATTTCAGAAAAGCTTGAAGAAATCAAGCTAAAGAGCGAAGTAATCGATGTTACAATGCCGGGTAAGGCACAA
>ERZ773241.2056-NODE-2056-length-17235-cov-3.193597_pt1 | contig 17235 bp, 15 predicted proteins | sample MGYA00580989_ERZ773241 | MGnify/ENA primary metagenome ERZ773241 (study PRJEB29015, sample SAMEA2737804) | human gut metagenome | biome: human gut; feature: human-associated habitat; material: faeces | place: China | collected 2012 ... | reverse complement strand
GCCGCACCTCGCTCGCCGTATCGGCACTTAGAATTATGCGGTATTGCCTTTACTTCAAATCTGTATCGTATACATAAAAGAGGCTGTCGCACTTGGTTCTTTCCGCTGTGCAACAGCCCTTTCCGGTATGTTGCAATGCAACCGCATGATAGCAGTTCATTATTTTAAGAATTGTTTGAAGCAAAGCGGCAGCAGCAGCTTTGGGCATCTGGGCACTGGCTATGCCACGAGGCGTTCAAGCTGAACTACACCCTTTGCAAGGCAGGACTGGAAAGCCCCAAGACCACCTACGCCCGCTACCTGCTGGCGAAAAACGGGGGCAAAATCATCTCGGACGACGAGCAAAAGACGGTTTTCCTGCTCTGCAATGCCGCCATCGAGGCTCGCGTGATCGGCCTGCCGGACCCCGCTATGAGCATCACCGGCATGATCTGCAACGGCGGCAAACATGGCCGCACGATGAAGGGTGTTGTGGCCGTTGATGCAGCTTGGCAGGCTGTAGGTGTGGCAATGCAGGACGTTTTCATATATAATGTACATAGGATCACCGACGCGACGCCGGAGGAAACTATGCGCAACATGGGCCGCATCGCCTTTCCCGGCATGGTAGCACCGAAAAGACCATTGCGGACATTCTCAGAGACCAAAAGATGGAGTAAGGAGAAAAGCCCTATGGATAAGAGCGGAAAGATTTATAAGACTTATGTTCAGACCCTGAAAGAAGAACTTATCCCTGCAATGGGCTGCACCGAGCCCATTGCCATCGCCTACGCTGCGGCCAAGGCCCGCGAGGTGCTGGGCTGTGAGCCGGACCTCGTGAAAATCGGCGTCAGCAACAACATCATCAAAAACGTCAAGAGCGTTGTCGTGCCCAATACGGACGGAATGAAAGGCATCGAGGCTGCCGCCGTGGCAGGCATCCTCGGCGGAAATGCTGCCAAAGAGCTGGAAGTCATCTCGGAAGTCACAGCAAACCAGAAAGCTGCCATGCGGCGTTTCCTGTCCAATGTTCCCATCTCGGTGGAGGCCATAGACAACGGCATTATCTTTGATATTATCATCGCCCTGTACTGCGGCACAGATTCTGCTGTCGTCCGCATCAGCCAGTACCACACCAACATTGTCTACATCAAGAAAAATGATGAGGTTCTGCTGGACAACACGGCTAGGCAGACCTCGGCCGCCTGCAATACGGAGGCGGAAAGCGGCCTGACGGACCGCAGCCTGCTGACGATTGCCAATATCTACGACTTTGCCGAGACCTGCGACCTGGACGATGTGCGCCCGCTGCTGGACACCCAGATTTTGTACAACACCCAGATTTCCGAGGAAGGGCTGCTGGGGGACTACGGCGCAAATGTCGGCTCCACCTACCTGAAATTTTACGGCAACGATGTGCGCAACCGCGCTATTGCCAAGGCTGCGGCGGGTTCCGACGCGCGCATGAGCGGCTGTGAGCTGCCCGTCGTCATCAACTCCGGCAGCGGCAACCAGGGCATTACGGTGTCGGTCCCGGTCATTGAGTACGCCAAGGCGCTGGCCTGCCCCAAAGAGAGGCTGTACCGCGCGCTGGTGCTTTCGAACCTGATCGCCATCCATGAAAAGACGGGTATCGGACGTCTGTCCGCCTACTGCGGTGCGGTCAGCGCCGGGTGTGCCGCCGGGTGTGCCATTGCTTACTTACAGGGGGCGGATCTGAAAGCTGTCTCCCACACCCTCGTCAACGCGCTGGCCATCGTGTCGGGTATCATCTGCGACGGCGCCAAGCCCAGCTGCGCGGCCAAGATTGCCTCCAGCGTCGAGGCTGGGATTCTGGGCTACCACATGTACCAGAACGGCCAGCAGTTCCGCGGCGGCGACGGCATCGTCAGCAAGGGCGTGGAGAACACCATCCGCAACATCGGTATGCTGGGCCACGACGGCATGCGGGAGACCGATAAGGAGATCGTCAAGATCATGATGCAGAAGCCGTGAGGTGTCATTATGAAATTTACCAAAATGCATGGTCTGGGCAATGACTATATCTTCGTGGACTGCTTTGCGGAGACGGTCACAGACCCCAGCCGCACCGCGCAGCTGTTGAGCCCGGCGCATTTCGGCGTAGGGGCAGATGGCCTGATTTTAATCGAGCCGTCGGCAAAAGCCGACTGCCGTATGCGGATGTTCAACGCCGACGGCACCGAGGGGCGGATGTGCGGCAACGGTATCCGCTGCGTCGGCAAATATATGTATGACCACGGGCGGGCCGTCAAGGCGGAAATCACGGTGGAGACGCTGGACGGTATCAAGACGCTGCAAATCACCCCCGAAAACGACAAGGCCGCCAAAATCCGGGTGGACATGGGCGTGCCGATGCTGGAATCCCCGCAGCCGGAAAAAATCATAGTAGCCGGGAGCGAGTGGGAATTTTCCGCCGTGGATGTCGGCAGCCCCCACGCCGTGTATCTGGTGCCTAACTGTGAGGAGGTGCCGCTGGAGAAGATTGGCGTCCTGTTCGAGCATGCCGCCCGCTTTCCGAATCGCGTCAACAGCGAATTTGTGCAGATCCTTGACCGTACTCATCTGCGGATGCGTGTCTGGGAGCGCGGCAGCGGAATCACTCTGGCCTGTGGGACCGGAGCCGTGGCAAGCGTTGTTGCCAGCCATGCGCGTGGCCTGACAGACGCTTCTGTGGAAGTGCAGATGGACGGCGGTGCCCTGCGCATTGAGATCGACGACACCACAGGACACACCTTCATGACCGGCCCGGCAGTTGAGGTATTTCAGGGTGAGACCACTCTTGTGGATTGAGAAAGGAGTTTGAACAGGATGCAGATTCGGACTGCTGTTCCCGCAGACTTGCAGGGAATTGTAAATATTGAGGCAGAATGCTTCCCTGCTGCGGAAGCCGCCACCGAAGCCAGTCTATCCGGCAGATTGGCGTTTTATCCCAATCACTTCTGGGTGCAGCTGGATGGCGACCGGATGATCGGCTTTGTCAACGGCATGGTTACAGATGAACCTGACCTCCGGGATGAGATGTATGAGGATGCTTCTCTACACAACGAAAACGGTGCGTGGCAGATGATTTTTGGTGTAGATACCATCCCGGAATATCGCTGCCGCGGCTGTGCAGCTGCCTTGCTGAACCATGTCATCTGCGAAGCGAAAGCGCAAGGGAGAAAAGGCCTTGTGCTCACCTGCAAAGACAAACTGGTACACTATTACGCCAAGTTTGGTTTTGTGAGCGAGGGCATTTCCGGTTCTACCCACGGAAATGTGGTCTGGTATCAGATGAGGCTAAGTTTCTGATTTTTATGGCAGATCAAAAGATTGCTGCCACGGTCACCGCCGTACTGACCAGCACGGACAGCATCACCCCGCGCATTGATCTACGGGAAGTTTTCAACGCCGTTGTGTGGGGTTGAAAGTCTCTGTGAAATCCCCGCAAAGGACAGTTTTGGGATTACCAGTGTGTACGAGAAAAAACTCACCTCAACGCCATGTTAAATTTGTTTCAGCATAACAATTCGTGTGAAACCGCTTGCCGTAATGCAGGCGGTTTTTTCTGTACAAAAGGGTCAACCGCAGCAAAGGTGTTCTTTTTGTGCAGCATTGCTTTTTTCCAACATTCCCTGTACCTGAGCGCTTTTTCTTACTTTGGATGACTGAATCGTATGCTTTTTTGCGCATATGATTTTTTATTCGATGTAAAATCAGAGAAAAATTTGGGTCTTTTCTATTGACACGAGTAACCATCGTGTGTATGATAGTAACAACGGAGATGACAGGGCAGATTCCACCGAAAGCGGCACGGCCCAGAAACGTCCGGCAACGGCGAGACCTCACCGATGACGGCAGTTTCTGCAAGGCAGATCCTATACGATATCGACAGGGGGCAGAGGCAAGCGATGTATGCAATCAACGCGCAAAATAACGCACGGTCAACAGAATGTTTGACCTGCGCCCTGGATGCCGGTGAGCTGCTGCTGACATACGGTGCCGAGGTCAGCCGGGTGGAGGATACCATCCAACGGCTTGAGCATGTGTGCGGCTTTGACCTGGTGGATGTTTTTACAATCACGTCCAGCATTGTGGCAACCGTACGCCTGCCGGACGGCGGGAGCATCACCCAAAGCCGCCGTATCAAGGCACGTGTCACCAATCTGGGCAAAGTGGCCGAAATCAACGCCCTATCCCGCCGCTTCTGTGCCGGGCTGCTCACGCTGGACGAGTTCCGCCAGGCTGTGCAGGATGTCCGGGATGAGCGCCCGGCCCCGCCCTGGATGGAACTGCTGCTTTATATGGTTATCTCGTTTTCGTTGTCCGTTTTCTTTGGTGGTACGCTGGCGGATGGCGTTGCAGCGTCGCTTTCCGGCATGGTGCTGTTTGCCATGATCCGTATGAGTGCCACCTTGCAGATGAACAGCCTGCTGCAGACCGCGATTTGCAGCGCCGTCACTGCGCTGGCCGTGCTGCTGCTGGTGGGTGCTGGCATCGGTGTCCACCCGGACAAGATCATGATCGGCAACATTATGCTGGTCATCCCCGGCATCCAGCTGACCACCTCGCTGCGGGATATGATCAATGGTGATACCATCAGCGGTCTTTTGAATCTGAGCGAAGCAATTTTAAAAGCCATCTCGGTAGCACTGGGCTTTGCGCTGGTGCTGCTGGCAGGGGGTGTGTGACATGCGGCTGGAATTTGTACAAACCAGCATGGGCATTATCGGGTCCCTGGGGTTTGCGCTGCTGTTTGGCATCCGCGGCACAAAGCTGCTGGGCTGCATCGCCCTGGGCAGCGGCATCGGCTGGATCGTCTACCTGGTCAGCGTGGCCGGGGGACACGGCAAAGCATTTGGCATGCTGGCGTCCAGCCTGGTCATTGCCGCATGCAGTGAGATATTGGCACGTGTCATCAAAACGCCGGTCATTCTGCTGTTGGTTCCGATGCTGATTCCGGAAATTCCCGGTGGTGACCTGTATTATACGATGTACAGCTTAATCGAGGGCGACTCCGCCAAATTTGCATCCCTGCTCCAGCTGGTGCTGGCCGAAGCCGGTGCCATTGCGCTGGGCATTATCCTGGCCTCCTACGCGGCAGGTCTCATCAACAATATCTACCGGCATGTGCGCCCCTGTGCGCACAGCCCCCACAAGTAAGGAAAAGAGTATGGGCAAGAACGCAACCCGAAATGACGTAGCCAAGCTGGCGGGGGTCTCCCCTGCTGTGGTATCCTACGTCATCAATAAGACCAAGTTCGTCAGCGAGGAAAAGACCCAGGCTGTGCTGGACGCCATCAAGGAATTGAACTATCAGCCCAACCTGTATGCCCGCAGCCTGAAAACCAACCGTTCGATGCAGATCGCGTTTGTGTGCGACAACCTGCGCAACGACTGGCTGGAGATTGCCGAGAAAAAGCTGGACAAGTTGGGATACAATGTTTCCCACTGCTACAGCCGTGACGGCGACGATTTTATCCAATCGCTGATTTCCGGCCGGTATGATGCCGTGTTCATGCTGTCCAACCGCTACAAAGCCGTGCAGCTGAACCGCATTGCCGAGGCTGGCATCCCGGTGGTGCTGTACAAAACGCGGGAATACAGTCATCTGGAGCCAAATATCGTTGCGGTAGCGCCCAACCTGTACAGCGGCGTGGAAAAGACTGTCAACTATCTGGTGTTCCGCGGGCATCGGCGCATTTTGTTTGTGCCGCCGCTGCGCTACAATATGTATATCACCCGCGGCTACCGTGAGCGCGGCTACCGCGATGCGCTGGAAGTCAACGGCATCCCCTATGATGAGCGCTATGTCTGCACCAATGCGGACACGATGGAGGGTGTGCTGTCCCATGTGTTTGACATGGTTTTCAGCAAAAGCAAGGACGAGCGCGCCACTGCCATTATTGCGGGCAATGATTTCATCGCTGCATCCATCATGCAGTACGTGAAAAAGCTGGGCATGAAGATCCCCGATGATCTGGCTGTAGTAGGCACCGACAATACCTATATTGCCGAGATGGTCTCCCCCACACTGACCAGCATTGATTTTTCCAAGGAAGATTTCTCCCAAAAGCTGGTAGATACCCTGATGGCCCTGCTGCGGGGCGAGAAAGCGCAGGACCAGTTTCTGCCGGTCTCCCTCTGCGTGCGCGAGAGCGCCTGATGCCAGCCTTTACTATCGCCAATACCCTTTATTCTCCTTCTCACATAGAATTACGGCAGGCAGCGGCCTTGTGGACCTCAGGACAGTCCACGGGGCCGCTGCCTGTTTCTTTACACAGAAAAGCGTCCTATTTTGACACGTGTAACTGCAATGCAGGCCGGTTTTAGCTACAATTTGCACAAATAATAACCTGCAAAGTTGTAAGAACAGCTGAAAGCTCGCAAAACGCCAAAAAAATCGCAAAAAAGTATTTACACGCGTAACCGCATGTGCTATCATACAGACATCAAAAACACAGACACCCCACCAGATAACAAAAAAGGAGGTACAGATTTTAAAGAATTGTTTAAACACCACCCCGAAAAAGTAAGAAAAGCTTTTTCCGAATAAAAGTTACACGAGACACTACAAAACACATGAAATAGACTGAATGAGGAAACAGTCCACGCTTGAAAGGAGCACAACACCATGGCTAAGAAAATCTACGAAGCTTGCCGCCGTCTTCTCACCACCTGTGCTAACTGCCAGCCCAATGAGAACATCTTGATCGTTACCGATACCGACAGCCTGGAGATCGGCATGGCCCTGTGGGATGCCGCCGAGGAGTTCCCCAAAAAGACGATGGTCATGATGGAACCGCGCAAAATGCACGGTGAAGAGCCCACCCCGCTGGTAGCCGCCGCTATGCTGAAAGCCGATGTCATCTTTCGCGCCACCAAGTTTAGCCTGTCCCACAGCCACGCACGCCGCGATGCATGCGCTGCCGGTGCACGCGATCTGAACTGCTGTGATTACAGCATTGAGATGCTGGAGCACGGCGGCCTGTACACCGACTTTGAGGCTGACCGCAAATACGTTGACCAGCTGTTGAAGTCCATGGCTGACGGCGACCAGGTCCATATCACCTCCGAGGCCGGCACTGACTACTACGCCAGCATCAAGGGCCACAAACTCTTCCCGCAGTACGGCATGGTCCGCAACCCCGGCGAGACCTGCTCTCCCCCGGACATTGAGATGGCCTCCGGCGCAATGCCCGGCACCGCCCACGGCAAGATCGTCGTTGACGGCAGCATCACCCACCCGGCTATGGGTGTTCTGAAAGAGCCCATCACCATCTACGTCGAGAACAGCTTCGTCACCAAGATCGAGGGCGGCGAAGAAGCCAAGCGCTTTGCTGAGGAGCTGGCCAAGGTCGGCGACCCTCGCATGTACCGCATCGGCGAGATCGGCATCGGCCTGAACCCGGATGCTTCCCTGTGCGGCCGTATGCTGGAAGATGAAGGTTGCAGCGGCTACGTACACTGCGCCCTGGGCAACAACGAGACCGACAATCAGGATTTCATCCTGCACATTGATATGATGTTCAAGGATCCCACCATCGAGCTGGATGGCAAGGTGATCTTCGACCACGGCGAAGTCGTTTTTGACTGATCCGTCCAACAAAATGAAATGAGGCAAAAATCATGAGCGAAATGAACGATATCATCAAGAACGGCCAGCTGATGCCGGCCGACCTGACCGCCCAGATCCGCGATAAATACTACCACGTGGACGTGGACCCCTTCACCAAGAGCAAGCGCCTGTTCTTTGATAACTCCGGCGGTTCCTTCCGCCTGAAGGACGCCAGCGAAGCTTTCCGCAATGTGGATGACCTGCCCAACTGCGGCGGCCACGGCGGTGCCGCTTCCGATTATCTGGACAGCCTGCGTGTTCAGGCCTGCAAGGATATCTCCACGATGTTCAACGCCGAGGGCGGCTGCATCGCCACTTCGATGACCGCTTCCATCATCGTTTTCGATGTTTCCGAGGCCATCATCGCCAACGTGCCCGGCACCAACGTCGTCACCACCGAGCTGGAGCATCCCTCCGCTTTCGATGGCTGCGCCGTCCCCGCTGAGAAGTACGGTAAGGAACTGCGTGTTGCCAAGACCAACCCCCGCACCGGCACCATCGACCCGATGGATGTCGTCAAGCTGGTCGACAAGGACACCTGCCTGCTGAGCGTCATCATGACCTCCAACATCACCGGCGCTGTGTTGGATATCGAGACCATCGCCCGTGAAGCCCGTAAGATCAATCCGGATCTGTTCATCATCTGCGACTCCGTCCAGCATACCCCCCACGGCCTGACTGATATGAAAGCCTGGGGCCTGGATTGCGTCAACTTCGCTCCCTACAAGTTCGGCGGTGCCCGCGGCTTGGGCGTTGGCTGGCTGAGCGACCGCGTTATGAATCTGCCCCACCGCAAGCTCATCCGCGAGAAGCAGAGCAACTGGGAAATGGGCGGCTGCGCCCCCGGTATGTACGCCATGCTGAGCGCCATCTTCAACTACGTCTGCTGGATCGGCGAGCACTTCACCGACTCCCAGGACCGCCGCACCCTCTATGTTGAGGGCATGAACCGCATCATGCTGCACGAGCGTGCCCTGCTGTACCGCCTGCTGCACGGTTCTGATGAGGTCAAGGGCCTGCTGGACCTCGAGGGCGTCAACGTCGCTGTTGAAATGCCCGACCTGACCCAGCGCGACCTGATCGTTCCCATTGTCTTTGACAAGCTCACCTGCGAGCAGGCATCCCGCGCTTATGAGAGAGCCGGTGTGGTCGTCCACGAGCGTACCGACGCCAGCCTCTACTCTGCACGTCAGGTCAACTCCATCAACCAGCACGGCATCGTCCGTATCTCCCCGCTGCACTGCCACACTTACGAGGACATCGACGAGTTCCTGAAGATCACTGCCGAGATCGCAAAATAACAGCTTGCGGTAACAACCCACGAGCAAACCCTTATCATTCGGAGGGGGCGTGCATGCAAGCATGCCCCCTCTTTTCTCTACAATGAAAGGATAGACTAACTATGAAAAAGACAATGGCTTGGATCATGGCCGCGGCCATGTGCCTTACCGCAACTGCCTGCGGCAGCACGGCTTCCTCCACTGCTTCTGCTGCCGGTTCCACTGCTGCCGGTACTGTTGAATCTTCCAGCGTCGAAGGCGCTTTCAACCTAGGCCTGATCTGCCCGCTGTCCGGCTCCTCTGCCGTGTCCGGCCAGATCATGCAGAACGCTACCAAGATGGCCGTTGACGAGATCAACGCCGCTGGCGGCATCAATGGCACCATCCCCATCAACCTCGTTTCCGTCGATGATGAAGGTGTGCCTGCCACCTCCGTGACCGCCATGCAGAAGCTGGTGGAGCAGGACAAGGTCAACGCCGTTATCGGTGCGCAGGCTTCTTCCTGCACCCTGGCCAACATGGAGATCACCAAGGCCGCCAAGATTCCCCAGATCACCCCTGCTTCCTCCAACGTTGCTGTCACCCAGAGCGGCAACGACTACATCTACCAGCTGACCGCCACCGATGAGCTGCATATGCGCAACGTCATGGGCTACATGGTCGATGAAAACAACGCCAAGACTTTCGCCATCCTGTACGAGTCCTCCGACTTCGGCACCGGTGGTTTCAAGATTGCCAGCACCGTCTGCGATGACTTCGGCCTGGAAATGGTAGACAGCGAAGTCTACAACTCCGGCGACACCGACTTCTCCGTGCCCCTGGGCAAGATCAAGCAGGCCAATCCTGACTTTGTTATCTTCTGGGGCTATCACACCGAGGTCGCTATGATCTGCCGCCAGATGCAGCAGTACGGCATCGACCTGCCCTGCATCGGCCAAGGCTACAACTCTCCCGAGCTGACCAACCTGGGCGGTGACGCTGTCAACGGCGTGATGATCTCCACCGCGTTTGATGCTGCCAACCCCGATGAAAAGGTTCAGGAATTCGACAAGAAGTACAACGAGCTGTACGGCGGCGGCTACGACCAGAACGCCCCGCAGTCTTACGATGCTGTGTACATCATCAAGGATGCTGTCGAGCGCTGCATTGCTGACGGCAAGGACTACACCGACGGCGATACCCTGAACAGCTACATTGCCAGCACCCAGTGGCAGGGCGCCACCGGCCTGACCACCTTTGATGAGAACGGCCGTATGGACAAGGACCTGCTGGTCATCGCCATCGAGAATGGCGAGCATGTCATTGTGAAGAATTACAACTAATTTGGTAGAGCAGATTTTATAAGAGAAGCGCTGGCGGGCGCCAGCCGCCCAAACCAGCGCTTCTCTTTTTCTTATTAAAAACGGAGGTAGCACAAGATGCTGTTTCAACAGATATTGAATGGTCTGACAAACGGCAGCCTGTATGCGCTGATGGCAGTCGGTGTCACGATGGTGTACAAATCCCTCGGCATGCTGAACTTCGCCCACGGCGACATTATGATGGTCGGCACGTTTATCACCCTTACTTTTATTACCAAACTGGGTCTCCCCTTTTATGTATCGGTGCCTCTGGGCATCATCTGTGCCGCAGGTCTCGGCTTCTTGCTGGAGCGCGTGATCCTGCGCAAGGTCAAATTCTCTTCGTTCGTCAACCTGCTGATCGCAACGGTCGGCGTTTCCTACGTGCTGCGCAATGCGTCCATGGTCATCTGGGGCACCAACCCGCAGCTGTTCCCCAGCATGTTTCCCTCGGAACTGATCGAAATTGGCGAGTTCCGCATTACCCCGCAGTCTATCGGCATTATCATCATCTCGCTGGCTATCATCACCGGGCTGCATTTTTTCTTTACCAAAGTCAAGATCGGCAAGTGCATGCAGCTTGCCAACTCTGACCCTGAGGGCGCTGCCATGATGGGTGTCAACGTCACCTACATGCGCTTCCTCACTTTTGGTATCAGCGCGGCACTGGCCTGCATTGCCGGTGTCATGATTGCCCCGCTGACCTACGCCCGTGTTGACATGAGCGCCACCATCGGTATGAAAGCCTTCGCCGCTGCTATCCTGGGCGGCATCGGCAACCTGTGGGGTGCCTTGCTGGGCGGCATCATCCTGGGCATCGTCGAAGCCGTTGGCTCGGCCTACATCTCCACTGCCTACCGTGATGCATTCTCGTTCATCATCCTGTTCATCGTCCTGTTTGTCAAGCCCACCGGCCTGCTGAACAAGAAGATCGAAAACAAACTGTAAGGAGGGCTTTATCATGACGAGAACCAAGAAAAGCGCTGCTCTCCTGAAAATTCTGGTGATCGCAGCGATTTTGATTCTGCTGCCGATCGTCACCCCAAACATGTACATCATGCAGATCATTAACATGATCGGTATCTATATCATCCTGGGCATTGGCATCAACGTGCTGACTGGCTACACCGGCCAGCTGTCCCTGGGCCAGGCCGCATTCTTCGGCATCGGCGCTTACACCGCTGCGTTGATGAACACCCGCGCCGGGCTGCAGTTTATCCCCTGCCTGCTGGGTTCTGTGGTCGTTACCGCGTTCTTCGGCGTGGTGCTGGCCATCCCCGCTCTGAAAGTCAAAGGTTCCTACCTGGCCCTGCTGACCATGGGCTTCGGCGAAGTGGTCCGCATTGTAATGATCAACTGGACCCCCGTCACCAACGGCACCGCCGGTGTGCTGGGTATCCAGAGCCCCGTCATCTTCGGCTTTTCCTTTGACACACTGAAGAAATACTACTTCCTCATCCTCCTGTTTGTGCTGCTGGGTCTGGCCTATGAGAGCATCATCATCCGCACCCGCACCGGCCGCGCTTTTATCGCCATCCGCGAAGATAACGAAGCGGCCGAGCTGACCGGCATCGACGTCACCGCTTACAAAATCAAGGCGTTCGTTCTTAGCGCTGTCTACTGCGGCGTCGCCGGCTGCCTGTACGCCATGATGATCAAGTACGTCAGCCCCGATACCTTCGTATCCAACACTTCCAGCGTTATCCTGTGGACTGCCATCGTCGGCGGCTTCGGCACCGTTATCGGCCCCGTCCTCGGTGGTATCATCATGCAGGTCCTGCCCGAAGCGCTGCGCTTCCTGGGTGACTGGCGCCTGGTCGTCTACGGTGTGATTTTGCTGGTCGTCATTCTGCGCTTCCCCGGCGGCCTGTATCCCTACATCAAGCGTTTTATCGTCAGCCATAGTAAAAAACAGCCTCAAGCGGCTGAACAGAAAGAGGGGTGAGCAGAATGGCGATCCTGGAACTGAAAGACGTAACCAAAAAGTTCGGCGGCCTGACGGCTGTTGACGGCGTGAACCTGAAAGTGGAGGAAAACCAGATCTGCGCCCTGATCGGCCCCAACGGTGCCGGTAAAACCACTGTGTTCAACATGATCACCGGTGCATATCAGGTCACCAGCGGCGATGTGATCTTTAACGGCGAAAGTATCTGCGGTAAAAAACCGCACCAAATCGTGGAAAAGGGAATTGCCCGTACTTTCCAGAATATCCGTCTTTTTGGAAATATGACAGTAGCGGAAAATATCATTATTGCCCGCCACTGCAGAAGAAAGACTGGTATCTGGGACTCTTTAATAGGAAGTCCAAGACTTAAAAAAGAAGAGGCGGAAAACCAGGAATACATTAAGAAATGTCTGGAATACGTAGGTATTTATGATAAAAAAGACTGGCTGGCTAAAAATCTTCCATACGGCATGCAGCGCCGACTGGAGATCGCCAGAGTTCTGGCAACAGAGCCAAGACTGATCCTACTTGATGAGCCGGCAGCAGGCATGAACCCACATGAAAAGGATGAGCTGGTGGAGATCATCAATCGCCTGAAAGCGGAGAAATATTCCATTATCCTCATTGAACATGCCATGCGTATGGTCATGAATATTGCAGACCGGGTGGTAGTATTTGACCACGGACAGAAGATCGCAGAAGGACTGCCACAGGATGTAAAAAATGATCCTGTTGTGATTGAGTCTTATCTGGGAAAGGGGGCATCTGCAAATGGCGATGCTTGATGTAAAAGACCTGAATGTATATTATGGCAAGATCCATGCTATTAAAAATATAAGTCTTACAGTAGAAGAAGGAGAGCTGGTCTCCCTGATCGGGGCAAACGGCGCAGGAAAGACCTCTCTTTTGACGGCTATTATGGGCCAGATCCCGTCTACAGGCCAGATCAGCTTTGAAGGCCAGGCAGTCCACGGAAACGGAACCATGGAGATAGTAAGAAACGGTATGACCATTGTACCGGAAGGCAGACGTGTATTTCCAAGAACTTCTGTAATGGACAATCTGCTGTTAGGCGCTTACAGCCGTAAGGATAAGGAAAATATAAAAGGCGACTTAAACAAGATCTTTGAAATGTTCCCAAGACTGTTAGAACGTAAAAACCAGCTGGCAGGCACCTTATCCGGCGGCGAACAGCAGATGCTGGCTATGGGGCGCGCACTGATGTCAAGACCAAGACTTCTGCTCCTTGATGAGCCGTCTATGGGACTTTCACCAAGACTGGTTGACCAGGTATTTGATACCATTGTTTCTATTAATAAGTCAGGAACCACCATTATGCTGGTAGAGCAGAACGCAAACCAGGCTCTTCGTGTGGCAAAAAGAGGCTATGTAATAGAGACGGGTGAGATCGTTCTTTCGGATGATGCAGATAAGTTATTGTCCAACCCGCAGGTGAAGGAAGCATATCTGGGTGGTTAAAACACGGGAGTAATTGGAAAAATCTGGAAAATACCACTTGAAAATTGCAATCTGGGAAATAGGATCTGGAAAGGCGGGAGCAAAGGTGAAAGTACTGGTATGGTGTGCTACTGCAGAGGACTGCAGGGTATTTGAACAGTATAATAAGGGAAGAATTGAGTTTGAATATACTCCGGATACATTAACAGAGGAAAATGTTTCCTCCTGTAAAGGCTATGAAGGGATCGTGATCCAGACCAGGTGCATAATCACGGAAAAGGTAGCAGCCCTTTTGGCAGAGGCAGGAGTAAAATTTATCGCCTGCCGTTCCGCCGGTTTTGACCATGTAAACTTGGCAGCCATAAAGAAATATGGCATCAAGGCCTGCAATGTTCCTTTGTATTCTCCAAATGCCATTGCGGAATACGCCGTCATGGCATCTATGATGGCGCTGCGGAAGGTAAAAAAGCAGCTGCACATGACAGAAAAAGGAGATTATACCTTAAAAGGTCTGCGCGGCCAGGAACTGCGTGACCAGACCATTGGTATTATCGGAACCGGCCGGATCGGCATGGAAAGTCTGAAAATATTTTCCTCTTTCACAAAGGATATTTTACTCTACGACCCTTATCCAAGAGAAGACGCGAAAGCAATGGGAACCTATGTTTCTCTGGATGAGATCTACGAAAAGTCAACACTCTTAGTATTTCACTGTCCTTTTACAAAAGAAAATTTCCATATGGTAAATGGTGACAGCATCCGTAAAATGCGCACAGGTGTGGTCCTTGTAAACCCGGCAAGAGGGGGACTTTTTGATCATCAGGCTGTATTAGAGGGCTTAAAAGAAGGAAAGATCGGTGCCCTTGCAATGGACGTTTACGAGGATGAAAAAAATTATCTGCGTAAGGACCTGAAAGGGGAAAGTACAGGTGACGCTGTATTTGACCAGCTTATTTCAAGAGAAGATGTGATCTATACTGCCCATACTGCTTTTTATACAGACCGTGCGATCTTTAATATGATCGAGACCACAGTGGAAAATCTCTGGGAATACGGACAGACAGGAAGCTGTGCTCATGAACTGACCTAAGAGAGCGTTTACAGGGGTAAAGGGTACAAAATCAGAGAAAAGAGGGACCTAGATATGGAAAAAGAGTTTGATATATTAACAGGTGCAAAACGACTGGATGAAGTACGGTTTTCCAAGATTCGTACAGTGATGGATATGGTAGCGGACCTTCGTGCCAAAGGGGAGAAAGTGCTGGCATTAAGCGCCGGAGAACCGGATTTTGACACACCGGCTCCTATTAAAGAGGCAGTGATCAAAGCCTTGGAAGAAAATTATACCCATTATGGCTCCAACAGAGGCTATCCGGCTCTTAGAAAACTTCTGTCAGAGAAACTGGAAAAAGAGACAGGGGTTTCCTATGATCCGGAGACAGAGATCATTTTCACCACCGGCGGTGCAGAAGCCTTAAACAATGCCTTTATGGCAGTGGTAGATCCGGGAGATGAGGTGATCGTATTTTCACCGGCTTTTATCACCTCTGAAAATCTGGTCCATATGTACGGGGCAAAACTGGTAAAAGTGCCTTTAAAGAAGGAAAATAACTATCAGATCGATATGGATGATCTGAAGGCTGCTGTTACAGACAAGACAAAGCTTCTGGTGATGAACAATCCAAACAACCCAACGGGCGCTGTTTACAGTAAAGAGTGCTTAGAGCAGGTATGTGAGCTGGCAAAGGAGAAGAACTTCCTGATCCTTTCTGATGAAATGTATTCCAGACTGGTGTATGGAGACGGAAAATTCTATTCTATTGCTTCTTTCCCGGATATGAATGAGAGGACCATTATCATCAATGGTTTTTCCAAGACCTATGCAATGACCGGCTGGAGAGTAGGCTACGTGGCAGCTCCTGCAAAGCTTCTGCCAAGTATCTTAAAGGTACATCAGTACTGCAGCACCTGTTGTCCTACCTTTATCCATGTGGGTCTTGCAAATGCACTGGACCTGCCGGAAACAGAAGAGGCAGTGTGCAAAATGGTAGATGCGTTTGCAAAGAGACGGGAAGTGCTGATTGAAGGACTGGATCAGATCCCGGGAATTACCTATGTGAAGCCGGAAGGCGCTTTTTATGCCATGGTGGATGTATCCGCTTTTGGGGTAGACGGAGATACCTTTGCAGCAAAGCTTTTAAAGGAAAAACATGTGGCAGTGATCCCGGGCTCCGGTCTTGGGGAGAACTGCAAGGACGCAGTGCGTATTTCCTTTGCAGCATCAGAAGATACCATAAGAAAGGCAACAGCGCGGATGAAAGAGTTTATCCAGGAGAAAGCTTATGAATCTTAGTGCAGTGATCAACCTTCAGCTGGTGATGTTTGCCCTGTTTATCTGTGGCTTTATCCTTACAAGAAAAGGAGTCATCAACAGTGAGCGGCGAAAAGGCATGTCTGACCTGCTCATCGACCTGTTCCTTCCGGCAAATATTATCTGCGCCTTTCTGACGGGCATCAGCAGGGACGTATTTGCAGAGGCCTTTCAGGTGCTTGTGATCGCTCTTGGGATCCAGATCATTTCCTATCTGTTGGGACTGGTATTATATAGGAAGGAAGTAAACGGGCGGAGAATGGTCCTGCGCTATGCAACTATCTGTTCCAATGCCGGATTTATGGGAAATCCGGTAGTGGAAGGGATCTATGGTTCCCAGGGCTTACTGTATGCTTCTGTTTATCTGATCCCCTTAAGAATCTTTATGTGGTCTGCCGGTCTTTCCTGCTTTACAGTGGCAAGTCCAAAGGATATTGTAAAAAAACTGGTCCATCATCCCTGTATCATTGCAGTAGTTATCGGTATGGCCCTGATGCCATTTCCTGATGTTGTTCCAAGTTTCCTGCTTCAGACCATGCAGTCCTGCAGCAAATGTGTTCTTCCTGTTTCCATGATCGTCATTGGAAGTATTTTGTCGGAAGCAGATATCCGTAAAATGTTAAAGGGAAGCACCTTATTTTACTGTGTCGTGCGCCTTCTGGGAATTCCGGCTGTTACCATGGTCGTATGCCGTCTTCTTGGAATGGGGGCGCTGGTGACAGGTGTATGTACCGTCTTAGCAGGAATGCCTGCAGGAAGTACCACAGCGATCCTTGCGGAAAAATATGACGGGGGTGCAAAATATGCTTCTGAATGTGTCTTTCTGTCTACGGTACTTTCCCTTTTTACCATGCCTCTTTTGTATATGATACTGGCCTGAATATTTTTGCTGAACTGTAACGAAATAGTGCACAATAGCAGCCGGATTGTAATTAGTTAAAACTAACAAAAATAAAGAAAACTGCCTGCCAGCTCTGACATTTTCCGAAAAATCGTGCTAAACTGAAACAGGAAACTGTGAATGTGAAGCATGAGAAAATCTGGGAAAGTCTCAGATACAAAAGAAAGCAGGCAAAATTTTATGTACGAGAAAGGACAATATATTGTATACGGCATCCGTGGAGTCTGCCAGGTAGCAGACATTATCACCATTGATCATCCCGTCGGGCCCAAAGGGCGTCTTTATTATGAACTTCATCCTTATAATCAGAAGGATGGAAAGATCGTCACACCGGTAGACTCGG
>ERZ773241.2030-NODE-2030-length-17458-cov-3.723209_pt1 | contig 17458 bp, 10 predicted proteins | sample MGYA00580989_ERZ773241 | MGnify/ENA primary metagenome ERZ773241 (study PRJEB29015, sample SAMEA2737804) | human gut metagenome | biome: human gut; feature: human-associated habitat; material: faeces | place: China | collected 2012 ... | reverse complement strand
GCCGATGTAGCCGTAGAGCATCCACGGGCGAGCCTTGCCCAGCTTGGAGTGCGTCCTGTCAATCATCGAGCCAAAGAAGATACGGAACATATCCTGATCTTCAAGGAAACTGCCGTCACACCAGCGGTAAACTTCTACGGCAACCGTATTATTACCCGCTTTGACGTAAGGAGTGATACGAAATTCTGCATCATTACTGGACCCTTGCGAATAACCGACTTTCTTACCGTTGATCCATACATAAGCTGCACTATAAATTCCATCGAAATGGATAAAGACTTCTTTGTCTTTCCAGTCGGCAGGAAGAGCAAATTCACGGCGATAAGATCCTACCGCATTCGGCTCTTTCTCTACAGTATATCCACGCTGCCCCTGTATAAAAGGAGGATTGTTACGGATGGGATAAGTAATATTGGTATAAATAGGTGTACCATATCCGTGCATCTCCCAGTTGGAGGGAACAGGAATCTCTTTCCAGCCGGAAACATCATAACTCGTTTTATAGAAATCCACCGGACGTTCCGAAGGTTGTTTCACCCAGTTAAACTTCCAGTTTCCATTCAACAGCAGATAACGGGAAGAGCGGGTACGCTCCCAAGGACGGGTATAAGCGGGATCCGCCTTCATCTCTTCCGAATTGGCGAAAGGAATAAATGTAGCCCTGCCTTCTTCTTTATTGATTGCATAGATACGTTCATTTTCCCAGTCATTATGACTCGTTGTTTTCAAGGCTTCCGCCACTACTTTCAGGTTCGATTTCCGTATCTGCCACTGCTGGTTACTTTTCGAAGCTTCCGGTTCTAACTGAAAGACAGGCTCTCCGACCAGTCCGGCATCAGGAAATCCTAAGTTATAGCCAGTCCCGACATTGGTTAATACGTAATTCCCATTCGGCAAAGCCGTTATTTTCCATTGCTGGTTCGGATTTTTAGGGTCTGCCGACCATTGAATCACGGAACATTCTACTTTTCCTTTACCACTATTATCTACATTCATTTGAGTCAAGGGACTGGTTATCGTATAGCATCCCTCTTGTTCGCATGGAATCAGGTTCCAGACCTGCGATTCTTTGTCTGCCTCCCGCTTACTGATAAATATTTTCGTATTCGTATCCAGACTCTCCTGATTGTCCAGCACTAATCCGTTGACCGTATGGATTTCATATCCTTGCTTCGGATCAAACTGCTGCGCCACAACCGCAGAGGCGGAAAACGACAGTGCAATCAATGCACTTCCCAAGATTTTTAATCGTTGCATCATTTAGTAGTCTAATTTATATTATAATTTGAAAACCGGTGACTGTTTATATACGCCAAAAGTATGGATAGCCGGACAAGCCTTACCGTCCTGAATACGCAAACGTACCTGCTTTGCTTTCACCGGTGCCAGACGTACAATCCATTTATGACCAATGGCCTGCTTGTCCGTCGCCTCCGGAATGGTGATCCAGTTTTTGCCATCAACAGTGTACTCCACACTCCACTTCGTCGTCCGATGTCCCAATTCGATAACTTCTTCGATCATCAGACAATCAAACTCAATAGTTTTGGGCAAGGTAAAAATTATATCCGCTTTTACCTCTCCGTCTTTTCCGGCAAAATAAGTGTTTTTCTCATTGTCCAGCATTTTTTCCGGACTATACTTTGCACCCCGTACATTGGTCGCTTTCACTTTGGCTCCTCTCAACAGATTCGTACTGAAAGTCTCATCAATCCCCTGTTTTAACAAGGCGGCGTGCAGCGAATCGGTCGAATGAATCAAACCACGTCTGTCGGGCGGGAAATTCAGAAGCAATACACTATTGCGCCCCACGGAGGTACAGTAGATATCCCAAAGTTCACGGACACTCTTCACACGGCTATCCTCTTCGGCATGATAGAACCAGCTGGGACGTATTGAAACATCTGTTTCTGCCGGAATATACGCATCACCATCCAGCATACCCTCATTCAAACCTTTGTAATACTGAGCTTCATCACGAATAGCTACTGAGTCAGTCGTCGCCCAACAAGGATCACCCGCTTCTCCCGCTTCATTCCCCATCCAGCGGACATCAGCAAACGGATAAGAATTCTTTGTACCGAAGATAACGCAATCCGGCTGTTTTTCACGGACAATCTTATACCAATGACGATAAACAGGCGTTGTCAATTCGTCGGCTCCCGCGCCGTCCCACCATGTTTCCCATATCTTACCGTAATCACTCATCAGTTCGCCAAGCTGGTGGGCATAATATTCCTTGTAGCGTTCGGTCGTATATAAAGGTGAAAGGTGTTCGTGACGGTCATGAGGTCCCAGATAGATTCCTGCCTTCAATCCATACTCTTCACAAGCATCGACAAACTCGCGGACTACATCTCCTTTACCGTTCTTCCACGCTGCATTCTTCACACTATAATCTGTGTACTTGCTAGGCCACAAGCAAAATCCGTCGGCATGCTTGGCAGTCAGAATAGCAGCGGGAATCCCCGCTGCTTTTAATGTCTGCATCCACTGCCTGCAATCCAGGGCTGTGGGATTGAAAATTGCCGTACTTGCCTTCCCGTCACCTTCATTCACATATTCTTCAAATGTATTGATTCCAAAATGAAAGAAAGCAATCATCTCCCGATTGTACCATTCAAGTTGACGGACACTCGGAACCAACCCGCAAGGAGCTGGTGCTTGTTGAGCTATGACCGGCAGAGAACTGAATGCAGCAACTGCCGATGCAACTAATACTTTTATGTTCATAATAAATAACTTACGAGTATATTCGTTTATTTAGGACCCAGATTTTGTTTCACCAGCTGCACGAATTGATCGACCGGAACAACACGCACATTGTCATTCAATCCATCAATGACGGTTTTGATACTTTGCTGGTTCTTTGTCCAGCAATGTACAAATACAAAAGTATATCCGTCGGCACTATGCGGATTGGCAGAGCGGCTATTGATCTGAGAAATGACAGTCGATTCTTCACCTCTGTTCGAGCCACCGTCGATGCCTTCCCATAATACGCTTCTCTGCTCAATCACCGGCTTGCCATTATCCGAAAATTTGATTCTTCCATCCCCTTTTTCTCCATATCCTGTGTAGAAAATCGCATCGATATTAGGCTGAGCCAGATACTTATTGTAAACTTTCGGATTATCCATAATCTTCTGATCCAGAATATTACAGATATTCAAGCCTGACTTATCGACATACTCATTCAACTTAGCCAGATAATCGTCCAGGTCGGCATCCGACATCTTACTCGGGAATATATAGCTGCTGCCACTCGGACCCGCTACAAAGTAATCGCCTTCTTTGCTATTCTCATAGTACCAGCGTAAAGCAGCCGGAGCCAAATCGTACAGAGAAGGTGAAATGGTATATCCGAGTGGGAATTGACCGTGCAGGTCATGATCCATGTATCCTTGTTGCCCCCAAAGGTTAAACGCAATATTATCACCGTCACTGACGAGGAATGTCACATAGTGCACATTCTCTTCGGTAACCACTTCTTTAGTTGCCGGACGCTGTTTCAGTCCTGTTGTATCATATATACTACTCAACGTGGCCAGATTAGCCGCCTGATCGGTCGGCAACATAGAAACACCCAATTGAGAAGCATTATTCACCATGCCCCATTCATCCAGATCATAATAACCGAAACAATAAGCTCCTTTATCCAGATCTTTCAGTATAGAAGTACGCCATGACCAATCCCTGCGCGCATTGTAGTCATAAAAAGCAAAAGCATTGGTCATTGTGATATAATCGCGCAGGTGATGGAAGATTTCCGGTTTCATATCGGCTGCAAGACTCTTGTCCAACTGGTCTTTATAATTCTCGTACAACCACTTCTCATCATAAGACCTTACGTCCATAAGTTCGGTTGTCACTCCCATTGCCTTTACCTTATCGACAAGAGATTCCGGTACCGCAATCCCCCGAAGCAACCCACATAAAGAAGTAGCTACATTGATCGAATGAGATTGTCCTTCCGAATAAGGCGTATAGACAATATACCCCTTGATCACTCCGGTTTCTACATAATGCTGTACCAACGGAGCCAAAGCATTATAAGTATTTACCGGAATTCCGTACTTATTCTGCATCTGCTTCAACCATACGGAAGAAGGACCTCCTTCATTGATATAAACCTGATCGCCCGTCACTCTTGCCGCAAGCCCTGCCAAAGTGGAAAGAATTACTTTCTCGCCATCATTCAGTCCTGTGATGGAAATAGAATTCAGGGATTTCAGTTCACGACCTTTCAGATGCATAAATCCCCTGTCCAGCGGTTCTGCCGGATCTATCAGCCCATCACCCGGTTCTTCACCCGGACCTCCCGGATTCTCGGTAGACGGAGTATATTTAGGAACGACCACACCTGCCGTCGGATCTTCCATACAGGAGATTAACAGACAGAACGTCAAAAGTATATAAATGTATTTTTTCATGGTAATCGTTTTTTCTGTTATTTAATAATAGAAATCGCATTAATCTCTGCTACCGCTGTTGCCCATTTGCCACTATACACGGCAGTTATTGTCAGACGGAAATAACGTGCCTGCTTAAATCCCGGAAAATAGGAACGGAATTCCTCTTTTGCCCCCGCAGGAAGGTCGCTGTAAGTTCCTGCCGACTCCCACTTCGAGCCATCCAGACTGGTTTCCATCGTCATCTCCTGCGGCCATGCTTCACCATGATCTCTGGATACATACTGAAAGCCCAGCATTTTCACTTCCTGCCCCATATCTACTACGATATGATGTGGTGGCTGAGGCTCGTTGCCTTTCCATTGTGTATGCCAGAAAGTTCCTTTCAGTCCGTCAAAAGCGTGGATAGCGTGACCGTTCTCTGATCCTTCGCCGCTCGTCTCTTCCGAAGAAACGTCTACTACCTGCCATGCACTGCGATCGGCCAATGGCATCGCCCATACATCTTCCGCACCACTCAAAAGGTAATATACCGTCTGCTGAATATGATCCGCCTGCGCACCTTCTACCGAAGTGATAGTGACCGGCAACAAATAAGAATCAAACGGCTGGATTTTTCCCTGTGCATTTACCGTAAGCACCAGATCGGCAGAAGAACTCTCCCCGGCCGGAATCACAGTTTCTGTTGTCAGCGTATAGCAATCGGAAGGAAGCAAAGGATAGTCTGTTCCACACAAAGAATTATACTCCTGCACCTTCGCCTCATCCACAGTCAACTGTACCTTTACATCTCCTCCCACTTCCTTACCGGAACGGGTCACATAGTCACTGGCAGTCACAGCCACATGAAATACTTCTCTCAGTTCTTCACCCAAATCGAAGTTTTTAATCTGTAAAGTTTTGGCTTCCGGAATATATACTTTACAAACATCATCATCACTACATCCACTCAGCAAGGCAAACGAACAAAGTACCGCACTTGCCGCCATGACAAATCTATTTAGTTTCATACGAATAATCTTTCAAGGTTTACATTCTTTATTAATATCCGGGATTCTGCCCGTTTACCCATCCGTCTTCACCACCATTTTGCTCGCGGATCACTGGATTCTTGTCTATCACATACTGCGGAATGGGCTGATAATACATACGTGGCAGGAAGGTACGTTTACCAACTTCATGATAATTGTATTCCCACACACCATCTCCATTGGTATCTTCTATTTTCATACCACCAATCGGTTTATTCATCACTCCGTTTTCACCATCACAAATCTTCCAGCGAAGAATGTCCCACCAACGCTTATCTTCAAACGCCAGTTCTATGCGACGATCTCTCCGAATGATTTCCCGCAACTGATTCTCTGTGATTCCCTGCGGATAAGTATCGTTGATAGAAGGCATATTATCTCCACGTGTTCTCACCATATCCAGATATTCGATGGCAGTCGGTTTATCTCCGGCTTCCAAAGAAGCTTCTGCATACATCAGCAACACATCTGCATAACGGAAGAAAATATAATTTGCCATTCCGTTGCTCATTTGCAGATTGTCCGCTCCATTCACGGATTCGTCAATCGTCTTACGAGTATAGTATCCCGTATTCGTAACGTCACTATCCGAAGAAGTATCAATCTCATTGGGACTACCTACACCTACACGAGTGATAATCTCTTCCCCCTGCCACATGGATCCGTCATACAGGATGCTCTGGTAGAAGCGTTTCTCACGATTTTTATAAGGATTATTCTTATTGTAACCGGATGCAGGGTCAGTGATAGGCAATCCGTTTGCCATGCAATAGTCGTCAACCAGTTCCTGTGTAGGCTGCATATTTCCCCAACTGGACTGTACTCCTTTTACAAACACCGGACCGAACAGGCCTTCACGACGCCCGCCATTCTGCTTAGACATCTGGAAGTCGAAGATCACTTCATCGTTATTGTTGGTAGCTTCTGTCCAAAGGTCAAGAATAGTCGGTTGCAGACGATAGACCTGCAAGTCAATTACATCTTTCAAGGTAGCCGCAGCTGCTTCCCAGCGTTTCTTGTCTTTGCCCGGATTACGCAATTCACTGGCATGGAACAGTTCCACCCATCCTTTCAGCGTCAGAATTGCTCCTTTGGAAGCACGTCCCAGATCGGAACCGCTACGACGTGGAGGAAGATCATCTTTAATCTCGTCCAACTCTTTGTCGATAAACTCAAATGTTTTCTGTGCAGTCTCACGCGGATAAAAGATATCCGTACTCACGTTATTATCCAGCACTTCCGTAATGATAGGCACACCACCGTACGCCATCCAGAGATAATGATAGAACCAGGCACGCAGGAAACGCGCTTCTGCAAGGCGTTCTTTCTTATAATCTGCCGAGAAATCGGATTCTGTTACTTTCGTAATGAACAGATTACAGGAGCGGATACGTTCATACTGTCCTTTGGCGTCGTCATTGTTCTGACGTCCCCATTTCCACATATCCCAAGGGCCGGGTATCCAACTGGTAGGAGATAATGCTCCGGTATAAATCGTTGTACGGGCATTCATCCATTCCGCACCTACGTATGAATTATCCGAATATTGATCCAGATTCTGTGTTTCATTGTTCAGATGCGGCAACTGATTATAGATATCATTCAGAAACATATCGGCATTTTCTTCCGATCCCCAAACCGTTGTATCTCCAAAACGGTCTTTCGGCTCTATTTCAAGCCAGTCTTCACAGGCAGACAACAAGGCTAATGAGCCTGCCAGGCAAACTGTTTTTATTATATTATGTATTCTCATATTCTATCTTGTTATGATGGTTAACTAATTAAAAAGTAATATTCAAACCAAAAGCATATACAGCCTGCTGCATATAGTATTTACCATTAGCGGATTTGGCTTCCGGGTCAATCAATTCTTTCATAAACGGAGTCCATGTCCAGAGGTTTTGTCCGGAAGCATATACACGGGCAGAGCTGATACCAATAAAGTTCAGTGCCGAACGAGGCAAGGTATAACCGATTTCAATGCTCTTCAAACGGATATAAGTAGCATCACGTACCCACCACGAAGAAGGTTGACGATGGTTATTCACCGTTACTTCACTGGTCAGACGGGGATAAGGTGCGTTCGTGTTATCCGGCGTCCAGTGATCACTGAATTGTAACTTAGTAGCCGAACCGGAATCAAAGAAAGGCATTACCAAAGTCTCACCCAATGAGATACTGGTACGGGTAGCCCCTTGAATCAATGCGTTCAGGTCGAAGTTCTTCCATTGGACAGTAGGAGCCAGACCGAAAATAATTTCGGGCGCCCAGTTAGAGAAGCCGATCACTGTCTGGTCGTGTTCGTCAATCTTTCCATCAGGCACGCCGTTAGGACCGCTTAAATCTTCGTAGCGCAAATCACCCGGATATACCTGTCCCCAAGGTTGAGTAGCGATGCCGGCCTTTAAGGAACCGTCAGGATTGAAGTCGTCATAAGTAAAGTACCCCAAAGCATTGTATCCGAACATTGTTCCGTCGGGACGTCCTGTTCTGCGACGATTCGGATTATTGAAGGTGGCTTCCGTCTCAAATACTTCATCCAGAATATTACGTGCGAAAGTGAAAGTACCTTTTGCACTGATCATCCAGTCTTTGCCGATACGTTTGTTGAAATTCAGAGATAAATCAATACCTTGATTGTGCATACTTCCCGCATTGACCTGTGACAAAGGAATACCATATTCTGCCGGAACCAATGCATTCGGAGCCATCAGCATATTCGAACGCTTCTCATAGAAATAGTCAGCTTCCAGAGAAAACATACCGTTCAATACGGAAAACTCCACACCGAAGTCAAACTTCTTAGCTTTCTCCCAAGTAATGTTCGGGTTCCCCTGCAAGTTCTCCCACATACCCATCATAGGTACACCGCCAAAGTTTACAGCGTTTCCGAATCCGTAATCACTCATATATTGATAGGAACTACCAGCCAAGTTTCCGGACTCACCATAAGAAAGGCGTAATTTCAGTTTATCCATCCATTCGACGTCCTTCATAAAAGATTCTTCCCGCAAGTTCCATCCCAGTGAGAAAGCAGGGAAGAAACCAAAACGTTTGCCTGGAGCAAAATAGTAGTGTCCGTCATAACGACCGGAAACTTCCGCCATATAACGGTTATCATAATTATATCCCAAACGGAATGCATAACCTACCTGACGTTCTTTCCAAGACGTACCACCGTTGCTGATATCGGCAGGGTCACTGCTTCCCGCATTGATTTCATCTATGTTAATATTATAATTCAGACGTTTGGCACTCATATTCCATACGTTTCTTTCGCGTGCTTCAATAACTCCGAGTCCGGTAACCGTATGCTTGCCGAAAGTCCGTGAGTAATTAATCATTCCCTGATAAGTCATGCTCACGCTTTCTTCAAACGATTGTTCCAGATTCGGTTTCTCCGGTCCCTGGAATCCTTCCACGAATTGATACGGAGTTTGTGATGCATCCAGTGTGTATACAGGTATCGGTGTCAGATATTTCTTTTTCTTCACACGATACGGGTCGTAGTTGATTACTCCTTTGATGCTTAACCCTTGAATGAAGGGAAGCTGTTGCTCTATGGAGAGAGAAGTATTCAGTTGGTCGGCCGGCTCCTGACGATATCCGCTACGATAGGTCAGCCCGAAAAGTGACTTACCTACATATTGTCCCCACAGACCATTCGAGTACTGTATAGCAGAGATAGGAGGTGTACGATATGCCTGATACATGATGTCGCCTGTATCGGCACCCGGATAATTCTTCTTTTCGTGCCATCCACCCAGACTTAAACTGATTTTCGTATATTTGGTGGCATCCACGCTTAAATTAGCCAGCAGATTAAAACGCTGGTAATCGGTAGTACTCCACATTCCTTCCTGATAAGAATATCCTAAAGATACGTAGTACTGGAATTTATCGCTACCACCGGATAATTGCAAGTTGTGATTCGTAATCACAGAATTGTTTTGTACCAAGTCACGCAGACCGTTGCTATTAGGATAACGGTCAGGATCGGCATCGGGGTCTCCGGCACAGGTTTTCCGGTACATTTCCAGATCATGCTGTGAGTAGGCATAATAATTGGGATAACCTGCATTCATAGCCGCTTCGTTTTTCATCAAAGCATATTCATACGAATTAACCTGGTCAGTGATGCGGGTCGGGTTCTGAAAACCGATATATCCATTGTATGAAAGTACCGGAGCACCGCTTTTTCCCTTTTTTGTTGTTACCAATACTACCCCATTGGCACCGGCCATACCATAAGGAGCTACGGCAGCTGCATCTTTCAGGATAGTAATATCCTCGATCATATTCGGATCGATACGTGAAAAGTCACGGGGAACTCCATCCACTACGACCAATGGAGATTGGTTCCCTAATGTAGCCACACCACGGATTCTCAAATCAGAACCATCAGCTCCCGGTTCTCCCGATCCTTGTTTTGCAATGACTCCCGCCATACGACCTGCCAAACTATTAGAAATATTGATAACCGGCTTTTGCGCTACATCTTTAGTCTTCATGCTTGATACAGCAGCTGTAGAAGAAATCTTCTTCTGCGTACCGTAAGCCACAACCACTACTTCTTCCAGAATTTCAGAATCTTCTTCCATCACAATCTGAATGGCATTCTGATTGTTCACCGGAATATTCTTTGTGGAAAAACCCACATACGTAACCGCTAATACCGAATTGGAAGGCAAGGATAACGTGAATTTACCATCGATATCTGTGATCGTACCATTAGAAGCACTTCCCTGCTCCATGATGTTAGCTCCGATAATAGGCTCGCCACTTTTGTCTACTACGGTTCCTTTGACTATTATTTTTTTACCTATTGATTTTTTCTCTACCTGCGTTTTCTTCAATGAGATGTAGTTGTCGGCGTATTCATACGTCAGCCCTATTTGCGGCAATACATTTTCAAGCAATGCTTTTACCTGTTTATTCCGGGCATTGATTTTTACTTTCTGTTCGATATTGATGTCTTTTCCGTAGACAAACAAATATCCGGCCTGTTTTTCGACTTCTTGAATCAGTTCTTTTAGCGAAACCGAAGTTTTATTAATATTCACAACTGCTGTCTGTGCCTGGGCCTGGTATGTAAAAAGGTTAATAAACAGGACCAAAGCGAGCAGTGAAAAGATTTTTTTCATAACTTTGCTAAGTGATTTTGTTAGTACTTAATTTTAGGTTCACAAAAATGTGAAACAGAGAAAGTATTAATAGCCGAGGAATTGGGGAGAGTGTTGCACCACTTTCCCCCTTTTTATTCCTCGTTTTGATGTCTATTTACTTTCGTTTTATTCTACTCCGTTGTGTTACATAGGCATTAAATTTTAATCAGATTATTAATATATCGTTATCTCTCGCTGTGACAGTATTTTGTACTCAAATAAGTCCGCACGGCTAATTGCTTTCAGAATCGTTTCAATCTGATCGCTTTGCCGGAACTTACCCGAAATAATCTTACTCAACAGAGATGGATCATCTACAGTAAAATGAATATCATACCATTGCTCCAATCTTTCCAGCACTTCGCCCAACGGTAATTCTTCAAAGTCATAAATTCCTTGTTCACGATATTCCTTTCCTCCAAAATGAGAGGAAGACTTTACCAGTTTTCCATCTACCAAAGATACTTTCTCGTCAGGCAATAAATTCACCGATTCTTCTGGAAATCCGGTAGAGCTAACCCTCACTTTACCCGAGAGCAAGTCTGTCTCAAACTTCTCACTGTTACTATAAGCATACACATTAAATTCCGTACCAAGCACTCTTACATCATACTTCTGCGTCTGCACTGTAAAAGGACGGGAAGCATCCTTTGTCACAGTGAAAAACCCCTCTCCATCCAGTTCTACCGTACGGGCATCGGACGAAAAAACAGAAGGCCACTTCAACGTAGAAAGCGAACTCAACCATGCCTCACTACCATCTGGAAGGGTTAAATGTACCCGTTGCCCTTTCGGAACTGTAATCTCCGTATAAGAAGGAGTCTCCGAGCCAACAAACATATACCAGGCGAGCATCCACGTCAGAGCAATCATAGCGGCTGCCGAAGTAGTATACCGCACGATTTGCAACACCCGTTTCCGCCTCAGCTTTTTCTCCTGACGGTTCATCATTGCTTCCAGATTCCGTTCGCCTTTCAAAGAATCATCTTCTCTGGGTAATAATCCGGACAGACCTACGATATTTTGCATTTCTGCAAATTCCCGTTTCATATCTTCGTTCTTTTCCAGTTCCTGAAAAAGCTCCCGTTTTTCCTCTTCGGTCGGTTCTCCGAAAAAGTATTGATTCCATTTCTCATTCATCATATTGCGCGCTTTTAATAAGAAGACACAGCAATTTACATTTACCACCAAAGGAAAATGAAAAAAAATCAAGGAAGGAAAGTAAAATCCAATAAGTTTAAGCTAAGAACTGTTTTGAAACGAACTAATCTGTTCGGATTTACTCTAAGATTTAATTCTTGATGCACACAGATTTAGTATTCATTATACTTAAATTTAATCGTCTGACAGTTGTTGAACTTTCGTCTGACAGTTGTTAGACGAAAAGATAACAATTGTCAGACGAATAGATTTATAAGCAACCGGAACTAAATTCATTCATTATAAGCTGCAAATTAGTACTCAGCTTGACTAAAGTATATGGAATGGACTGAAGCAAAGACAATACATAGGCGATTTATCCTTATACGCTCAATAGAAGCAGCAAAGGCAGACAATGACGCAACTCTTCCCTAAGTTTTTTTAATGCGATAGCCATTTGACCTTCTACCGTATTCTGCGAAATGCCAAGGGATTCGGCTATTTCACGATATTTCATACCCTTCAGCTTACTCATGACAAATATTTCCCGGCAACGTTCCGGTAAGCTATCAATTGCACGGCAGATCTGTTTTTCTACTTCATCTATCGACATTTGAGAGTCATCAAGTAGTTGCAGACTATAAAGTTTCAGTTTAAACTCCTGCTCCATAATATCAGAAAGCGGCTGCCTGCGGTCTACTATAGAAAGTTGTGAACGAAGGAAGTTCAGACAGCGATGCTTGACAGCGGAGAAAAGATATGCATCGGGTTGTTGCAGTTCCGGAAGTATCTCTTTACGTTCCCATAAATAGAGGAAAAAATCTTGTACTATATTCTCTGCGTCTCCCATAGCTCCTACATAAAGGGAAGCGAAACGAACCAAACGGGCATAGTAGGAAACATAAAGCTTTGAGAAAAGCTTTTGTGCCGTCAAGGGTTCGGAAGATGGAAGAGAATGTATCATAAACCTCATATTAGATGCACAAAGGTAACAAAAGAAACAGCAAAGACAAAGCCTAGCTTTAAATTCCTATTGTATGACCGATACAGATCAAATCAATTAAGATTCTCTCCGTACCGGTCAATGAAAAGTATACTAAAACCTATTGAAACTACTTGGAATAAGAATATGGGAAGTCTGCCGGTTGGGTACCTCTTTGCTGATTCGGTACGCTGTCCATCGACAGATTCAGTTCTCCGCCCTGTTTCAGTTCATCATGCTTCAGATAGTTGCGTGTGAATTCTTGTCCATTCAACAGAGCTTTCCTTATGTATGGACGGTCTGCCGCATTATCTGCTGCTGAAACGACGAAGTTTTTCCCTTCGGGAAGATGCAGAGTTACCTTTTTAAATAACGGAGAACCTACCGCATATTCAGGCATTCCCGGACAAACCGGATAGAAGCCCATGGCAGAAAATACATACCAGGCAGATGTCTGCCCGTTGTCCTCGTCGCCACAGTATCCTTTACTTCCGGAATTATAGAGTTTATCCATAACATTACGGAGATGGTACTGTGTTTTCCAAGGCTGACCGATATAATCATACAAGTAAATGGCATGCTGAACCGGTTGGTTGCCATGCGCGTATTGTCCCATATTCAAGGCAACCATCTCAGCTATTTCGTGGATAACGAAACCATAGGTTCCATAATTATAAGTGTTCGGAGCCACAAACATAGAGTCGAGACGGGCTACCATCGGTTCATGTCCGCCCATCAGTTCAGATAAACCTTCCGGATCGTGAAATACGCTCCAAGTCCAGTGCCAGGAACTTCCTTCTGTGAAAGGACCGCCCCATTCCGTAGCATCAAAACGATCACGCCAATTGCCTTTGGCATCCTTAGTCCACATAAAACCATGTTCCGGATAATACAGATTGCGGTAATTCTTGGCTTTCTGATAATACTGGTCTGCGATATCCTGTTTACCCAGCGATTGCGCAAAGCGGGCGATACACCAGTCAGCATAAGCATATTCGAGTGTTTTGGCTGTAGCTTCGGGAACTTCCGGATAAGGTACATAGCCGAGCTTATCATAATACTCGAAGCCGTCACGTCCTACAGAAGCTATTTCCGCGTGGCGGGCCTGTGTCTGATGAATCATCGCTTCCAGAGCTTTTTCGGCATCTACCGTTTGTATCCCCTTCATCCATGCATCGACCAATAAGGAAACAGAGTTATTGCCAATCATGCAACCACGATGACCGGGGCTCGCCCATTCCGGCATAAAACCACTTTCATCATAAGCATTAAGGATAGATTGCGTCACGCGTTCCGAAACCTCCGGATAAAGTAACGTGAACAACGGATGAACCGCACGGAACGTATCCCAGAAACCATTATCGGTATACATATAACCATCATGCACGTTACCGTCATAAGGACTGTAATAAACAGGATTTCCTTGTGAATCAAACTCATAGAACTCACGCGGGAAAAGTAACGTACGATACAGGCAGGAATAGAAGGTACGAAATTGTTCGTCTGTTCCTCCTTCCGCTTCTACACGCCCGAGATAGTTATTCCACTGTTCACGGGCTTTCCCGCTGATCAATTGTACATCCGCATCGGCTACTTCACGATTAAAGTTGATGGCAGCCTGTTCGGGACTGATAAAAGAAGAGGCTGTACGTATGGTCAGTTTTTCACCTGCCGGAACATCAAATTTCAGATAGGCACAGGTATAATCGGCCGCTACATCGGTTTGATGGTGCAGCAGAGTATCTCCATTGTAAGTGCCGTATTCTATGACGGGATGACTGAATTCCATCATAAAGTAATTAGCAAAGTTATCCGGTACACCTCCGTTATTATATCGTGTCGCACCTTTTACCAACCGGTTTTCCGGTTCAATCGTTATTGAACTTCCTCCATGGTATGCATCCACCACTACATACTGGTCTTCTTTTTCAGGGAAAGAGACTTCGAATACAGCTCCACGGGAAGTAGCAGAAAGAGAAGTCTGCAATCCGTTATCGAATGTAACACTATAATTATAAGGAGTCGCTTTCTCCTGTTGATGTGAGAACGGAACCAGACGTTCTTTGTGACTCATTTTCAGTTCTCCGGCAAGCGGCATAATGGAAAAAGTACCATAATCATTCATCCAAGGACTAGGCTGATGTGTCTGCCGGAAGCCGCGCATCAGACTATCGGCATACGTATACATCCATCCACTGCCATTCTCCCCGGTCTGCGGGCTCCAGAAATTCATTCCCCAAGGCACTGCCACAGCAGGATAAGTATTACCATGCGAAAACGCAAAAGTAGATTCGGTACCCATCAGAGGATTCACGTAGTCTACAAACTCTACTGTCTTCTTTGACTGCTGACACGAGGTGAGCAGAAAAGGAAGACAGATTGATAAGAAAAACAATCTTGCAACCATATCTATTATTATTTGCTTAAGTTTCACAAGCCTTCTGTATGGCTTTCTCCTTCCACGTTTGAAAAGAGAAAGCCATACAGAGAGCCTGTGAAACTCTAGTTAATTAAAATACCTCACTCAGATACTTCTTCGTCTGTTCCGGACGCTGGCTCATACGCAAACGCCATACCAGTTCCTGCATATTTACTACTTCAAAACTATCGTTCAGATGGCCTGCACAAAGCTTTGCCGCTCCGGCTCCACGAATATCTCCAGACTGGTTCTCAATCAGGGGATCTTCCGTCTGTCCGTGATCGGAGAAATTACTCCATGCATGCACACATACGACAGAAAAACTTTCCTGCTGTGCTTCCTGTTTCAATCTTCCGGCAATATAGGCAGGGGTACCTTCACGTTCCGCATTCCGGTTTCCAAAATTCCACAAAGAGTATTTCACCGTAATGACCGGGATATCATATCCTGCTTTATTCGTTACCCAAATAACGTCTCCTTCACCTCCTGCATAAGGGCTATACTGAAGCGCTACGATACCTTCCAACTGGTCATTGGCATCTACATAAGCCTGAAATGCTTCTTTGGCAGCTTCTGATTTTACATTCATAGCCATTACACCCAACAGTTTCACACGATGTTGACGCATATGCGCCGAAAGGCGTTCTGCCACGACTTGCAGATTCTTCGCCCGGTCACCATTCTCGCTATAATTGTCTACGTAATAGTAACCGCCTCCCAGCATTTCCAAAATAGAGCAATTCGGCTTTTGCTGACTCAACAGATTATCGAATTGTGCCGGTGCCATCATCGGAAGCACTGAAGTAGCAATACCATACGTCATCCGTACTTCTTCCGACTCCGCCGCATTATAGAAATCTTTAAAGTCATTCATCATCCACTGGATATTGTCACCATCGGAAAGGAAGAAAGAAACGAAATTCTTTTTCTTTGTATAATCCAGAAACTGCGGATTCTTCACGCGAGCCAATGTCGATTTCTGACGTTGAGAATAAAGCAAAGAAGTCAAGGAGTGATTGTAACTCCAGTCACAAGGGATCATCGGATGACCGCTCTTGGAAACCAAATCAACAAAAGCATCTTCACTTACTCCCTGTTCCCATCCGTAGACAGGTGCATTCGGTTCCAACCAGGCAAGGATTTCTTTCAGCAAAGCCGTATTCTGTCCGCCAGCCGAACTGCCCTGACGCTTATTCAAGTTTAATACGAAAAGTTCATTCTTAATGGCAAACTCACGCAATTCACCGGTTTGTACAGGCATGATCACCAAAGCTTTGTTGCTGCATTTATCTTTGAACTCCGCCCATGCCTGCGCAGTAGTCTTGCTTCTTGCATCATATTTCATGGTATATCCTGCTTCTTCATAATATTCCTTGTCACGGACATCCACAATAATAGAATTATAAACATGAGAAGCAACAGATGCTACGACACCACTCTCCGGATTATGCTCAATATCCGTCAAGACATATCCGTCGAACATTCCTTTCAACTGAATAGTCACTCCGTCGGACGGACCATAATCATTACGTGCCAGTTCCAGTCCGCTCTGCATCCCCTGTTCGTGGATACCCATATCTTCGAGTGCCTGCTTAGACAGTTTATAGGAATCACTGCCACCGTGATCGTGCAGCCAAACAGCTATTTCACTTGTTCCCTGTTCTACGGCACGATTAGCCAGACCGGCCAATGACTGACACATCAGGTGGTACTGCAATCCGCGTACTTTCTCTGTTTGTCCCAGCTCATTACGGCTGCCTACCGTTACAACTTCCACACAATTCCAGTACTTCTTCGGTTTCACCTTCATTTCCGGCATATAGTATTGCCCCACATTACTGATCGGGTCATAAGCATCTGTATAAAGGGACGTGTTGTTTTCTTCGTTCAATCCTTGATTGATTTCCGGTGATTCGTACACTTCACAACTAGCCATTGTCAGGCTGAGCAACAGTGCAGCGCCACATATAGTCGTTTTCATAATTACTTCTTTCATTTGTTAGTTAACCATTAATCAATAACCTTCATTCTGAGATAATCCATCTACCTTGTTCCGTTCATCTTGTGGAATGGGTCGTACCAGATGGTTCTTGTTCAAATTATCATATTTCACCACAAACGGATTGTATGCGGGTACACGTGTCAGCAGTGTCTGAGTACGTTTCAAGTCAAACCAGCGGTCATGCTCTCCCATCAACTCACGGGCACGTTCATCCATGATAACGTTTATATCCAGATCTGTCAACTTCATTGCTTCATAAGCGGTCGCATCTTTAGCGGCACGCTTACGTATACTGTTGATGCGTTCC
>ERZ773241.2020-NODE-2020-length-17517-cov-12.841198_pt1 | contig 17517 bp, 10 predicted proteins | sample MGYA00580989_ERZ773241 | MGnify/ENA primary metagenome ERZ773241 (study PRJEB29015, sample SAMEA2737804) | human gut metagenome | biome: human gut; feature: human-associated habitat; material: faeces | place: China | collected 2012 ... | reverse complement strand
CTTGAAGTTCCTTTGCAAAGGCTTCTTCGTCATTCAGAACAAATCTTGATAATCGTTTTACAGTCGATAATATCAAGGCTTCAACATTATCAGCACTAATCGAATGGGCAGTGCAGGAGTTTACTCTGCTGGCATACCCACCGCAACGGTAAGAATACTGTAACGAACGGTCTTTTTTACTGTAATGCGTTTGCAAGGTCATTCTTCTGCCACAGTCAGCACAGAACAGATAACCGCTTAAACGATTGCTGTGCGTTCCTCTTGCCGCTGTTCTGTTGGCTCGTTTCTTTCGCTTCTGAACGCTGTCCCAAAGTTCCTGCGAGATGATAGGCTCGTGCGTATTATAAAATACATACTGTTCATCTTCATCGGTATTTTTCCTTTTGTGCAGTTTGAAATTGGTGCTGACCGACTTACGCAAAACAGTATGACCAAGATATTCCTGTCTGCTCAAAATCGCTCTTATGGTTGACATTCCCCAAGTATATGGGTCTGAAAACTTCGTTCCATTATACTGTTCGGGGTGATATTCCTTTGCGTGTGCTGCCGGAATTAAAACCTTTTCTTCGGTAAGCAATTCAGCGATTGCTCTCGGACTTTTGCCCTCGTTGGCAAGCAGAAAGATACGCTTTACCACCTCAGAAGCCACAGGGTCAACGACAAGCGTTTGTTTGTCGGTTGCTAATCGGTTATATCCATAGGGAATAGAACCGCTACATCGCTTTCCGTCTTTCATACGGGCATCAAACACAGCCTTGATTTTATTGCTTGTGTCTTTGGCATACCACTCGTTCATTATATTCAAAAACGGGGCAAAGTCATTATCCGAAGCATTGTTGCTGTCAATACTGTTGTTTATTGCAAGAAAACGGACATCTTTCTGTGGGAACAGAACTTCCGTATAAAAGCCGACTTGCAGATAGTTTCGTCCTAATCGGCTCATATCCTTAACAATAATCGTTGCGACATTTCCTGCTTCTACTTCCTTAATCAGTTCTTGAAAACTCGGACGATTGAAATTCACACCCGAAAAACCATCGTCAGTAAAATGGCGAATATTCGTGAACCCATTTCTGCGAGCATAATCTTCCAAGTATTTCTTTTGGTTGGTGATTGAATTTGACTCACCATTGAGGTCATCATCTCTTGATAAACGCTCATAGAGTGCTGTAATCTTTGAAGTCCTTGACATTCTCTTATCCTCCTTTCTTTATGTAATCTGTTTTGGTATTAAAAGTATTACTCCCTCTACCAATAGGAGAAAATAGGGATACAAAGCGGAACTGTTTTTCAAAGAATCAAAAAAATATTTTTTGAAATTCTGCAACCGACTTTGATAACCTATTTTCAATTTAGGAACGCATTATTTATCGTCCTACTAAAGTATAGCCCTCCGGGGACAGTTCGATGGCGGTGACGGTTTCCCCGTAGTTGGCCGCCCAGCTATCGAAGTGCTGCAAGCCCTGCTCCTCCAGCGCCGACATCTGCAAGTAACGCTGGATGGTGTAAAGCTCCACCATGCTGTTGGAAATGGGCGTGCCGGTGGCAAAGACAATGCCGCGCCCTCCGGTGATCTCATCGAGGTAGCGGCACTTCATAAAGAGGTCTGAGCTTTTCTGCGCCTCGGTCTGGGCAATACCGCCCACATTCCGCATTTTCGTATACAAAAAGAGATTCTTAAAATAGTGTGACTCATCAATGAAGATGCGGTCAACGCCCAATTCTTCAAAGGTGACCACATCGTCCTTGCGGCTCTGGTCGTTCAGCTTGTCGATCTTGGCTTGCAGGCCCTTCTTGGTTTTCTCCATCTGTTTGATCGTGAAATTCTCTGCTTTTTCTCGCTTGGCTTCGGAAATGCCCATCATGATTTCGTCGATCTGCTGTTCCAGAATGGCCATCTGGCGCTCTACGCTCATGGGGATCTTCTCAAACTGGCTGTGGCCGATGATGACGGCGTCATAGTCGCCGGTGGCGATCCTACCACAGAATTTCTTGCGGTTTTTGGTTTCAAAATCCTTACGGGTGGCAACAAGGATATTGGCGGCAGGGTAGAGCTGCAAAAACTCAGTGGCCCACTGCTCGGTCAGGTGGTTGGGCACTACAAAGAGGGACTTCTGGCACAGACCCAGCCGCTTTGATTCCATCGCCGCCGCGACCATCTCAAAGGTTTTTCCCGCGCCCACCACATGGGCAAGCAGGGTATTTCCACCGTACAAAATGTGCGCGATGGCGTTGACCTGGTGCTTGCGGAGTGTGATCTCCGGGTTCATGCCTGAAAAGCTGATGTGACTGCCATCATACTCGCGGGGGCGGTTGCTGTTGAACAGAATATTATAGGTCTTACAGATGGCTTCGCGCCGGTCAGGATTTTTCCAGATCCACTCAGCAAAAGCGTCTTTAATGAGTTCCTGCTTACTCTGCGCGATAGCAGTCTCTTTCTTATTCAGAACGGCAATTCTGCGCCCTTCTTCATCGTATTGGTAATCAAAAATGCGGACATCCTTCAGGTTAAGTGTCGTTTCGATGATCTCATAGGCGTTGACGCGCTTGGTGCCGTAGGTACTGATGGCCTTGACATTGCCGCGATCCGTGCTTTTGCCTTCAATGCGCCACTCACCGGTGATGCCAGAATAGTGGACCTTCATGCTCCATTGCGCGCTGCGGGGTGTCCCCAGCGTTTCAAAGATGAACCGGCGGACATATTCGGTGTCCAGCCATGTAGCGCCCAGCCGGACGGAGATCTCGCTGGCGGTGAGGTCGGTGGGCTGCACCTGCGCCAATGCCTCAGCGTTGGTCTGATACTGCGGGTCCTGTTCCGCCTTGCCTTGGGCAACCGTCAATTTCTGACGCACATTGCCGGAAAGATACTCGTCAGCGGGCAGGTATTTCTCATGCCCGTCGTTCTCGCCGGTGTAAGCGGGGTTTAGGAACACCACGCCGGTCAACTCAGAAAACAGCGTTTCTTCGTCCTTGCCGGTGAGCCTGCTCATATAGTCCATATCCACATGAGCCTTTTCGCCAATGGACAGCGCCAGCGCCTCCACTGCCGTATCTACCTTTTCGGCGGGTTTGTGGCTGCGGATGGTGCGCTTGGTGAACAGGTCCGCCTTTCTTTTTAGGTTCCGGTCCTCGTCCAGAATTTCCAGTGAACACAGCAGGAAGTAAGAGCTGTCCTGGTCAAACGCGATGGCGTTGCCGCGAGAGTTGATGAGTCCGTATTTTCTGGTGAAGGCGTCGTAGAGGGTATTCAGCTTGGCTTGCTGCGCCTTGATTTCTTCATTGGGATAGTCCTCGGTCTGATATTCCAGCAGCGTCCGCACACAGTCCCGCAGCTCGATCATGCCGCGGATTCTGCTCTCTGCCGTCTTGGATACCTCCACGGGGTTCATGCGGCTGTTTTCCCGGTAGTAGATCTGGCCCGCTACCAGCGTATAGGAGAAGTTGCGGACAGCGGGATCGGCCTCGATGGAATGATCCTCGCCCTCCAGTTCTTCCTCCCGGTCGTAAGCGGTGATCTCGCCGTGGATATTCTGAACGGCCTCCGCCAGCAGTGCTTCCAACGGCTGCTCCGGGTACGGCTCACAGGTGGGCGTGGGGCCGAACGGCCCGGACACCATCTTCATCTCGCCCAAGATCATATCCGGGTGGTCGATGAAATAACTGTTCATCTGGATGCCGTTTTCATCGGTGGCAAGATGCACCCACTCCGGTTCGATGTCCACCATGCGCTCGCGCTTTTGGAGGAACAGAATGTCTGAAACCACCTCCGTGCCCGCCGCGGCCTTGAACGCATTGTTGGGCAGGCGAATCGCCCCCAGCAGCTCCGAGCGCTGCGCGATGTATTTTCGCGCGCTGGCGGTGCGCTTGTCCATGGTGTAGCTGGAGGTCACAACGGCGATAACGCCGCCCGGTCTGACCTGATCCAGCGCTTTGGCCACGAAATACTCATGGATGGGGAAATTCAGCCGGTCATAGCGTTTGTCCGCTACATGGAACTGGCCGAAGGGGACATTGCCGATAGCAACATCGAAAAAGTTATCCGGGAAGGCAGTTTTCTCATAGCCCTGCACCGCAATACTGCTGCGCTGATAAAGCTGGCGGGCGATGCGCCCGGAGAGATCGTCCAGTTCCACGCCATAGAGCTTGCTGCCGCTCATGCTTTCCGGCAGCATACCGAGAAAATTGCCGATACCGCAGGACGGCTCCAGAATGTTGCCCTGCGTGAAGCCCATCTGCCTCAGGGCGGTATAGATGCCGCGGATGACCACAGGCGGCGTGTAGAACGCCGTGAGCGTGGATTCGCGGGCGGCGGCGTATTCGGCGTCCGTCAGCAGGTCTTTCAACTCATTGTAGCGTGGGTTCTTTTCGTCAAAGAAATCCGCCAGACCGCCCCAGCCCACATACTGTGCCAGCACAGCCTGTTCCTCCGCTGTGGCGGTGCGGTTCTCTGCCTCCACGGTTTTCAGAGTACGGATCGCGTCCAGATTGCGCTGAAAACGCTCCAGCGGTGCGCCCTCTCCGATATGGTCATCGGTGATGCGGTAGTTGCTGCCGTTCGGGTCCAACGGATAGGCAAGCGCGTTTGGCTTTTTCTTTTTCGGCGGGGTGAGCACCGCAGGCGGCTCGTCCGCCTGCGGTGCTGCGGTTTCCCGCACCATGTCCGGCTGCTCCATGTGAGCGCGGACATAGTCGATGGATTCCTTTCGGAAGATGGGAAATCCCGTCCCGCCTTCAAAGGTCACATCCCGCAGGGATACATTTTGTGTATGATCGTCTACGCTGTCCACTTCAAACTGCCGCCCATCTATGGTCAGACGTGTGCCGACGATAACGGGATCGGCAGTTGAAACAGGTTCGGACTGCGGCTGCTCCGGCTTCGCTGCGGTGTTCCTGGACTGCTCCACATAGAGCCATTCCGCCGCTTCCTTTTCGCTGACCGCCTTTCTGACCTGCTCCAGATAATCCTCGGCCTGCCACTCGCTGGAGAAGTGTTCGCTGGCACCCTCTTCATCCACATAGACTTCGTCCCGAATATCGTCCCAGATGGCGTAGCCGTCGTCCGTTTCGATCACGCTGAACCGCTCATAGGCGGGCGGCTGCTCTGCGGCAAGCCGTGCTGCATCCTCTGCGACCTGCTCCACAAAGCTGCGTTCCTGCTGAGGAGCATCATGCCGGTGATTGAACAGGCTGAACTCACCGTTTACATAGGCATAAAGTTGAAAATGAGTTTCATGGACAAATTCATAGTGGCGGTCATCTTTTTGCATTTCACCCAACCGGGCATTCAATGCGTCCATGAGCCACATTGCAGTGGACCTATCCTGCAATTCTTCTTCAATCAGCGGTACTGCCTGATAATAATCCATGCCCATGTAATAGGGACGCGGCACATTGTCCGGTGCATTGTACAGACTGGAGTAAATAGCCCGCGCAACTTGTCTCCGCTCATACTCCGGGATCTTTGCGATAGCATCCTCGCCGGGGAATCGTTTCTGCGCGATCAGGCGCTCATACTCCTTGACCACATTGGGGATGGTCAGATGGACGGTATCATATTTCTTGGAATGGTAGTCCCGTTCGTAGTCCAGCCCTTTGTAAGTCTTGGTGTATCCATACCCGGCACGGGCTCCGCCGCTGTACTCGCCAAAGCTGCCTTTGATGAACTTCTGACGTTCCTCCGGCGTGTGGGGATAGCAGAAGTGGGAATAGATCGCCAGCCGACTTTCGACGCCCTCCCGCAAAAAATAATGGTCGATCTCGTCTTGTGTGATGAACATTTTGCATTGCCGCAGGAAGCTGGGCTGAGCATCAAAGTGTCGTTCCTCGTATGGCAGGTCGTTGAGGATGATGCCGATGCGGTGGGTGTTATACGCTGAAAGACGGTAACGCAGAATGGATGGATCATCATAATAAGCGTCGAGAAAAGCGTGGTATTCCTGCGCCAGCATTTGTAGGCCACCATCCGTCTTTGCGAACGCGACCATGTCCTCGTCCAGTTCCGGGTAGCCCTTGTGCTGGTCGTGGATGGCCAAAGTCTGCGGGAGCAGCCCCATGTCCCGGCCTTCCTTGGTCAGGTCGCGGGCTGTCATCAGGAGGGCGTCCATTGCTTCATGCAGCACCTTGTCCGGGGCCTGTGTCAGTTCGGATGCAGAGAGATAAGTCCCCGCCTCCAGCAGTTCCAGAATGCGAGCCGATGCCTGTTCCCATGTGACCATGGTCTTGCTGTACCCGGTGCGGACGCTGTCCCCTTGGGCGAGGTGGATGCCGTCCTCCAGAAACCAAACGGCATATTTGCGGCCTTCGTATTCAATGCCGCGCCCGTTCGCCCTGCCAAACTCCCGGCGCAGAAATGATATATTTTCCGATTCTGGCCGCTCCCGCATATAAAATACGGCGATGCGCTCCGCACTGTTGGGTTCGTTTCCGCCTGTGCAGAGTGCCAGGTCAATGACCTCCTGCGGCACCGTGCGCGCCGGGGCCAGAATGCCAGAGGGCGCGTCTGCCGGAGCCTCGTACACCGGGGCGTCGCCGCCCATGTCGAATAGGGCAAGCTGCTCCGCGACGATTGGGGCATTTTGCAGGCCCAGCTTGATCTTGTATTCGCCGCGCTCGATCAGGCCCTCGGTCATTTCGGTGATGACCGACCATGAAAAAACAGACTCCGAAGTGCGGGAGAGGTAGCTGCCCTCCCACATCAATAGTCCGTCTTTCTCGGCATGGTAGCCTGTCCGAACACCGTCGGTCAGGACTTCCACCCATATATCGTTGTAGCTGTTTTTGAGAAATTCCGTCCGTTCTGCAAGATTCTCGTGCGCCTGAAAGTATTCAAAGATCTCCTGTCGCTTGTGCTTGCGCCCACCGTCATCCAGCAGATTCGCTTCAATGAGGTGCATATCCAGGAAAGCAGGAAGCTCCGTACCGTTGGGGGTTACGGCGTCGTGCTCCAGCGCAAAGGCTGCTGCCTGCTCCTGCGCTTTTTCGTCCGGATAATCACCGTAGACGCGAAGGCACTGGCGTGTTTCGGCGTCATACACGGCAGCGCCATCGTATGCAAAGCCGTCTTCCTCCATCGTACCGGCAACATAGCCCTGCGCTGCGGCCTCCGCTTCTTCCAGTGTTTGATAGTCCAGCTTATCGTCAAAGCCGTTTTCAAAATGGTGATAGGCAGCGACCTGATAGGGTGCGGCCATCTGCGCGGCGTAGCGGTCAATGGCTTCTGTGGTTAGCCATTCCGGTTTTTCCGGGAGGGCATCATACAGCTCCCGCATTTTTTTGATCTGTGCGTGGACATTGCCTGCCCACAAATGCTTTTCACTCCGGCCACCAGCGCCGAGGAAGTAGTTACAGTCAGCGCGCAAACGGTCCAGCAGCACATAATCTCCGCTGTGATCGACAAAGGCAGGAAGCTCATCGCTTCCTGCCTCTGTGGGTTCTTCGGTTGTCAGGCGTAGATCAGGTCGGTCAGCACCAGTTCCTCCGCGCTGTGCCGGAGATTGTTCATCAGGCCCGTCCAGCGCAGGGGATCGGTTGCTTTCAGCTCCTCCGTCACGCCCTCGTTCTGTGCCATCTGCGCTACGGCCTGCTCCACCATCTTCCGCGCGGTCTGCTCGATCTCCGCCAGATGCTCCGTCAGAGCGCCGCTGGTCTTGAGGTTGGTGTAAAGCACTCTGCGGCGCTTCTTCAGGTACTCCCTCCGCAGCTCTGCGTACTTGCCCAGATGCACCTCCGGCGTCTGCGGCATCAGCAGGTTCGGCACCTGAAAGCCATCCTGCATCCTGTAAGTGATCTCCATACTGTTTGCTCCTTTCTCGGCCTGTTTCGTGTTGTTCTGTGTGGTCATCATAACCGCTTTTTTCACGGTTTGCAAAAAACTGATCCCGCTGGGCCTGCATGACTGTGCGGCTGATCTCCCGCAGGCCCATCTCCGCGATGTCGCTGGTGGCGATGCCCAGGGCGTTGATGGTGGTGGGCGTGTTAAATTCATAAACGTGGGCAAACTCATCGGGCGAAAAATAATCGTCCGCCCGCAGGCCCAGCCGGGTCATCAGCATATAGGCCACGCTGACCTCCAGCGCGTCCCGGTAGAACACCTCTAAATTGAGGTCGTCCAGTTCCTCCAGCAGACTGTCCTCCCGGCACTCCCGCAGTTCTTGCAGATAATCCGTGATGTTGTCCGCCACGGCGTTATGGCAGGCGGAGCGCACGGCGTCCGCCAGATTTTCTTTTTCGGTCAGGTTGCCGAAGGTGGCTTCTAAGGTTTCAATGACCTCCGGCTCAAAGGCCGGGTGCATCGTCCAGATGGGCAGCGGACGGGCAAAACGGGACGCATGGGTGTCGGAAACATCAAAATAGAGCTTCAAGCAGTTTTGCCCGTCATCGCCAAATACGGCGATGCTCTTGGCCCCACGATTGACCCAGCGGCCAAACTGACGGTTCCAGCGCTCCATCTCAAGGACCGCCGTGGCGTCCGGGCGCTGGGCGTAGATCAGAATTTGATCATCAAACGGGCATTTGTAGTTATAGCAGGCCGCACGGAGAAAGCCTGTCCAGCTTTTATAGCTGCTGGTGACGCTTCGCACGGTCTGATCATATAATTCTGTGATAAGCTGAAATTTTGTAGGCAAGTTGGCACCTCCTTATCGCTCCGGCTCCGATTTCTTTTTGTTGTGTGACCGGTCATTTTTCCTCTGTTCAGCACATACCTTTTCAAAATTTTCGCGCCGGTAGCAATAACAGTAAAACTGATAATCACCTTTGATCGGAGTACAGCGGAGCATATACACATACTGTTTGGTTTTCACCATGAAGCCGCAGGAGGGAAGCAATGCGCCCTTGATGGCGCAGATCCGCTCGTACCGGTTGCAGTAGCGATCCATGCTGTCAAAGTCCCGCAGCGGGGAGTCCGGCTGCTCCCGCAGCCAGTTTATGGTACGGTCAATATCGGCCTTAAACTCAGGCGTATTCAGTGCGTCTTGCTGGTGGGGCCACCATGTTGTGTAAAACTGCTTGCCACTGCCAAAATCACCACGCAGGTGTCCCACACAGCCCACGGTCTTGTCCTGTTCCTCACTGCGGGAGAAGTAGAGAGCGTGCAGCGTAGGCTCATTGACGCTGTAAAAGTCAATGACATCTTTCTCACTGGCGGGATATTTCTCCTGAAATTCCGCAAGGGTACGGCATCCGCCATCTTGAAAGGAAAGGCTGTCATTCTCCATTGGAATCCACCCATCAATGGGAAGCTGGAACGGCTCGCGGGTGAGAACGGTGCCATAGAAGTTGACCATGAGACTCCGTGACAGTTCTATCGGCTCACCCCAATCCTCATCCCCATGGCGCAGCTCGTAGCGATATACGCCCTCTGGCACGGTGGTTCGGTCAATGCGGCATTCCGTAAACAAGGCCGGTCGGTCAAAAATCGTGACTTCCTGATAGGTCACCTTCTGCGCGTCATAGCTCATCTGGCTTCACCTCGTTCTTTGTGTTTCTTTTGCACTCTCTGTTGTGCTAAAAACTCCGGGACCTCCTTGAAACCGATGGTATCTGCGTAGTAGGCGGTTTTCCTTCCACCTTGCGTCAGCACCACGATGTCGCTTACAGACATGGAACGCATCCGATGGGCAAAGGGGCGGTGGTCGCTGTTGTGCTTTGTCCAAAGATGCTCCAGCGAATTTTCCTTTGCGTACATACCGGCGTAAGAGCGCTGATAATCAGCACTCCGAAGTTTCCCCTTCGCCGTTTCATAAGACCGGAAATAGTAGTCCACATCAGCGGTTGCGGGGATCTGATAGATTTCATAGGTGTCGATCTCGCCGCTGATTTTCGGCGCGCTGGGAACATAGGTGTTGCCGTTACGTTCCTGCATTTCTGCAAACTCGCAGATATGATAGGCGGAGTTGCCGACGCAGACATGGCAATCGTCAATGTACTTACAGGGCAAAACCATCTTTTCACCGTCAAAGCGGGTAATGACGATGCTTTCCCCGTCCTTGATGGTAAAGAGCGTGTGGTATTCACTGTCGATGAAGCGGATCACACGCTCATCCTTGTTAGGGTTTGGAAAGGCGGTAACGCCCATAATGTCTACCGGCTCACGGTCAATCATCGTGCTGCACCTCTTTCTTTTTTCGGCGTGGTGCGCTTTTGTTCCTGCTGCACCATGCGATTTTGTTGCTTTTTGTATTCATCATTTGCCCGTTCACAGAAATCTTCAACAGCGGCGGCGCGATAGCTTCTGTAATGTCCCCAAAAGTAATTGGGTGGGCCATCTCCATCATTTTTGCAGTTTCTCACCCATGTCACAAACGGATCTGGAGCTTTGCTGCATTCGCCCATGACAAACTCGGCACTGTCGATGCGGACGCGGGCGGTGATGTGGTATTCCTGATTGACTGCTTCGCCCGCTACATAGCAGCCGCGCTCCAACTGGACGGTGCAGCTCTCGTTTTGTGCAAAAGTCGCAGTCACCGGCATGACCGGTACTCCACATACCATATCCGGCAGCATGATGAACTGCGACCTTTGGCCCATCAGCTCTTGCGGCAGTTTGTCCATGGGCAGATAAAAGTGCTGTTTGCCCATGATCTCATAGCACAGTAAGAAACTGCTGACGGGATAGTACACGCTCATGATTGGGTCTTTGATATGGCCTTGGGCGATGTTGGAATTCACATATCTTGCGTTGTCCAAATACCATTGCGGGTTTGCGCCCGGTGTGTTCCAGCCGAACATGGAACCTGCCAGCATGGCGGCCTCCTGAATGTCCGTGATGCCGCGCCGCGCATTATGACTGCTGGCGATGTCACGGTTTTCCTCGCGGTTACCGGCATCCCATTCGGAGGGATAGTAGCCACTCTCGCTTTTTTTGATGATAATAAGTTGCCCGGTGGAAGGCAGAACGGAAAAACAGGTATCAGGTAATTCATTTCGTCGCATAGCTGCACCTCCTCATCGTGCCTGTTCCTGCTGGCGCTTGCGGTGCCAGCCCTCCAGCAGCTTGATGATGACATCCTCCATCTGCTTTGGGGTGTAGCTGGAGGGAAAGTATTTTTGTAGACGGTCGTTGCGGATCGTGACCTTGCGTTCCAGCGGCTTTTCCTCCCGCATGATGAGGTTGATGATGTTGTTTTCCAATTTGCCCTCGGCGCTGAGCTGCTTGAGTCGCTGGGCCTGTCCCAGCGACGGGGACACTTCGTCGCGCTCCATGACCAGCAAGAGGTAGGTCTGTTCTTTTTCGGACAGGTGGGAGAGGAAATCCGCCGCGGGAACGAACTTGAGCGTTCCTGCGTCCACTGCGTCCAGCAACGGAGGGATCAGCTTATTCAGGCGCACATAACGCTGAATTTGCATACGGCTTTCGTTGACCTGCTCTGCCAAAAGTTCGACAGAAAAGCGCCCTTGAAAATTCTGCCCAACTTGGGCAGAATTTTTAGAAGGCCGTCCAGCTTGCCGTTTCATGGCGTCCAGCTTCAGCTTGTAGGCTTTGGCTTTCTCGCTGGGGAGTAAGTCCTCGCGGTTGATATTATAATCCACTACCAAAATGTCCGCTTCCTCGTCGCTGTAATTGCGGACGATGACGGGGCGGGTATCCAGCCCCACGGCTTTCGCGCAGTAATCGCGCCGGTGGCCGGAAATGATCTCATATCCGCCGCCATCACGGGGCCGGACAATTAACGGCTCGGCAATCCCGATATGCTCAATGCTGTCCATGAGGCGCACCAAGTCAGGCGTGGGGCGGTCAATGGTGTACGGCTGACGGGAATACGGGAAAACTTCTGAGGCAGGAACGATCTGAATCCGCTCCTGCCGGTCGGCCTCACGCTCCGCGTCTGTTTTGAACAGGTCATCGTACCGGGTCAGCTCGATGCCGCTTAATTTGCTTGCCAAGGCTCAACACCTCCCTCGTCAGATTTTCATACGCCAGCGCCGCCTTGCCGCTGCGGTCATGGTCGTAAATGCTTTTGTTTTCCACGCTGATCTCCGCCGCCTTGATGGAACGGGGAATTTCGCTTGCGAACACATGACCGCCATAGGTCTTGCGGACAAGCGCGTTGATCTCCCGCGCCAGCGTGGTGCGGCTGTCCACCATCGTCAGCACAATACCGTCCACCTCCAGCTTCGGGTTGAGCTGCCGTTTCACGCGGGTGATGGTTCGCAAAAGCTGCTCCAGCCCTTTGGCTGGAAGATACTGCGCCTGCACGGGGATAATCACGCTGTCCGCCGCAGTCAGGGCGTTGATGGTCAGCATACCGAGAGACGGCATACAGTCGATGAGCGCGTAATCGTAGCGCTCTGCCACGGTGGACAGATATTGCCGCAGCACCGTTTCCCGGCTCATGGTGTTGACCAGCGTGACCTCCAGTGCCGACAGCTCAATATTGGCGGGGACAAGATGGACACCGGACGGGTGGTGCAGAATGCCCTCACCGGGGGCGATGGTCTGCTCCGCGATGATTTTCTCCATCAGGGTGGAGAGTGTGGGGGATAATTCGTCAGGCTGCGGCCAGCCCAACATCTGCGTGAGATTGCCTTGTGCATCGGCGTCGATCAGCAGAACTTTTTTACCTTGCCGAGAAAGACCAATGCCGAGGCTGGCGGCTGTGGTGGTCTTACCTACGCCGCCTTTCTGATTTGCCAGTGCGATTGTTTTCAATGGGTTCGATGCTCCTTTCAGTCGTAAAATGGGTTTCAAAAAAGCAGAGCTGTTCGCTCTGCCTATCCGCTGTCATGGAAGTCGTGATTCACTTTGGCGCGGTAGTAGCTGCCGCAGGTAGCTGGGGCGTTGAACAGCATCTCCAGCAGATAGGCTTTGATGTTGCGAATGTCCGCGGTGCTCTCCCGCAGGCAGTCCAGCACATACTCGATGTGGGAGGAATCCAGCTTCAGAAAACGCTCCTTCACTAACGCCGTATAAAGCTGCTTTCCGCCGATCCGCATGAAGCTGTCCTGTGTGCAGAGGACCTCCAGCATGAGGTCCGCGATCTCGTCGATGTCGTCGTAGGGATGCTGCCGGCGCAGGTGGTCGTACTCGATATTTTCCCGAATCTCTTTTCGGTATTCCTCGATCACCTCCTCCGGCTGCGCGCCCGGATGGATAGATGAATCAGTATTACTCAACTCAGTATTATTCTTATCAGTCTTATTACACTCGGTTTTTCCGAGGTCTTGACTTCTGATTTTCCGAGGTCCAGACTTCGGTTTTTCAGAACTCTTGACTTCGGTTTTTCCGAAGTCTGGATTTCGGCAGCTCGGAAGCTCCGGTTCCGGTGTATCCTCGCCTGGTTCGTCCTCTATACCCATGAAGCGGAGAACATAGATTTTCGCCGGTCTGCCCAGCCCCTGCTTGACCCGCCTTATGAGGCCCACGCCTTTGGCACTGTCCAGCTCCGCGAACAGCTTGACCGCCTTATCCGTCTTGCAGCAGAGCTGTTCGCACGCCTCCTCCAGCGTAAAGTAGATATACACATGGCCATCATCGTCCATCCAGCCGTTTCTCATGGACAGGCTCATGCGGTCCAGCATGAGGCCGTACAGCAGCTTCGCGTCGGTGGAGAGCCGTCGAAAGTACGGCTCGGTGATCAGGAGCTTGGGGATGCGGAAAAAGGCGTATTGCTCGGCGTCCATGCCAAGATGGTACGCAAAGATCGCCTGCGGCATATCTGACACCTCCGTTCTGCCACAGATTTTATCTATCTCTCAACGGCGGTCTGTGGTATAGTAAAAGGGAGCATTGCCACGCAATGCTCCCTTACCGTAACCGGACCTGCCGGTGGATTCTTATTCAGTTTGACTTAACACATCACTGTCAGCCGTTTGTCAAATAATTGTGTTTCCCGCACGGGGTTTTCCCTTGATTTTGCCCTTATCAGCTCACGCGGTCAAGGGTAACAGCGTATAAAGGAAGATAATTTTGGATGGTTTTGATTTCTCAATAAATCCAGTAATTTCAATGCTTTGCGCCGATTTTGACGGTTGCTTATAACCGCTAATAACAGATGAAATATTTGGGCGGTGCGAATCAGAATTTGAAGGAGAACTTTTTGAAACACATCACCTTATCACCGGAGCGTGTGGCCTGACCGGGAGGTCCGGCAAATCCAACACACGCCGCTCCTCCCGAAGGATTTCGCATGATCTTTCTTCCGGAGGAAACACCATGAACCGCGAAAACAAACGCAAGACCTTTGAAAAAGGCTACTACAAGACGCACGCCTGCAAGGATACCTTCACCTGCAAGGTCTGCGGCCGGCTCTGCACGCCGCAGAACGCCGGCAGCGACCACCGCAACCACTGTCCGAACTGCCTTTCCAGCCTGCACGTCGACATCGAGCCCGGTGACCGGGCGTCCGACTGCGGCGGCATCATGGAGCCAGTGGCTGTTTGGGTGCGCAGAGGCGGCGAATGGGCTATCATCCACCGCTGCAAGCGCTGCGGGGCGCTCAGCTCCAACCGCGTGGCGGCGGACGACAACCCGATGAAGCTCATGAGCATTGCCATGAAGCCGCTGTGCGAGCCGCCATTCCCGCTCGACCGCATCGAGGAGATGACCGCTCTCATGGGCGGCGACGGGCGGCTCCGCTGAAGCGGGAGCCAACGAAGGCAAAAACGCAGAGCAGTACCGAAACGGTGCCGCTCTGCGTTTCCTTTTTTGAAGAATTTTTGAATAATTGATAAAAATGGTTGACGACCGGACGGTGGAGGACTATAATGACGCCCTGAAACAGAGAAAAAAGGGGGTCATGGTATTCTCACATTGTTTATCATCGGAATGGTCGTTCTGACCGTAAAGCTCGTGGCATTGACGCTCAGCGTCACCTGGGGACTGACCAAGACGATCCTGTTCGGCGTCGGCCTTCCGGTCATCCTGGCTGTGCTGTTCATTGCGGGGCTGACGGCCTTCGCCGTCCCACTGCTGATCCTTGCGCTGCTGGGCGTATTTCTGCTGCCGCTTTTCGGCATCTGAGGAAGCGGCTGCCGCGGAGTGCATGGGACGCGGCAGCGCGTTTGTCTTGATTTTGTACAAAAGGGCGATTGACTTTATCGAGTAGAAGTGTTAAAGTTTCGCTATTATAAAAAGTGCGCGGGCGGGAAGGACGCAGACTCTGCCGACACGGACAAATGAGAAAGGGAGCAGTGACACCATGCAGGAACTGAGCAGAAAAAACGAGCATTTTACCGACTCTGTCATCCGACGGATGACGCGCATCAGCATCGACTGCGGCGCGATCAATCTGGCGCAGGGCTTTCCTGATTTCGACCCGCCCAAGGCGATGACCGACCGACTGGAGGAGGTCAGCCGGCTCGGCCCGCACCAGTATCCCATCACGATGGGGGCGCCGAACTTCCGCCAGGCGCTCTCACGTAAGTGTGAGCGCTTCATGGGCATGAAATACGATCCCGAGACCGAGATGGTCGTGACCATCGGCTCGACCGAGGCAATGGTGGACACCATTTTTGCCCTCACGAATCCGGGCGACAAGATCGTGATGTTCTCTCCCTACTTTGAGAATTACCGCGCCCAGACCATCATGGCGGGCTGCGAGCCGGTGTTCGTGCCGCTTGTGCCGCCGGCGTTCGGCTTCGATCCGGAGGTGCTGGAGGACGCCTTCCGTCAGCATCCCAAGGCAATTTTGATCTGCAACCCCTCGAACCCGAGCGGCAAGGTCTTTACCTACGACGAGCTCAAGCTCATCGCGGATCTCTGCATCCGATATGACGTCTATGCCATCATGGACGAGGTCTACGAGCACATCGTCTACGAGGGTCACAAGCACACCTACATGAGTACGCTCCCCGGGATGCGCGAGCGCACGGTCTGCTGCTCGAGCCTGTCCAAGACCTATTCCGTCACCGGCTGGCGTCTGGGCTACGCCCTCGCGCCGCAGAACATCATGGACCGCATCAAGCAGTACCACGACTTCAACACCGTCGGCGCGCCCTCGCCGCTGATGGAGGCCGCTGTCGTCGGGCTGGATATGCCCATGAGCTACTACGAGGAGTTCGGCGCGCACTATGCGCACATGAAGGCGCTCTTCACCGGTGGCATGAAGGAACTCGGCATTCCCTTCACCGACCCGCAGGGCACCTACTTCGTGCTGGCGGACATTTCCCCGTTCCTGAAGAAGGGCCAGTCCGATGTGGACTTCTGCGTGGAAATGGCGCAGAAGATCGGCGTGGGCGCCGTGCCGGGAAGCTCATTCTTCGACGAGGACGTGAACCACATCATCCGTCTGCATTTTGCCAAGAAGGATGAAACGCTCAACACCGCGCTCGAGCGCCTGAGCCATTTGAAGGACCTTGCGCGCTGATACATGAAAGTGAAAACGGACGCTGCGAAAAAAGCAGCGTCCGTTTTTTGACGGGATGGGAGCTTCAGTTTTTCAGGCTGTGCAGCGGCGCGGGGATACGCCCGCCGCGGGCGATGAAGTCCGCGCTGGAATAGGGGTGTACGGCCTGCACCGGCGCGGAGCCGAGCAGTCCGCCGAACTCCACCGTGTCGCCGACCCTGCAGCCGGGCGCGGGAATGATGCGCACGGCGGTGGTCTTGGTGTTGACCATGCCGATGGCGGCCTCGTCCGCGATGATGGCGGCGATGGTCTCGGCGCTCGTGTCGCCGGGGACGGCGATCATGTCGAGCCCGACCGAGCACACGCAGGTCATGGCCTCGAGCTTGTCGAGCGTCAGCGCACCGGAGGAGGCCGCAGCGATCATGCCCTCATCCTCGCTGACGGGAATAAATGCGCCGGAAAGTCCTCCGACGGAACTGGATGCCATCACGCCGCCCTTTTTCACCGCGTCGTTCAACAGCGCAAGCGCGGCGGTGGTGCCGTGCGTGCCGCAGACCTCGAGGCCCATCTCCTCCAGAATACGGGCCACGCTGTCGCCGACGGCGGGCGTGGGCGCGAGGGAGAGATCGACGATGCCGAACGGCGTATTGAGCCGGCGGCTGGCCTCCTGCGCGACGAGCTGACCCATGCGCGTGATGCGGAAGGCAGTCTTTTTCACCGTCTCGGCGACCACATCAAAGGGCTGGCCCTTTACACTTTGCAAGGCATGGTATACCACGCCGGGACCGGAAACGCCGACGTTGATGACGCGCTCCGGCTCGCCGACGCCGTGGAACGCGCCGGCCATAAAGGGGTTGTCCTCCACGGCGTTGCAGAATACCACGAGCTTCGCGCAGCCGAAGCCTCCGCAGTCGGCGGTGCGCTCCGCCGCGGCCTTGACGGTGCGGCCCAAGAGCGCCACCGCGTCCATGTTGATGCCGGCCTTGGTCGAGCCGACGTTGACGGACGAGCACACAAGGTCGGTGACGGCCAGCGCCTCGGGAATGGCGGCGATGAGCCGGCGGTCGGCGTCGGTCATGCCCTTTTGCACGAGCGCGGAAAAGCCGCCGATGAAATTGACGCCCACGGCCTTGGCGGCGCGGTCGAGCGCGACGGCAAAGGGAACGTAGTCCTCCGTCTCCGAGGCGGCGGCCACGAGCGCGATGGGCGTGACGGAGATGCGCTTGTTGACGAT